>Ga0302320_10025164_pt1 | contig 11585 bp, 7 predicted proteins | sample Bog_T0_3_FD_202130 | JGI IMG/M metagenome (GOLD analysis project Ga0302320, IMG submission 202130) | Peat permafrost microbial communities from Stordalen Mire near Abisko, Sweden - Bog_T0_3 | ecosystem: Environmental > Terrestrial > Soil > Wetlands > Peat | place: Sweden: Abisko, Stordalen Mire... | reverse complement strand
CGACCTTTCGAGCTTGATTGGCACCGCAGGCACCTGGACCGTGCCAACGCCAACGGTGGTGCCATCCCTGCCTTCACCCGCCGACCTCGAAAGTGATCTGATGGATGATTGCGACTACGGCCCCAACTTCGGTGCCTCGTCGTCGTACGGTGTCGCGATCATAACTTACGTTGGGTACTTTGACCTCCTCGACCACATGATTCTGACCTGGGCGCCGGGCGTCACTCCGACAATCCAGTAACCACTTTGGGGGATCATCCGGGCCGCGGCCCTGCGTCGTTCAGAAACAGAGAGCGCAGTGTCCTGGCTCGGCTCCACAATGGCATCCGCAAGCGGGTCGTCTCTGCATGGGGGGGGATACACCTTGCAGAGACGCGGCGGATTTTAGGCGCCTCTGCCGGCGTGGTTCAGATCGAGTAGTCGGGAGCCGGATTTTTCGGTCTAAGTCAAAAAAGTTTGAAGTTTTTTTGGCTTAGGGCGGCTGACCTCATTCGGTCTGAGGTACTCCTATAATGAAGGTAGTCGCGTCCGCAATCCAGCCGCCGGTTTGTGCCGGACGGCATGCTGAACGGTCCGCGACCCTGACAACCTCCGCCATCCAGACATATGATCAACAAGCTCAAAACCAACCGCGCCTTCACATTTATCGAAGTGGCCGTCGTAGTCGCCGTGATCGGGATCATTACCGCCATCACCGTACCGAGCATGCTCGACTCGAAAGACAAGGCTCTTGCGGCCCGGGTCCAGGCGCTCGATAAGCTTTTGTCGGACGCCTGCGTGCGTTCCGGCCTTGACGGCAACGCCATTCCTGCGGCAAACCAAGACACCGTTCCGGATGTCGTTGGCTGGTATCAGACCAACGGATACCTCGCAGCGTCGCCCGCGATTGATACAACGGGGATGACCCTGACGATGCTCGACGCCAATTTCGCCAACTGCGCCTCGGCGAGTCTCACTGGCGTTGGGACCACGGGAACGGGTGGGGCGCCGGTGAGCGGCACCACCACCACGGCGGAATTGCCGTCGGCTCCGGGACCTGTAACCGAGGCCTGGTATGACACCCGCCGCTTGACGATTGATCTGCCGAGTCTTTCTACCGGCGCACAAAGCCTGACCCTGCAGGAGTCGTCCGATGGACAGAACTGGACGCCTGTGGCGTCCGGCGAGGCGGGTGGCGCGACTTACTCTGCCGGCCCCTTTAACCCGTCCACCACCGGTTATTATCGGGTGGACGCTATCAATGCGTACGGTGACACCGCCGGTCCTGCGATTACCGCGATTACCGCTCCGCCGCTCTCTTTGCCGGGATCGCTCTCCATCACTGGCTCCACCGCGAGCCAGTTGCCCGGTGTGACTCTCCCACCCGGTGTGCCCGGCAGCGGGGATTCGGGCAGTGGCTCAACCGGCTCGGGTGGGGTCTCTGGCGGGGGTGGTGGGTGGAGCCTTAGCGGGATTCCGACCGGCTCGTTTGGCGGTGGCGGGACAGGAGGGTGGGACAACGGCGGGGGGCCTGGTCTGTACAACAGCGGCACGTCCTCGGGCCTGTCGGCCCCCGGCAAGATTGGCATCACCAATCTCAGTTCGACGGGCTACACCCTCGATCTTCCCACCTTGCCGCACGACATCGTGACCGAGAACGGAACCGTGTATGACTTTGCGTTTTGCTGGATTCTGTACAGTTCGACCGATGGGACGAACTGGAATTACAACGCTGATTGGCAGTGGGCGTCGCAATCCGTCACGTCGGGCAGCACCTCGCAATTCGGATGGGCGGACTCCCAGGGCAACGTGATAGCCAACCCCGCCCCGCTTGCCATCACGGTGGCGCCTGGAACCACCGAATCCTACAAGCTGGTTGGCGTCGATACGGAAGGGCTGACGGTTTCAGGGCAGGTAATCAGTGTGACCAGTCCGACCGGCCAGGTTTCGGACGCAAATGTGCCGGCGGCCCCTTATGCACCGACGACGAGCAATATTGGCGCAACGTCTTTGAGCGTGACCTTGCCCGCGCTGCCGGCCTATGCGGCTTCCCTCACCCTGGAGTCCTCGACCGACGGAATCACCTGGACCGACGCAGGTTCGGGCCTGGCGGGCAATGCCGTGGTTCAGCAAACCGGGCTGACCTCAAATTCCATCTATTATTACAGTGTGGTGGCGGTGAACCAATATGGCACCGCGCAGGGGGACATGGTTAGCGCAACCACGTTCGGGCCTCCCGGAGTTCCCGCCGATATGACGTTCAGCAACATCACGCCGACCTCCTACACGATTACGCTGCCGGCGCTGCCAGCGGGCGCGACCTCCTTCCTTCTCCAGGATTCCTACGATGGTGGTAACACCTGGTACCCTGATTGGAACGACTGGGATGCTAATGGCAACGAAGTCGGCCTTGGCGGTAATGCTGTTATTCAGGTTCCATGGTCTTGGGCAAACACGACCTTCTACTACAACCTGGTCGCGACAAATCAATACGGCTCGACGACCGGACCCACGGACACTGTAACCACACTGTCCTATCCAGCGAACGACGTCCTCTCCATTCAGGATGCCAACTACGAGGCGAACGGCTGGAATAATGAGGCTCAGACGCCGCTCACTGATGTGCTGGATTTCCAGATCAACCTTGCATGGCAGTCCTCCACTGACCATACATTTACAGCGACCACGGCGGACGGCTCCGCGATTGCCGGGAAGGACTACGTGGCGACTTCTGGAACCGTTACCATTCCGGCCGGTCAGACACAAACGGACTACTTCGTTCAAACGACTGCGAATGACTACCGTGTGACCGACGCGACGATGACCGTCACCATTGCGTCGACGGACAGCAATGTTACGCTTAGTCGCGCCACCGCTTCCGGCGTCGTTCCGGCAATGCAGCCGGCTCCAGGGTCTCCGACCCTGAATATCCACCCCGGTTACTACGGCGCAACCGGGACCAATGGCAGCGGCACGATGACCTTCTCTCTCACGCTCTCGGCGTCGAACGCGTTTGACACGATCTGCACCGTTGCGACCCAGGACGGATCGGCAATCGCCGGCACCGACTATATTGCGGAGAGTGGCACGCTCACCATTCCCACCGGCCAGACCTCAACCACGTTCACCGTGCCGGTGCTCGCCAACCCGCAGCGGAGCCAGGTTGTGACCTTCTCGGCCGCGATTACCGACCCGAACGCGTTTGTCAACACCACGAAGGCGGCCGGCATCATCCCATCCCTCACAGGCGCCACTGGCGGGCCGGTGGCAGTCACGACGCTGCCAGTGTATAACGTGTTTTCCGAGATTTGGACCTCCACTTATTCATATCTGCAGGAGACCAATGGAATTCAGCCAGTGGGCGCAGACACGACGCTTTCGTTTAAAGACATAAGCAATGGTGTTTACGATCCGCTTCCTCCGATTGATGAGCTTGTCGCGGCCTACGATCCCTCTTTTATGGCCCAGCTTGGCGGAAGTCCTACAAATGCTTCCCAAGCCAGCTTCAACTACAATCAAAGCAGTCAAAACGTCCAGAGCACAAGTCTGACAGTGTGCTTTGTTATGCCTCTGAATTACTATCCATTTGATTGGAATTGGGAGTTTAATTCGAACGGATTTTCAGCAGAAGGTTCAACTCCGGTCGACCCAGCGCAAGATGCAATTACGGTCGACACAACACCGGATACGTTTTCGGGGTTTTCCGTCTACGAACTCGTCTGGAACCCTAACCAGACTGCGCTGACCTATGACTTTACCAGTCTAGCCGGCGAGGTCACGAGTATGACCATCGACTGTGAAGTTCTCGTGTCCAGCGACGGGCCGATTACCTCCTTTATGCCGGGGGACGCTAGTTCGCAGACTGATGTTTGGACAACCGTTGACGTATCTTACCTAATTGGTACGGCTGGAACATGGAATGTGCCGGTGGCGAATGGCACTCCAGCCATGCCATCCTTGCCTGCCATCCTCGAATCTAATCTCGTTCAGGTTGGTATGTATCATGACGAATTATTCAGTGGTTCAGCCGGGCTTGGCACGGACGTTCAATATGATGCGAGCATCAGCGCCAATCTAGGCAACGTGACCCTCACTTGGGCGCCGGGCGTGACGCCGTTTGTGCCGAACCAGAACCCCCAGTAAGCCCTTTGGGAATCCACCCGGGCCGCGGCCAAAGCAGAGATGCAGGCTGCGGCCTCGGGTCAATCCCAATTTTCACCCGTCAAATGAAGATCCGGGTCCTCACTGCCGCCGACCTGCACTGCTCCCCGAGACTTTTTGCCGATCTGGCCTACGCGGTCGCAAAGTTTCGTCCGGACGTGACAGCGCTGGTGGGGGATTTCCTGGACGGCAACGATCCGGACGAGTTTTGCTGGACACGGTACAAGCCCAAGCAGGCCGCGGCCAAGCTGGCGGAATTGGACACAAAATTGGTTTATGTGATGGGTTCTGCATAATACGTCAAGAAACGGAAATATCCTGACCGTAACGCTTAGATGCTCAGCGACGAGCGATATTTTCGGTTGACCTCGGCGTAATAGTGGCTATGGTAATTATGAATACTATAATAAATGCACACCATTGCAGACGGATATGCGGTCCGAATTTTCATTTTCTCGGGGGGCGAGCGCAGGCCGCTGTTGCTGCGGAACGGGATCCCGCAGTTCTACCCTACGCAATGGGTGAGCGTCGTACGGCGTCCGTGTCGCGTCGCGTTTAGAACCATCAAGGCCGATCTCGAAACCGTGATGTTGGCCCTCAAATGGGCGCAGGACCGGGGTTTTGATCTCGAAAAACGCCTCCTGGATGGCGATTATCTTTCCGATGGCGAGATCACGGACCTCGTCGACCGATGCAACCGCCGGCACGAGCGCACCGGCAAGGTTCTGCCGCTGTGCGCAGTTGGCAGTCGGACCTACACCGTGCGACTCACGCGCCTGCGGGAGTATTGCGATTGGGTTGCGGGTCTCACCATTGCAAGGCTGGCGACGGACAGCAGGCCCTACGCCGATTTGGATGCCGCCCGCAAAGCGATGGCAAAGGCGTTCAATATCCGTCTCGACGTGCCGCGCGAACGCCGCACGCTCCATCAGCGCGAGGGGCTTTCTATCGAGGTCTTCGACCGGCTGGTCGTTGCCGTAAGACCGGACGCCGCAAACAACCCGTGGGGCGACCGCGTTGTCTCCATCCGCGATGCCGTGCGGGCTCGCAACCAGGCTATGGTGCTTACGACGGCACTTCTGGGATTGCGACGGGGTGAGCTTTTAGGGCTTAAAGTCCAGGACGTCTGGATGACCGGAACCATTCCTCGCCTGCTAATTGCAAGGCGGGCCGACGATCCGGATGATCCCCGTCCCGATCAGCCGACCGCGAAGACCGGGGACGGCGTGGTGGAACTTCCATCCGCCCTCTCTGACCTCCTGGAAGATTACATCTTCAACGTGCGCGCCAAGACCCCCGGCGCAAAGCGCCACCCGTACATTTGGGTCGGGCACAAACCTGGACGCAACCTGGGCCAACCCCTGGCGATGGTCAGCCTCACCGCGCTGTATCGTCGCCTCCGCGAGAATGTGGATGGGTTGCCCCCCGACCTGAGTGGCCATGTGCTCCGACACACCTGGAATGATCGGTTTAGCCAGCTTTGCGACCAGTCCAAGGTTCCAGAGGAAAAGGAAAAGCTGATCCGCAACTATTTGATGCGCTGGACGCCGACGAGCGACACCGCCGTGAGATATACGCGCCGCCATGTGCGGGACAAGGCGAACGAATTCAGTATGCGGCACCAGGGTGACATGCTTGAACGTGCCGGACTTGATGTGCGGGGGGTATTGCAAGGTGAAAAACAGAATAGCCAATGACTCCGCAGACCAAACCCGAAAACACCCTTCCATCGCTGCCCGATCAAGCAGTGACCATGGATGGTCAGCGATATTATCCACCCAAGGACGAGTGGAAATTTAACCATCCTAGCCGCATCGAGAAGATCAACTTCAGACCCCTTTCAGGGATCGCTACACCAAAAATGATCCTTCACCTGAAAACCTTTCTCAAGGGGATTCTCGAACACTTTTCTTGCGTATGGGCGTCCAGTTCTGGCCGAACATTGGTTCGGGTTTTGAAGCGGGCAAAAGAGCAAAATGCTGAACCGATTGCGGAAATTGATATTGTCCATCTGCTTACGCTTCCCCCAACATCTTTGCGGGTAATTCGCCCCCTGCTTTTGCGATGGCACAAGTCTGGCATACCGGGCGTTTCCGACCAGGCAGACATCTGTCTCAAAGAGCAAAATATCCCACGGGAAAGAGACGCGGCAATACTAAACTCCGACCCAGAAGGCGGAGCATTGGAGGAACAAGAACTCCTGATGCTGCTCCAAGCCCTGAAAACGGCACTGGCTACTGGCAAGATGGACACGGACACCTATTTGATGGTGCTTCTGCTTACCATGTTTTGCCCTCGTCCCAGTCAGGCTGTCCTGCTGCGATGCAGCGACCTGACCCAATCGCAGGGGCGCTATTACATTCGTATCCCATCACTGAAAAATCGCCGGCCGGTGCGCACGGAATTCTACAAACGTCCGCTCGCTCCGGCATTCGCGGCATTGCTCTCGGCGCATATCAACGAGCGCATGGCGGCGCAGCCGGGGCAACCAGCAGAGGAAGATGTCTCTATGTTCCGATGGCCAAATGGCCTTTCATTGCATGATTGCTTACGCAATCTGGCAAAAGGTCCGCTTAAAATTATTTGCGAGCGTACAAATGCTCCCATTGTGCTCACCGCTACCCGTATCCGTCACACCGTCGCCACCAGAGCCGCAGAGGAAGGCTACGGCTCAATGTACATTGCGGAGCTTCTGGATCACACAAATCAAAGCAGCGCCCAAGTATACGTGGATGCTCGGCCAACGCAGGAAGAACGAATTACGGCAGCGACTGCCGCGCACTTGGGGCCGCTAGCTCAGGCATTCGCCGGCAAATTAGTTGCAAACGAATCTCTTGCCAGTCGCGGCGCAGAACCGGCAAGCCGGGTTGGGTCGCCTGAAACCGGCAACGTTGGAACTTGCGGAAAACACGGCTTTTGTGGCGGATTGGCCCCGATTGCGTGCTATACCTGTGTTTCCTTTCAACCGTGGATGGATGCACCGCACGAGGCTCTTCTGGCGGCGATGCACCGCGACCGCCAGCGCGCGCTCGATGAGTCCGGCGATGCACGGTACTCTATGGTCAACGACCTCACCATCAAGGCCGTGGCGCACGTCGTAGAGATGTGTCGAACCGCTCGGGAGGTGCAGATATGAATATTCTGGATAACATTGTGCCCTTACCAGTCCAGCCGGGGCCTGACGCCACGGCTAATGACAACCTCCGTGATCTCGTCGAGTGGGCGAAGACCAACCTCCCACGAGTGTTTCCCGCGTTGTTCCCGGCTGCCGCAGATGTCGCTAGCAACAACGTCCAACCCGCAGTGTCGGAAAAGCGAATTTTGGACGTTTGGAATGCTACGTCCTGGCACCTCGGCGATACATTTTTTCGTGCTGGGGTAAACATCCTGGTTACAGCACGATGGTCTCCTAATCCGTTTCGCCACAGAGACCCGGTGGTATACCTCCCGCCTTTTGCTGATTTTGCCAAAATGAGCTTTGTGTATCAATACGCCTCCAATTGCCGCACTGGTGTTACAAATTATGCCATGCTTCGTGGATTGCAATTGCTCCACAAGGCACTGCTAGCAAACTGTGGCACTCCTGAGCAAATCCGGATTTCGAGAATAGACGCTAGCGACTTCGACCGTGCGGCTGCCATTGCCAGAGAACAACTGAGCACCGGCCAAGCGGGCAATTTCGGATTTGTGCTGGCCAGAATATCCCGCTTCCTTAATGACAAGTCACTTGTCGCCCTACGCTTTGAATGGAAGAACCCAAACCATCATATTAATATTAACGCCAGTGGTAAGGTAGGACGCGAGTTTGAGGAAAGGCGGGTCAAAATGCTCCCTGATCAGGAAACACTTCTGGCAGTTGCCCGGGCGTTCCGCGAAGCCAAGGAGCCTATTGATGTAATCGCAGCCTGTTGCGTCGCCATTCTATGCTCCGCTCCCAGCCGCATCAATGAATTGCTCTCTTTACCACTCGACTGTGAGGTCGAACGAAAAGTCGACGGAAGAGCAGTGTACGGCCTGCGATGGTACCCAAGCAAGGGTGCTGATCCGAAGACCAAATGGATTCCCGCGCCAATGGCGGATGTCTGCCGCGAAGCCGTGCGACGCTTGCGCGAGATCACGGAGCCAGCCCGCGAGATTGCCAGATGGTATGAGCGAAACCCGCGTGCGCTCTATCTGCCGAAGGAATTGGAGAATCTGCGCGAAGACCCTGCCCGTTGGCGACTGGCGAAGGACTTTACACTAATAGTTGGTATGTCCTACAACTCTTTCATTCCGTGGCTTGGTCGCTCCGGCATCCAAATACGCCGCACCAGACACCGTGCCTTCCAAATTCGGTTCGCCGACCTTGAAAAGCTCATTCTCGCGGATATTCCACCTGGCTTTCCCATCGCCGATGCGAAACACGGACGCAAGTATAGCGAGTTGCTGATTGTAACGAGGTCCGGAGAAACCAGTTCACTGCGGCTATCACCGAATCCATGCATGTTGGCCCAATTCAGGTTGTCTCATCTGGTTACTCGCCTGGGGAGGACATCCGTAATGAGTATTTTCAACCGTCTCAACATAACGCGATCTGACGGCTCACCTGTGGTTCTGAAAAGCCACCAGCTTCGACGCTGGCTCAATACCATTGTGGATCGTGGCCTTCTCAGCGAACTGGAAATCGCGATGTGGAGCGGGCGCAAGGACGTACGGCAAAACAAAGCATACGATTACACGCCCGCCGACGACATTCTGGCCAGATACCGGGAGATTGATACCCAGTTCGGGGATTTCGTGGTTCGGGTTCCGGTCAGCCAGAAGGACTTCGATAAACTTGGAAAAGACTCCGCCATCCATGCCACGCAGATGGGCTTTTGCCGGCACCCATACAGCGTGTCGCCGTGTGAGAAACACCGCGATTGCGCCAACTGCGGCGAGCACTGCATCATCAAAGGCATTCCTGACCGAGATGAGCGCATCCGCCGCATGCTCGGCCTCACCCGCCAGGAGGTTGCCAAGGCGGAGGCAGAACTGGCTGATAAGACCTACGGGGCGAACAGGTGGCTTGAATGCCAAAGGGGTACGCTCGCCCGTCTCGAAAACCTGGTTGAAATTCTCGACGACCCAAGCGTTCCAGTCCACGCGGTCATCACGCTGAAAACCAATCCCGCGATTGAGTATTCACCGCTGCGCCTCACGCTGGAAAACCGCCAATATCTGCTTACCGACAAACCATGAAACACCTCTCTCGACCCGAATCCGATTCCGTTCTTGATATCATTCGCACCTGGAACGGAAAACTGACCTGGGCGGCGCTGCTCAAACAAATCCGCCCCAAGATGGGATCCTTCACGCGACAGGCCCTCGGCCGCCACGCCGCGATTCAGCGCGCCTATTCGGAGCGCAAAAGGATCCTCGCAGACCAGCGCAGCCACGACAGGCCGGGTCACGACGGCATGTCGGCCGAGATGCGCGCGGCCCTCGCCACCGTCGAGCGCCTCGACGCCCAAAACAAACGCCAGGCGCTGGCGCTCGCCGAACTGAACGAGAAGTTCGTGCGATGGAACTACAACGCCACGCGCAGGGGCATGACCGAGGAACAGCTTGACCAACCCATGCCAGCGGTGCCCAGAAGCCAAACCGACGAAACCAAGCTCTTCGCTATCCAGCAGAAGCTCAATGCTCCCCAACCCGAATTGTCCGCGAAAGCATGAAGGCCGCCAAAAAATCCTCCAAACAGATCGCCGCCGAGGCCGTTGGGAAATTGAGGACCTTTCTCGACTCGGTTGAGGCGTTGCCGGCCAGGGGCGGCAAGGTCCATGTCTCCGCCGTTGCCGAAGCGATCGGGATTGACCGGCAGACCCTGTACAAGAATCCCGCCGCGCGGCAACTGCTCGAAGAGGCCGTTGAGAAAAAGGGGCTCCGGGGGCTCGAAACCCGGGATGACCAGGAAGACTCCACCATTGCCAGATTGGAACAGAGAATCAGCGAACTCGAAGCCAAAAACTCCACGCTGCTCGCGGAAAAATGGAAGCTGGCAGAGGAACTGAAAAAGCTCCGACAGGTCGAGGCCCTGCTGGAACAGGGCCGGCGCGTCATTCCATGAGCCAGACCGTCCTCGTTGAAAGCCTCTTGTGGACCGGCGCTCAGGGCGGGGCGATTTTCCGAGGCACCGCGGAGGACGATGCCGCCTACCGGTTTGTGGCCAGCGGCGCGGTCATGCCCCGCGCTCCGGTTGAGGGAGAGGTGTGGAAGATCACCGGCACGCGCCGCAATCATGCGCAGCATGGCGAGCAGGTGGAGGTCTCCCACTGTGTCCTCCAACGTCCATCGGGCCGGCTCCTTACGAAGGTGCTCGCAGCCTCAAAATCCTTTCCCGGGGTTGGGGTCGTGACCGCTCGCAAACTGTGGGATGAATTCGGCGAACACCTCTACGACCTCCTTGACGCCGGCGATGCCGCCACCCTCTCGGGACTGGTGGGACAGGAGTTGGGGTCTGTACTGGTGGAGGGCTGGCAGGAAATGAGCGTCGAGAGCAAGGTTTACCGCTGGCTGGATTCCCATGGCGTCCCTCCGCTGCTCTCCAAGAAGCTGATCGATATCTACGGGTCCGAAACGGTCGAGAAGCTCAACGAAAACCCTTACCGTCTGCTGGCGTTCACCTCATGGAAGCAGGCCGATCGGCTTGGGCTGGCCGCCGGCATTGTCCCGGATGATCCTCGGCGCTTGACCGCCGCCGCCGATGGCGTCGTCTATCTGCGCCTGCAAGCCCATCACACCTCCACGCCGCGCAACCTGTTTTTGCGGCTACTCGACGGACTCCTTTCTGCAAATGGCGCCGCCCGCACCGCCTACCAAAACGCGGTGGCAGACTGCGCCATCGTCGAGGTTCCAGACGACCTGGTCCAGGGGCTCGGCCCTCATGCCATGGAGGTTTTCGTGGCCGAGCGAATGGCAGACCTGGTTGCCGGCAACTTTCTCAGTCCGCAATTGACCATCCGGCACACCCCGGACGAGCCGGCCACGATGAAACTGATCGCGGACTTCGAGAAGCTGAACAACATCATGCTCAATCACGGCCAGAAGGAGGCCGTGCGCCTTGCGGTGACCTCGCCCCTGGCGGTTATCACCGGCGGCGCCGGGGTCGGCAAGACCACGGTCCTGTCCGCCATCACCTCGCTCTCCGAGACGCTTGGCGCCCACGTTTACCTCCTTGCTTTGAGCGGCAGGGCCGCCCGCCGAATGCGTGAGGCCACCGGCGGTCACGACTCTCAAACCATAGCCTCCTGGATCAAGGCGGTGGATGAAGGCCGTGCCCCGCTGGACACGGAGCCGACGATCGCCGTGGACGAGGCGTCAATGCTGGACCTGCCGACTTCCTACAAGATTCTGCGTCGGCTTCGTCCGGGGTGCCGCCTTATTCTTCTTGGGGATCCCGGCCAATTGCCGCCGATCAATTTTGG
>Ga0302320_10025163_pt1 | contig 11585 bp, 11 predicted proteins | sample Bog_T0_3_FD_202130 | JGI IMG/M metagenome (GOLD analysis project Ga0302320, IMG submission 202130) | Peat permafrost microbial communities from Stordalen Mire near Abisko, Sweden - Bog_T0_3 | ecosystem: Environmental > Terrestrial > Soil > Wetlands > Peat | place: Sweden: Abisko, Stordalen Mire... | reverse complement strand
ATTCCCAGCTCCAGCGGAGCGATATATTTGTAGAACCCACATCCAAATATATTCCCAAGCTCCGTCAGGAGCGGCACCTTCACTCCGTCTGGTTTTGCTTGGATTTACCTTAATTTACCTCAATTCGGCCGGTCTGGCGTTGGATTAGCTTGGACCCAGCCTGCCTCATCTGGACCGGCAACAGCAAGGTGGGACGGGCTCCCAGCCTGTCATTTCTCCGTTCCTTTCGTCCCCTAACTGCACATCTCAAAAATTGGATTAGCTTGGATTTGGTCAGATTCAGCGGGCTTTGCACTCTTTTGTCCAAGGCCTGCCGCCTCGGCTTTCCAAGGTTTCCGATTTCCGCTTTACCGCAATATGTCAATGAACCTTCGGAGGCATGAATCCATCCGCCGGTGGACCGGGCCACCACCAGGCGCGAGAACGCGCCGGCGACCGCCCGTCACCCCGCAACTGTCGCCGGTCCTGGGAAAAACCGAACCCACTCCGGCCAACAGTTTCTTTATAACACCAGACAACGAACCTGTCAAGTGCCCATGGTCCGTCTTCCGAGCGCCGCCTCACAGCCGCTTCGCCAATTCGGCGGAACTGGCCGCGAAAATCTCCTTGTGCAGGGAGTGCCCATGGGCGTCAATCGTCACCACCGCCGGGAAATCCACGATCTCCAGCTCCCAAATCGCCTCGGGCGAGCCAAACTCCGCCAGGAAATAAACATTGCGCACCCGCTTCACGCATTCAGCCAGCACCTGGGCCGCGCCGCCCACGGCATGCAGATAGACGCAGCCGTTTTGCCGGCAGGCCTCCACCGTCCGGTCCCCCATGCCGCCCTTGCCGATCACCCCGCGCACCCCGAAATCATGGATGATCTGGCCCTGGTACGGCTCCTCGCGGATGGACGTTGTCGGGCCGGCGGCGTTGCATTTCCAAGTGCCGTCGGGCTGCTTGAGCATCACCGGGCCGCAATGATAGATGATGCCGTCGCGGAGGCTCACCCCCGGCGGCAGCTTGCCGCCATCATGCAAATACTTGTGAACGGCGTCGCGCCCGGTGAACACAATGCCGGTGAGCAAAACCTCCTCGCCCACCTTGAGCGCGCGGACTTTGTCTTCAGTGAAGGGAAACGTTAGTTTGGTCATAATTATTCAATACAGCCACTTCTCAATCTTCCCCACCGCATCCAGCGTCACGCCCTGGCGGCGGAACGCCCAGCACATGTAGCTGACGCTTACAAAAAACGAGGCCGGCACCCGGTTGGCCGCGCAAATTTTCACCCCCAGCAGCGTCGTCTTGCCGCCAAAGCCCATCGGCCCGATGCCCAGCTCGTTCGCGGTTTTCAAGATATCCTGTTCCAGCGCGTCCAGTTCGGGCACAGGGTTGCGGTCCGGCAGCAGCCGCAGAAACTGGGTTTTGGACAATTCGTAGCCGGTCGCCCGGTCGCCGCCGATGCACACGCCCAGGATGCCCGGGCCGCAGCCCTTGCCCTGCGCCTGCAACACCGCGTCCAGAATCACCCGGCGGCAGCCGTCCAGATCCCGGTTGGCCTGCAGCTTCTCGATGGGCAGGGAGTATTGCGCGCCCACGTTTTCGCAGCCGCCGCCCTTGAGCGCCAGCCGCACCCGGACCTCCGGGGAACGGTGCTGGTGAAAATGCAGCGCCGGGGCGCCCGGCCCCACGTTGGTGCCGTCGTTTTTGCCGGTGAGGGAATCCACCGAGTTCTGGCGCAAATACCCTTTCTGCGTGGCCAGCGTGACCGCCTGCCGGGCCGTCTCGCCAAACGCAATCTGGTCGTACCCTACCGGGCAATCGACATAAAGCAGGATGCTGCCCGTGTCCTGGCAGATCGGCTGCGATTTCTTTTTGGCCAGCGCGATGTTTTGTTCGATGATTTTGAGCGCCGACTCCGCGATGGTGCCCTTTTTCTCATTTTCCAGCGATTGGATCAAGGCTTGATTGACGTCCTCGGGTATTTCCGCCGAGGTCCGCCGTATCAATTCCACCAGGGACAGCAACAATTCATTCATAAGATAGTGTGATTAAAATACGGCCTGACAGCAACCGCGTCAATTGCAACTGTGATTGCAGTGTGCGGGGGCGCAACCGCCCGTCGCCCCGGAGTGCGCCCGTCCCCGGGCGCAGCAATGCCCGGCCAGGAAAAATGGTTGGAACTTGCCAACGATCTCCCGCTGGCGGAAGTTCCTGTGCCTGAGACGGGCACGCTCCGGCCGGTCAAATTTCGGGCACCGGCACCTTGACGACGGCCTTGCGCACCTGTTGCGGACCGGCCGCCTGCAGGCCGCCCATGTGGGCGTCTGCGGGCAGATAAATAGCCGCCCCGCCCGCCCGCAGCCGGAGCACCGAGCCGTGCGCGGCATCTTGATAGAAAACGGCATCCCGGTCCGGATCGTACGGATCCCGCACGGTCAAACTGTCATGCGGAGCGACCTCCATCAACTCCTCGCCTTCAAAGATCACCTGCACGTCCACATATTTGCGGTGCGTTTCATAGACACCGTGGGACCGCGGTTTGGTGAGATAAACCTGCTCCAGCGCAAAATTGCCGTCCGGCAGCTCGCGCCGGAAGTTTTCGCCGACGGCCAGTGATTTCAAATTCTGCCAGGCCACGGAGCCGGTCCGGAACAGGTCATCGAGATATGCGAACGCCGGCCGGAGCCAGGCCTGGGCGGCGGATTGGGAGCGGACGGTGGCAAGATCGCCGAAGATGGCCATAGTTTTGTTGGGGTTGGGTTTTCCGCCATGCTTGGCCGAATCCGGCCCGGAGTCAAGTTGGAGTAATCCCAGACTTGCCGAATTTGCCGCAAGGAATACAGTTACCCCATGATTGAGAACACCATCGGCGAGATTGAGGCCCGCATCCACCAGGCGGGCGCGGTGGGCCCGGAACAAAAACGCGAACTGCTCCAGTTGCTCGCCACGCTCAAGGCCGAGGTCGATGATCTGGCCCGCACCAACGCGGACCAGGCCGACAGCATTACAGGCTTTGCCAGCGTTTCCGCCCACGAAGCCACGCGGACGGATCCCAACCCGCAGTTGCGCGAGCTCTCCGTGCGCGGCCTGCGCTCCTCCGTGGCCGGCTTTGAACAATCCCACCCCAAGCTTGTCCAGATCGTCAACAGCATCAGCAACACCCTGTCCAACCTGGGGATTTAAAAACAAAATTCAATTCCCCGTTGCCGCTTTCTCGATTTCCTCTCCCTCCTTCCGCTCCAGTTCGCGTTCCGTCTTCAGCCGCAACTGCCCGCAGGCGGCATCAATGTCGTGGCCCTTTTCGCGGCGCAGGGTGGCGACGGCTTTTTCCTGCTCCAACGCCGCCAGAAATTTTTCCTGGGCCGCCTCGTCGGGCCGTTCCCAGGGGAGGCCCTCCACCCGGTTGTAGGGAATCAAATTCACCTTGGCGAACAGCTTTTTGGTCAGTGCCGCCAGCGGCCGGACCTGATCCAGACCGTCATTCACCCCGGCGATCAGGATGTACTCGAACGTGATCATCCGGCCCTTCACCTTTTGATAATCCTCGCAGGCGGCGATCAGTTCACGCAGCGGGTATTTTTGGTTGACCGGCATCAGACGGTCGCGCACGGCGTCGGTGGCGCCGTGCAGGGAGATGGCCAGCCGGAACTGCAGCGGCTCGGCGGCCAGCCGGCGAATTTGCGGCACCAGGCCGCTGGTGGAGATGGTGATTTTGCGCGCGCCAATGCCGCCGCCCCACGGGGCGTTCAGGATGCGCAGGGCGCCGATCAAATTGTCGTAATTGGCCAGCGGCTCGCCCATGCCCATGATGACCAGGTTGTCCACCAGACGCGTCGCGGGTTTGGGCTGGCCGGCGGCTTTTAGCTGCTGTTCATGCCAGCGTTCCACGGAAAAGACCTGTTCGATGATCTCGCTGGCGTTCAGGTTGCGCTTCCAACCGTCCAGCCCGCTGGCGCAGAATTTGCATCCGTAGGCGCAACCCACCTGCGTGGAGACGCACAGGGTGTGGCGGTCGCTCGCCTCGCCGTAAAGCGCGGGGTTGGCGGGGATGAGGACGCTTTCCACCAGCGAACCGTCCGCCAGCTTCCACAGAAATTTCTGGGTGGAGTCTTCCGCACCCTGCTTGCGCAGGAGTTCCAGGGTGTGCAGCGAATAATGCTGGCGCAGCAATTCCCGGAGCGCCTTGGGCAGGTTGGTCATGGCGTCCCACTCCGTGGCGCGACGGGCGTACAGCCACTCGAGCAACTGGCCGACGCGATAAACCGGTTGCTGCCAGACGGTGAACTGCGCTTCCAGAGCCTCGCGTGTCAGCGTTTTGATGTCGGTTACCACGGCGGCAGGCTAGTCGTTGGCGGCAGGGAAACCAAGCCGCATGTACAGGGACGGGTTTTCGGACGGGCGGAACGGGCCCCCGGAGTGTGCCCGTCTCGGGCCCAGAAACGTCCGCTGCCGGGTGATGGTTGGAGAGTTCCTGCCGTTCCACCCTTCCGGGCGTTGCGGCGCCCGGGGACGGGCGCGCTCCGGCGGCAACCTGCAGCCTTAGTTTTCAACTCACGGCCCATTCCAAAATGGCCTTCTGCACATGCAGCCGGTTTTCGGCCTGGGTGAAAATGGTTTCCGCGTGGGCTTCGAACGTTTCCTCGTCAATCTCCTTGCCGCGGTAGGCCGGCAGGCAGTGCATCACCAGCGCCCCGGGGGCGGCGCGTTGCACCAGCCGGGCGTTGATTTGATACCCCTTGAGCGCCTCCAGCCGGGCGGCCGCCTCGGCCTCCTTGCCCATGGAAACCCACACGTCCGTGTACAGCAAATCCGCCCCGGCCGCCGCCGCCGGCAAATCCGTGGTGCAAATAACTTTGCCCCCGGCCCGCTTGAGGAGGTCCGCGGCCGGTTGATAAGCCACGGGCGCGGCGATCCGCAGTTCAAAGCCCAGCTTGGCCGCCGCAAAGATCCAGGAGGCCGGCATGTTGCAGGCGCCGTCGCCGATGAATGTGACCACCTTGCCCGCGATCGGCCCGCGCGCTTCTTCGTAGGTGAAAATGTCCGTCAACACCTGGCACGGATGCTCCGCATCGGTCAGGGCGTTGAGGGTCGGGATTTTGGCATAGGCCGCGAACTCCTCCACGTCCTGCTGCGCGAACGTGCGGATCACCGCCCCGTGAATCATGCGGCCAAGCACGCGGGCCGTGTCCTTGATCGGTTCGCCCCGCCCCAGTTGAATGTCATTCGCATTGAGAAACATGACCTGGCCGCCCAGTTCGCGGATGCCCACCTCGAACGACACCCGGGTGCGGGTCGAGGACTTGGCGAAAATCAAAGCCCACGTCTGGCCCGCCAGCACGCCGGCCTGGGGCCGCCCCCGACCTTGTTTGCATGCGACCGCCGCCCGCAGTATGTTTCGAAAATCCGCCGCCGGCAATTTCTCCAGGGACAATAAATGTTTCATGTCGCAAATTTTTGGGGGATACCGCCCAAAATAGTTTTATAAACGAAAGGCGGGGGGGCGTCACTTCTTTTTCTTCGCGTCCGCCGCGCGCCAGAGATACCAGGCCGCCGTGGTGCGGTGCGGCTTCCACCGTTCGCCATGGGCCAGCAGCGCCTTCGGCTTGGGCAGTTCCGCCTGACCGTACGCCGCGCTGAAGCCGCTGCGGACCCCAAAATCATCCGCCGGCAGCACGTCCGGGCGCCCCAGTTGGAAAATCAGCAGCATCTCCGCCGTCCACCGGCCCACCCCGCACACTTCCGTAAGCCGCGCGATGATTTCTTCATCCGGCAATTTGACAATCGCCCGCGCCGACGGCACCACGCCGGAGAGGGTCTTTTGCGCGATGTCCCGGAGGGCCTTGATTTTGGCGAAGGAAAAACCGCAGGCGCGCAACTGCTCGTCGGTCACCGAGGCCAGGTCGGCCGGGCGCGGAAAGCGGCGACCGGGAAAGAGTTTCTTGAACCGGGCCAGGATGTTGCCCGCCGCGGTGCTGTGAAGCTGCTGATGCGCCACCGCCAGCACGAGGGATTGAAACGGCGACCGCCGGGACTCCGGTTTCAAGCCACACGCGCCGTGATCCCGGATCAGCCGCCGCATGACGGGGTCGGCTTTGGCGAGATGTTTCAGGGCGGCGGCGTTCATCACGGGTCAAACGAGCGTCTGGACGACCTGCTCGATCAGGCTGACGCCCTCGCCGGCCTCCTGCGGCTTGAGGTTCAGCGGGGGCAGCAGGCGGACGATGTGCGTGCCGGCGGGAATGGTGAGCACGCCCGCCGCGTGCAGCCGGTTGACCATTTGCAGCGCCGCCGGTTTGTCGCTGCCGGCAAATCCCGGTACGTGCTCCGCCAGTTCCAAGCCCAGCATGAACCCGAGGCCCCGGACCCGTTTGAGCACGGTCGGATGCTTTGCCACCAACCGTTCCAGTTCCGCCGCCAGCCAGGCCCCGAGCTGGCGGGCGTTCTCCGCCAGTTGTTCGCGTTCCACCACCTCCAGAATCTTGAGCGCCACGGCGCATGCCAGCGGCGTGCCCCCGAAGGTCGAGGCATGAGTGCCCGGCCCCAGCAAATCGGCATAGGGGCCGCGCACCCAGAAGGCGCCGATGGGAAACCCGCCGCCAAGGGACTTGGCCATGGACAAGCCGTCCGGCAGAAAGTTTTCCCCGCCGGGCAGACCTTCGAGAATCCGTTGAAAGCTCTGGAATTTCCCGGTGCGGAAATAACCGCATTGCACGCCGTCCATCAGCAGCAGAAGTTTTTTCTCATCGCACAGGGCGCGCAGGCCCAGGAGATATTCCGGGGTGGCCGGCGTCACGCCGCCTTCGCCCTGCACACCTTCGATCAGGATCGCGGCCGTGGCTGGCGAAATGGCCGCCCGCGCCGCCGCCAGGTCATTGTAAGGGATATGGCGGAAACCGGGCATGATCGGTTCGAACCCCTTTTTGACCTTGTCCTGGCCGGTGGCCGCAATGCCCGCCAGCGTCCGCCCGTGAAACGAATGCTCCGCCGTGAGAATTTCATACCGGCCCTCGTCATGCCCGAACTTGCGGGCCAGCTTGTACAAGCCCTCATTGGCCTCCGCCCCGCTGTTGGCAAAAAAACATTTGCCCGGGCCGAGCCGCCTGACGATCTCCGCCGCCAACCGCCCCTGCGGCTCGGTGAAATACAAATTGGAGACGTGGATGAGCTTCTGCGACTGCTCGACCAGCGCCTCCGTAATGGCCGGGTGCGCGTGGCCCAGACAGCAGACGGCGATGCCGCCGCCAAGGTCCAGGTAGGGCTTGTTGTTGACATCGAACAGATAACTGCCCCGGCCGTGGCTGAACACCAGGTCAAAGCGGCCGTAGCTAGGTACCACGTTCTGGCGAAACAGTTCCCGGACGGTTTCGTATTGGTTCTGCACCAGGGCGGGCGGGGTGGGCGCAATTTCCTTCATTTAATCATGGACTCGGTTTGTCAAAATGCAATGCACGGAAGCGGTTTTAGCGAATGCGGCGGGAATGGCAAGAATATCTTCAACCTAATTACAAGACAATTTCCGTGCCGACGCCTTTGTCCGTGAAAATTTCCAGCAGCACGGCGTGCGGCACCCGGCCGTCCACAAAGGAGACCTTCTCCACGCCGGCCCGGATGGCCGCCACGGCGCTGTCGGCCTTGGGGATCATCCCCTTGTCAATCACCCCGGATTTTTTCAGCCCGTCCACCTCGCGGATGTGCAAGTGGGCGATGACCGTGTCCGGCTTTTTCGGGTCGAGCATGAGGCCGGGCACATCGCTCATGAACACCAGGCGCCGCGCCCGGAGGGCGATGGCGGCCTCGGCGGCCGCCACGTCGGCGTTGCAATTATAGATCTTGCCTTCCGCGTCCCGGGCCGTGGGGCTGATGACCGGCGTGACCCCCCGGGCGATACACTCCAGCAGCGGCGCGGTGTTAACCCCGGTGACCTCGCCCACATAACCGATGTCCAATTTGCGGCCGGGCGCCGACTTGTCCTCCACCCAGAGCTTCCGGCAGGTGAAAATGTCCGTGCCGGCAAAGCCCTGCACCCTGCCGCCCAAACCGGTGATCGTGGCCACCACCTCAGGATTGATCTGCCGGGAGAGGACATCATCCACGATCGTGACGATGGCCTCATCCGTGACACGCTGGCCCTGGATGAACCGGGCCTGCAGGCCGGACTTCTCCATGGCCCGGGTGATGGCCTTGCCGCCGCCGTGAACCACCACCGGGTTGATGCCGGCGGCCTCCAAAAAGACAACGTCCCGGGCCACGCCATTGCGCACGGCGGGGTCGTGAGAATCCATGAAACTGCCGCCGTATTTCACCACGAACGTGGCGCCGCGAAATTTTTGCAGGTACGGCAGCGCTTCGAGCAGCGTATTGGCTTTGGCGATCAAATCATGCACACCACATACTTAAGAAGAATTCCGCCCAAAGGAAAGCGCGATTGTCACCCGGATTTTCATAATTCATAATTCACACTTCATAATTCAAAATCCCCCCCATTCCGTCCCTCGGCTGAAAATCGAGACACGAGACCCGAAACCCGAGACCCAAAGCAGTGCGCTTTCAAACCCCCTTGTCGCGGAGCAACCCCGGCCATTAGCCAGCCACGAAGTGGTTGGTTAGGAATCCATTTGGAGTGCGGTGACATGTCACGGCTTTTCAACGGAGAGGACACGTCATCTCGTTGATAAGGGTGATTATTGGTTGTCGTTTTTGGGTGCCCCCTCCTGACTTCAGCCGTTTGGGTGAACCAAACCGCAGGCAGGCCGTCCCGCGACCGCGGGATACACGCCGTCGTCCGAGGCCCAACCACCGGACCCTCGCGTCCGGGCCTCGAAACTCGAAACTTGAAACCCGAAACCCTCCCCCCTGTAGGCCGTCCCTCGACTTAACTCGAACCCCGAAACTCGGAACCAAATTGAGTGCCCTTTCCCCCCGCTCCTCTTTGCGCTCTTTGAGATCTTTGCGGTAAAACAATTCGGCGCCCCAACCCCGCCCGCTGCAAAATGAATAATCCATCCTGGGAGACTGATCGGTGGAGGCCGGGAGCCAAGCCCTTGCCAGCGTTAGAATCTGTGGTATCACGCACGCTACGATTGGCTTGTCTGGCTCATTTCCTCAAACAGGAGTTGTCAGGATGTTCAATTGCTTCCTTCTTCTTCCTGCGCCAGTAAGCCGCAATAATAGTTCGTCTGGTCCTGAAATTCTGGCATCAAGGCGAACTTTGCAGCCGGTAAAATTTGACTTTGTCAAAACCACCGCTGTTCGTGCCGGGGTCGGTGAAGTTAAACGTGCCGTTGGTCAAGGTGATGAGGTTGGTCAAGGTTATCCAGCTTTTCAGCAGGTTGGTCGAGCAACCCACCTGATAAACAATATTCGTTGGCGCGCTCCAGGCAAAGCTGAAGTTTGTTTTGGTTTTGACAAGCGTGCTTGGGTTGATCTGCGGGACAATGGCGAAAGCGGAACGCATTTTTAACACGGTGTAAGGGTTCCAAGCGGCCATGGTGTAATAGATGGACACCGTGCTGTTGGAGATGCTCGTAAAAGACTCGATCAGGTAAGGCGCGTAGGTCGCGCCATCGGTGTTGGTCGGATCGTTCTTATCAGGATCGATGGTGGGGCCGTCTGGGCCGGTGGGAATGTGGTCGTTTTTGTGAATGTAACTACCAAAGCCATGATCCCGCGTCGCGTTGAAAATCATCTGCGGATTGCTCCACGGCCCCCACGGTTGCGCCGCGAAGGAAAAGTAGATGCCGGTGGTGTTGGTGGGCTGAACCGAATTTCGCCCGCCGTCACAGGTCATCATCCAGAGGGAAAGGTTGGTGGAATAAATGACCGACATGTTTCCGACCGAGGGCGAGTCGTTGGGCCACGGCGGCCCGTTAGTGGGATTGTCCTGCACCACCGGCACGGCATTCGTTTCAACGCTGCTCCAGGTCGGCTGGCCGTTCGTGAGACCGGTGAAATAAAGCGTGCCGCTGCCGCTCAAATACGAACTGACCGGCGTCGAGGCCAGATAAACGTCGCTGGCGCGATACCTGCCCGCCCCGAACCTCAGGACATTCGTGCGGAATTGACGAAGTGAGTTGATGATGAAATGGCCGTTGTTGGCGATCACCGAGATGGTGCGGTTGGTCTGGAACGTCAGGTTGGTCTGGTCAAACGTGACCAGCACGGAATAATCGTCCGCGTGTTTTTGGGCTGTATTGGTCCCCTTGGGGTTGGAGCCGGTGTTGCAGACGACATAAATCACGTTGGAAAGGCAGATTGCGGCGTTGGGCGTGTCATCAGCTCCCATGCTGATGCCGGCGGGGTTGACGAACACCTTGGAACCGTCATTGTTGGTGTAAAAGTTAAGCAGCAAGCCTTGCTCGCCATTGGTCGTGGTGCTCCAGGCCACGGGATCGGCGGCATGGTAATCCACGTTTGAGCCGATGGTGTCGCCGAAGAAGAAAATCCGGTTGGTCCCGCAAATGAAGGAAGAGCTGATGTCGGTCCCTTCAATGTTGAAGCGGGTGATGGTCTGGCTGACGGTATTTGACCCGGTGGCCCAATCCACATCCCCGATGACCTGTTCCAGTTTGACCGAGGAGTTGGTGATCCAAGCAAGACTGACCTGGGCATTCGCACACAGAGGCAGGGCAACGGCGAGCAATAAGGGCATGAAAAGTCGTTTCATGGTGTTGGCGCAAGTTTTTCGATCAAATCACTTCATTGGTCAATGTGTGGCGGTGAATTCTGATAGGAGTAATAGGCCGGCTTCGTTCGGATTCTGGCCAACCCAGGCGGCGAAGTTCCTCCGCAATAATCCGCCCGCTTTGACTTCCGCACTCTCGTGCCGCAACGCTCCGGACTGGTGCTCCCCACTACGCCCCTCCAAACGTTCCAGCATCTGCTGCGTGAAGGTGTCACGGCCCAGACACCAACCCCGGCGCAACGGTTGGCGGGCCTTCTCGTCGGTTGCCTCCGCCCGGCGGACTTCCATCCGCCAATTCATTCAATCCTTATTACTTATTAAATTGATAAAACACATTCAATGAGCCGTCATTCTTGTTTGCTGTCTCATATCGCTCTCCAATGATTCCATAAATCTGGCGCATCGGCTTTGGAAGTGCGCCGCCATCGTAGCTGCGTGTCACCCAATTCGTTCCCTGACAAAAACTCACTACGACAAGGCGTTCAATCGGCGGTGACGCGCTCTCTGATGGAAGGTTATTTATGGCGGAGCGCAGACTCTTGATGTCAACTTCTGACAGCTGCTTTCCGTGCGGAGCTTGATAATCGAAAGGATAACTGTCCCGCACGTCAGATTCCCCTCCGCTCTCAGTGACCGAATACTCCAATGCGTATCCCCCGCCTTTTGGAAACGCTGAAATCGCCATGAGGTTCGTTTGCTGAAGATTCCAGACTGCCTTGTGGAAGTCCAAAAAATGTTTGAATGACTCCAGACCTCCTGACATAGGTGGATTCGATTCTTGAGATTTCCTAGGGTTTTCCGAGGTTTTACCCCGTTCGGGGTGCGAACCCAAAACTGTCCGCTTTTTTTGTCGCCGGGGGTAAACTCGCCCCCCATATGGCCACTGTGGCAAGTGATGATCTGTTTCCGAATGTTCGCA
>Ga0302320_10025162_pt1 | contig 11585 bp, 15 predicted proteins | sample Bog_T0_3_FD_202130 | JGI IMG/M metagenome (GOLD analysis project Ga0302320, IMG submission 202130) | Peat permafrost microbial communities from Stordalen Mire near Abisko, Sweden - Bog_T0_3 | ecosystem: Environmental > Terrestrial > Soil > Wetlands > Peat | place: Sweden: Abisko, Stordalen Mire... | reverse complement strand
ATGTCAAAGACCAAGGTCACTCCCGAACAATTCAAGGCAGAACTTGAACTGCAGGATCGGTTTGCGACAATCTTCCGTACGAACGGGTGGGACCCGGTCGCCGATAAGAATGTCGACATCAACGATGCCCTGGACATCCAGAACGCTGCCTTCATGATTCCGAAGGCGATGACAACCATCGTCCAGGAAGGCATCGAGCCGATGCTCATCGGCACGCATCTGCTTCAGAAGATCCAGTACAAGCCCGGCATGATGACCGTGTTTCCGGCCGTCGAGCCTCTGCGTGCAGAGGAAACCGGCGACGGAATGGATCTGCCGATCTACAACATCAACATTGGTGGTGCGCAGTCCTTCGGCGTGACCGTCAAGCGGCACGGCCTTCGCCTGAAGATCGCCAAGCGGTTCGTCGAGGAATCGGCCTACCCCTGGATCAACTTCTGGCTGCGTCTGGCCGGCAACGCTCTGGCGCGCCACAAGGAAGAGTACATCTTCGACTTCATCACGAAGCTCGGCACGTTGGTCTTCGACAACGACCCGACTTCGCGCCTGTCCAGCTCCACGCTGCAGCCGATCAAGGGCGTCACGACCGGCCGTAACTACAAGGGCGTGCTGAACGGCTCCATGACAGTGGACGACGTGTTCGACATGTACGCGGCTGTGTTGCTCAACGGCTTCGTGCCCGACACACTGTTGGTTCACCCGATGGCGTGGCTGATGTGGGTCAAGGATCCTGTCCTCCGTGAGTTTGCCATCCAGGCAGGCGGCGGCAGCTTCTTCGCCAACTTCACCGGCAACCCCGCGGTGCTCGGCAACAAGTTCTACAACAACGGTGGACTCGGCATCGGCCAAGGCCAGACGGGGCAGTACAACAACGGTCAGCTCACCGGCGGCGAAGTGTCGCAGGCGACTTCTGGCAACTACCAGAACATGACCTCGGCGCCCATCCTGCCGAACTACCTCGGCATTCCGTTCCGCATCCTGGTCAGCCCGTTCGTGAACTTCGATCCCGAACAGCGCACGACCGACATCATGATGTTCAACAGCCGCAACCTCGGCGCCCTGATTGTGGCTGAAGAGCCCCATGTCAAGAGCTGGGAAGACGGCCAGTACAACATCCAGAACATGTCGATCGAAGAGACCTACGGCTTCGGCATCCTCAACGAGGGTCAGGCCATCGCGGTTGCCCGCAACGTGAAGATCCGCCCGAACGAGTTCGTCATGCCCGCCCGCACTGTGTACAACCTGTCGGATTCGGACAGCACCTACACCGATCTGGGCACGGCGCCGATCTTCGATCCGGCCAACCCGCTCAACGTCAACGCCTAACCAACAGTCAGTTCTGTGCAACCATAGGGCGGCGGGCAACCGCCGCCCTTCGTGTAGTAACCCGCAACCGTTTCTTAGCGAGGCCCGATGTATAGATCATTCAATCGGCCCAGACGCAAACACCCACAGTATGCAACCAAGGAGGAATTCATGGCAGCAATCGACGATCTGAACACAGCGGTCGCGGCGCTTCAGGCCGAGGACGTGCTGGTGCTGGCCGGGCTTGCCAGTCTGCAGGCAGAGGTCACCACCCTCAACACAACCATCGCCAATTCGCCGAATGTGGACCCTGCGATCGAGACCGCCGCACAGGCAGTGCAAGCCGAAGTGGCCAAGTTCCAGGCCGCGCTTGCGCCGGCTCCCGCAGCTCCTGCAGTTCCCGCGGCAAGCTAACCAGCTCACGTCCAGGCGAAGGCCGACGTCTTCGCCTGGCTAACCCTGAGACTTTGGTAGATCCCCACCGTTATAGACACTCAGAAGTGGAGATCCTATGTCCAGTCTGATCGTGATGCCCGGCAGCGAAGAGTTCAAGAAAACGCTGGCCTCGATAGCAAAGGCGCCCAGCCGCCGGAAGCTTGTTCAACCTGTCGACCTTGTCGGTCACACCCTGATGCTTAATACCGCATTGGCCAAGACCTTCCAGTGTGGAGGATTTGTCCTGGGTCCCAACCGTCCCATCGGTATCGTGGACGAGCAGTCCCAGCAAGTTCCGATCCGCAAGGCATTGGACGAGAAGAAACTGATCGATGTCACTGGCAAGGATATGGCCACCAAGGGGTTCAAGGGAACCGGCGGCCAGACCTCAGCGATCACTGAAGAAGATACCGGCAAGAAGGTATTCGTCGGCCGCGATCGCCGCGGCAATCTCTACATCGCAACTCCCAGATCCAAAACCGAAGCCAAGCGGTTCGAGCGCGAGATCCGGACAACCGGCACGCTCAAGAGCGTTGACTTTGAGACCGAGACCACAGGCCTTTGCGCCATTACCGAAGAGGTAATTGAGTCCAGCGAACAGCCTGTCAAGAAGCCTGCAAAGAAGCCCGCGAAGAAGGTCAAGAAGAATGTCCGCACCCGTCGTACTTCAGGCAACGCCGTCCGATCAAGAAACTGATGTGGTTCTTGGCCAGGCGATCATCGTCGCTTTCGACCAGGCACTCAACACTTCGACGCTGAACGATAGCACGTTCTCGTTGACATTTCCTGCTCCGACTCAAATTCTCACATCAGGCCAGCTCGTTGCTGGCGAGGCCGCTCCTTCAACAGTCAATGTTGAAGGAGTCTGGTCGTTTACAGATGATACCTTGGGCCGCACGATTGCAACCTTCACACCCAACAAGCACTTCCAGGAGAACACGCTCTATACGGCGATGCTGCTGGGCGCTGATGCGTCCCTTTCGACCGAAGACGTGATGAACCCTGCCGGCGAGTCAATGAATGTCAGCTACCAGTGGACATTCACCACAGGTGTTTTGAACCTGCTGGTTCCTCCGCCAACTTGCCCTCTGCTGGACAGCGCGCCAGCTCTCCGACCGGAAGAGATCAAAGTCATCCCTCGCAAGCGGATCGGCCAGGACCTCTCTCAGGAGATCCTGCTTCTCTTTCCCGACGACATCGATCCCGCCTCCTTTTCGGAGGAGGATCTGATGCTCAGCATCGAACCTCTTCTCGGCGATCCCACTGTGACCATGCCCAGCAACCTGCAGTATCAGGTGCTCGTCGAGGGCAACAAACTCCGGGTCATCGTTTCCGGCTTCTAGTACCAGGAGAACCAAATGACTCTCCCTCTCGGTGAGACCAGCACAGCCAATCTGAAGCTCACCAAGTTTGCCGCCAATTTCCCCAATTGGGGCGATGCGATGAACACCAATCTCGACACGATTGATTCAGCGGTCACTGCTGCTCAGGAGAGCATTGCCTCGGCGGCCACGTCGGTGAATGCCATGTCAATCAATGGAACACCGATTTATCCTCAAGCTCCGACCCCTGGACAGATCTTGATCTTCGACGAAGCCACCGGTGATTATGTCCCGGGCGATCCGATCGTTTCAGGTCCAGATGAACCAGGTGTGCCGCCCTCTCGGTCGCCTGTGCAGATCGGTGCCTTCGACGGAACCAATGTTCAACGTGTGGTCTCCGATGTAAACGGACGTCTGCAGGTCGCCGTCACAAACCTGCCCTCAGTACAACCTGTCTCCGGCACGGTGGCAATCTCTGGATCTCCAGCGGTCACAGTCACCAACCTTCCGGGAACCCAGGAAGTAGCCGGTTCGGTCGCCGTATCGAACTTCCCTACCACTCAGCCAGTGTCGGGCTCAGTTGCAGTTTCCGCTCTTCCAGCTCTGCCTGCTGGATCTAATCTGGTGGGCCAGGTCGATGTTGCCAACTTCCCTGCCACTCAGCCGGTTTCTGGTGCGGTCACTGTTTCCAATCTGCCTGCAACCCAGGCTGTCTCCGCCGCCGCGCTTCCTTTGCCGGCTGGCGCCGCCCAGGACGCCACCCTGACAGGTGGATCCATGGCCACCAAATTGGTCGATGCTGCGGGCGTGAACAAAGCTGCAATCTCTGCAGCCGGCGCGTTGAAGGTGGATGGCTCTGGAGTGACGCAGCCCGTGTCGGGTGCAGTTACGATCTCCGGCACACCAGCCGTCTCGGTCTCCAACCTGCCTGCGACCCAGACTGTTGCAGGTACCGTTGCTGTTTCGTCCATCCCTGCTATTCCCGCCGGCTCAAACCTTGTCGGCCAAGTAGAACTGAGCGACGGCACCAATGTTCTCGGAACTCCGGCGCACCCTGTCAAAGTTGATGGTTCAGGGGTTACACAACCTGTTTCGGGCGCTGTCTCGATTTCGAACCTGCCTGCAACGCAGAGCACTTCCGATGTCAATCTGGATGCCGCAACAGTTCCTCCAGGAACAACAGCGCCAGCACAGGTCGTAATTGTCGGCGGTGTTTCCAGTGATGCAATCCCTGAATTCCAGCCGATTCCTCTGACGGCAGGCGCTGTGGCCGTAAAGGTAGATGCATCTGCAACTACCCAGCCTGTTTCAGGAACCGTTTCTGTTGCGACTATCGACAACACCATTCTGGATACCGAAACCGAGAATAGTCCGGCATCTCTTGGCCAAAGCAACATCTATACGACTACGGGTTATCAGACAATCAGTTTCCAGTTTGGCGGCAACTGGACCGGTGCCATTACATTGCAGGGCAGCAATGACGGGGCGAACTGGATCACCCTGTTCGCCCAAAGCTCAAGTGATGGCAGCAACAACGATGTCATTCACAGTGCAGACATTCTCACTGTCGCAGTCTCCACTCGGCTCGTTTGCTACAACATCCTGCAACTGGATGGGACGGCTCAAGTCACAGTGGTTGGTAAAACCGCTGTCCAGGATGACACACCTCTCCTGGCTCAAGCCTTCGACTCTTCTACCGGAGTTCAGGTCAACACCAACATCGCAGGCGGCCTGGCGAAAGATCCCAGCAATGCTCTGGTGCTGAGTGACGCTCTTCCCATCCAGGTGATGGGTATAATCAACACTCCCATCATCATCGACACGAAGGGCTACCAGACACTTCAGCTCACGACACAAGCTCTGGTGGCTTCCAGTGTCCTCACATCGAATGACGGAATCAACTGGTCAACACTGTACGGCCTGAATGCTGCGTCTTCCACCGCTATTGTAACGGCGCTGGCTGCCTCAAGCAGTTACAGCTTCCCCTGCACTTCCAGGTACGTGAAGATCGTTCCCACGACAGCTGGCACGGCGACTGTCTTCCTGAGAAACCAACCGTGGACAGGCACCTACGCCACTGTCAACCTCACGCAGCTTGGCAGCGCCACACTTGTGACTGCCGGTGTGAACGGAACTCTGGCAGTAGGCGGCAACATTGCAGTTGGAACCGCGCAGACCACGAACCCGCTTGTTGTCGGTGGTGTTGATTCAGGCTCTCTGACTCGCCGCCTTCTGACTGATACCACCGGCCGTCCTGTTATCAGCGCCGTCGACCAGACAGCTACCAACAGGACATTGGGCCTGGTCTCGCCTGCTGCAACTCTTCAGAACGTAGCAACACTGGCCGTTCAAGATCTGGCCATGTTTGAAGGTCAGTCAATCGTTGAATTGCTGGCTCAGATTCTCGTCGAGCTGAAGATCAACAACTACTACCTGTTCAACCTGCCGGCGATCCTTAGTTCCGGAACCGCAAACCCACCTTCTGATGAACCTGCGTTCATCAGGACTGAACCATCAGTTCTTCAATAACGGAGACAACACATGCAAGCACAAGGACAAGTCGGCCCCATCGCAACCACTGCATCCATCGCACCGGGTACGGCCGCCCCATTGCGCCAGGGCAATATGCAAGACCTCATTGTGTCGGAAGCTCACGGCCGATACTACGAGGCAGCTTATCGCGGCACCAAGTTTCACGCCGCGAACCAGGCTGCCGCCACCACCACCGCAACACTGGCTGCCGGCGCCATCACCGGCCTTATTCTCTCGAATCCTCAAGGCTCGGGTGTCAACGTGGTCATCAACAAGGTCGGATATGCCTTCCTGGTGGCTTTTGCCGCGGCATCAGCCGTCGGACTGGCTGTGGGATATAGCGCGGCCACCGCGGTAACACACACCACACCCTTGACACCAGCCAGCGATTTCGTGGGTACAGGCGCATCAGGTAAGGCAACTGTCGATTCGGCATCTACCACTCCGGCAGCCGCCACCGTCGACACCATCTTTGCGACAGGTCTGACAGGCGCAATCACCACAACTCCTGGTTTGCAAGGCTTGGTCGATTTCGAGGGCGGCAAGATCCTGCCTCCGGGAGCGTTTGCCTTCATTTACACATCCACAGTCTCAGGCGCCGGCTTCTTCGGCAGCTTCGACTGGGAAGAGGTTCCTGTCTAACAGTTAGTTCGATGCAGCAAGAGGGGACAGACATTGTCTGTCCCCTTCGAGGGAATCGATGGGATACGGAAGTCAGTGGGGATGGAGTTGGGGTAATCCAAGTCTCGCCTTCATCTTGGAAGGCGTTACTGTCATGCCTCTTGTTTCTGCCGCCGACCTGACATCTCGTCTGGCCCTTTCCCACAAACACCTGGTCGTCAAGCCGATGACTGGCCTGGAGGAAGTGAATGCAGTGGGTCTGACTTCACTGTGCTGTGTGTCTGCGGCACTCAAGACCTCTCTGGTATCGGTCATCAACACTGCGACGGAGGTTTAGCAATGGTGGCGGTCACACGCGACACGATCACAATCTTCACTGGCGGAAACGACCAGCTGATCCAACTGACGGGGCTGGTTGACCAGACCGGGTCTGCCGTTACAGGCGCAACCATTACTGCCTCACTCAGCCGTTCTGGTGCGGCCCTTGCAAACAGCACCATCACTTTCACGGATGTCCCCGGGCAAGCAGGCAACTACACCGGCACTCTCACAGGCTTCAATGCCTCGGCCGGTCCGGCAATCCTCCAGGTCTCCGGCAATCACAACGGAGTCAACTTTGGCTTCCAGGCCAACGTGAATGTCGTGCCGCGCTTCGTCTAGGCCATCAGGATAGGAAATCGAATGTCCCAACTCACACCGCATTTCGCAGACACCGAACCAGGGCTGACAGTTCTGGCGGGTGCCGACGCCCACGTCATCGAGAACGTGACCTTCCTCTGCGAGAAGATTCTCGAGCCCATTCACGACAAGTTCGGAACTGTCCGTGTTCACGACAGCTACCGCGATCCTGGCCACAATGCGCAGGTCGGCGGTAAGACAGCATCATTCCATCTTTGCATTGGCGGACACGCAGCGGTCGATGTCGATGCACCCGCAGTTTCCATGCAGGGTCTGTTCGACTGGCTGCGTCTCGAAAGCAAGCTCCCCTTCGACAAAGTCATCCTCGAGAAGAACAAGGCTGAAGTCCCGGCCTGCGTTCACATCCAGATCGACCGTATCAACCCACCCCGGCGCCAGGCTTTCATTGGTCACACTGGCGCAGCAACCGTGTACACCCCAGTGGAAGTCAAGTAGGAGACCTTCATGGCATACAGGATCGACCTCACAACCCGGAACGCTTCCATTGCGATCGTTCTCGGATTGGATGTTCTCTTCTTCGCCGCCGCAATCGGGGCTTCCGTTCAGCCTGCGTTTGCAGACCTGAGCGCGAAACTCTGGGGCCTGTTTGCAGGCACCAACGGCGCGCTGATGCTCGCGTTGAATGCGAGTGGCAGCAATACCCCCACCCCGCCACCTCCAGCAGTCGCAGGAGCATAATGAAACGCTTTCATCCTCGCTTTCAGGAACGAGCACTGAGATCACGCCGGAAGTTCAAGCTCCCGGCGTGGTTCCTGCCTTTTATGAAGGTTGCCGTCTTCGCAGTTCCGTTTGCGTTCCTTTGTGTTTGTCTCGGACTGGCCGGCCTCGAAGCCCGCAAGGCAACCATTGGTCTGGAAGCTACAGACGCGGCGGCCAAGAGCTTCATCGTTGATTCCCAACAGCAGGTTCATGTTGTGGGCAACAACGTCAACCACCTCATCGTCGAAGCCGGCCTTACGGCGAAAGAAACGCGTCTGGCTGCTACCTCCCAGCGTCAGTTCTGGGACAAGGAAGTTCCTGTTCTGGCGGCCCGCGCGAACGGCACATTTGACCGCACCGATGCATTGCTTGCGTCTCTTCGCACCACCTCGGACGGCCTCAACAAAGACAGTGGACGAATCGCAGATGCCGTGGTGGATGCCACGACCAACGGCGCCAAGCCTGCGCTTATCCAGGCCGGTAATGCAGCTGAAGCCACAGCGAACACTATGACCGCTGCTGGTAAGGTCATTGCCGATCCCAACATTCCGGCAACTCTGAAGAACATCAATGACGGTACTCATCAGATCGCTCTCACAGCTGGCTCCGTTGCTCATACTGCTGACAATCTGGATCATAAGGTCGACAAGATGCTCCACCCAGGATTCTGGGGAGCCGTCAAGGCCTACACCGTCTTCGGGGCACAGCTCGCCACCGACGCAATCGAGATGCACTACTACCTCTATTCCGTTGCTCCAGGCGCCACTGTCCAGACCGTCAAAGCAGTTGCCAAACACCTCGCCAAACCCCTCACTCACCGAGTCCCAACCAAGTAGCTTTGGTAGATCCTCGCAACCATCCACACTCAATCCAGGAGAGAACACCATCATGGCGATCACATTCAAGAATGTTCAACACGCCCTCGCAACCTTCTTCAAGGCTGTCGAGAAGGACACCCCGCTCGTGCTTGCGAAGACTGAGCAGGTCCTTCAGACTGCGGAGAATGACAAGGCCGAAGTCGAGGCGGTTTCTGCTGTTGCTGCCGGTGCAATTGGCGGCGCGGCCGCGGTAGCACCCACCATCACTGTCGAGAATGCAGCGTTTGCTGCTCTGGCAGCCATCGTTGCAGCTCTGAAGGCCGGTGGCACTGCGGCTGCGACCAAGCTTCTCAACGCGGGTCTGGACCAGACTGCGATCGACGCGGCAGAGGCGGCCGGCGCGGCCAGTGCTGCGGTGTACACCACAGCCGTGGCAGCCAGCAAGTAATCAACCCACTAACTGACAGGAGGGCGGATGATCCGCCCTCTTGTTTTATGTGCAGTCGGAGCCGCCATGATCTACCCAGGTGATACACACCAAATCGTCTTTTCTCTTTCGCACGCCAACGGCACGACGCCTTCGGTGACTACGGCGCCACTCGTCACGTTGATCAATCTGACGACGGGGGCGGCTGTTGTAACGGCTGCAGCGATGACTCTGGTTGCCGGAACCTGCCTGGTCTATTCCTATGCGTGGAACACCGCGGGCATGCTGAATGGCGACTATCTGGCAGTGGTTTCCTACGCCGCCGACGGCAACACTGTCAACGGTCAGTACCTCGATCAGATCCGTCTGGGTGACACCAACATCCCCGGACCTGTGGCACTCAACGCTACCGTGGCGCTCAATGCTACGGTGGCCAAGGACGCGACGGTGGCTCATCTCACCGATCTGGCGACGATCAATCCCAACACCTCCGCTGTCGTCCTGGCCATCCAGGCCAAGACCGCCAATTTGCCGGCGATCCCCGCCGCCCAGTCCGATGTCACCGCGCTGGTCCAGTTTCTCACCGACATCCACGATACCGTTTTGGGAACCTGGATTGTCGACAAGACCCAGAACCCGAAAGTCCTGTCGTTTCTGCGTCTTGACGGAAGCACTCTCGCTACCTTTACGGTGACGGAGGATGACAATTCCGCGGCGCGCACGGTCAGCGCATAAATAAGCCATCTTCCTATACTAGACATGAATGAGGGAGCAGTGTGCTCCCTCCATCCTCCCTCTAGGACGTCAACCAATGGCCCTTACTCAAGCAGCTGAAACCGAGCTTTTGACCAAAGTTCGTGACATTCACGCAGTCTTCATTGGTATCGAAGGCCAGCCCGGCAGGTTTCAAGACCTGACAGCAACAGTACATGCTCAAGGCAAGCGGCTTCGCGTGACTGAACGGTTTCAGTGGGTCTTGACCGGAGGGGGTATCGTTCTTGGCTTCATCGCCTACCACTTCGAGCATCTCCTGAATGCCGTGCTTGAGATCAAGAAACTGGTTCCTGCGATTCCAGCGGGCCCGGTTACGACAGGGTTCCTTCGCATTCCGGAGTTCTGGAGACTGTAAATGAGCAGTGTTGGTAGCCCGCTTTCCTATACCGTGCCTGTCAGTCAGGATTACGGCGCGAGCGGGGCGCTCAGACCCTCCTATCCCAACCTCCCAAGTTTCGTTCTCTACGCGTTCCTCAGCTCAGACTGGTGTGTCGGCAATACTGACCCGGCCTACGCTCGAGGCGCTTATCAATTGGATTCCACTGGGGACTGGCTCCTCAATCTGTTGCCCGGCACCTACAATCTGGTGCTCATGAACGGGTCCGGAACTGTGATCGTCTACCAGTTCAACCTGGTCATAACAGTTGGAACGCTCCCGACGCAGACCTCAGGTTCTAGCGGGTCGAGCGGATCGACTACGACGAGCAGTGTGAATGTGTTCTTTGGATCCGGCAATCCCAACGGCACCACAGTTGCCGGTATCACCGGAACCCTGATTGCTGGTTCGGAAGGCGACATGTACTTCGACACCGACGCATCGGACTTCGTCGGCTACGCCTATCACGGATCGAGCTGGAATCCCATCGCCTAACCAGCAGCCCAAAGGTCTCCACAGTGCAGAATCTGATCTTCCACATCTCGTTGCCCAAGGGCATCAAGCTGGTGAATGGCGCGACCCTGATGAAGGACGTGACCTTCGACTTCATCAGCCAGATCACTCCCTATTACTCGACCATTGATATGGTCCGTCTCGCCGCCGGCCCGACCCTCAAGAAGATATCTGACATCACCATCGCCTGCCAGATCTACCGGTCCAGCAATGAGGCAGATCTGATCACCGCGGCGCGCATCCCGCTTTCCGGCCTGCAGCACACCCGTTTGATCGGCAGCCGTCTGCAATACACAACCGCCCTGGCATCCCGCGATCTGATGTTGAATGTAGTCTCGTTGCTGGGCCCAGGTGCACATGTGCTGGCTAACTTCTCCGTCGATCGCAAGGCGGACAATAAGCAGCGTCTGGCAGAGTTCGAGGAGTCTCTCAAGCTCTATGAAGTGGTTCTTCGTAGCGGTGGCCGGGTGATGCCCGGCGGCCGGCCGGACTTTCACTTCGCAGCCAAAGGTGTTCTGGACTGGGCGGAGCGCACACCGGCGCGCACCTGGTTCGCCAACGGCATGGGAGCCAATGCCAGTTCGATGGACCCCGGATCTCCGACCGGCGGCCGCGGCAAGCCCATCAAGTTCTTTGCATCCCCGACGTGCTCCCCGCCAATGTCCTCCATGCGCATCGGCGTCTACCAGCCGGGCTTCCCCGTCTCCCAGTTCTATCCGTACGCGATGGGACAGTAAGAGGACTGGAGTTGAACTGTGGACTTCTACCGGGACATTTCGCCAAACATCGATCTGCGCGATGAGCTTCACACTGTTCTCCACGGCAGCGAAGAGTTGGCTGGCCAGGGGCGCACCGTCATTCTGCGCCGGCTGAGCAACACGACGTGCCCAGGTTGCTGGGATCCAAAGACAGGGGGCAGCACCCGGCCGAACTGCCCGTACTGCCAGGGCGAGGGCTATCAGTTCATCGAGACGCGAGAACTGATGGCGCTCTTCCGCGGCGTGGCCCCGGTGTACAAACCGGGTGTTCTGGCCACCGGTGAGTATCCCCAGAACAGCATGGGC
>Ga0302320_10025159_pt1 | contig 11586 bp, 10 predicted proteins | sample Bog_T0_3_FD_202130 | JGI IMG/M metagenome (GOLD analysis project Ga0302320, IMG submission 202130) | Peat permafrost microbial communities from Stordalen Mire near Abisko, Sweden - Bog_T0_3 | ecosystem: Environmental > Terrestrial > Soil > Wetlands > Peat | place: Sweden: Abisko, Stordalen Mire... | reverse complement strand
CGCTGCGGCGCCTGCCGACGGCCTCGACGCTCCCGTCGTGACGGCGCGCCTCGAGGACGTCTCCGGGTATGCCGAGGACGCCGAGCTCCGCCTGCAGGTGAGCCGTCACATGGCCAAGGTGCGCGAGCTCGAAGGGGCGATCCTCATGATGATCCCTCCGGGCGAGACGCTCTCGTCCGTCGGCACGCGCTCCCAGCAGACCTCGATGGGCACCCTCGTGTGCTCGCGCGTGCGCGACGCCCTGGGCGCCGAGGCGTGCATCTTCAACGGCGGCGGCATCCGCGGATCGCGCGACTACGGCAAGCATGTCGCCTACGCCGACCTCGAGGCCGAGGTCCCGTTCGACAACGAGATCGTGGTCGCGCGCCTGCCGGGGAGCGTCATCCGCGAGGCGGTGGCGTTCTCGCGGGCGCAGGCTCCCACCGAGTCGGGCGGCTTTCTCCAGGTGGACGACGAGATGACGGTCGGACCCTTCGAGACGGTAACGCGCATCGCGCGCGCCCCCCTCGCGGAGGACCGCATCTACCGCGTCGCCATCGTGCGTGATCTGCTCGAGGGGCTCGACCACATCGACCCCCTCGTTCACTTCGCGAAGGACCACCCGGACAGGATCCCGCCTGCGGGGAGCGGTCGCGGCGTCAAGATGGTCCTGGTCGACGCATTCTCGGTCGCCCTGTGGAGGCGGCTGGGCGGCTTCGACGCCGTCGACGCGAACCACGACGGGGTCGTCACGGAGGGGGAGCTCGAGGCCGCGGTCGCCCGGGTGACCTCCGAGCAGCCCTCCCACATCGTGGCGGATCTGTTGATTCACGCGCTCGACGCGGACCACGATCAGCTCATCTCCCGGCAGGACGCCGAGAGCTCGGCTCCGCCGCTCAGCGCTGTGGCGGTCGTTCCCGGGACCGGGCCGGGCCTCCCGGAGAGCTGAACCGGAAGGTCGCAAGCGCCCGCTTGGGCTGTCTTGCGGGTGGTCGAGCCAGGGCGTAGTCCATGACGATGACTACGAACGTTGCCCCGGTGCCCACCTTCACCGTCGTCGTTGGAAACGATTTCAGCCCGGCGAGCGGCTATGCCTTCGACCAGGCCGCCCGCGTCGCGCGGCGCATCCCGGGCAGCGATCTTCACGTGGTCCACGTGGTCGAGGGCGAATCGAGCGACGAGGGCTCGAAGAAGCTCGCGGGCCTCCTACGCTCCTACCTCGAGGACAAGGTGAAGGCCCTCGGCGGGCTCGAGCTGCAGGGCGTGGCCATCCACGTGCGCGCCGGTCACGCCGCGCGCGAGATCGCCCAGCTCGCGAAGGACGTGGGCGCGGACCTCATCGTCGTCGGGACGAAGAAGGGCCCGCACCTGAAGCAGCTCTTCGTAGGGTCGACCGCCGAGCGCCTGCTCCTCGCCGCGCCCTGCCCCGTCTTCGTCGCCGGCCCCTCGCCCGTCGAGCGGGACGACGCGCACGATCCGGCCATCCTTCCCCCGTGCCCGGACTGCGTGAAGACGCGCAGGGAGAGCGCCGGGGAGCATTGGTGGTGCGGCCGGCATGCGGAGCACCACATCCACGCGCACTCCTACTCGTTCGCGCGCGCGCTCCCCTTCCGGACGCACGACGGCGCCGTCACGCCCACGGGCGTGGACATGAAGTAGCGCCGCGCTCCTCGGATCAGGGCGTCACGGCGCGCAGGGGCCTGCCCACGTCGTGCCCGTAGACGCGCGGGTCGAAGTGCCCGCGGATCTCCTCGGCGTAGTGGGTAACCACGTCCCGCACGAGGGCGCGCGCCGAAGGGGCGCCCCGCGCGAGCTCGCGGTGGACGCGTGCATAAAATGCGCGGTCGGCATCGGCGCGGGGCTCGTGGGTGTCCTCGAGGCGAACGCGCTCGTCGATGAGCGTCTCTGCGACGACCTCCTCGAGCGCCTGTCCACCCGGAGCTCTGGCGCGCGCGAGCACGCGCTCGGTGAGCCGAGCAACGACGGTCGCGACGACACGGTCCTCGTCCGCCCCGACCAGCATCGCGCCCGGACCTCCGGGAGCTTCTTACCCTACTAAAGCTCTGCCCGCACGAGCACGAACTGGTTCGAGTCCTCACGGGTCGTCACCTCGTGCACGTCCTTCGCCGTGGAGAGCTCCTTCTTCAAGCCGGCGACGCCGTGCTGCTCGGTGACGAAGAACATGGCCTTCACGCCGTGCTCCTTCTGCTCCTTCACCCAGTTCGGCAGAGTCGGCATGTTCGGGGGCGGGGTCGGCACGCCGAACTGCGCGATGCGGTTGCCGGTGTAGAAGTTCTCGCCCTTCCAGTTCAGCCGGTAGGCCACGATGGGCTCCTCGGGACCCTTCCGCTTCGCGTAGTACGCCTCGATGACCGACCTCTGGCCCCAGTGAGGAGCGGCCTCCGGCATGTACCGGTCGAGGACCCAGCACGCCCACACGAGCGCGAGCCCCATGCAACCGAGGGCCGCAAACCGCCGCGTCTTCGTGACCGAGAGGCCGGCCGCGAGGAGCGCCGCAGCCACGCCCGCGGCGATGAGCGGCGCGCTCGCATTGAGCGAGTCGGGCCAGATGCGATCGTAGCGGTACGTGAAGAGGTGCAAGAGGCGCGCTTGCTGCTCGTGCAGGTCGCGGGCGACGAGGCCCGCCAGGAACGCCCCGGTCAGGCAACACGCACCGACCATCCCGCGGAAGTGGGACCAGGAGCGGAGGTCGCCGGGCTCCTCCTCCGGCGTGGGCGAGCGCCGTCCCAGGCACCAGTCGAGCGTGACGCCCACCAGCATGGCCACGGGAGGGACCGCGGGCAGGATGTAGTGGTGAAACTTCGTCCCCATCGCCGAGAACAGGGTGAAGACGACGCCGAACCACGCGAAGAGGAGCACCGCCGCGTCGCTCTCGTCCGAGCGTTTGCGCCCGAAGCAGAGAAAGAGGCCGAGCGGCACGAGCGCTATCCAGGGGAAGAGCCCGTACCCGAGCTGCTCGATGTAGTAGACGACGCTCGTGTCGAACCCCGTGTTCGTGTCGTGCACGTGGTCGAACGCGCGGTTGTAGATGTCGTGGAAGATGAGCTCGTCCGTGAAGGCGGAGCCGTGGCGCACGAGCATCGCGATCCACCACGGACCGACGAGGAGCGCGAAGGCGACGAGCCCGGGGCCGAGCGCCATCTGCGGCACCTCTCTCCAGCGCCCCGTCGTGCCGATCCACACCCCGATGCAGGCGACCGGGATGGCAAGCCCGGCCGGGCCCTTCGCCATCGTCGAGAGCGCGGCCATGACCCACGCCGCCAGGTAGATGAGCCTCTTGGTCCGGCGCTCCTTCCAGGAGAGCGCGACCACGCCCACGAGGAGCCCGGCCCACATGAGCGCCTGCCCCCACGGCTCGAAGCTGCCCACCGGCGCCTGCATGGAGCACGCGGGGTCTCCGGGCTGGGTGCAGTTGCCGAGGCCCGAGCCGACGTGAATCTCGTCGGCGTGGAGGCGGAAGCCGTGTGCATCGCCGGTCTGGAGGACGAGCTCGATGTTGCGCGACAGGAGGTAGAGGATCTGCGCGAGCGAGACGATGATGATCGGCGCGAGGACGAGGTGCCACGCGTTGACGCGGATCGTGCGCCCGCCGAGCTTGATGTCGTAGTCCGAGACTCGCACGCTGTCGTCGTGGCGCGCCGCGAAGAGGACCAGCCCCATCGCGCCGGCCAGCGAGGCGACGAACGGCATGTCGGTCATCGACTGGTGGGCGACCATGAACCACTGCGGGCAGGTCGAGAGCACCAGCGCGCCGAGCATCCCGGCGCGCCGGCCGAACCAGCGCGACGTGCCCTTGTAGAGGAGGTAGGTGCCCATCATCGCGAAGAGCACGAAGGGCATGCGGACGGCCCACTCGGGGTGCCCGGCCGCCGCGCCGCTCAGGCCCTCCATCATCCGGCCCGGCTCCACGTGGACGCCGAGGGTCGCCATGGCGATCGACTGCATCCAGATGCCGAGCACGGGCTTGGAGTAGAAGAAGCCTTCCCAGCTCCACCAGGTCGAGATCCAGTCATCGCGCGCGAGCACCTCGCGCGCGACCTCGCCGTAGTGTGTCTCCCACGGATCGATGAGGCCCCCGAGACCCAGCGCCGGCAGGTAGAGCCCCGCCATGGCGACGAGCAGCCAGAAGCCGTGGCGGTGGAGCAGCGGACGAGGATTTCCGTCCTCGTCGGTGCGAAGCGGTCCGAGAGCCACGCCGAACGAATAGACGCTGGCGACGGCCACGATGAAGGAGACCGTCAACAGCGCGCCGGCGACCCACTCGGGGAGCGCGCCGTGAACGGCCGCCCACAGGGACAGGTAGACGGCGAGGGTCGATCCGAGGACCGCCGCAGCAGGCTTCGCCAGGGCACGCGCGTCGACCTCGGAGGCGCCCGGCTCGGCCGTCGCGCGGAACCTGCCCAGCAGGTCCAGGAGGCCGTAGGCGCACGCCGTCACGCAGACGGCGCCCAGCGGAACGCCCGCCCGCAGCCGGCCGTCCTCCGCCATGAGGAGGAAGGCGAGGATGCCAAAGGCGCTTGCGACGGCGCCGCCACGAATCAGGCGGTTGCGGTGGGTGCGGCGCTCGGCATCGGGCGGGGCGGCCAAGGCAAGCTCGGGTGACATGAGGAACTCGAAACGCTCGGGGTGGGAAAGTGCATCCTGGGGGCTACGGGTTTGGCCCGCCCGGAGGGGCACACTCTACCTGGACTGGGGCTCACCCGTACCAGGCACGAACAGAGCCTCTTACGTTGGCGCCGGGCTCAGGTCCAGCCCCCCCTCCGGGCCCGAGGCGCACGCCAGCCGGCCTCGTCACGCGGCGATGGGCCGGATGGCGGTGAGCTTGGCGGAGGCGTTGAGCACGTCCCGGGGGGCGAAAAGGTTACGGACGCTCCTGCCGAGGCTGCCCGGGGCTGGTGCTCTCGAAGAGCTGGGCGATGGCCTTCCGGCGAAAAGCGAAGATCGTGTCCAGCTGGCGCCGGACGAAGAGGACCCAGGCGACACCTCCGAGCGGGCCCAGCGGCATCTCGTATTCGACCCGATCGCGAACGACCGTTCCCCCGGGCACCTCGACGAACTCGTGGGTGTGCCGCCAGCTCCGGTACGGGCCCTTCAGCTGGACGTCGACGAACCGGCACTCGGGCTCGAACGACTCGATGAGCGTCCTCCACACGAAGCCGACCCCGAACAGGGAGATCTCGTAGTCGATCAACGCTCCGGCCTTCATCTCGATGGGGAGCGCGGTCTTGATCTTGAAACGAAGCGACGTCGGGGTGAGCCGCTCGAGGTTCTCGGCGCTCGCGAAGAAGGCGAAGACCTCCGATCTCGGTCGCGAGATCCGCTGCTCGCGCTCGAGCACGTGCGTCACGTCGTCCTCCAGGGTAGGGCTGCGATCGCCTCGTCGAGATCCGCCCAGGTGGAGACGACGCGAAACGCGTCGTTGCGGACGACGACGTCCGGTCCGGCAGCTCCGCCGACCCAGATCGACACCCGCCGGGGCAGCTCGCCCAGCATCCAGCGAATGTGCTGCGCGGTCTCCCTCGGATCCGAGGCCTGCGTGACGAGGAGCCCGACGGCGTCCACCGCATGGCTGTGGGAGGCTCTCACGATCTGCTCGGGGGGAGTGTCCACGCCGAGCAAGACGGGGGTGGCCATGCTCACGGCGAGGTAGACGGCCACCATCTCGAGGCCGAGACCGTGGCGCTCGTTGGGGAGGGTGGCGAGCAGGACCCGCGGCGCGGTCGGGCGGTCCTCGTACCCCGCGGCGAGGAGCTGCAATTGCGTCGAGAGACACTCGCTCAGCACGTGCTCGTGCCGCACCTCGAGCTTTCCCTCCGCCCAGAGATCGCCGACCCGCACGCTGAGGGGGTGCGCCACCTCGACGAGAAACCCCTTCGGTCCGAGAACCGTCGCCGCCTGGCGCAGCTCCCCTCGCAACGCGGTCACGTCCTCGCGGGCGACCGTCGCAAGCAGAGACGCGACCGTCGGTGTCGGCGATTTCGAAGGAGCCGGCGGCGCCTGCGACGTCACGAGGACGAGCTGGACCAGCTCTTCGCGGGACTTCCCGACCACCTCGCCCGGGCGGTACCCGTGCTCGAGCGCGCGACGAATCAGCCTCAGCACCTCGACGTCGGCCTCGGAATAGACGCGACTCCCGCCGCTCGTCCGCTCCGGGCGGGGGAACCCGTAGCGCCGCTCCCACACGCGGAGGGTATCGATCTCGATCGACGTGAGCCGCGACGTGACGCGGATCGAGTAGCGCGCCCCGGTCTGGCCCGGTTCGCTGGCGGGGGCCCGGCTCGGGCCCGAGGCCGCTGGAACCTCCTTCGAGCGTGTCAATCGAGCCTGGGCCACGGGGTCACTATAAGCCTAGACAAAACATCGTCAACGTCTTCCTAAGCCCCGTACGTACGCCACGAGATGTCGGAATACGGTGCGTGAACCATTGACATAGGTTGTACAAAGGCTAGACATACCCAACAGGAGTCTGATGAGAGTCGCGATTGTAGGGACGGGAATCGCGGGGAACGTCTCGGCCTATCTCCTTGCGCGTGACCACGACCTGACCGTCTTCGAACAGAACGATTACGTCGGTGGTCACACGAACACCGTGCGGGTCGACGCGGCAGACGGCCCGCACGACATCGACACCGGGTTCATCGTGTTCAACGAGGAGCGGTACCCCAACTTCGTCAAGTTGCTCGCGCGGCTCGGCGTCCCGTCGCAGTCGTCGAGCATGAGCTTCAGCGTGCGCTCCGAGGTGGACGGGCTCGAATACTCGAACCTTTCGCTGTTCGCGCAACGTCGGAACGCGCTCAGCCCGAGCTTCCTCCGGCTCCTCGCCGACATCGTCCGCTTCAACAGGTTGTCGCGTCCGCTGCTACTCGGGGCGGACGACAGCGTGCTGCTCGGACCGTTCCTCGACGAGAATCACTTCTCGCGTGGCTTCAGTGAGCGCTTCCTCTACCCGATGGGCGCCTCCATCTGGTCCGCCGACCCTCGCCAGCTGCGCGAGTTCCCGGCGCGCTTCTTCGCCCAGTTCTTCACGAACCACCGGTTCCTCGACATCTTCGGTCAACCCGAGTGGCGTGTCGTACGCGGCGGGTCACGGAGGTACGTGGACAAGCTGACGGCGGGCCACCAGGACCGCATACGGGTCTCCACGCCCGTCACGTCGGTTCGCCGCGCGCCCGATCACGTGCTGGTCACCCCGCGAGGCGGGAGCGCCGAGCGATTCGACGAGGTCATCATCGCGACCCACGGCGACCAGGCCCTCGGAATCCTCGAAGACGCGACGCCGCTCGAGCGCGAGGTCCTCGGGAGCTTCCGCTTCCAGGAGAACGTCGCGGTCTTGCACACCGACACCCGAGTGATGCCGCGTCGGCGGCGCGCGTGGGCATGCTGGAATGCGCACGTCCCGCGGCTTCCCACCGGCAAGGTCGCTCTAACGTACGACATGAACCTGCTCCAGGGCATCCGGAGCCGTGAGGAGTATCTCGTGACGTTGAATCGCTCGAGCGATATCGATCCGGGAAAGGTGCTCCGCACCATCACCTACCATCACCCGGTTTTCTCGGAGGCCGCCGTGCGCGCCCAGAAGCAGCATTCGCAGATCAGCGGTCGGAACCGCACGCACTTCTGCGGCGCCTACTGGGGATTCGGCTTCCACGAGGATGGGGTGAACAGCGCGCTCGCCGTGACGCGCCACTTCGGGAGGGCGCTCTAGATGGACAGCGCGCTCTACCGGGGAACGCTGCGCCACCGCAGGTTTCGAGCCCCCGCCCACTCTTTCGAGTACTCGCTCTTCATGGTCTATCTCGACCTCAATGAGCTCGAGAGCGTGTTTGCGCGCCGCTGGCTGTGGAGCACGCGGAGACCGAACGTGGCGTGGTTTCGGCGGACGGACCACTACGGCGACCCGGCGATCTCACTCGACGAGGCGATCCGCGGCCTGGTCTCCGAGCGGACCGGCGAGCGCCCGGAGGGGCCGATCAGGCTCCTCACCCACCTCCGCTACATGGGTTATTGCTTCAATCCGGTGTCCTTCTACTACTGCTTTGCGAAGGACGGCGAGACGCTCGAGACCATTGTGTCGGAGGTGAACAATACCCCCTGGGGCGAGCGCCACATGTACGTTCTCCCCGAAGCTTCGAACGTGGGCGGTGCCAACGCCAAGCGTTACGACTTCAAGAAGGCATTCCACGTATCCCCCTTTCTCCCCATGGACCTGGACTATGCGTGGCGCTTCGGGAGCCCCGGCGAACGGCTGTGGGTTCACATGGAGAACCTGCGTCAGGGCGAGCGCGTGTTCGAGGCGACGCTCTCGCTCACGCGAGAGCCCATCACGGGGCCGGTGCTGGCGCGAACCCTCGCCCGGCACCCGCTCACGACCGTCAAGGTCACCCTGGGCATCTACTTCGAGGCCATGCGTCTGTGGCTGCGCCGCGCGACCTTTTACGCGCACCCTGGAAATCGAGACTCCGAGGCATCATGAACGCTGACTCTCACTCGTTGACGCGATACCCGCGCGCGCTCCTGAAGGGCGATGCGCAGGGCCCTTCCCTCGTCGACGCGGTCGCCCGACGTACGGTCCTTTCGCTCTTCGCCAGGCTGACGTCCGGCGCGCTGTCCCTCGTCGACGGAGCCCAGTGTTCCACGTTCGGGAGACCGGGCGACGCGCTCGCCGCGACGGTGACGGTCCATGACCCGGTGGCCTACCGCGCAGTCCTGATCGGAGGTAGCGTGGGCGCGGGCGAAGCGTACATGAAGGGTCAGTGGACGTGCGACGACCTGCCCGCCCTCACGAGGATCCTCGCGCGGAACATCGACGCGCTCGACGCGATGGACAGCGGCGCCGCGCGGTTCGCCGGTCGCGTCAGCGGGATCGTCAACGCCGCCACGCGCCGCAACACGCGCGCCGGCAGTCGTCGAAACATCTCGCGGCATTACGATCTCTCGAACGAGTTCTTTGGTTTGTTCCTCGACGAGTCGATGATGTACTCGAGCGCCATCTTCGATGACGAGAGGACCTCTCTCGCAGAGGCGCAGGCAGCGAAGCTCGAGCGGATATGCCGGAAGCTCGACCTGAAGCCGGAAGACCACGTGCTCGAGATAGGCTCGGGCTGGGGTGGGTTCGCGATCCACGCAGCGCGCCGCTACGGATGCCGGGTCACGACGACGACGATCTCCCGCGAGCAGCAACGCCTCGCGACACAGCGCGTACACGAAGCGGGTCTCGCGGGCCGGGTCCGTGTGCTGCTCCGCGACTACCGCGACCTCGCGGGGATATTCGACAAGCTCGTCTCCATCGAAATGATCGAGGCAGTCGGGGACGAGTATCTCGACGACTACTTCCGCGTCTGCAGCGATCGGCTCGCGCCGGACGGGGTGATGCTGCTTCAGGCGATCACCATCGCCGATCAACACCACGAGCGTCACCGCGCCAGCGTCGACTTCATTAAGGAGTACATCTTTCCCGGCAGCTGCCTTCCTTCGGTGACGAGGATGGTCTCGGCGGCCACGCGCGCGACGAACCTCCGCGCCTCCAGCCTGGAGGATCTGACCCCGCACTACGCCCGGACGCTGCGCACGTGGCGTGAGCGTTTCATGGGAAGGCTCGACGAGGTGCGCACGCTCGGCTTCGACGACGCCTTCATCCGGATGTGGGAGTACTACCTCGCCTACTGCGAGGGTGGCTTCGAGGAGCGCTACCTCGGCTGCGTGCAGATGCTCTTCGCCAAGCCGGGGGCCCGAGTCGCGCTTGCCCTCCCACGGTTCGCTTGAGCGTCGTCGGCGCGGTCGTCAGGGGCCTACGGCCGGTGACGGACCCCGCGGCCTTTTATTCGTTCAACCGGATGGGCTTCGAGGTGAATCGGCTGGGGTTCGAGCCCGACGATCTCCCGCGGGATGCCGGAGGGCGGATCGCCCTCGTGACGGGGGCGAATTCCGGCATCGGCTTCGCGACATCGCTCGAGCTCGCACGGCGCGGCTTCGACGTCTGGATGCTCTGTCGCGACGCGACGCGCGGTGCGGAGGCGCGTGACGCGGTGGCGCGTGCGTGTGGTCACGCGCGAGTGTACCTGGGAGTCGTCGACGTCTCCTCGCTGGAGTCCATCCGGCGGCTTTCGGAGAGCCTCCCGGCCTTTCGCGTCGACGTTCTCGTGCACAACGCGGGCGTCTTGCCCCATCGGAAATCGCTGACCCCGGATGGGTTCGAGCTGACCTTCGCGACGAACGTGCTGGGGCCGTTCGCCCTGACGGGGCTTCTCGTCGAACGTCTCTCGCGCTCGGAGGACGCGCGCGTCATTTTCGTCGCTTCGGGAGGGCTGTACCTGCAACGCCTGACCCCGGCCCTCTTCGACGTCGACGCGGACCGCTTCGACGGAACGCGGGCGTACGCAAACGCCAAGCGGGCGCAGGTCGTCCTCGCTCACCTGCTCGCGGAGCGGCTCTCGCCGACGAGGCCAATCACCTTCGCGAGCATGCACCCGGGGTGGGCCGACACGGTGGCCGTGCGCACGTCTCTCCCCAGGTTTCACTCGGTCATGCAGCGGGTCCTGCGGACGCCGGAGCAAGGAGCGGACACTGTCGTGTGGCTGGCGGCGAGCCAGCGACCCAGGGGGACCCTGGGCACCTTCTGGTTCGATCGGCGCGCCGCCCCCGAGTACCCCATCCCCTGGACACGCGAGAGCCCTGCTGCCCGCGCCGAGCTCCTCCGGCTGTGCGAAGAGAGGAGTGGCGTCACCTACCCAGACGACCCGGGAGGGCGAGCTTCATGGCACTGACGATTCGATCTACACGGGACATCGCCGAGGAGCTGCGCGACGTCTATCAGTCGTTCGATCGGGACAGCGAGGGAGCGCTCTCGCGGCTTGGTCTCCTGTACGACCCAGGCGTCGTCTTTCGCGACCCCCTCCAGACTCTGGCAGGGCGTGAGGCCTTCGTCGCCATGAACCGCCGCGTCGTGGCGCGCGCGCGCCGCGTCGCGTTCGACGTGACGGACGCTCTGGGGCGAGAAGAGTCCGTCTTTCTGGCGTGGGTCATGACCTACGAGCCTCGCCGCGGCCCGACCTTGGTGTTCGAGGGCGCCACGCACGCGCGAGCTCGCGCCGGTCTGATCGCGGAGCAGCGTGACTACTGGGACCTGCTTTCCAGCGTCGCACGGGCCCTTCCGATCGTCCGGAGCGTCTACGCCGCCCTTGCGCCCCGGCTGGGGTGAGGCGAGAGCCGTGAAACGCGATCACGCGCACGGCAGGCGGACCGAAAATACCGCGCCACCCTCGGGGTGATTTCGCGCCGATACCGTTCCGCCATGGGTGTCGGCGATCTGCTTCACGAGGTAGAGGCCGAGGCCGGTTCCCTCGCCTGCCGGCCGGGTCGTGAAGAATGCGTCGAAGAGCCTCGGTAAGACGTTCGCCGGGATGCCGGGTCCGCTGTCCCAGACCTCGAGCTCGAGGCACGTTCCCGCCTTGCGGGTGGCGATACGCAGTCGGCCTGACCCCTTCATGGCGCGGAGGGCGTTGTCGAACAGATTGCTGACCAGTTGATCGAGCGTGCCGCCGAAGGCCATCACCGCTTCGTCGAACTCGAAGCTTCGTACGACGTCCG
>Ga0302320_10025158_pt1 | contig 11586 bp, 9 predicted proteins | sample Bog_T0_3_FD_202130 | JGI IMG/M metagenome (GOLD analysis project Ga0302320, IMG submission 202130) | Peat permafrost microbial communities from Stordalen Mire near Abisko, Sweden - Bog_T0_3 | ecosystem: Environmental > Terrestrial > Soil > Wetlands > Peat | place: Sweden: Abisko, Stordalen Mire... | reverse complement strand
CGCGTCGGGGTGATAGTCCTGATCGTAGGGGCCGTCGCGGAAGTAGAGCGCCCCCTCGTTGTCGACCTGGAGGAGCACGATCGGCCCCTCCGGGTGACGGAAGCGCCGCAGCACCTTGCCGAGCGCATCGAACCAGTGCGCCGTCTCGTCGTGGAACGTGTCGCTCGCGTAGCTCGGCACCGGGAACGCGAGCGGAGGCACGGGCAGCATCACCGGGTTGCCGTGCGGCGTGAGCGCCTGGCACGCCTTGTCCCAGACGATTCGCTCGGGGATCCCGAAGAGCGTGAGCTCCGCGTTGATGTGCGGCCCGGGGCGCAGCACGACCTTGAGGCCCCGTGCGTGCGCCATCTCGAGGAAGCGCGCGACGTCGAGGCTGGGATTCTGAGTGCCGAAGTCGAAGCGACCCGGTCCGATCTCGTGGACCGCCCACGGGACATAGACGTCGACGACCCGCAGCCCCATCGACTTGATCGCGTCGAGGCCCGGGCCCCACTCGCTCGCCGCGTGGCGCCAGTAGTGCATCGCCCCCGCGTAGAGAGGGAGGATCGCGCCGTCGCCGAGGTCGAGACCTCGTGGGTGAAGCCGAACGCGCGGGGCCTCGAGCGGCTCGGGCTCGGGCGTGGCAGCCGCCATGGTCTAGAAGGCCTCGGGGAGCGCGCGGTGCAAGATGCCTTCGAGCTCGGCGAGGTCGGCGTCGCTCTTTGCGACGCGCTCGAGGGCCCCGCGGACCGCGCGGAGCGAAGGCTCGATGTACGGGAGAAACGACGGGTTCCCCTTCACGTGATCGATGAAGACGAAGCGGCCGGCGTCCTTGAGCTTGCGCTGGATCGTCACGAGATCGAACTCCATGCGCATGGTGTCGCGCTCCTCGGCGCCGAGCCCGGCGGCGTCGGCGTAGTCCGTCAGGCGCGCATCGACGAACTCCGCGTCGAACGACTGGTAGCTGTCCCTGAGGAGCGCCACCATGTCGTAGATTCGCGGCCCGAGCAGGGCGTCCTGGAAGTCTATCCAGACGATCTCCCCGCCCACGACCATGAGGTTCCTCGACTGGTAGTCGCGGTGCGTGAAGCCTCGCGGCCAGGCGCCGATGCGCGCCGCGAGCCGCTTCGCGATCGCGTCGAACCTCGCGCGGTCGGGCGCCGACAGCCGCTTTCCGCGCGCGTCCAGCCCCCACTCGCGGAAGTGCTCGAGCTCCCAGTAGAGCAGGTCGGCGTCGAAGCTCCTGCCGCCGACGACCGAGCCCGCAGGCAAGCCCGAGAGCGCCTTCTGACCGCGCGCGAGGTCGCTCGCGGCCTTCGTGTACAGGGCCGCCCGCTCGTCGGGTCGCGTCGCGATGCGCACGGCGAGCGTCTCGTCGCCGAGGTCTTCGACGAGGAGCCAGCCGTGCTCGCAGTCCTCACCCAGCAGTTTCGGCACCCGCACGCCTCTCTGCTCGAGCAGGTCGCGGATCTCGAGGAACGGCCATCGCGGCCGGGCCGTCACGTCGTGGACGGACTCCTCGGGACGATCGGCTCCAGGCACGAACATGCCCACGGCCGAGCGGCCATCGCGGAAGGCGACACGGACGAACTGGCGGGTCGACGCGCCCCCCGGCATCGGGGTGAGCGCCTGGACGCCGCCACGCGCGCGGCGCACGAGGGCTTCGAGGGGAGCCGTGTCGAGCACTGTTCGTTTATTACCCTCCGTCCATCGTTCTTCCCACCTTCCTGTGCGCGTTTTTCGTCCGGGGCTGCCGACTGCGCCGGCCTGGCAGCCCGTTGCGCGCTATCGCGCGCCCTGCGGGTCCGGCTTCGTTGTACGACGGCTCATGGCGAAAGCGCTCGGTCCCCCTCCCGCCGGCTGGCCGCTCGCGCGCGCGGCCGAGGGGTTGGGGGTGGTCGTCCCGGAAGACGCACGAAAGGCCCTCGTTTCGTGGCTCGACCTCCTGGTGACGTGGAACGCCCGTGTCGACCTGACCGCCGCGCGCTCCGCGGACGAGCTCGTCGATCTGATGCTCGCGGACGCCCTCATCCTCTCGACCCGCATCCCGGAAGGCGCTCGCGTGGTCGACGTCGGCACGGGGGCGGGGGCGCCAGGGCTGGCGCTCGCCGTGCTGCGCGCGGATCTCGAGGTGACGCTCGTCGAGCCACTCGCCAAGCGCGCCGCGTTCCTCCGGACGGTCCTCGGCACGCTCGGCCTCCCGCGCGTGAAGCTCGAGGCGAAGAAGGGGGCGGAGGTCGCCTCGTCGCGCGCGCGCGAATGGGACGTCGCGCTCGCCCGCGCGACGCTCGCGCCGGCGCCGTGGCTCACGCTGGCGCGGGACCTGGTGAAGGACGGGGGCACGGCGTGGGTCTTCCTCGCGAAGGAGACGAACCCGACGAACCCTGGCTTCACCTTCGTCGAGGAGCTCCCCTACGTCTGGCCGCTCACCACCGCATCGCGTCGCCTCGTTCGCTACGAGCGTCGCGAAGGGGTACGACCCGGTCGCTAGAACGCGAGCTCGGCTGGGGTCAAGGCTTGACGACCGTGTTCGAGAGCAAGGTCACGGCAGCGATAGAGGCCAGCGCGCGGCCATTGATCGTCGCTCCCGTGTCCATCGAGATGGCCTGGTTCGCCATGACGGTCCCCTGGAACGCGGAGGTCGTGCCCATCGTCGCCGACGTTCCGACCTGCCAGAACACGTTTCCCGACTGCGCTCCGCCGGCGAGGATCACCTGGAGCCCGGACGTGACGGTCAGCGTCGACGCCATCTGGAAGATGAAGACGGCGTCGGCATTGCCCTGGGCGTCGAGCGTGAGGTTTCCCGACGAGATGGCGAGCGAGGACGTGGATTTGTAGAGGCCAGGGGCGAGTGTCTCGCCGCCGATGTTGCCCGCCACGGTGACCGCGCAGAGCTTTCGCCCCGCCGCGTCGTTGTATGCCGTCGTCAAGTCGAGCTGGGCCTGGGCCGCTGCAGGAACGCCGGCCTAGATGGAGCCTCCGGTCACCGTTCCGGGCGGGAACCCGGTCACCGCAGTCCCGGGGCTCACGCCGATGTTCCCCGTGACGGCGGTCGGCCCGAGGTTCGTCACCGTGCTGCCGGCGAGGACGACGAAGGACGCCGCCGAGCCGAGCGCTACCGGGGTCTGACCGCAGGCGGCCGTCGTGAAGGTCCACTTGTAAGCGTTGACCAGCGAGACCCCGGCCGCGCTCTTCGCGCCGAGCGTGATCGTGGCTGTGTAGAGGGTGTCGACGGCGAGCTGGCTCGTCGGAACGAAGCGCGTGCTCGTGGACGCCGGGATGTAAGTGACGGCGCCGGGGACGGGCGTCGCACCGTTCGCCAGCGTGAAGGTCGCCGCCGTGATCGTCGTCGGGTTCATCGCCTCGCTGAAGGTCGCGCCGAGCACCTTCGCGATCGACACGCCGGTCGCCTCATTCGTGGGGACCGTCGACACGACCGTCGGCGCCAGCGTCTCGCCAGCGTCCTTGCCCGCGTCCGGGGCCTCGTGGCCGGCGTCGCCCACCTTCGAGTCGGGCCGTGCGTCGCCATGCCCCGTGTCGGCCTTTTCGGCATCGACGTGCGCTGAGTCGAGGGCCTCGGTGGCGTCGAACGGCGTCGTGGCGTCGAAGTCCGAAGCGCCAGCGTCGACGTCCGCGTCTCCGCCGTGACCCGTCGCGCCCGCGTCGTTCGAGCCCTGGCCCGATTCATGGCCGCCGGCGTCGGGGACGGTCGTGCCTTGCGCGTCGCGGCGCGAGCCGTCTGCCTTCGAAGCGTCTCCGCTCGAACCGTCTCGTCTCGAACCGTCGGCGGTCGTCGGTGCGTCGCTGCTCGATGCGTCGAGGTTCGTCGCATCGACGCCTACGCCCTGCCCACACGCGAGCAGCAGGGAACCAAGCAAGAGCGGCGCGGCACGAGGAAGCTTCTTCATGGTGTCGCGAGCAGTGCAACTCCCGGACCCGATGAGCGCGGAGCAGGTTCCGGCCCTTGCCGCAAACGAACACCTCCGCAACGGCGCCTCACGCCTCGCGCGGGCGCCTCAGCTTGCGCCTCGCGACGGTGCGCGGCCGGGCGGGTACAGGTGGCTCAGCCAGACGGCCATCGACGTCGCGACGCTGGAGAGGATGCGCCGCGCCAGCGCACCTTCGAAGGGCGCCTCGATCGGCACGTCGAACGCGAGGGTCGCGTCGCTCGTCGGTTCGCCCTTCGCGCCGGCTGCCTCGAGCAGATGTCGCATCGGCTCGTTCGACGCGAGCACCTCGCCGCGAAAGCTCTTGATGCCGCGCTCCTGCGCCGCGTCCACCAGCGTCATCAGGAGAAGGCGCCCGACGCCTCGCCCCTGGTAGTCGTCGACCACGGTGATGGCCGCCTCGGCGACCTCCGGGTCGTCCGCGGCCCGGACGAACCGTGCGACGCCGACGCCTGCCTCCTCCTTCAGGTCGAAGGACTCGGTCAGCGCGATGATGGCGAAGTGGTCGTACCCGTCGACCTCCGTCAGGTAGTCGAGCATGTCCGGCGTGAGCTCGTGGATGCCGGTGAAGAAGCGGCGATACCGCGAGTCGGGCGACATGCGGCGGAACTGCCGATCGAACTCGTCGCGGTCCGCCGGCTGAACGAGCCGGAGCGTGACCACCAGGCCGTCCTTGAGGACATGGCGAGAGCTGTAGGTGGGGGTGAAGATCACGACGACGGACCAGTTCTACAATAACGGACGGTGGGTAGCCCGAATGTTGGCCGTGCCACGCGCAGTGTGCGAGCGGTGGTCCGAAGCTCCCATGACCGCCTTCGCCACGCCTCGCTCGCCCCGCGACAAGGACAGCTCCGAGCCCGAGCTCGTCGCTCTACGGAAGCTCGCCGAGGACCTCGCCAAGGGGAAGACCGACCGCACGACCACGGGGCATCTGCTCGCGGCGATCGCGTCGAGCCCGGGCGTCGCGGCGGACCTGCTCCACGAGCGCAGGCTCGACGCCCCCGTGCTCCTCTCCGCGGCCCGCGTGACCACCGACGACGAGCGCGACGCCATCGCTCGCGCCATCCAGCGCGCGCGTGAGTTCGCCAGTCGCGGCGGCGTCCGGTCGCCGTCCGCCGTGCACCTCCTCTTCGCCCTCTGCCAGGAGCGGACCTGCGCCGCGCACCGGACCCTCGTCCAGTGCGGCGCCGACATCACCAAGCTTCGCACCGCGGCGATGCAGCTCGCGATGGGGATCGCCCCGGCCCGTCGCCACCCCTCGGCGCCGCACGCGAGCGCCCAGACCTCGCTCATCCCCCCGACGCTGAAGACGCCCCTCAACACGCCTGCCGTTCGTGCGCTCCCGCGCAGCGACGCGGCCTCGGCGCCGCGCCTCGACGGAGCCCCTGCGCGCCCGACGACCATCGCACCGTCGCCGAGCCCGAAGATGCCGAGACAGCTGCCGCTGCAGGAGCAGGCGAGGCCGCGCCGTCAGCGCGCGCCCGTCCCCGCGAACAAGCAAGAGAAGCCCGCGCAAGAGAGCGAGCGACGCCCGCTCGCGCCGATCGTCCCGCCCGATCCGACGCGGCTCGAGCGCTTCGTTCTCGATCCGAAGCTCTTCCCCGTCCTCACGCAGCTCGGGAGAAACCTCACGCTCGCGGCGGCGCGCGGGGAGCTCGAGGCGGTCGTCGGCCGCGAAGAGGAGATCGAGCGGACGCTCGACGTGCTCGCGAAGCGGCGCGGCAACAGCCCCTGCCTCGTCGGCGCGGCCGGCGTCGGCAAGACCAGCGTCGCGCGAGGCGTCGCGCAGCACATCGCGAGGAGCAGCGAGAGCGTCGACGGAGCCATGGACGATCGCGTGGTCATCGAGATCGAGCCGGCGGCGTTGCTCGCAGGGACGGGTGTCCGCGGCGCGCTCGCCGAGCGACTCGTCCAGATCAAGGCGGAGGCCGCGAAGGCCAACGGACGCGTCGTCCTGTTCCTCGACGAGATCCACGTGCTCCTCGCGGACGGCGGCGACGAGGGGGTGACCGAGCTGAAGACCGCGCTCGGCAAGGGGGAGCTCGCGTGCATCGCGGCCACGAGCGAGGCCGAGTACAAGCGCACAGTGATGCCCGACGCCGCGCTCGCGCGTCGCTTCACGCCCATAGAGATCAGCGAGCTGTCGGCCGAGGACGCGTTCCTCGCGCTCGAGCAGGTCGTCCCCGCGTTCGGCAAGCACCACGGCGTCACGTTCTCGCCCGAGGCCATCGCGTCGAGCGTCACCTGGAGCACGCGCTACCTCCCGGGCCGCGCGCTCCCGGACAAGGCCATCGGCATCCTCGATCTCGCGGGGGCGCGCGCGCGGAGGCGATCGCAGAAGGAGGTCGGACCGAGCGAGATCGCGGACGTCGTCTCCGAGATGTCGGGCGTGCCGACCGAGCGCCTGCTCGAGAGCGACGGAGAGAGAATGCTCCGCCTCGAGGAGCTGATGGCGCGCAGGATCGTCGGCCACACCTCGGCGCTCTCCCGCATCGCGTGCGTGCTGCGACGGAACGCCTCCGGGTTTCGCGCGAAGCGTCCCATCGGCTCGTTCCTGCTGCTTGGCCCCACGGGCGTCGGCAAGACCGAGACCGCGAAGGCCATCGCGGAGTGTCTCTTCCACTCACCGAACGCGATGACGCGGCTCGACCTCTCCGAGTACGCCGAGCCGCACTCCATCGCGCGCCTCGTCGGCGCTCCTCCCGGTTACGTCGGTCACGAGTCGGGCGGGCAGCTCACCGAGGCGGTCGCGCGCCGCCCGTACCAGGTCATCCTGCTCGACGAGATCGAGAAGGCCCACCGCGACGTCCTCGAAGCGTTCCTCCAGGTGTTCGACGAAGGTCAGCTGACCGACGGACGGGGGCGCACCGTCGACTTCACGAGCACGGTCATCCTGCTCACGTCCAACCTCGGCGCCGACGCGCGCGGGGCGAAGGGCGGCCGCGGCGTCATCGGCTTCGGTGGGCGAGACCTGTCGGACACGGCCCTCCGCGCAGAGGCGAAGAAGGAAGAAGAGCGGGTGATCGCGGCGGCGAAGAACGCGTTGCCGCCCGAGCTCATGAACCGCTTCGACGAGGTGATCGCCTTCGCGCCCCTGACGCGCGCCGACGTCCGCGAGGTGGCCGGTCGCATGCTGGCGTCGCTCGGCGAGGAGCTCCAGAAGGCGCGCGGCGTGCGGCTCGACGTCGGGGACGAGACGCTCGAGGCGCTGCTCGACCGCGGCGGCTTCGACCCGGAGATGGGGGCGCGGCCCATGCGGCGAGCGATCGGGCGGCTCATCGAGACGCGGCTGTCGGAGATGCTGCTGCGCGGGGAGATCCAGCGCGGGGATGTTGCGACCGTCGAGGTCGAGGGGGGGGAGATTGTGATCGACGTGGTGCGGGACGCGTCGTGATGGGGTGACGAGGGCGGTGGGAGCGCGAGCGACGGTGGGTGAAGAGTCGGTCGGCTGGCCGTGAAGCTCGCGGAGAACAAGTGCCGAGCGCCGATATGTTGACGGCAATCAACGGCGCGCAGATCGACCTAGGATGCCTTGAGGAGCATCTTTTTCACGATGACCCCCTGACTCGATGAGTAGGTGAAGTCTGCGGGGGTGGAGGGCGAGGCTCCGGCTGCGGCGACCTCCTCCGCGCGAAATCGAGCGCAGCCGACTTCTTTGCGCACTGCTTCGAGGTGCTCGTGGTCCTCCTTACGAGCGGCCTCTAGCTCCGCGCCCTCCAGTCCAGCCTGGTTCTTCTTCATCTCGGATTCGATGAGCGCGACGATCGCGAGCTGGGCCTTCTTGTCTTCGTCCCGAACCGGCCACGCGTCGGACTGGATCAGTGAGACCCCCTGTCCAGCGAACACCGCGAGCACGAACGTCACGCAGGTCAAACCCCTGCCGGACTCCGTCAAATAGGCACCGTCGGCCGCGAATGCGCCACCCGTGTAGCTGAGCGCATACTTGAGCTTCCCGTCCGGATAGCGTTGCTCGATCTTCCGGCACAGCCGAGCGATCAACCTGGCACGCTCCGGTATGATGCTCAGCTCGACCCAGTGGTAGCCCGTTGGCTCCTCGCACCTCAGCGCATGATGCATGCCCAAGTGCAACAGCATGACTTCGTGTTTGCCACGTATGTCGAAAAACAGGACACCTGCATGCAGGACGCCTGGCAACGCTCCCACCCCCACCGCTATCGCAGCGTGCTTTATCTCTTTGTACGATCTTGACGTGGGATCATGGATCCGAGGCAGAGCCATCTCACGCGAGCCCGTCTAGGAGACGGGCCGCGTCTTCGTGCGACCGGAGCACGAGCACTCGCCGACGCACCCGATCAAAGTAGCGTTCGCGCCCGGCGATCTCGAGGGCCGCCGGAACGGTGATGGTGAGGAAGGCGAGCATGCTCTCGACACCAAGGCGCGCGACGTCCACTCTCTCGAGCAGATCATTCACACCGCCGAAGTCTTGGTGATCGAGAAGGTCTAAGACACGGTCGTAGACGCAGTCAATTGCCGCATCGATCTCCCCCTCAGCCTCGATGCTGTAGAGCGTGCGAAGCCACTCCTCGATCGGACCATCGGGGCAACCGAGCGGCCGGACGCCAGTGTCGGTCGTGCCATCAAGGCGAAACCACTCGTCCATCAGACCGGCGACGCAACCGATGGCGGGATCCCCCTGCCACGCAAAGTTGCGCAGCGCTCCTAGGTCGCAGATCGTCGGCCGCGCGAAGCGGACCAGCCACTCTCTCGCGTAGTGGTCAGGTCGCCGAAGTGTGTCGAGCTGGACAGCCTTGGCGTAGACATCGTCACCGCCGGTGAACAGCGCCACGCAGCCGATTGCCGTGACGTCGACGAGGGCCAAACGCTCGAGTGAGTACGGGGCCGTCACGACCTCGTCGCCGAAGAGGTTTCTCGGAGTCTTGGTACCGTCCGCGCGATGAACTCGCTCGTCAGACCACTCGTCTCGTACCGCGATCGTCACTTGCCCCCCCCGACTCCGGCGAGCGTCTCGTTGACGATGCGCTCAGCCATCAGACGAAACTCGTCCCAGCGGCTCATCGTGGACGCGACCGCTTCGGCTCTCTTCTCGACGTGCAGTAGTTCACGTTGAAAGTTGAAGCCGAAATTGATGCGCTCCACGCGTGGGGTCTCTGGTGGCGCTGGGTCGGCCACGGGCCGAATGTCCACGCGCAACCGACACCCACCCGTGACGTCCTTGCTCAGGTAGGCACCGAAGCGAGCGTCTGCAGCAGAGAAGCCTGCGTAAGCAGAGCCCGTGCCGCAGAACAGCCGCCGAAACGTCTCTGCCGGCTCAGGCAGCGGGTCCGTCCGCCACAGGAAGTTCATCCCCACCGCGGTGAACGGGGTGTGCGGAATCAGGTCGACAATCTTCGTCATCTTCCTCTCGACAAGCTCGCTGCCGGTAGCTGGCATCGAGGGCGTGAGCGCTAGCTGCTGCGCCATGACCATGAGGCTGAAGTCCTTGGAGTTCACCTGGACTATCTGGTCCGTGAAGATCGAGCCGGGCAGGAATTCACCCGCCGCGACCACGTCGTTACTCACTAGCCAGAGTTGGCCGAAGATGGTCGGGTTGAAGCTCGTAGCGGTGACCATGCTGTTCCCCACAACGAGGGAGGCAGCGACGTCAGCCATGGAAGACCACCAAATCAAGGCGGTCGTTCGCTATATCTGGCGCGGTACGCATGAGAACCTCTCTCCGGATCGTCGTCGGCAACTGGCAGAGTCTAGCCATGTTGGATGCTGTCCGGGAACTTCTGTCGCGGTTCTCGGTCTGATGGAGACCGGGACCGTCCTCTAACAATCGTAGCGCAATTATGATACCGCGCAGCGCCCGCGAAGCTCAGGCACCGCACCACTGCGCCGGAATCCCCGTGCAGCAGGCATGACCGATGCGACCTATGGCTCGACGTCTCGCTGCGTCACTCGACCGCATGCGCCTCGAGAGCGCGCTGGCGCCGATGGGCGAGGCGTGAGCGTCGTGGCGGTCTTCTTCTCCGGCTTCGGCTCGCGGGCGAGCTCCTCGCGCAGCTCCTCCAGCCTCGCGAGGACGAGCGGCTCAGCGTCCGCCTCGACGCTCCGCACGTTGACGTACCGGCTCGTGCACTTCGCGAAGCACCGGTAGTAGTGGCGTCGCGCCTCCCCCTTCGGGCCAGCGTAGGCGGCCGACATGCGGACCCCGCAGAGAGCGCAGCGGGCGACGTCCCGCAAGAGCCAATCATGCGTCTCCGCGGGCCCGTCGCCGGGCCGTGGTCGGTGGCGACGTCCTGAGATCGCCAGCTGCGCACGGGTGAACGTGCTGGCATCGACGATCGCCGGATGCTTGCCGCGGATCCACTCGCCCGGCGCTCACGTGCGGTCACGATGCGCAGCGTCGATGGTGATGTCACCGTGGGGGCGGCAACGCTCGGTGACACGCTTTGCGGGGCGTCAACGGTTCGGTGGTGAGAACAAGTGTGCGCCGCCGTTCACCGCGGCGGAGCTCGACCCCGACCTCGACCCCGACCCCGACCTCGACCCCGACCCCGACCTCGACCACGACCACGACCACGACCACGACCACGACCACGACCACGACCACGACCACGACCACGACCACGATGTCCTGCTTAGGACCGATCTCGAGCCCGACCTGAGCGAGCTCACAACGCACGTCGACGTTCGCGTCGAGGAACCGCGTGAGCTCGCCGCGCACGTCGATGTCCTCCTCGAGACACCGTGCGCACCGGTCACGGAACCCGAGGTTCACGTCGAGGAACCGCGTGAGCTCGTCGCGCGCGTCGATGTCCTCCTCGAGAAACCGCACGAGCTGGTCGCGGACCTCGACGTCCTCCTCGAGAAACCGCGCGAGCTGGTCGCGGACGTCGATGTCCTCCTCGAGAAACTGCGCGAGCTGGTCGCGGAGGTCGATGTCCTCCTCGAGAAACCGCACGAGCTGGTCGCGGATCTCGACGTCGACATTGAGGAACCGCACGACCGCGCCGCGGATCTCGACGCCCTCCCCGAGGAACCGCACGACCGCGTCGCGGATCTCGACGTCGACCCCGAGGAACCGCACGACCGCGCCGCGGATCTCGACGTCGACATTGAGCGTTTCGTCGTCGCAGCGATGAGCGCGTCGGTACCGTCTCTGCCGCGACGAAACGACAGGTCGAACAAGCCCGGAGCGGCGGCGCGAGGCGCCAGGGCTTCCTATGGGGATTTCGTGGTGGACGAGTGGTTCAGCGGCGCGAGCGGGGCGGCGTGTCGCGCGCATCGCGGCGGCAGTGGATCACGCGGGGCGGACGAGGGCGGCGACGTGCGGTCGACACGTTTGGGGGGAGAAGTGGGAGAGTGGGGGAACGGTTCATCATCGGTGCGGCTTCATGCGGCCCATGGGTGGTCGCGCGAGCGCGGGAGGGGGGTGGTGCGCAGCGGCGAGGCGCAGCGAGGGCAGCGCAGGACATCGCGGCCGAGAAGCATTTGAACGCGCTCTCTCCAGGTCGGCCGTGCACGTGGAGGGGCATCGGTGGAGTTCAGGGCTTGTCGGGCTTGCGCGAGCTTCCTGGCGCAGCCGGGAGCGTAGAGGCCGATGTGACGGATCTTGTGAAACCGGTCGGGCAGGACGTGCTGGACAAAACGGAGGAGGAAGTCGACGGGGGTCAGGGTGACCGAGTCGGTGCCA
>Ga0302320_10025157_pt1 | contig 11586 bp, 13 predicted proteins | sample Bog_T0_3_FD_202130 | JGI IMG/M metagenome (GOLD analysis project Ga0302320, IMG submission 202130) | Peat permafrost microbial communities from Stordalen Mire near Abisko, Sweden - Bog_T0_3 | ecosystem: Environmental > Terrestrial > Soil > Wetlands > Peat | place: Sweden: Abisko, Stordalen Mire... | reverse complement strand
TGTGGTTGGGCGGGTTGGAGGTGGCTTGGGGTGGGTGTTGGAAAGCCAAGATCGAAGCCACGGACCTGGGTTGGGGACGTGATGGTCAAGTTATTCATAACGCTTGTGTTAGGGCGTGTTTTTGGGGTGTTGGAGTTGGGTTCGTTCGTGATTTTTCGTGGTGATTTCCGGGTGTTTGGGAGGGAGGTCGGACGACGACTCGGATTGAGTGTAGCGATGGTCTGGTTGGCCGGTGTTTGGTGGTTCGTCGTCATTTGATTTGGTCGTGGCGTTGTGGCGCAGGGACTCCTTCCCATTTGCATTCTGCATTGAGGGTTGGGAAAACGGGGTTCGGCCCTACTCGATAGGCCAGTCAGGCGTATGAAAACGTTGCGATTAGCTTTATTTTTCGGAACTGTGACCGAGAGTATTCAGCGGGAGAACCCTGGCTCGTGGCGGCCCGGACCAGTCCAGGCTGACAATCGCGCCTTGCCCCAAGTCCGACGCGCAATCCGACAGCGCCCGCAGCAGCGCCGAACTCCGTGCCTCCGGCGTCAATGGTTCACCTCGCAGCAGAACGACACTCGGTCCAGAGTGCCTGGTGTGGGCGAGAATCTGCGGGAAGTCAAGATCATTGGTAAGAATGACGTACTCACGCTCTCTGGCGAAAATGCAAATCTCTGTGTCCGCCGCATTGGGATACCCAACTGAAGACCAATGGATCGCCTCGTGACCGGCATCGCACAGTATCTGAACCCACCGGGGTGTCAGGTTCATATCAATCAGAAGACGCATCAGCTGGCGAGCGGGAATTCTCGCCCCTGAGCTAGATTCGCGGCGTACGCGAGCGCCTCACGAATGTCCTGATTTTCGAGATACGGGAAGTCGTTGAGCAGATCTTCGACGGATCTGCCTGCCGCGAGAGCCTCGACGATCATGCCGACAGTGACGCGCATGCCCCGTATACAAGGCTTTCCGCCCATGACTTCGGGATTGGTGGAAATGCGAGTGAACTGTTGCACGTCGTCAGAATAGCATCAAATTCCACTGCTGAAGTTGGTGCGGGTCTGTTCTCGATGCCGCACGAAGACCTTTCCAGCAAACAGCATTTGCTCGTGCCTGCGGAGTGCGTTGCTTCCCGTGCGGCTGGTCCTCCGCCAACTTTGCCCCGTTCAGCGCGACTCGTTCCGCCCATTATCTATTTATCCAAAAACGGAATTGTCGGGCTTGCCCCTGCTGTTACTCGTTACAGAGGCGCGGGCGAACGCAGCATTCACCTGTTGTGAAAAAACGCTCATCCAGTTCGGTTTCCGCCTTTACACACAATGCGCGTTATCGGCCCGCGGCCTCTCAGAAAGCAACCGCGAAGACCTCGGTAAACGCTGTCCGACTATAGAAGGACCTGTCGGCAAGAGCTTGGGCACAGCCTGGCGTCAATTCCCACTACACCACGTCCCAAGCTGCACTTGAAGCGCAGCGGCGAAGCGAGAATCCGTGCTGAAGTCAATGCCAATCGCTCCCCCGGCGCTTACCTGGAAGGAAAGAGTTAACAACTCCTGAGTTCCATTGAAGGTCGGTACCATGCCTGCCACGGCGATACTATTCGGCGTCGCCTTGCCGATCAGACCTTGCAGCCACTCGACATCGGTTCCATCTGGAGCGAAGTTCCGCATCCGCCCCAGGAAATTCGCGATCGACGTTGTATCTAAGTCACAGTGAACCTGTGCGAATCCGGGATAGGGTCTCGTGGTCAATTTCTCCACGAATAGTTGCCTTGCCGCATCGAAGTGCACCTCTTCGTCGATCCACTCAAAGTCGCCATGTCCGGCCTCCCGTGTGAACTTCCAGTATCCCGCGCGCAGCGGCTTTCTATCGAACACCTGTACGGCCCAGAACTGAACGACCGGATTGAACCGGTTCTGAGTACGCTCGACGGCATACTGCCTTGCGGTATCGGACCGCGAGCTATAACCTAACACTGAGCCGGCCGCGATTCCAGAGGCAACGTGATCAAACAGGACGAACTGCCCCGCGACGCCTTCGTTAGTGAGATCCTGGAGGCGCAGCAGCAGTGGTTTCCCTTTACGATCTTCGTCGGGATGCGGTACGTAATACAAGCCGTTATACGTGAAGAATGGAATGGCGATGCCGTCTGGGTCGTCTGGCGATTCCCGATTTGGACGAATCTTGACGGTATTGATCAATCTGTCAGTTGACGGGTCAATGAGCGAGAGAAACGTTGGACCGAACCAATGATCTCCGTACAGGAAGTCAGCGGCGGAATCCCATGCAGAGATCACCCGGCGGGGCGAGTTCATCCACAGTACCAGCACCCTTGTTCTCGCGCTGCGGACGGGAACATTCGCGACCTCGATGATGCGCGCATCACTTGGCAGCAGGTCCGCCACACGATGAGTTAAGGGGGCTTGCCCCGCAATCGAGGCCGTAAGATACAGCCAGACCAGTGTTAGCGGAGTTCTGGTCACCATCGTGTGTTCTCCCGCTCCAGTGTACCTGGGTCACAAGACGCCCGGTTAATCGGCGTTACCGGAAAGGTGACTTGATCTCCCTGCCGCACCTTGTCGTGAAATTGCCCTTTCGGACAATCGCGTGCCCGGTATGCGTCCGGAAATGCATCTCTACTTGGTTTGCGCCGGACACCCGGCAGGGCAGGTCGCGCTCTTGCGCTCCGGGCGGATCGACGGCAACTCGAAGTAAGCTGACCGTTTACGGGATTACCGATAAGCTCGGCTTCGCGACACTCAACCGCCGGGATCCTCTCTCGTGCGGAACACGTAGCTGGACAATCCGCATGCGCCGCCTCTTTATCCGTCCAATTGGTGCGCGATGAGGGCGTGCCGATGCTCCGTACCGGCCTGCCGATTGGAATTTCCGTCGTCGATGAAACGCTCGACCGCGTCCGCCGGGAACGGGAGAGCGCTATCCACGGACGCTCTAATTGAAGCTGTTTCTCGATTCCTCCGTTCTGGTGCCTGTTTTTCTGGCCGACCATCCCCACCACGCGCCGTAACACACAATGCGACGCGGGCATCGCATGCTGCTGAGCGCAGAAGTTTCCAGACGCATCAAGAACCCCGCCCTCGACTGATTGGATGCGGTCAGCGCGCTTCACTTCTGCCTTCCGGAAGGGCGATACACTGAGTTTATGATCCGTAAAGCAAGCGTTGTCATCGAGAAGGACGAGCACGGTTTTTATGCGTGGTGTCCCGAACTGAAGGGGTGCCAATCGCAGGGGGCTACCCTCGAGGACGCTATTCGAAACATCAAGGAGGCGATCGAACTCTACCTGGAAACGCTGCCTGAAGGCGAGAGCGCCGTCCTGCTGAGTCGTGAGATTCTGACCACCGCCGTCGAAGTGAATGCCTAAGCTCCCACGGTTGACAGCCGTCGAGGCCGAGCGTGCGCTGCTGGCCGCGGCTTTCGAACTTCTCCGGTCGAAGGGCAGTCATCGGATCTACGGCAAGGCTGGGTTGAGGGTTACGGTTCCTTTTCACAGGCGGCGCAGTTCTTCACCCGAAAATCGTCAAGCAGGTCCTCCAAACCATTGAAGACTCTGCCCGAGACTCCCTTCCTGAGCTATAAGGCACGAAAAACGCACGTTCATCCGTCAGTCGACACCACTTAGTGATGTAGTCGTCCGAGCATTTGGGGCCGTAGCGCTTAACTTTTCCGCCTCTAAAAGCGCTTTCGGCCGCCGGACAAAGCTCTTTCTCGCTCGTGCTCCCCGAGCCTCACTCCATTTCCGGTACTCCTGAGACGTGTCGAAGCTAATTCACTCCGCCCACAAGAGCAGCTCCGCTTTCTTCTGAGCGACGTCACGTGAGACGCAAGATCGTGCCGCCTCGGTGGACATCTGAAAACCGGCCATAGGCGGACACTTCAAAACCGGCCAACGGCGCAGAACCAGAACAAGACTATTTGTACCGTGGGAGCGGGTGTTCGGGCAAATATTTTTGTGAGACTAAGTCTGGCTGGCTTATACTGGCGTAACCTGGGCGGAGGGTACGGCAACGCAGGGATGCGACCGGAGCGCCGACTCAGGGGCCGGAATGAAGGGCGGCGTCCAGCCGCCCTTCAAAGCTTAATTCTGGCGCAAAAGCGGTAAATCCCAGGGGTTTGGGGACAGAGTCCCCAAGTAGACAAAGATGGTGTAGACGTCACGAATATGCGAAGCCTTCGATTTGTCGTCGTCTGCTTTTTGTTCGTGTTGGAAGCATGCGGTTTGCACAGCCCGGACCTGACGCAGCAACGGGCGTCAGAACTCATCTCAAGAGCGCCCGAGTTCAACCGTTATGCGCGACTTGTCGAAGTTCAGAGCCTTACCCGGCAAGCGGACTCGCTCGCCTACTGCTGCTACTACGGGTTCTTTACGTTCCGGTATCTCAACGCTCCGGCCGGTTCGCCGCCGATCAAAGCCTACGCCGGATTCGCATACTGGGACGATGCATGGCACTTCACCCAGTTCGATTATGGCTGTGACCACAGCGGATTAAAAGGCGGAACGACCCTGTCTGATTGCCACACCGTTAACTGTTACAACCCGCCCGCCAAGTAGATCGAAAGCTGCCGGTTACGCCATTACCCGACTGGTTCTTGCACGTCTTGCACATTCGGTCGGGCAACGATCATTAGCAGCAGCAGCCGCTTTGGTGCAGCTTCGGGGTCCGCACTTGAGCACGTGACCGTGGTGGAGCAGACGATCCAGCATCGCGCTGACGGCGGCGACATCGCCGAGCAGTTTTCCCCAGTCTTCAACAGGACGATTTAATGTCAGCAGTGTACTGGCGCGTTCGTAGCGGCGCATGATGAAGATCTTCGGCGGCGGTAATGCGGCAGTTTACGCATTCCGAAGTCGTCGATGATGAGCAGCGGCACGGTGGCCACGGATTCCATGTACTCTTTGCGCGTGCCGCCGGCGACTGCATCGGCCAGTTCATCAAGAAGGATGTGTGTTTCGCGATACAGCACTTTGTAGCCTTGCTGGATGGCACACTGGGCGATCGCCTGCGCCAAGTGGCTCTTGCCGGTTCCGCCGGGGCCGAGAAACAACGCGTCTTCACGCTTGTTGATGAAGGCACCTATAGCCAGGTCGAAGACCAGACTGCGATTCATTTTCGGATTGAAGGTGAAGTCGAAGTTATCCAGAGTCCGGTCGCCATCGCGAAAGGCGGCCTGTTTACGGCGCCGTTGAAGCAAGCGGTCGGTACGGAGCGTGAGTTCGTCGGAAACCAGACACGCGATCAAGTCGATTGGTGCCATAGCTTCGGCTTGTGCCTGACGCAAACGGGTTTCGAGCACCGCGGCCATGCCGCTCAGGCGGAGTTGGCGCAACGCGCGTTCCACTTCGATGAGGTTCATGATGGATTCTCCTGTTTTGGGTTTTGGGTTCGGCTTTCGACGAGGTCGCGATAGAGAGTGAGCTGGCGAATCAGCGGATCGACCTGGCGTAGACTCAGGGGCAGTTGCGGGTTGCGTTCCAAGTAGCGGCGTACGAAGTGATAATGGCTCGCGCCGGTTTCCAGTCCCATGGCGCAAGCGTCATCGGTGGAAGCGACGCCATACTTCTTAGTCAGGTTCAGCACGCCGAGGATGCGGCGCACCGCTTCCTCGCCCAGATTCTGATGCATGGCCTGACACAAAGCACCAATGTGGGGTCCGGCGATTTCGGCACGGCGCAGTAGCTGTTGCGTGCTCAATGGTGTTCGCGCGGGACGATCCTGCTCTTGAATGCGGCGGCGGCCACGTTGTTGCCGCAAGTGCTCGCGCAGCAGTTGTCCGCTGAGCGGATCGATCAACAGCACATGCGCGGCATTCCACTGCACGAGAACGCGGCGCTCGATCCAGCCCGGAGGCGCGCCATAATATGCCGCCTCGACCTCGATGCAGCCGTCCAGGTGGACGGTGCGCTCGCCATAGAGGTAATAACGAAAAGGCTCCACGGGCAGAGGCAGCAGCGCCGGTTTCTCTTCTGCGAACATGGCCGCGACTTGCCGCTTGGTCGTGCCGTGAATACGCGTGTCGGCCCAGCGCTCCTCCCAGTGATCCAGATACGCCTGCGCTTGTTCCAGACTCTCGAAGCGCTGCCCCTTCAACGGCGTTTTCTGCGCGTGGCCTACGCCGGATTCAACCTTGCCTTTTCGGTCCGGGTCGCGCACGCGGCACGGCAGAGCGACCGCGCCGTAATGCTTCAAGACATCGCCATACAGCGGGTTGATCCTGGGATCATAGATGTCCGGCGTCAGCACGCCCTCGCGCAGGTTACCCAGCACCACCACGCGCGTGGCTCCGCCCAATCTGCGAAAAGCCGTCTCGTGCAACTCAGCCCAGATCTGCGTGGTGGAACGGAATACCAGCAGCCGCACCGCTTTCCGGCTATGGCCCAGCGTCATCACGAACAGTCGTGTGCGCCGGTACTTGCAGTCTGCGGATCGCGCACCATGGGTCCGGTGCCATAGTCCACCTGAGCTTCCTCGCCCGGAGCGGTTTCAATCACCACGCGGGCGTCGGGCGCGGAAGACCCGACCAACTTCCGCACGAAGCGCTTGACGCTGGCATAGCGCCCCGCAAAACCGTGGCAGTCCACCAGATCCTGCCAGATGGCCATCGCGTTGCGACCCTTAGCCAGTTCGGCTTCGATGACCTCCCGGTAGGGTTCACAGGCGCTCGCCGAGGGGCTGCGTCCGGGTTGCCGAGGCGGCTTTTCGGCGTCAGAGTCGGTGGACACCTCCATGGCCGGTTTTGCCGCATTCCGCCCCCACCCGCCTGGCGGACGCACTGCGATTCCCGCGGCCCGGAGATATGCCCCGGCGGTTTCGCGGCGAAGATGCGCCGCTTTCTCAATGCGTCTCAACGACCATCCCAGCCGTCCCAGCGCGATGACCTGCTGTTTCTTTTCTTCGCTCAAGACATTGCTCACGTGACGGAGCGTAATCTCTCCGCCAGACTCAATGTCCTGATTCAGCTATCGCGTTGGCCGGTTTTCAGGTGTCCACGTATGGCCGCTTTTGGTTGTCCCCCGAGGGTGCCGGATTAGTAACGCTGGCATTCGACCGCTCATTCGCGAACTGCACATATCTCCGCCCAAGCTGCGGAGGCTCAGGTCGTTTCCGTCCTCTCATCTTCGATCGCATTAAGCCGAGGCCCAATTCAGTGATGCTATCGAGAAGAGTTCATTTTTGCTGATCTCCCCTTACGTCCGGGGCACTGCTTCGGGCCAATTCCCTCGCCCGGCGGACTGCGGAGTCTCTGCTTCGCCTGTCGGCGCCGCGCACCCCAACGCTCCTTTGTGCCCAGGCTCTTGTCGACAGGTCCTTCTATGTCTCAGGCCCGTGGCGGAAGGGTCACCAACCGCAAACTGGAGTGTTCCGGCTGTGGGCGCAAATTCAAGGACGCCTGTGTCTCCAGGGAATGTGCAGTGCGTGAAGTGCCCCGTGGGTTGGCAGGCTTTTCTCGTGGGATGTTGCTCACAACGGGTGCCGTGACTTGCCGACAACGGGCGCACCGTTTATGGCACATATTTAGCCGACCCGGTAAAATTAAGCAAGGTGGTTTGCCGATACGGATGATTGAAGATGCGGCAATTTCTGCCGGGCGTGGGCGACTTCGCTCCCACACGCTAATTCTCGTCTGGATGGCAGTCTTTTGTTGCGCAGTGGCGCTGAGCGCTGCCGCGGTCCCTGAACGAGCGGTGTCAGGCGTCAGCATGCCGGAGGTGGTCAGCGTCGCAGGCAAGGATCTTCGTCTCAACGGCATGGGCCTCCGCAAGATGCACGTTTTCTTCGACGTGTACGTGGTAGGGCTCTACCTCGAAAAGCCTACGACGGACGCGGGGGCAGCGGTTACGACCGACGAGGCTAAGCGCATTGTTCTTGTGATGCTGCGCGACGTCAGCCGCAGTCAGTTTGTCGAAGCGGTAAAGGAGGGCATCTTGCGCAATTCCGGCCCGGAGATGCCAACCCTGCGCACCCGGCTCGATCGCATGGAGGAGGCGCTGCCCGCCCTTAAGAAAGGGAATGTCCTCGATTTCACCTACCTGCCGGGTGCCGGTACCCTGATGCGCGGTCAAGGCCGGGAGATGACGATACCGGGCAAGGATTTTGGGGACGCGCTGTTTTCGGTATGGCTGGGGCCGAAGCCGATCAGTGAGGCTCTCAAGCGCCAGTTGTTGTCCGGTCTTCCTTCGGCGCCAGCTACGCACTCAATCGCTCACATGCGAATACCGGCGCCGCGGGGAGCTGTCCTCTCCCCTGGCGGTATGCGTTAGCCTCTGCGATTGGGTTGGGCATCCTGGGGTGGTTCCTGAGTGGGCGTATCAGGAGGGCCGTAAAGTGAAACGCCGAATCTGTGGCGACGCGATGGAAGAACGGGTGACAGACCTGCCCTTCAAGATCCACGACACTTCGGTTGTAATCGCGGGATCGCTGCCCGTCCTGCAGTGCCCGGCAGTGCGGAGAAGCTGAGTTGGAGAACGTCGCCGTTTGCCCCTCCAATTGGTGGGCTAAGAGGGCGTGCCGATGCTCCGTACCGGCCTGCCGATTGGAGTTTCCGTCGTCGATGAAACACTCGACCGCGTCCGCCGGGAACAGCAGCGCGTTATCCTCTGTCGGATTCGTCCGGTATCAGGCCGCGAAAATAACCGGCAGTGCGTATGGGGCGTTCCTGTTCGGCGAAGTCGGACCGTGACTCACCAGCTGGACGCGATGCCGGCGGAAGCATCTCGTGACGATCACCAAAAGCGGGCGGCGCGGCGCTCCGAAAGGCGCTGGTAAAGGATGAGACCTCGAACGCTGCGCGATCTCCTCAGTCGACTGACGAGGGCAGCGGCAGGTCACAACCTATATAGACCTGCACAGCGATAGACCTGCACAGCGAGCCATCGGCAATGAGAAACCGCACGGGTTGTGGGGACGGCGCCACAAGCGCCCGGGCTTCAGCTCGAGATAGCCAACTCCACTCCCGTCAGACCCAGATGCCGGTCCGTGGACCAGCAAATCGCGCTTCGGCGATCCTTCATGATTACCAAGCCATGCGCATCGGCCAAAGTAAGATCCTGATCGCCAAACCTGGCCAACTCGCGGCGAATCTTTGCCAGCTCGGCCGAATCGCATGCCTGGACGGCCAGGGCCGGGAGTGCCTCGACGAACGCCAGAAACTGTGCCGCGCGATGCCTATCGTAACGTCGTAAAAACCACCCATGACCCTCTGCGACCACCAGGGAGGATGTCGCCAGGGCGGGAGGCGAGGCAAACAGGCGTTTGAATGTCAGGTGGTGGCTGTCCGATTTGTCGAGAAATGCAATGAAGGCCGACGTATCCAGGTATGCTTCGACGCAAGCTCGTGGTGCGCTGGTTCGCCTGTGGTGACGCGCTTCAGTCTTTCGAGCCATACACGATCTCATCGATCGACTGGCTTGAGTGCGGATCGCCTGTCGCAACGAACCCCGCGTATTTCATCCAGGCCGGCTCTCCCGGAACCGGCAGCTGTTCCCGCACCGCCCGGCGAATAAATTCCGCGACGGAGATGCCGAGGGCAGCCGCCTGCCTCTTCGCCAGATCGTATTCCTTCTTATCCAGACTGACCTGAGTTCGAATCATGTTATCACTTACTGAAACAATGATAACAGCGATAGCCGGCAAGGCGCCGTGCAAATCCGGTCCTCACGCCGATGTGCAAAACTGGAATCTGCGTCCCTCAAAACAATCATGCCTGAAGCAGTCATCGTCGATTGCCTGCGTACCGCCGTCGGGAAAGCCGGACGCGGCACGCTGCGCAACACCCGCCCGGACGAGCTTGCCGCCGCCGTTATCCGCGCCCTGCTCGAAAAGTATCCGCAGGTTCCCAAAGAGGATGTCGAAGACGTAATTCTCGGCTGCGCCATGCCCGAAGGCGAAGCGGGCATGAATATGGCCCGCATTGCCGCTCTGCGCGCCGGCCTGCCCGTCACCACCACGGCCGTCACCATCAATCGCTTCTGCAGTTCCGGCCTGCAATCCATCGCCATGGCTGCCGACCGTATCCGCGCCGGCAGCGCCCACATCATCGTGGCGGGCGGCGCCGAATCCATGAGCATGATTCCCATGGCCGGCAACAAACCCGCCCCCAACCCCTGGTTCGTCGACCATCAGCCCGAGATCTACATGAACATGGGGCTAACCGCCGAAGAGGTGCAGCGTAAGTACGGCGTCTCGCGGGAGGATGCCGACGCCTTCGCTTACCGCAGCCATCAGAACGCGCTCAAGGCCCAGGCGGAAGGTAAATTCACCGAAGAAATAGTCCCCGTGAAAGTAGACCACACCGAAACGTTCTTCGATAAGGACGAAGGCCCGCGCGCCGATACTTCGCTTGAGGCACTGGCGAAACTCAAGCCCGTCTTCCACGCGCAAGGCACGGTGACCGCGGGAAATTCTTCGCAAACCAGTGACGGAGCCGCTGCCGCCCTGGTCATGTCGGACACTAAAGCGAAGCAACTCGGGCTCACTCCCAAGGCCCGTTTCGTAAGCTTCGCCACCGGAGGCGTTCCCCCGGAAATCATGGGGATCGGCCCCGTGGTGGCGATTCCCAAAGCCCTCGCGCTGGCCGGCCTGAAGCTCGACGACATCGGCGTAATCGAACTCAACGAAGCCTTCGCCGTCCAGGCGTTATCGGTGATGCGCGTGGGCGGACTCGATCCCGATAAGGTGAATCCGAACGGAGGCGCGGTGGCTCTGGGCCATCCCCTGGGCTGCACCGGCGCCAAGCTGACAGCTACGATTCTGCGCGAAATGCAACGCCAGGGACAGCGCTACGGAATGGTGACCATGTGCGTGGGAGGGGGCCAGGGAGCGGCCGGGATCTTCGAGAGGATGCAATGAAAACCGGCGGCGCATTCCTCATCGAAAATCAACCGGCAGCCGATGTTTTCACTCCCGAAGATTTAACCGAAGAGCACCGAGCCATAGCCCGAGCCGCCCGCGAATTCTTCGATAAAGAAGTCGCCCCCAACATAGAAGCCATGGTCCACGGCGATCGGGACCTGGCCGTTTCGTTACTGCGCAAAGCTGCCGCCCTGGGCTTCGAATCCATCCTCACCCCCGAACGCTACGGAGGCATGGAACTCGACCTCGCATCGAGCGCCGTAGTGGCCGAAGCTCTCGCGGGCGACGGCTCCTTCGCCGGATGGCACGGCGCCCACGCCGGAATCGGCACCCTCCCCATCCTCTGGTTCGGCACCGAAGAACAGAAACAAAAGTATCTTCCGCGCCTCTCCACCGCCGAACTCGTAGCCGCCTACTGCCTGACCGAACCCCACGCCGGTTCCGACGCTCTGGCCGCCAAAACACGTGCCGATCTATCGCGCGACGGCCGCCGCTACATCCTCAACGGTCAAAAAGCCTGGATCACCAATGGATTCAAAGCCGACCTCTTCACCGTCTTCGCGAAAATAAACGGCGAGCAATTCTCGGCGTTCTTAGTCGAGAGGGCCTTCCCCGGCGTCACCACCGGGCATGAAGAACAGAAGATGGGCATCAAGGGCAGTTCCACCACCGCCGTCTATTTCGATAACGTCGAGGTCCCCGTCGAAAACCTGCTCGGGGAAGTCGGCCGCGG
>Ga0302320_10025156_pt1 | contig 11587 bp, 8 predicted proteins | sample Bog_T0_3_FD_202130 | JGI IMG/M metagenome (GOLD analysis project Ga0302320, IMG submission 202130) | Peat permafrost microbial communities from Stordalen Mire near Abisko, Sweden - Bog_T0_3 | ecosystem: Environmental > Terrestrial > Soil > Wetlands > Peat | place: Sweden: Abisko, Stordalen Mire... | reverse complement strand
CTGCGGCGCGACGGGATTGACGGTCAGGGCGAGCAGGGAGATCTCTTCGATCGTGCGCAGCTCAACCCCCTGACGGGCATACCAGCCGAGGTCCCTGTCCGTCAGGAAGGCCTTTGTCGGGTCGGCCACGATGACCGTCAGCGATCGCGATCGGGCGCGCGCGGCCGTCGCCAGGGCGTCGAGAAACGCCTCCGGCAGGGCCCCGGGGACGAGGAGCCAGCGCGCCACCGGGCTCGCATCGAGCAGCTCGCCAATCTGCCGCCCACCTGCTGTGAGGACGAAGCGGGCGGCGAGCTCGACCGGCTCAAGCGCATCTCCGATCAGCGCACCCGCGGGAAGTCCGGCGCGCGCGCCCGTCAGCCACCGCGAAAGCGGCGTTTCCGGCTCAAGCGCCGGGAGCCTCACGAGCTCGACCGCGCGGCGGGTGATCTGCACGATCTCCTCCACCTGCTCGCCGAGGACCGCACCCGTTGCCATCACGAGCCCATCGGCGACATCCGGTCGTGAGGCCGCGCGGCGGTCGATCGCGCCGTCGATCAGCACCTGATCGGCTCCCAGCGCGAGCATCGTGTCGCTCACCTGGCGAACCTGATCGGCTCCGCTCGGCCCGGCGACTTCGACCGCGCCGGAGCCCTTCAGGCGGACGATCAGCACGCGCCCGAGGGGTGTGCGGATGTCGGTCCGCTCAAGCACCTCGAAGGGGACGCCGCTTGCGCTCAGCAGGCTGTCCGTACTCGCGAGCAGGCTCTGCGCCGCCAGACGCACCGGCGGCTTGTCGATTCGCGCGTCGATCACGTCGTGCGCCTCCCCGTCGCGCCCGACGGAGGTCACGCCTACGCGTCGCCCGGCGGCCTCGAGCTCGCGCAGCAGCGCGGCGAGGACCTCCGTCTTGCCCGTGTTCTTGGCCAGCCCGACCAGCGCCAGGCGCTCGGCCGAGTCCGTCAGGCCAGAGAGCATTCCTCGTCAGCCGCTCGTCGCGACGCGGGCGGCCAGCTCGCGCACGATGAAGGTGGCCAGGTGGTTCGGGTAGGTGCCTTTGGAGAAGCCCGCGTCGTATCCGAGCTCCTTGGCGAGCTCGTTCGTCACGCGCGGGCCCCCGCAGGCGAGGATCGTCCTGCCCCTGATCCCCTCCGCCTCGACCATCTCCACGAGCTCGGTCAGGTTGTGGATGTGCAGGTTCTGCTGGGTGACCGTCTGTGAAACGAGGATCGCATCCGCATTGACCTCGATCGCCTTCGCAAGCAGTGTCCCGTTGGGCACCTGGCTGCCGAGGTTGTATGTCTCAAAGCTCCTGTAGCCCTCGAGGCCGTGGTGGGAGTGGTAGCCCTTTAGGTTGAGCATCGCGTCGATACCCACGCTGTGGGTATCCGATCCGGTGCTCGCTCCGACGACGACGATCCTGCGCCCGAGCGTCTCCGCCGCGAATCGCTCGATCTCCTCCTCGCCCATGTATTCGATGTCGAAGCCCTCATCGGCGAGCGCGGTGAAGTCGACGGTCTGCACGCAGCGGCCGTACATCACGAAGTAGGTGTAGCCCTCTGTCAGCTCCTCGTAGTGGACCACCTCCGGCTCCTCGAACCCCATCTGAGCGGCGAGCTCGAGCGCCGCCCTGCGCGCGGCCAGGGAGTAGGGCACCGGAAGGGTGAAGCTCATCTGAACGAGGCCGTCGCCGAGGTGATCGGCGTAGGGGCCGACCGCGCTCAGGTCGGGGTCCCTACGCATAGCTGGCCTCGCGCATCAGCTCCAGCAGCGGATTGAAGTAGCGGTCCTCGGTCTGGATGATGCCCTCGATCCCGCGGCCGTCGTCCACCCGGCGGCTGACGTCGCCGAAGGTCGCTTCCTCGATCGACTTGAAGAGGCCCGTATCGGCTATCCGCTCGAGCAGCTCGCGTGCCCCGCCCAGCACCTCCTGTGCGCGGGTCTGAATTATCCCACCGCGCTTGAACTCGATCTCCTCGCCGAGGTCACGCGCGCTGTTGAAGACGTAATCGACGTTCTGCAGGCCGAGCACACGATCGTGAATGTGGGGGGTGAAGATGCCCTCGGTCGGTACGCCGATCGTCTGGATGCCCTGCCCGGTGGCGATCGTCACGAGGTTGAAGAGGGTGTCGGTCGCGTGTGTTCGGAAGAGGTTGCCATCCATGTGCCGCGTGGGCGGCATGTACTTGATCGGGCAGTCGGGGAACAGCTCGCGCGTGAGCTGCGCCTGCGCCCACTCATAAAGGAGGCCGTTCGTGACGGGCGGATCGATCTCAAAGGCGTCGCCGAGTGCGATCTGAGCATCCGGCACGCCGGAGCTTCGAGCCAGCTGGTGGTTGATGAACTGGGAGGCCGTCACCGATGGCGCCGCCTCCAGCGCGTCGGCGGTGCGCAGGTAGTTGTCCTCGCCGGTGTTGATCACAACCCCGAAGTAGCCGTTGATCATTCGCGAGATGCGCTGATCGATCAGGCCCCTGACGATGTTGATGTCGCGGTAGAGGATCCCGTACAGCGCGTCGTTGACCATGTTGTCGAAGCCCTCCAGGGCTCCCATCACGGCGATCTCAGACATGCACAGCCCCGAGCAGAAACTCGACAGGCGCACGTACCGCCCGTGCGCTTCAGACCACTCGTCCATCGCCTCGCGCATGATGCGGAAGTTCGCCTGGGTGGCGAACGTACCGCCGTAGCCCTCCGTCGTCGGACCGTAGGGCACGTAGTCCAAGAGGCTCTGGGCGGTGGAGCGGATCACCGCAACGATGTCCCCGCCCGCCTCCGCGACCGCCTTCGCGTGCACGACATCCTCGTACACGTCGCCGGTCGCCGTGAGCACGTAGCGCAGCGGCGTCGGCGTCTCGCCTAGGCGCTCGCGCAGCACGCGGCGATCTGTGAAGCGGCCGCTGATCTCCTTCAGACGGCCGGCGCACTCCTCGAGCACATGTGCGCGGACCGCCTGCTCGTCACCCTCCTTCAGGCCGGCGAGGTCGAGGTCCCCTGCGCTGACGCTTTCAGCGATCTCGTTCGGAGTGCGCTGCGTCTGGAGCATCGCGTTGCCGATCCAGTGGGCGACCCCCCGCCCGAGACCGCCGCGGGCCTTGACGTGGTCGACGAGCACGTTCGGGAGGGGCACTTCGAGATCGTCGGCGCCATCCACGCCCAGCAGCCGGGTCACGCTTCGCTCGACCGAGACGGTCGTATGCCCTGCGATCCGCTCGCCGACGTCCTCGGCGATCTGCGTGGCGGCTTGCCGGCAGGCGGCGATGACGCCGGGGTCGAGGTCCAGCTTGCTCATCGGAGCTCTCTGACGATCGGGAAGGGGATCACCTCGCGCAGGGAGTCGCGTTCGGTGAGGATCATCACGAGGCGGTCCACGCCCATGCCGCCGCCGGCCGTCGGCGAGTAGCCGTACTCGATCGCGCGCGCGTACTCCTCGTCGTTGGGGTGCGGCACGTCGGCGTCGTCGATCATGCGCCGCTTGCGCTGGTCGACGAATCGCTGCCACTGGTCGACCGGGTCATTCAGCTCGGTGTCGCCGCTGACAAGCTCGATGCCGCCGATCACCGCGTCGAAGTGCTCGCCCAGCTCGGGGTGCTCGGAGTGGCGCTTGGTGATCGGGAAGGGCTCCAGCGGGAAGTCGAACACGTGCGTCGGCTGGTTGATCGTCGACTCGATTTTCTCCGAGTAGATGTCCGCGACGACCTCCGCCCATGTGGCCGCCTCGTCGACCGGGCCGTCGAGCACCTCGGCCAGCTGCTCGCGGGTCGACTCCATGAAGTCAAGACCGAAGCGCTCGAGGATCAGATCGCGCATGGTGACGCGCCGCCACGGCTTGGCCAGGTCGATCTGCTCGCCGTTCCTCTTGATGACCGTCCTTCCGAGCACGCGCTGGGCCACGTCGCGAAACATCTCTTCAGTCGCGGTGGCCACATCGTTGTAATCGGCATAGGCCATCATGAACTCAATGATCGTGAACTCCGGGCTGTGCTTCGGGGAGATCCCCTCGTTGCGGAACACCTTGCCCATGTCGTAGACGTTCTCCATACCCCCGACGATGCAGCGGTTGAGGAACAGCTCGACGGAGATACGCAGGTAGAGGTCCCGGTCGAGGGCGTTGTGGTGGGTGGTGAACGGCCGTGATCCGGCGCCGCCGGCAAGCGACTGGAGCGCCGGCGTTTCCACCTCGACGAAGTTGCGTTCGTTGAGCCATTCGCGGATCGCGTAGACGATCCTGTAGCGGGTGACGAACAACTCGCGCGTCTCCTCGTTGGCGATCAGGTCGAGCTCGCGGTAGCGGTAGCGCGTGCCCGTGTCGCCGAGCCCGTGGTGGCGATCGGGGGGTGGCCTGAGCGTCTTTGTCAGCAGCGTGCACTCCTGCACCGCGAGCGCGAGCTGCCCCCGCTGGGTGACGTAGATGCAGCCCTCGATCCCGATGATGTCGCCGATGTCGAGATTCAGGATGCGGTCGTAGGTCTCCTGTCCGAGCGCATCCACACGAACGACCGCCTGGATCGATCCGGACAGGTCGCGCACGTCGAGGAACGCCGTCTTGCCGTGGCCGCGGCGGGAGATCAGCCGGCCGGCCACGTGATAGCTCAGCTCCGGGTGTTCGCCGTGGTCGAGCGCGTCCGCATCGTGAGCCGAGAGGACGTCGGCGATCAACGTCCGGTCGGGCATGCTCACCGGCGGATAGGGATCTATCCCTTCGGCACGCAGGCGCTCCATCTTGGCGCGGCGTTCGTCGAATTCGACGGCGCCCTCGCCAAGCGCATCGTGCTCATCCTCCTCCTCCTGCTGATCCTGCACTGGCATATGACGATCCTCTCAGGTGGGGTGTGCTTGTCAAGCGAGGCCTTTGAGAAGTCAGGCCATCGGGAGCGACACGCCCACGGGTTTGCGGCTCTCCGGCGGCTTCTGCACCGCGGGGATGACCTCGACCAGAGGCAGGACCGGCAGGGCGACCGGCGACATGGCAATCAGGCCGCGCGCGATCTGATGGATCGCCTGTGATGCCGGGTCGTCCGGATCCTCGATCACGAGCGGAATCCCACTGTCTGCATGCTCGCGCAGGGGCATCGTGAGGGGCACCCTGCCGAGCAGCGGAACATCCAGTTCATCGGCGAGTTCCTTGCCGCCGCCCTCGCCGAAGATCGCAAAGCGCTCACCGGAGGGAGTGGTGAACGAGGACATGTTCTCGATCACGCCGCCGATCTCCAGCGAGACCTTGTGCGCCATCTCGGCCGAGCGCCTGGCTACCTTCTGCGCAGTCTGCTGAGGGGTCGTGACGATCACGAACTTCGCCTGCGGCAGCAGTTGCGCGAGCGTCATCGACACGTCGCCGGTGCCGGGCGGAAGATCGATCAGCAGGTAGTCAAGCGCCCCCCAGTCGACGTCCTGCAGGAACTGCGTAAGCGCCTTGTGCAACATCGGCCCGCGCCAGACGACGGCGGCATCCTCCTCGACGAAGAATCCGATCGACATGACCTTCACGCCCTGCGAGCTCAGCGGGACGATCTTGCGCTCGGGCGAGACCGGAGGCCGCGTCGATCCGAGCCCGTACATGCGCGGTATCGAGTAGCCCCAGACATCCGCGTCCAGCACGCCCACGCGCTTACCCTGGCCCGCCAGCGCGGCGGCCAGGTTGGCTGTCAGCGTCGACTTGCCGACGCCGCCCTTGCCCGAGCCGATGCACAGCACGTTCCGAACCTGCGCGAGTGCGCCTTCGGGAAGACTCCCGCGTCCCAGCTTCTGCTGCAGCGCGGCCTTCTGCGTGTCGTCCAGCACGTCGAAGTAGACATTCACGTGCGTCACGCCCTCGAGCGCTGAGACCGCCTCGGCGACCCCCGTCTGGAAATGGCCCTTGATCGGGCAGCCGGGCGTGGTCAGTGAGACGGTGACGTCGATCACGCCGTTGTCGCCGACATCTATCGAGCGAACCATGTCGAGCTCGACGATCGAGCGATGCAACTCGGGGTCGATAACGGCCTCGAGGGCCGTGCGGATCTGCTCGCGGTCGGTCATCCGCCCATTGTGACAAACGGAGAGCGGTGCCCATTAAAAGACTCGCGGGGCGGTGGGGGCCGCCCCGCGAGTCGAGGGAGGAGAGGTACTACCACTGTCGGCGGGATATGAGGCCGACAGACTGTCCCGTTGCCCGTCTCCGGCGGGGCGGGGTAAGCGTGTGGATTCAGACCAGGCTGAGGATCCGCTCCTGAACCTGGCTGGCAAGATCGGGGACACGGTTGGCAAGCTCGGGTACGCGGTTGGCCAGATCGGTGCTGTTCTTCGCGACCGCCTCGCGGCGGGCCTCGAGATCGCTCACCGTCTTCTCGATCTCCCTACGCCGTTGACGCAGTTCACGCTCGAAGCGGACGCGTGCTTTGCGGACCTCGCGCTCGAGCCTTTTGCGCGCGGTCGTGCCGCGACGCTCAAAGCGCCGCAACTGTGCCTGCGCCTTGGACGAGGACGAGTAGCTTGAGATGGTGCTGTTGACACTGGTCATCACCCGGTCACGGGCGATCAGGGCGGCACCGACCGGGATCAGCACGGCGCGCTCGGCGTAGTCGCCGAAGACGGTGGTGGGGCTGCCGGGGAGCGTCACGCGAGCTTTGGCGGCGCTCGGTTTGGCTTTGGTCGTCCGTTTGGCAGCGGTGCGGGTCGCGGCTGCTTTGCCGGACGCTTTGGCGCCGGTCCCTGTTCCGCGGCGGGATGTGGGTTTGGCGGTTGCCATCTGAAGGGGTTCTCCTGTTCTTCCTGGCTAATGCGAGGAACTGGTTGGCGATTGCTATTGCAAAGGGCTCGCGCCTGAGAGCGGCGAACACCTGTTTGTAACCCGCTTCAAGATGATTGTTACACATCGATCGCCCGGAAGCAATAAGCGCCCATGGAAAAAGGCGCTAACCGCGGACTTCTTGTAACACAAGGAACGTGTGTTCGAACGGTGCGGCGAGGTGTGTTCAAGCACGGCGGCACATCGGAATGCGCCCGGATTTAGGGGCCGTTCGTGTTCAACCGAACGGGCCGCCTCGCCTCCGTGGCCCCTCAGGCGGCGACTCTTGCCATCCAGATGGCCGGTGCCTGCAGCTCCTCCGTGCTCGGCAGCGCCTCCGGGCCGGTCCAGGCGCGGGCGAGCGCCTGCGGTCCGCCGGCCTCGACGACGGCGTCGCAGAAACGTCGTCCCTGCTCGTACTGACGCAGCTTCATCTCGAGCCCGAGCAGTCGCTCGAGCACCTTCCAGGCCAAGCCGCGATCGCGGCGGCGGCGACCCATAGCTGCGCGCAGCCGTGGCAGCGACGGCAGCACCTCGGCGCCGACCGCGTCCATCGTGTGCTCCGCGTGCCCCTCGATCAGGGTCATCGTGGCCTGCATGCGCTCGACGAGCTGCCAGCGCCGGTCGCCGAGCGTCAGCCGCAGCACCTCGCCGCGGCGCGCGCGCTCGAGCAGCTCCCGCAGATCGCTCAGCTCGGGCAGCTTCCCGCGGCGCCCGCCCGTCGACCCCGAGCCGTCGAGCCCGTCGATCAGCTCCTTCACGAGGCCTCCCAGGTGGTCGCGCAACCAAGGCGCGCCGCCGAACTGGACCGCATGCGTGATCTCGTGAATGGTCACCCACAGGACGAGCTCGTCACGGTCCACCCCGAGGTTGCGAGCGGCCTGTGCGAGATTGGGGGCGAGCAGGAGCAGCCTCGGCGGAACCGAAGCGTCGAGCAGCGCGAGGTCGTACTGACCGAGCACGCGCTGTGAGAGGACTCCCGTCAGCGCCCCGACCTGCGCGCCGAGCAGCAGAGCCGATGCGGAGCGGAGCGGCCCCGCAAGCGGTCCCGTTCCCTCCCCAAGGCGGTCGGTCAGGAGCCCGAGCAGGGGGCGCATGCTGCGCAGGTTCGCGTCGATCCAGCCCGCCCGGTCGACGGCCTCGAGCACCGGCAGCTCCGCAGGAAGCGCAAGACCGCTGTACTCGCTGACGCGCCGTGCGAAGTCGTATGCGAGTGGCTGTACCGAGTCCGCGTGCACACCGCCGTAGGGCGGCGAGCCGGCTATCAGCTCCCCGATTCGCTGGGCTGCGCTCCAGTCGATGGCGTCCACACAGTGAGCGTAGCCCTCCGCGGGCGCGTTCTCCGCGAAACAGGCGGCGCGCAGCGGCTGCCCCGGCGCCGCCGTCGGCGCCTGCGCTCGTATCCTCTTGGGTCGTGGCTCTCTCACGGATCGCGTCAGCCCCGCCGGGCGAACCCGCCCGCGAGGAGATCGACGCGGTCGCGTTCCTCGCGCGCCCGGAGGTGCGCGACGTTCTTGCATGGCTGCGGCTGCTGCTCGACCCGCAGGACGCCGCCGCCGTGGTCCGCGCGCTGGCCCGCCCGCCGATCGAGCTGCGCCAGGTCGATCTCGCGCGGGTGATCCAGGTTGCAAGACGACGCAAGCTGGACCTCGTGGCCGGGCTCACCGCCGCCACCGAGGCTCCCCAGATCCCACCCGAGGCACGTGACCGCATCCTCCGTTTCGTCGAGCTTCACCGGAGCGCGTCCGTCGCATTGGACACGCTTGCTCCGGATGCCTTCGTCCTACACCTGATTGAGGCGCTCGGTGCGCGCGGCCGGCCGCTGCTCGGACCCGAGGATGCCGCCGAGCAGCGGGAGAGCCTGGCATGCCTGCACCGGCTGGCTGTCGACTTCGTGCGCGATGAGCCGCACGCCGGCGCGCGCGAGCTTGCCCGCCATCTCACGGCGGAGATGCCGGAGGCCCGCTGGGATGCACAGATGCCGGCCGGGGCGGCGCCGGCCGAAGCCGCCGCGGCGGTCCCCGGTGCAGGGCCGGACTCCGGCGGCGGGTCCGAGGATGGCCCCGCCGGCCCTCCCGACGCCGAGGATGGCGCCGAGGCGGGCCGGCTCGAGGCGACGCTTCAGCAACTGCGCGACGAACTGCTCGAGAGCATCGCGCGCATCGGCGGCCGTCTCTCAGAGCTGCGTCTGGATACCGACCTTGACATCTCCCACGGCGTCGTTCGCTACCTCGAGCTCCTGAAGCTCGCGACGCTGGTTCAGCGCCCGGCGGGACAGAGCCTGAAGGACGCGCTGGCCGACGTGAACGCGCGCCTGCTGGCGGCCACGACCCCGACGCAGCGAGAGATCTTCCAGACATCCACTCTGGACGAGACGCTGCTCGCCGATCCCGATGCAGACGGGCTCACCGCGCGCCTGCGCCCAGGTCCTCAGGAGGAGCCCTCGCTCAGCCCGTTCCTGCCGCGCAAGGGGGTCGGTCTCGCGCTGTCGGCTTCCGACATCGAGACCTATCGGAGCTGCCCGCTGCGCTACAAGTTCGCACGCGTTCTTCGGATTCCGACCGAACAGACGCTCCACCAGCGGTTCGGGATCGCCGTTCACCAGGTGCTCGAGCGCTATCACTCCGACGGCGGCCAGACCCTCGGCGAGATGCTCGATCTGCTCGATGCCGGCTGGCGCCGGGGAGGGTTCGGCTCGAGTGAGCGCGAGATCCAGCTGCGAGAGATGGCCGAGGAGGCCCTCCGCCGCTACCACGCGCGCCTCGCGGCGCAGGACTCCGAACCGGTGTGGTTCGAGCGGTCCTTCTCCTTCCGTCTCGGTCCCCATCACCTCCGCGGAAGGGTCGACAGGGTGGACCGCCTCTCCGGGCCCGGCGGCGAGGCGTACGAGCTGATCGACTACAAGACCTCCCGTCCGAAGACCGCCGAGCAGCTGAAGGACGATGTCCAGCTCTCCCTATATGCGCTCGCCGCGCGCGAAGACTGGCGTCTGGAGTCCTCCCGGCAGGCCTACTACTACGTGCTCGACGACCTCAAGGTGCCGGTCCCCAAGGATGCGAAAGACGCCGAAGCGATCAAGGACACCGTTCTCGAGGTCGGCGAGGGGATCCTCGGCCAGGAGTTCGAGCCGACGCCCTCGCATGCCGCGTGCTCGATCTGCGACTACCGGATCGTCTGCCCGGCGGCCGAGAGATAGCAGCCGCGCCGCGCCGGCAAGCTAGCCGGCGTCGGGGCCGCGCTGACGCAGAAAGCGCTGGAATTCGCGGGCGAGCGTGTCGCCAGAGGGGACATCGCCGGGCGCGAGAGTCTCCTCGTCGCTTTCCGCCGCCTGCTCGAGCCGCTCGACGAAGGCGCGGATGTCGGGGTCGCTCTGAACCGCCAGCCCCACCTGGCGCTCATAGTCGGCGGCAGCCGTCTCGAGCTCTGAGACGTCGACCGACACACCGATCAGGCGTTCCACCCTGCGCACGAGCGCCAGCGCCGCCTTGGGGTTCGCGGCGGCGGCCACGTAGTGGGGGACACCCGCCCACAGGCTCGCCGACGGCAGGCCGGCGTCGGCGCAGGCGCTGTGGAGCACGCCCACGATCCCCGTCGGCCCCTCGTAGGTGGAGCCCTGCGCATCAAGCCCCAGGCGCTCCATCAGACCCTCCTCGGAAGCGTGCCCGGTGATGGCGACCGGACGCGTGTGGGGCATATCGCCGAGCAGCGCCCCCAGCGATACGACCAGCTGTACTCCGAGTGCCTCGGCCAGGTCGATCAGCTGCGAGCTGAACGCACGCCAGCGCATCGACGGCTCGACCCCCTGAACCAGCACAAGATCTCGCGGCGCCCGTGGGGCGCGCGCTTCGAACACCTCGACCGTCGGCCAGACGATTTCGCGCTTGTTCTGATCGCTGAACCGCACGCACGGCCGATTGGTCTGGAAGTCGTAGAACTCCTCCGAATCGATCTGGGCGAAACGACGCGCATCCAGCGCCGAGGCCAGGAAGGAAGCGGCGCTCGAGGCGGCCTCGCCGGCGTCGTTCCAGCCCTTGAAGGCGCAAACCATCGCCGGGGCGCGTAGGCCATCAGGACGGCGGTCCCAGATGAACGGCTGCATCCGAAGCACCGTACATGATGAATGGATGCCCTCCCCCGTCAGCGAGCTCCCCGGGGACACGCAGACCGTTGCCACGCTGCGTGGCGAGGACGAGGTCGACGGGGTCTTCGCATGCGCCCGCAAGGAACGCCATGTCTCGCGTGCCGGCACTCCGTATCTCACGCTCGAGCTGCGTGACAGCAGCGGCTCGATCGTCGGACGGGCGTTCAGGGACGCCGACGTTCTTGCAGGACGCTTCGAGCGAGGCGACCTCGTGCACGTGCGCGGACGTGTCGAGCGGTTTCGCGATGAGCTCCAGATCGATGTCCGCGCGATCGGGCGCGCCGAGGGCGAGGGGGCCGATCCGGCGCGGTTCCTGCCCACCGCATATCGCGATCTGGACGAGCTCGAAGGGTTCCTCGAGCATCTCGCAAGGGAGGTTTACGACGGTCCGCTCAAGGCGCTGCTCGGGCGTCTGCTCGGCGATGGCGAGCTGCGCAGCGAGATCCGCCGGGCACCCTGCTCGATCCCCCCACAGGGCTCCGGCCCCGGACGGGGGGGCTCGGCCCATCATGCCTATCTCGGTGGCCTGCTGGAGCACACGGTGGCGGTTGGCACGATGGCGCTCGAGTTGTGTGCCCAGCATCCGCGCCTGGATCGCGATCTGCTCCTCACCGCCGCGATCGTTCACGACCTCGGCAAGACACGGGAGTTCACATACGGCTCGGAGATCGGACGTAGCCCGGAGGGCCGGTTGCTGGGTC
>Ga0302320_10025154_pt1 | contig 11587 bp, 12 predicted proteins | sample Bog_T0_3_FD_202130 | JGI IMG/M metagenome (GOLD analysis project Ga0302320, IMG submission 202130) | Peat permafrost microbial communities from Stordalen Mire near Abisko, Sweden - Bog_T0_3 | ecosystem: Environmental > Terrestrial > Soil > Wetlands > Peat | place: Sweden: Abisko, Stordalen Mire... | reverse complement strand
CCGGATGAGGAGAAGACAGGCTGGCCCGAATTCATGCAACAACGGCTCGCTGCTCAACAGAGGGCGGAGAATCTCGCAGGACAGATTGCCACAGCCCGGATATGGACGATCAATCGGACGACTGGGGATGTCTCGTACACGCTTAATGGAAAGCTGTCCGTCATCGACCGTGGGCGGCGCGTAACCGTGCTCAATCAGAACGAGGCCGCAATCGTGTTTGGGCTGGAGATGGCCGTTCAGAAATACGGATCGCGCATCGCGTGCTCTGGAGGCGACGATTGGAAGCGGCAGGTGGTCAAAGTATCCGTCCAGAACGGCATCTTCGTTGAGTTTACCGGCCCGGAGATGCGAGACGCCCTGTACCAACACCAACTTCTGGCGAATCCTCTCCAAATCAAGGCTACTCGCCTTCACGCGCTTGAAACCTGGTTGCAAAACGAGGAGACGAGCGAACTGATCTTCACGAATGAAACCGATGTACAGATGCTGCTTTCGTGCCTCCAGCCTGCCGCCCACTCCCAGCAACTTCTCCAGATCCTCAAAACGTCTCAAGAACCAGAACCGAAGGCAAAGGTCGGCGGCAATCTGACGGTTGCGATCATCAAGACCTCGGACGGCCGGCAATCCTTCCGGGTGTCGATTGATGAAGGAAAGCGCAAACACGTCCTCGAACGGGTTGAACAGGTCCGTCAGTCGGCACATTGGGCGTTGCGCAACGGATTCAAGACGCCCAGCCATGAAAGAGAGGGCAGGTAAGGCGATCTTCGCGGCGGGGTCAGGCCTCGTCTCCGTCTCTGAGGTCTTGGACAACCTGGAAGCTGAAGCTAAGCAAATCTGGATCAAACGAGCAGGCGGTAGCCAGGATTATCAGGTAGCGAGCAGGGCCTACGAAGAGGCCCGCATTCGATTCAAAGCCGCCCAGATCAAACCGGCTGCGTGGGAGCAACTCCGCCGCGAGATCGAAGAGAATGAATCGACTATTACTCAAAAACGCGAGTCACGGCGTCTCAAAGAGGCCGAACGGAGCAGGATTGAGCGTCGGAGAAGAACGCTTGCCCCCATTTGGTCTTTATAAGCAGGCGCAAACAGATTTAGCGCAGTTGGCCCAATATCCGGAACTGCCAGCCAACGCGCCCGAAAGTCTTCAGAAGGCTCTCGAAGAAATCGCAACAGCAGAAACAGAAGCCAATCTTGCAAAAAGCCAAATCGAGTCTGCAACGATCTCAGTTGAGTCGATTGTCTTTGGGCAAGCGTTGATCGACAAGCAAGGCGAAATCGAAGCGCTTCGCGAAGAAAAGGGTGCCGTGGACAAGGCCCTCAAGGACTTGCCAAAGCGAGAATCCGAGCTAGCCGCGGCGCAAAATGCTTTGAAGATGATTCAGAAGGAGATCGGGTGGCCTCTCGAAGAGGCTTTGGATGCTCGACTGCGCTTGCCTCGCCAAGTCGATATTGCGGAGCTACGCGATCCTTTGGAGCGGAGGACAGCCCTAGACGCTGTTCTCTCCTCAGCAAATGAGGAGGATGTCGCCTCTATCGAGAAATCTGACGAAGCTCGAACGGACCTAGAAACGCTCGGCGTCGGCAGTGACGTTTCCGCGTTGGCAATCGCACTTGAGGTGGCCCAATCGAAGGGTCACGTGGATGTGTCCGTAGCCTCAGCGGTGCAGCTGTTGAAGCGGCGACAAGATGCTCTGGCAGTGGTGCTCGCCAAGCTCTCCCCATGGAGTGGAGATCCTTCCGTCTTGGAGACGATGGTTCTGCCTACCGATATCGAAATAACGGAGGCAGTATCGCTTGAGGACCAAGCTGATGAGGAGTTGGCGAAACAACGAAACGGATTGAGCACGCAGGAAGAGCGCCATGCGATGCTCGATCTTCAGAGCCAGCAGATGCTGCGTGATGACGGCGCTGTCTCGCCACAAGCGGTAGGTGATGCTCGTTCGGATAGAGATGTTCTCTGGAGGAACATTCGAGATCATGTGTTGGGAGTTACTCCACTCCTTGACCCACCCACGGCAGCAGCTGAATTTCCCAACAAAATTGAAGTTGCCGACAGCTTGGCAGACCAGCGGTATACAGCCGCCGAACAGTCTGGCCGATTGGCCGCGGTCATTGAAGATCTCGAGAGAACAACTCTTGCGGTCTCGCAGGCAGAAGAGCAGATTACTAAGGTCGAAGCTCTCAAGAAGCGGAACAAATCAGAATGGGAGAAAAAGACTGCGCTTCTCGGAGTTGACTTAGGGCCACGAGAGTTCATGTCTTGGCTCGAGAGGCGAACGAGCGCGCTCGACGCGGCGCTTGAAGTGAGAGCGGCAGAGGATGAACTCGCCGAGGCGAGGCGAGCTCAGAGCGAGTGCAAAACCGATCTTGCTCGACAGATACACTGCGTTGCTTGTTGATTTGGATGCTAATGCGTCTCGTCTTTCAGGCGTTTCGAGTAGTGGCACGGTTGCGGTTGGCGAGGAAGCCGAAGTTGCGGATACGCACGAATCCGGGCGGCAGCAGGTGTAGCAGAAAGCGGCGTAGAAACTTATCTACATCCAGTGTCATGAGCCTCTTCTTGTTGCCGTGCGCAGAATCTCTCCAGCGAAAGGTGACGTTGCGCTCGGAGAGGGCCATAAGCCTGGAGTTGGAAATGGCAAGAGTAGCTCGCCCTCCTGGGTGCGCTTGTCGGTGAATCCAATCGGCGTCGTCGAGCCGTGTTCCTTGCACCACGCGCAACACTTCCGCTCGCGTTCGAATTCGCTGGGCAGATTCAGGTGAACGTAGTCGCCAGTTGCGAGCATTGCCCCGTATGGGTCCAACTCGTGCAGACGTTGACCGATGACGACACGCCAGCCGTTGCGCATGTCGTTGAAGCGGGACGACATCGTTTTGATGGCCCACTCGGTAGCGTCGTCTCTTGTGACCTTCGAGTGCTTCTCCGATGCATTGAGAAGATCGTCGAAGATTTGCCCGTCTGCGCGAAAGCCTGTCGCGGCACCGCGCACTGTGAGCGCGCGCCGTTCGCCCTTTTGAGTATTCGAAAGCCAGTCCTCGTTCGTCTTGACCCACTCCCACTGAGGGTCGAACGTGTCGCGATACCACTCGGATTGAAACAGATCGCGAACGCGCAGCGAGTCGCGAATCGTGAGCGCCCTGGCGTAAGTCGCGGCGATGATCTTCGATTGCGGGTCGCGGGTCCAGAGCCAGGCGGAAAACATGACGCTGCCGATGATCGACTTCGCATAACCTGGCCCGATGTTGATCATCAGGAACCGAATCTGCCTGTCGCCGACAGCCTGCAAGTGCTCGGCCAGCGCGTCGATGTGCCAGTTGTTGATTAGCGGCATTGCCGGGTCAACGACTGACCACGACGCCCGAATGAAGTCGGCGAAATTGGCGCGCAGTCTCTCGGAGAGTTCAGCTCTACGCCGTCTCGCTTGCTCCCGCATCAGAAGCAGCTTTGATTCCAACCGTTTCCGCTGCGCTGAGCTTTGCAATTTCAGCCTCAAGCTGTTCGTTGGTCAAGTGCGCAAGTGAGTGTTCATGCTGCACTGGGCCGTCGTCCTTGCCAGTGATCTGTGAGCGATCGGACTGACCGAGCAGCTGTTTACCGAGCCAGATCAGCATCGTCTTGTCGCCCCGCATGGCGAGTTCCATCTGTTTGCGGCGCAGACTGACGTTGCGACGAAGCCGCCCGCTTTCAATGACGTTGAGAAATCGACGCTCAAGCGTCTTCTTGTTGACGCCCAGAAACTCGGCCATCTCCTCAACGGTGCAACCGGCCCCGGCGAGCGCCTTGACGTGTTCCGGGTCGAGCGGGGCCTTGGGGCGCCCTGAATGACTGGGCTCGTCGGCAGGCTTCGACTTCAATTTGGTGAGTGCTTTGGTCATAAAGGGTCGATGGAGACTGGGAGAGTCGGCGAGGTCGAGGATGGAGGTTTATCGTGTGGACGAGTCAATCGATCACATGAAGGTCGAGTGAATGCTCCGCGCAGGCGTTGCATAAGATCTCCGACTCTTTGGGCAAGGGTCGACTTTCGGGCGCATTTTCCCATTTCCTGCCGACATCCCTTTGTTGCGTGGTCGCCTTGTCCCAGAAGCAACGATTTGGTCGGCCTATTTGGCCGAAGGGCGTACAATGCCCGGTAACCAGTTTTCAAGTACAGACGCCAGCTTAGAACAGCTTGAGCAAATTCTCGGGGAGCGAAAAGGCATGTCCTTGACACTTTACAAAACCGCCTCGCCAGAAACATCCGCTGAATACCCAGAGTTCTACGACTTGACCTTGAAGACAGTAAGGGCGTGGGGGAAAGTCGAGAACTACCTGATCATTATCCACGGCTGGTGGGACGAGAATGACAATGAGGTCAAGGAAGAAAGGCAAGTCCTCAATACTGCAGGGAATGACGCCTTTTCGAGCTATGCGGATGCTTTTCAGCAGTTCACGCATTACAAACAGCAATTCGCAAACGACGGGTTTGTTCACGCATTCAGCAAGGACATGCTGAACGGAAATGACGTATACGAATTCATTGGACCGTCGTAACGGCTGGTGCGCCGGATACTTATACGCCCTCGTGGATGTGACCGGATCATCTTGCCGCGAGGAGGAGAACGAAAGTGGACGATGTGTTAAAGGTCGCCGGGATTATCTGCCGCTACATTTTGGCTGTTCTCGCTTGTTGGTGGCTATTCTTGTTTCTTGCATTGATTTTACAGTCGTCAGATCGGTCTCATGAGCTAGCGGTGATGGCGCTTGGTAAGGCGATTCTCTGTGGCGCATTAGCGGCTGTCTGGTTTCGCAATGCCAGGAAAGAAAAGGGATTCCAGAAACTCAAGGAATATACACTCAAGTCTCGGGAGGCCGCCGCGCAGGTTCAGACGAAGGTTCCCACACCTCCTATCCCATCACAGGAGGCACAAGTAATTCCGTCTCCTAATCCGATGCTAGAATCCCGTCCAACGGAGATAGAAGAGCCGCCGAGACCCGAAGTGGCGATGTCCTACCGAGGCCGGATTTTCACTGGCGTGGCCTTCGCCGCACTTGCCGGAATAATCATCTTCACTGCCATTTCCACTCAGAAAAGTGAACCGAAGCCGAAAAACCCTATAGATGATCTCTTCCGCCCCCAAACTGGCCAGAGCCAAGCAACCGACTCCGTTGATCAGAAGCTTTCTGACATCTGGGGTTCAAATGCGAAAGGCGGTGGCACCAATAGTAGCGGCGCTTCAGCGTGCCCCACAGCTCTTCCTTCCGGGGTTAGCTCAAGGCCTCTAAATGCGGACGACTTATCAAAGATTATTGGAACAGATGGAAAGCTCACATCAGAACAGTCATACGATTCGTACTACGCCCCCAATGGCACAGCGTGGAACGCCACGTTGAGTTACTCAAATAAGACAAAAAGCTGCATCACGGTGGCAACAGTGGAACTTGAACTCAGTTACGCAGGGAGTGTGTCAAAGGAAAGACATAGCATCGTATTTCAACCGCTCTTAGGTGCGGGTGGAGCACAAGCCCTTTCGGTCGGTCTCAGAATCAAAACACCCCAACGCAGCGAAGATGTTGCCCTATTGGGGTGGCGCACAGTTAACGCGTCCGGTTTCGCCTTAGGAAGCGACGCACCGACCAACGGTGAGAACGGGTTTCAAATACCAAAGGATAAAAAGGACCCTTTCGTCGCCCCCAGTGCCCGTTCAGCCAGAGTCCCGATCACGGCTGCCGTTGCCGTAGGTCTGTTGCAGAAGAAGACGGTACCCAATTATCCGCCGATTGCCAAGGCCGCTCGCGTTTCTGGAACGGTGGTCCTGCGGGCAACCATCTCAAAGTCAGGAGCCGTCAGAGAACTTGTTGTCGTGAGCGGCCCCGCCATGCTGCAGCAGGCCGCACTGGATGCCGTGAAGACTTGGCAATACACGCCTTACACGGTAGATGGTAGGCCAGTGGAAGTGGAAACCACTGTAAATATAGTCTTTACACTGGGGGGCTGAAAGGGAATCCACGCTGAGGCATCGCACTTTATGATTTCATCATGCCCTTCGCTTCGTACGCGGTCGATATCGGCATGTACCATGTGGGCGCTAAGGGACAGATGTGTGCCGATACCACGACGGCGTGGGCGCGTTCCGGTGAGGGCGCAACCTCCTTCGATGACATCACGTACTCGGGTTCGTGTGACGAAGGAGCGTTTGCCAAATCCACCCAACAGTGGCGTTGCGGGCGGAGCATTAGCCGCCTGGTAGATCGGATTGCCGCCGATATCGATGCTGGGTGCTCCGTTTCGCTCGGGCTCGAAGCTCCGATGTGGTTCCCGATTGGACTGGAACAGTGTGCTAACCTTCAACTCTTCAAACCTCGCTGTGACGACGAACGGGGAAGCGAATGGTATGTTCAGTCGGGTGCTGCCGCCACGATGAAGGCGATCAGCATAGCGGCAATGCTCGTTAGCCTGCTCACATCGAAACAACCGGGAGTTAAGCTCACTACAGACCCCAGTTCAGGGGCCGACGGAACTATCACCCTTTATGAAGCCTTTGTTGTAGGCAAAGGCGAATTCAAAATGCCAGTGCCTTCGGGGGCAACTCAGGCGAAAAATGAGTGGGACGCCTTCACCGCCAGCCTCGCTTGGGGTGCCGTCAATTGGGCATTCAATATTCCGCCTTCGGTATATCCCAAAGAATTACACAAGGCCGGATCTTCCCTGTGGAAGATCGCTTCTGTCTGGCAGATCGTTGCGAACTTGGTACCCTCACACCCGCGAGTGGACGGGCCGTTAGACTGCCAAATCGTAGGATTGACACGTCGCAAAACTGCCCCTGATCGAGACTGACCGAGATATTATTTCCGGTTTGGCGACATCCAAAACCCAGACTCCCGTCTGCAAAGTCGGTTACGCGACTGCAACTGAGGTAGACTAAGGGCGGGAGGGACTCATGAAGAAATATCTGATCGGAATCGCAATTCTAGGTGTTGCGATCACGTTGTTCGGATACTCAATTATTCATGGAACTCCCCGTTGGCTGGAAATAGCGGCGCAAGTAGGGGTAGCACTCCTCTTGATTCTCGGCTCGGTCTATACGATCTTTCCACCGAAGGATGGCCGGATACGGAGCGGGCTATTCACTATCATCTTCCCGCTGAGTTGGCAACGTTGGCTTCTCGATGAGCCTCTGGAGAAAGGCAAGCAAATTTTCTAACATTGTCTGAGTTTTGCGGCATCTCCAGCGCGCGTTTTTGCGTTTCTTTCATGCCCGCAGCAAACATTCTCTCGTGGCATCGACCGACGATTTCCTTCGTTCCGCCAACCGGAAATTACCATTGAGCAAACAACTCCGTTAACTGTTGCTCAAACAGTATTTTCCGGATGGGCGACATTACCGGCCAATCGCTGCCCATTTTGAGGTGTGTGAAAGTTTGCACGTTGCGAGGCGGATCAGGCTGGATTTTCGCTAGCCCGATTGTTTGGCGATAGGACGAGAATGCTAGTTCTCATTTGCGCCTCTGCAACGTTCGATGGATTCCAGGTATAAGAAGGCCGCCCTGAACCTCGCTCGTGCCTCAACGCGGCACTCAAGTCTCAGCAACGCCCGATCTGCATTCAAACATGAAGTGTGATCACCATGTTTGAATCTAAGAAATCCAGCTGAAAGATAATACAACACATCTCCCACCGTAGCCACATCGAGAAAGTTCAAATTTGTGCGGTACAAGAATATTGGCCGGTAAGATCCGACAAGCCTTCAGTCGCCCACCCTTCCGTTACACCTCAGTAACGTCAGGGTCGGCGGTTATTCAGGGCCAACGCCCGAAATGTGTGTGATTGGGTTTTCCACATTTCCTCAGCTAGTAACCCTTTGAATAATACATAGGTGATCAATTCAGGACAGACATGCCTCCCGAACCCTGACAATGATAGGACAGACCTCGATTTGTGCGGCCTCCCCTGGTGCGGAGCAGGGCCTGTTTTGCAGGCTCTGCCCCGCTGAATCTCATTTTCCCCTGAGGTAGTTTCTTGACGTTTGGGTCTGCGAACGACAGTGTCGACGGGGCTCCAGGACAATCCTGAAGGAGGTACCATGCTGATGAACAATATGAGCGGCTCCACATTTGACCCTGCCGTGTTTCTCGCGCATACCGGTCTTGGCCGAAGAGTTGTCGAATTGAATGCGGGAGAGAACTTCTTCACGCAGGGAGATCAGGCAGACTCCGTCTTTTATCTTCAGCATGGCCGGGCGAAACTCAACGTGGTTTCGCACTCCGGCAAGGAGGCCACCATCACGCTGCTCTCCTCCGGCGACTTTGTCGGCGAGTCGGCGCTAGCGGCGCTCCCTGGGCTGCGACTGTCGACCGCGACCGCCCTCGACAAATGCACGGCGCTCAAGATCACAAGAGAGGAGATGATCCGGGTCATGCACCAGGAGCATGAGTTCTCCGACTTGTTCCTGAAGTTTCTGCTGGAGCGCAGCATGCGCACCCAGGCTGACCTTGTCGACCAGCTTTTCAATAACAGCGAAAAGCGCCTGGCGCGAATTCTCCTGCTGATGGCGGAGTTTGGAAAGCCAGGAGAGCCGGAGAAATACATCCCACCGATCACGCAGGAAACTCTGGCGGAGATGGTCGGCACTACGCGGTCCCGCGTGAGCTTCTTTATGAATCGCTTTCGCGAACTCGGACTCATCGACTACGTCAACAGCGGGCGCATCCAGGTACACAAGTCGCTTCTCAATGTGGTCTTGCTCGATCAGTTGCCCGAGCACAACGCGGAGAAGCCGCCTATTCTTTCCCCGCTGCATAAGGCTCTCTCAGCAGATTGACTAAGCGGCTTCGGGCTCGCCGCGTCGGAGAACAAGGCGATAAGCACCAGCAGCGAACTTGATCCAGGAGGTCGGCTCGTTATGGATTGTCCATGTTGTGGCAATTCGCACATTAGAAGGTCACGGCTTTCCTACCATCCAAATTGTCCTCTGCGATTTGATTGCACAAATATGCATGTAGGAAAGCGGCGGATTTTGCACAGCTCGTGATCCGCGGAACAACTACTATCTCGCACACAGGAAGTTTTTGCCGCTTCTTCTGGTAGGTGGAAAGGTTGTTTGCGCCAACTCTGGAGGTGTTTATGTCCTTGACTGTCATCCTTGCCGTTGGCTTGGATTCGTGGAAAATAACCGCCCAAAGCTCAGTCCTCAGACCCGCTGGATACATCGTCGTATCCGCCCATTCCATCCGGGACGCCATCGATCACTTCAAAGGCGGCGATTTCGACCTGGTCTTGCTTGACCAATCCATCTCCGTCGAGGACAAGGAGAGACTCACCTGCATGATTCGAGCATCCGGTTCACAAACACCCGTGGTAAGTGCCGCGCACTTCTCCGGCGACTCCCACTCCTTTGCCGAAGCGACGCTCAAAAACGATTCCGTTGCCATGCTCACGGGCATGGGAGAACTGTTGGCCATAAGGTCGGGTATGTCGGTGGTGTAGACATCCCGGCGAAGCGATGTGCAGGAAAAGGGTGTTGCATAACTTCGGAGGCAGCACACAACTCCGAAATGCCCGGATGACGGAATCGACAAATACTCAGGTAGCAGTCTCAAGACCTCTGCTGGCGCTGAGCGAGTAAATCATCTGAGATTCAACCACTTACGATTCATGATTGGTCTTTCAGGTGTATTTGAATTCGGACCTTGCATCCTACGGCGGCCGACTTCTAACAGCTCCGGTCAGACCATGCCAGTAGCAACATTAGCTAAATCACGTTGGTGACGGACAGCGACAAACCAGGCGCTACGCGATGAGGGGGCCTGCCCGTTCGCATCAGGGCAGACACGGCGGGCCATTTGCGTCGCACAGCAAAATGGCGCGGCTTAAGTGTGGCGTGGAACACAATTCGAAGCTCGCGGCGCCAGGGGACCGCGCCTGTCGGTGCAGTTTACCGGGCGCGCCGCCCGGGCCTGCCCGCAGTGCGCTGCTGTCTATGCGCTGGCTCCGGGCCGGTCTCCGGGCTGGACGGGCTACGTCGCCGGCGACGCGACGCGACGCCACCCGTCCTGCCCTCCGCCGCACAAGCAATCTGCATGCATCGATCGTTCGACTCCCTCCCCCAAAAGTCATCAGACTTTGAGTTCGGTGTGTGCAATTCTGACCACTCGTCAGCTTGGAAAGAGGCTATCCTGCTCAACATGGATACGACAACACAAATACTGGCAGTTGATCAGGACAGCCACGACGGCATCCTGGTGACGTTCTCCGATGGAACCTCGGCCGGATATGTCGTGGAGGAGTTGCTATCGCTGCGACCGATCCGGGAACGTGTTCGCGACTCTCACAGCCCCCCCCCCCCCCCCCGCTCGAACCGTGAGCACCATCGCCCAGGTCAAACAGCGGACACACTACGCAAACAACACGAGGCCTCCCTGTCTCCAAGAGGCCTCGCCGCAGTTCTAAGGAAAAGTGCTACTAGAGCCGAACGTATTCCGATATCAGGCGCATGTCAAGGGTGCAGGGCACGGTGCCCGAAGCGGAAGACCATAGATAAAAAGCCCAATGCGCCACGCGCTTTCGCTCGCCGGGCGGGCCAATACCTGTGCTTGTCAGCGCGCCGTTAATCGTCAGATCGCATTCCCCAGCATATTGCGCGCGGCCGCCTTGTCCATCGATTCGCCAACGAATTCAAACACGGCGCAGGGTCGGCCACCGAACCCGCCAACTTGCGAGCTGCATCCCCGCGTAGGGCTGAAGTCGCCGCCGCGCTTTTCCATCGACCAATCGCGCGCCTGATGTGCGAAAGAGCGAATCAGCGCCGGGTGCGCCGGGTAGGTGCGAAACCGGTACCCGGCAACTGACGCCCGCCCAGAGTCCAGACCGATTTGTCCTGATATTCCCCCCAACCGCATCTTTTCATAGGGTAACCGACGCTTCACTCAATATCATACATTTATTACATCTTTTTGGTATGATCGTACAAGGCGAGAGCTATGCCTTCAGTTTTGAGACAACCCGAGGGCCAACGGAACTCGCTTAACCCGCTCGACATTCCATCGAGCACACCGACAACCCAAACCGTGCGCACAAATCGCGCACAGAAAGCGAAGCCAAGAGTATGGCAACCCAAGTCAATCCTCTCGAAGAACATGCGGCGAGCGCGAAAGTTGGACGCCGCGGCTCCAAAGCGAAAGAGCAGCAGGCCGAACACACGGCTCCAAGCGAAACCGATTTCCCTGGAACTGGCCCGGAAGCGGACCCGCAACAGGAGCTTGACACTCTGGAAAACCAGGCGGATGCGCCTGTGCGGGGATCGTATCTGCGCGAGAAAGACGGATACGATGCTCTCTCTCCAGAGCAAGAGGCAATTTGCGACAAGGACTTTGAGTCCTACCTCGGCCGGCTCACAAGCCCAATCGAGGTGAACGAGGGCGAAACCAGGCAAGAGGCCATTCAGAGGGCCAAGAAGGAGTACTGTGCCGCCCGCCAGGAGCACACTGCTCATCATCGTGAAATGGCGAAAACCATGTTGGCCTCGAAGATCAACTGCCTCAACTCCGAGTATCCCAGGAACTCCTTTTCACTGAGGAGTCCCGACGTTGCAAAGGAGTTCCTGGCCACGG
>Ga0302320_10025153_pt1 | contig 11587 bp, 7 predicted proteins | sample Bog_T0_3_FD_202130 | JGI IMG/M metagenome (GOLD analysis project Ga0302320, IMG submission 202130) | Peat permafrost microbial communities from Stordalen Mire near Abisko, Sweden - Bog_T0_3 | ecosystem: Environmental > Terrestrial > Soil > Wetlands > Peat | place: Sweden: Abisko, Stordalen Mire... | reverse complement strand
AGCACCACCCCGCGAATCGTCGGATCAAGCGTGGCGAACATGCGCGGCGAAGCCAGCACCGCGGCTTGCGTCAGCGCGTTGAACAGTGTCGACTTGCCTGCGTTCGTGTAGCCCACCAGCGCCACGGTCGCCACCGGAGCCGATTCGCGGCGCTGCCGCTGTTGCGCCCGAATGCGGCGCACATTCTCCAGTTGCTGCTCCACGTGGCGGACGCGCCGGGCAATCTTTCGCCGATCGGTCTCAAGCTGCGTTTCGCCGGGGCCGCGGGTGCCGATGCCGCCGCCGAGTTGTGACATCTCCACGCCGCGCCCCGCCAGCCTCGGAAGCATGTATTGCAACTGCGCCAACTCCACTTGTAACTGGCCCTCTCGCGTGCGCGCGTGCCGGGCAAAAATGTCGAGGATGAGCTGAGTGCGGTCGATCACCCGCCGCTTCACGATCTTTTCAATATTGCGCTGCTGCGAAGCGGTGAGATCGTGGTCGAAGAGAAGAAGATCGGCGTTCACCGACGCGGCCGCTCCTGCAATTTCCTCCAGCTTGCCCGCGCCGATCAAAGTGGCGGGGTCGGGCCGGTCGCGGCGTTGCAGGATTTCGCCGACAACTCTCGCGCCTGCACTTCCGGCCAGCGTGCGCAGTTCCGCCAGCGATTCGTCTGCGTCGAATTCTGGAATGCTCGGCTTGTTGCTGGACTTTCCCGAGGCATGGGCCGGAACCCCTGCTTTGCCTTCCGCTGCTGGCGCAGCAGACGCCGCATCCCGGGCCGCCTGCGCCTGTGCGGTCACGGTGCCCTTCGCGCCGCGTCCGCGCGTGCGCACATCAATCCCTACCAGAAACGCGCGTTCCTGCAAATCCTCCGGGCGCGGCGCCTCTGCACCGAGAGGCACACGTCCAGCTACGGACGCACGACTGCGGGTCTTCTTGGGATGAGAACTGCGCAATCCGAAAACGCCTTACCCTTCCGTGCCCGAAGCGCTCGCCGCCGAAGCCGTGGTGGGCGCCGACTGGGCTGACGAAGATGCCGATGACACCGCCGCGGCGCCGGTTCCTGCGGCAGCCTTCGCCTCAGGATGCGCCAAGTGCGCGCCATGCGGCACGGTTCGGCCCATCACAATGGTTGAGATGGCGTGCTTGAAGATCAATTGCTCCTGTCCGTTGGCCTCCAGCACCACGGAATACTTGTCAAAGGAACGGATCCGGCCCGTTAACTTCACCCCGCTCAAAAGATAAATTGTGATGCTCAATCTTTCCTTGCGGGCCGTGTTGAGGAAGGAATCCTGGATGTTCTGCGCCGGCTTGCTGCTTTCCATAGCCGATCTCCTTAAGTTCTTTGAACTGCGAGCAACCAACCTGCACCCTCCGACAAGCGCCTGAGGGCAGGCTGAAAACAACAGCATGTTCCTTGCGGCCTTCCGCCCACGGAACACGGGGGGACAACCTGCCTCCTCGCCGCCATGTTTCCACGGCTGCGCCGCCCAGCAGGTAGCTGCGAGTACGATACGGCGTCCCCCTGCGCTTTTCAACCCGGAAGTTGCAGAAATGTGGCACGGACCGGGCAGAGGCAGTCACCTCGCTTATCGGTTGTGTACAATCCCCCGCATAGGCAATTCCGCCCCCGGCGTAGCCTGCAGCATCTCTTTTCGTTGTGCGTTATGTGTTGTGCGAAGATACCGGTGACATCTTAGGGAGGCATCATGGCAAGCGCTGCTCTCGCAACCTTCTTCGGACCACAAATCAACTTCCCCCCGGACTTCAACACCAACTTCCTGATGCTGGTTCGCTGGATTCACTTCCTGGCCGGCATCACATGGATCGGTCTGCTCTATTTCTTCAACCTGGTAAACGTCCCTCTGATGAAGGAACTCGACGCGACCACAAAAGGAAAGGTCATGCCCGCGCTTATGACGCGGGCATTGTGGTGGTTCCGAATGTCGGCGGCGCTGACGGTGCTGGCTGGAATCGTCTACTGGGAAGCCATTGTAACTGCCGATGTACACAACGGCCAAAGTCTGGGATTGAACCCCTCCCACGGAGCGGTCGTGGGGAGCTTCTTTCTGATCTGGACGATCGTTTGGGGAATACTCTACGCCTGCCTCATCCCCGGCAAAGGCATCTTCGATAAAGGCGCATTCGTCGGCGTGGTCTATGCGATTGTGGTCGCGGCCGCGGCCTGGCTCTTCCTTAGCCTGAACAGCCACACTTGGGAAAGCAGTCGCCTGCTTTCGATCGGCATCGGAGGCGGCATCGGATGGGTCATGCTGCTGAATGTGTGGGGAGTCATCTGGAGAATCCAGAAGCGCATGATTCAATGGACTCGCGACAACGCCACCAATGGCACGCCTATGCCGGACAAAGCCAAGAGCATGGCACGCCAGGTGTTTCTGGCATCAAGGGCCAATGCGTTCCTGTCGGTCGTGATGCTGTTCTTTATGGGCGCGGCGAGTCACTACCCGATGTTTGGGAAGTGAGGTGCGAAGAAGGTCAAAAAATACGGCCTGTGGCGATTGCCACAGGCCGTTGACCATTGTGAGGTTACAGTCCTAGAACACGATCTTCAGCGCCACCTGAATCTGGCGGGCCGAGGTGGTTCCGTCCGGTTGTGTGTACGTGGCAGTGATAACTCCGAATTGCGGCTGGCCGATCAGATTGCCTATGCCTGCCGCGTCCGTTCCTGGGTTGAGGAAGTGGGGGTGGTTGAGGATGTTATAGCCTTCGAAGCGGAGTTCAGCCTTCACTCGCTCGGTTATGCTCATCCTCTTGGCGAGAGTTACATCCCAATCCCAGAATCCCGGCCCATAGAACTGGTTACGCTCGTTGTTGGAGGCTTGGCCGAACGGTGGATTTGTGAAAGCACACTCGTTGGGGATGTAGGCAAGACCAGAACCCGGCGCGGGAGTAAGCCCGCATCCGGCTCCCGAGCCGAACGGATCGCCAACCTGGTAACCCCAAGCAGAGATGCCCGTCCTCTGCGTGTCTAACGTTCCGCGAACCTGGAAGGGATGCCCGGTCTGAGCGGTGAAGATGCCGTTCAGTTCGAAACCCTCCATAATTCTGCCTACTGCGCCATGGTTCAAGTAACCCTTACCGCGGCCAATCGGCAACTCGTAAATGTAATTGAGCACCAAGACCTGCCGGGTATCGTTATCGGAATTGCCATAATTTTGTGACAGAGCAAGAGAGTTGCGTGGAAACGTGTGTGCTCCGACGGCAGGCGTCAAAGGATCGACCGAGTTATCGAGAGCGTGTGACCAGGTGTAGGCGCCCTGAAACTGCAGACCATGACTCATGCGATGTGTGAACTTGGCCTGCATTCCGTGATAGATGGAGTTGTATTCGTTGATCTGGTAGTCGGGTTGAATTAGCGCGTTGTTGTTAACCGCATCAAATGGCAGTTCGCCGAACTCGAAACCCTCATAGAGCGCCGAACCGCTAACGGTAGTCCCATCGCATTGTCCGTTCGGGTTGCTTGGGGAGATAAGGCCTGGGAACCCTACGTTATTTGGATTGCCAGGAACGCAGAATGCGAGCAATTGCTGGACCAAGGCCGGACTGGGTGGGTTGCCGTCCCGCTGTCCGTAAACGTGAACTCCCATCGCGCCTACGTAGGCAATATCCGCAACGTTGTTTCCCGGCAGTTCCCGTTGTATGTCTAAATTCCAATTGTTGCTGGCGGCGTTAGGAAAGTGGGTGTTAAATACTACGATGCCCGATGTGAGCGATCCGTCCGGTATCGAGGCCGACGGTGTCTGCGGGGGAGGCTGCCCTGGGAACGTACCAGAGCCAAAGGCGTTGCCAATGGTTTCCCCATTCAAAACAAACGGAGGCGAGTCGGCGTTCACAGGGAAATTGGTATATGCCGCCTGAAAGGGCGGATCGGCGCGGGCATTTCCGAACGCATTCCCGAAAGTGCGGTCGTGGAAGATACCGAATCCAGCGCGGATGGCTGTCTTGCCATCCTTCCAAGGGTCCCAACTAAAGCCAATGCGGGGCTCAATGTCTTTATGGTCGGGCTGATAGAGCGAATGGCCCGAACCGGGGCCAACAATGCTGAAGGTCACCGGCTGACCAGCTGCGAATGAGCCCGGATCTTGCAGCAAGTTTGAAAAATTCCCACCGGTTTCGTACGGAACACCATTGAGTTGGTAGCGTAGTCCCACGTTGAGGGTAAAGTTCGGACGAATCTTCCAAGTATCCTGTCCGTACCAGTCGAATTCGTGTTGCTTGAAGAACTTGATATCCGAGGGCTGGCGCACAGCAGTCTTGTTAAAAAACTGAGACTGCGCATCTTCAATCACGTCGCCATAAAGCGCGTCCGCCGCGTCCACCAGAGATCTGTCAGGATTGTTCGCCGGCTCATTGGCAACAATTCCAGGATCGAACTCGAACGCTTGCAGCGGATCCAACGTGAGTTGGCGGCGCGAGGTGAAATTGTCAAAGCCGTCTTCGCCCACATCGCGGAAGTCGAAGCCGAATTTGAAGGTGTGATTTCCATGGACCCAGCTAAGGCTTTCTGTGTAGCTGATGGTCCCGGTGTGACGTGCCTGACTATCCGCTCCAGATAGAGTGCTGGCAAAGCTGCTGAACGGGTCCAGAGCGTAGTCCCAACCGTTGCCGAGCGAATCCACTCCCGCCGGGCCATCTAACTCATTCAAAGTCGGCGTTCCAAGGTAGAAAGTCGCGTAGACGTGGTTCCAGCCGAATTGGAAACTGTTGACAAGATTATTGCTCAGGGTTGACGTCAATTGCGCGGCAACGCCTTCATCAATGTCTTTCGAGGCAATCGCTCCGATTCCCCCAGGCAGAAAATCCGAGTGGAAATTGTTGGGATCGTAAAAGTGATTGTACCCGTAACGCAAGCTGAGGGATTCGCGATCCGTAAAGTGGTGGTCGAGCTTGATAACTGGAGCGTAAGTATGGGTGTTCGATGAACTCGGGAAAAAGGTCGTTCCTGAGATACCGTTGGCCGACTGAGTCGCAATCGGATAATACGCGAAAACCTTCTGCATGGTCTGGTCAAGCGGGATCGGGGGGCCCGTGTTAGTTACGACGTCGAGCGATCCGTTATTTCCGCCGCCGCCGGGCCCGTTGCCCGGCGTGTCAACCAAATCAATTGGAACCGTATGCGTGATGAAACTGGTGTCGGTATAGGTGTAGTTGAACATGCCAGCCAGATACCCCGGGGTTGGCACAATAGCCGAGTTCGTCAAGGTTGTGAGGAAGCGATCCATCTCGTCGTTGAAGAAAAAGAACGTCTTGTTCTTGATGATGGGACCGCCGATGGAGAACCCGAACTGGTGGCGGATGTACGGGTTCATCGGCCCGGCGTTGATTCCTTCCGCCGGGTTAAACCAATCGCGCGCGCCGCCGAAGCCATTCCAGCGGCCGAAATAATAGGCGTTGCCATGGAACGCATTGGTGCCGCTCTTGGTCACCACGTCGATGATGGCGCCAGTGTTGCGGCCGTACTCGGCGTTGAAGTTGTCGGTAATAACGCGAAATTCTTCCGTTGACTCCGGATTCGCGCTCAGCACGCCACCCATACCGCCGGGCACAGAGGTGTCATTGTTATCGACGCCGTCCAGCATGAAGTTGTTGTTCCGGTCGCGCGCACCGTTAACTGAAATGCCGCCGTTGCCGCTGTCGGTCTGCGACGTGCCCGGCGAGAGTAACACCAGTTGGTAAGGGTTGCGCGTGATGAGAGGCAAGCTCTCCATCTGCCTCTGATCCACGAGGTTCGTAATCTGCGAGGTTTCCAGATCCACATCCTGCATGCGATCTGCCCGCACCGTAATTTCCTCACTGGCCGCACCAGCAGTTAGTCTCGGATCGACGGTGAACAATTGCGCCACGGTCAACTCAATGCTGGGTATGCGGTAGAGCTTGAAACCCTCCTTTTTTACGGTGATTTCGTATGGGCCGACTGGGAGATTGGTAATGGCATAAGCGCCAGTAGAGCCGCTGGTTGCCTTGTGCGACTCGTTCGTCGCAGTATTACGCACCGTGACTTCCGCGCCCTGCACCACCGCCCAACTGGCGTCCGAGACCGTTCCACCAATCGTCCCAGTCTGTGCAAATGAAGCGATGGCAAGAAGCAATAGGACGAGACCAAATCCTGAGAGACTTCTCAATTTTTGCATGGCTACTCTTCGTGAAAGCGATGCAAGCAGAACTCTAGTCAGAGCGGGACGAAAGGCAGATTCCATTGACAGTCTCCTGGGACTATGGGCGTAGCAATGCTTGAAAGCAGCTACCCTTCCAAAACGGAGTCAGCATAACACACTGACTTATCACAGATATACAGACAAGGCATCTACAATCGTCAAGAAAATACACGCATTTACGGAAGGTGGCTATGGAAATCGGTATGGCTGCCCCGGCCTGTCTCAACCCCGATGCGAGTTCCCGGGCTTCTTGGTTTACGGTTTCCAGTCTCTCGCTGGAGCGCCGGGAACCTGAAACCGTACACTGGAAATGCCTGTGAGGGGGAGCGTCGTGGACTTCTCCTGCTACAATTTCTCCTTCCGTGAACAAGCCCTTCACCAAGCCCGAGTTTTCCACACCAGATTCGGCGGACGCGCCTGCGCCGGGCACGAGGGCGCTCGACGCTGTGCCGATGCTGGATCTGCGGCGGCAGTATGAGCGGATTGGCGCCGAAGTGTTGGCGGCTGTGGAGCGAGTATGCGCTTCGGGGCATTACATTCTGGGGACTGAGGTCGAGGCGTTCGAGCGCGAGCTGGCGGAATTCTGTGGCGCGCAGGAAGCCGTCGGTTGCGCTTCCGGTACTGACGCTTTGTGGCTGGCTTTGTTGGCCGCTGGGGTGCAGCCCGGAGATCAGGTTCTCACCACGCCTTTCAGCTTCTTCGCCTCGGCCAGCGCCATCGTGCGAGCCGGCGCGTGCCCGGTGTTTGCCGACATCGATCCACGCACATTTAATCTCGATCCAGCGCAGGTCGAATGTTTTCTGCGCGGCGGCCGGCGTGACAAACTCCGCGCGCTGCTCCCGGTGCATCTCTACGGCCAGTGCGCGGACATGAACTCATTGCAGCGGCTGGCGGACGAATTCCATCTGTCTGTGATCGAAGACGCTGCGCAGGCGATCGGGGCACCCTTGGGCAATCGCAAAGCAGGATCAATGGGCGTGTCGGCGGCGTTCAGCTTCTATCCCACAAAGAATCTCAGCGCCTACGGCGACGCCGGTTTGGTGACGACCAGCGACCCGGAGATGGCTGCGCACATGCGGCGTCTGCGCGATCACGGCAGCCCGCGCCGTTACGTTCACGAAGAGTTGGGATGGAACAGCCGCCTCGACGCCATGCAGGCGGCCATCCTGCGCGTGAAGTTGAAGTACGTGGAAGGATGGAACGATGCCCGCCGCGAACGAGCGGGGCGCTACGACGAACTCTTTGCCGCGGCCGGCATCGCATCAACCGGCGGCCCCGCTGAGAACGCTGCGCCCATTCAACTCCCGCAGACTTCGACGCAGGCTTATCATGTTTTCCATCAGTACGTCGTCCGCGCCTACCGCCGCGACGAATTGCGCGAGTTCCTCACTGCGCGGAAGATCGGGACGGAAATTTATTATCCCATCCCGTTGCACCTGCAGCCCTGTTTCATGTATCTCGGCTACCGTGAAGGTGACTTGCCCCAAGCCGAGCGCGCGGCGAAAGAAGTTTTGGCGCTGCCTATGTTTCCCGAACTCTCCGAAGAAGAACAGCGCTGGGTGGTGAAGAGCATCGCGGACTTCTACTGCTAGCTTCAAGGCCCAAATCTAGCGTCGACGACGTTTCCCCGCCGGTTTGGGAGTTTCCTTCTGCTCGCCCGGCGCCAGCACTCTGCGCACAATCGGCGAGTTCATCTTGTATTTGCGTTCGGTGACGTTGCCGCTATCGTCTTTCACGCGCAGGATGAAGACCGGCAGCACGCCTTCCTTGTCGAAACTCTCACTCGTCACCGTCACCGGAAGTACGCCGTTCAGGCCATGTTCGCGGTAAGCGGTTTCGTAACGATGCTTTCTGACATTCCAGGTGAAGACGCGAATCTGATCGAAGTCGTAGGGCAGGCCGTCATGCGGGTCCGTGATGACGCACAGATACTGCGAAACTTTTTTGTCTGTGCCTTCTTTGCCCGGGTCCTCCACCTGGTTCAGGACGAAGAATGCAACAAAGCGCTGGCCTTCGGCATACTGGGCAACTTCGAGCGGAACATCGAGGTCGATCATGCGTGCCAGCACCCAACCGACGCGGTTCTGCGCGTCCCGCACCAGCCACCAGTCTTCCAGCACCGGCCCGGAAGACGCCTTCCCGGACTTGGCCGAAACCGCGGCCGCTCCCGGCTGCTTCTCTGCCGTGGCGCGCTTCAGCACGGAAACCTTCGCTCCCGCCAAAAGCTGATACAGATGCTCGGTCTCGCGGCCGGGGGTTAAGTGCAGGTTCGAGTCGTTACGCAGAACACCCGGCGACTGCACCGGATCGCTGAGATTATCTTGTGTGAGCTTCTGCAGGCCGTCGTAGGTTTGCTGGTCCACCAGGTAACGCTGTTCGATCCAGCCTTCGACGCCGGCCGCGGTGCGCACGCGGGAGAAGCGCTTCTCGCGCTCCAGCACCTCTACGCGTTCGCCGTTCTTGACCGTACCGACGCGGTTGTACATGGTGGCCACTTGGTCGCGCAGCGTGGCCTGAACCGCCGAGACATAATTAACCTCAAGGACGCGGTGGCCTCTGCGGTTGCAGGCGACAAGTGCAAGCAAGAAAGCAGCGGCCAGTGCGAGGCGATAAGGAAGCTGCGATGGATAGGACGGTTTCACGATCTTAACGAGGTTGATCTTCACGAGGTTAACGTCACGGGGTTAACGCTAGCGAGTTAACGTCTGCGAGCTAACTTCAAACAAATCAACTTTCTACTATAGCGCGTTTGGGACGATGGTTTGCGTACACCGAGGTGTGCACGCCTGCACCTCTGCGAAGCGGAACCCCTCCCGTAACCTGACATCGCGAAGGCGCTTCGGTTACCATGAAGACAGGCTTACTGCGAACTCACTCATGACCAGACCAGTGATGAAAAACATATTTCAGAATCGTCTCGTCCATCTCTTCCCGATCACATTGGTGCTCGCCGCCGGCTTGTGCGCAGCGGCGAACGACGCCGTGAATCCGGTATTGCGTCCGCCCAAAGGCGCGCAGGTAGCTATCGTGGTCTTCGAGGATCTGCAGTGCCCGCAGTGCCGCCGCGTGGCGCCCATTCTCGAGCAAGCTTCCAAGACCTATAAAATCCCCCTGATGCGTCATGACTTTCCCCTGCCCATGCACAACTGGTCCTACGAAGCGGCAGTGATGGCGCGCTACTTTGACGCAACTTCAAAAGAGCTGGGCAACGATTTCCGCGATTACATTTTCTCCAACCAATTGGAGATTAATCCGCAGAACTTGCGCGGCTACGCCGAGAAGTTTGCCAGCGCACACAAAGTGGCTTTCCCTTTCGTGGTCGATCCGCAAGGCAAGTACGCCGCCGAGGTAAATGCCGACCGCGACCTCGGCAAGGCCATCAAGCTCGAACACACACCCACGGTCTACATCGTGAGCAGCCGGCATCCGGACAAGCCGTATGTGGAGATGAAAGACAGCAACCAACTCTACTCGCTGATTGACGCCATGATGAAAGACTAGAGGGCAGCTCTTGCTACTCCGGCCGGCCGGTGTAGTGCTCCTGCGAATGCACGTCAGCATGGTCTTCCAGCGATTCCAGGTGCGTGATGACTTCGGCGGGAATCGCCAGTTCCACGGGTAGTCGCTCTTCCAGCGCGGTGGCCAGGCGATGCGCTTCTCCTACCGGGGTGGCGTGCGGAAATAGTAAGTGGACTTCAATGATCTGCCGGTAGCCCGTAGTTCGAAAGCGCACGCCATGATAGTGCACATCGAGTTCGCTGCAAATCGCGTCCAGCTTTTCGCGAATCTTCTTGCCGGCTTCCGGATCGGAATAGTCGAGCAATCCAACCGCCGAGCGCCAGGTCAGCCGACCTCCTGACCAAAGAATGTTCGCGGCGACGACGATCGCGATCAGTGGATCGAACGGCTTCCATCCCGTGAGCATGACCAATCCGAGCCCGGCCACGACACCGAAGCTGGTCAGGCTGTCGGTGAGCACGTGTTTGCCATCGGCCTCCAGGATGAGCGAGTGGCATCGCTTTCCAACCCGCAGCAGATACCAGCCGAGTCCAGCATTGAGAACGCCCGCGGCCAGAAGCAGCAGCGTGCCCGCGCCCAGATGCTCCAGCTTTAGTCCGGCCAGCCACTTCTCCACCGCAGCCACCAGGATCCAGACTGCGGCCAGAATGATCATTGCGCCTTCGAAACCGGCGGAAAAAAAAGTGATGCGTTCGTAACCGTAGAGGAACGTAGGACCCGCGGGCTTGCTGCTGAGCCGCAGGCTGAAGGCGGCAAACGCTACCGCGACCACGTGTACGACCGACTCGGCGAAGTCGGAGAGAACGGCCGCCGACCCCGTCATGCGATAGGCCGCGGTTTTGCCGATCAGCATCAGGACGCCGACAATCAGCGACAACCGCATGGCAAGGCGCGCCGCGCGCAGCTCTTCGGAATCGCGCCGCCAAGCAGACGGATTGGACAAAGCAGCGATGGTATCGGCCATGAGCGCTCCCGAGAAAGATGCAGAAGCAAGACTGACACGGGCGTTTGAAGGCTGACTGTGATCGGGATCACAGAGGAGTTTACGGCAGAGATGAGCCGGCGCCTTCTATACTCTAAGATCAATCTCCGAAGCCGATACCGACGGCTCTCGCCGTGCTGACCAACTCTCCGTCGGGATCGACGGTCTTCAGGTGACCGATGGCACGGGCGATGTCGACGGCGACGATGGACGCTGCTCGGAGCGCGACCATCTTGCCGAACGCGCCTTCCGCAAGCAGATCGACAGCGGCCACTCCAAAGCGCGTGGCCAGCACGCGGTCATAGGGCGAAGGCGAGCCGCCCCGCTGGATGTGTCCCAGTACGCTGACCCGCACCTCTTTGTTCGAGAACAGGCCGATCGCATCGCCGATGGTGTTGCCCACGGGCCAGCCTCGCGACATCTGCTTCAGTTCCTGCGGCAGCTTGATGCCTTCCGCCACCACTACGATGGTGAAGTGCTTGCCCAGTTTCTCACGCTCCGCAATGGACTCGCAGATGGCTTTGATGGAAAAGGGAATCTCAGGGATGAGGATGACGTGAGCGCCGCCGGCGATGCCGGCCGCCAGGGCAATCCAGCCACAGTCGCGTCCCATGACCTCGATCACGAAGACGCGGTGATGAGAAGCGGCGGTGGTGTGGATTTTGTCGATGGCATCGGTGACGGTATGAATCGCGGTATCGAAACCGAACGTAAGTTCGGTGGCGGAAAGATCGTTATCGATGGTTTTGGGCACACCTACGATCTTTACCCCCTTCTGAAAGAGTTCGAGGCCGATTTTCTGCGAGCCGTCGCCGCCGATGGTGATGATCGCGTCGATGCCCAGCTTGGCCGCGTTCGCGATCACCTGGTCCGAAATGTCGCGCGTGACCTCCTTGCCGTTCTCTTCGGTCTTGTACTTGAAAGGGTT
>Ga0302320_10025149_pt1 | contig 11588 bp, 7 predicted proteins | sample Bog_T0_3_FD_202130 | JGI IMG/M metagenome (GOLD analysis project Ga0302320, IMG submission 202130) | Peat permafrost microbial communities from Stordalen Mire near Abisko, Sweden - Bog_T0_3 | ecosystem: Environmental > Terrestrial > Soil > Wetlands > Peat | place: Sweden: Abisko, Stordalen Mire... | reverse complement strand
CCTCGGTGCAGAAATCCGCCGGGTTCCAGGACTGCACTTCTTCCGACTGCATGCCGGTCGAGTCGAGATGCTGCTGGAAATATCCTTTGCGGTGGAGCAGGGTAAACGCCACCAGAGGAACACCCAGATCGGCCGCGGAGCGCAACGTATCTCCGGCAAGCACACCGAGGCCGCCCGAGTATGTGGGCATGCTCCGATGGATGGCGATTTCCATTGAGAAGTAGGCGACTTGACCCGAGATGGGGAAAGTTTCGTATGAAAACGGTTTGGACGTTGTCGATTGCATGCTCATGTTCTCTGTCGTGCATATACGGCAATACCCGAGTTGCCATACCCGTTCGCGTTGGTACCTGCCTCTGCTCCCTGTTGGCCGCATCGGCTTGAGGGCATTGGCTCCGCGGATCGATCACCCCGGAATTGCCGTGTCAGGCCATGCGGCTTTCCAAAGACCCGCAACCAGCCAAACCAGTGCACGGTTCCCCCATCGCTTCATCGGAAGAAACATCTGTTAAGTTTAGCAAGGAACCCTTCCTGACGCCTCTTTCACCGCGCAGTGAGCAGAATTGCTCTTTCTAATGCGGAAATCCACAACGCCCATTCGCCAGACCGGGAAAGGCTTCCGGATGCGAAGCACTGCGCCGCTACTCGAGCTGGTGAGCGCCGCCTGACGCGTGACAGACCAAGATGCGCGGAACGATGCCGGTCTGCGCGGCATAGCGCGCGCCCAGCACCTCGGCAAAGCGAGGCGCTTCAGCCTGCTCTACCAGGTTGATGGTGCAGCCGCCAAAACCGCCGCCGGTGAGGCGCGCCCCAATGAGTCCCGGCAAATCGGCGGCCAGCGCCACCATGGCGTCGGCCTCTGGGCAACTGCCCTCGAAATCGCGGCTGTAGCTGGTATGCGCCTCGGCCATAAGCCGTCCCAACTCAGCCATATCTCCTCTCATCAGAGCCTCCGCGGCGGCCACGGTGCGCAGATTTTCGCCGATCACGTGGCGCGCGCGCAGGAGCGGCTTAGGCGCCATTTCGTGGCCCCATTTATCGAGATCCTCAAGTGTGGCGTCGCGCAGGAATTTGACGCCTGGCCGGTGGCCGGCAATGACCGCGCAAGCGGCCTCCGATTCGCGGCGGCGGGTGGGATAATCGCCTCCGGCCACGGAGTGTTTCACCATGGTATTGGCAATCACCAGCGCCACGTGATCGGGAATCGGCGCCAGCTTGAAGCTCAGGTCGCGGCAATCGAGCAGCAGCGCGTGATTCTCTTTCCCGTTTGCGGAAATGAACTGGTCCATGATGCCGCAGTTGGCGCCCACAAACTCGTTTTCAGCGCGCTGGCAGAGGCGGGCCAGCACGGGACCCGGATAGCTCGCGCCGATAAGCGACAGAACCGCCAGCGCAGTTGCTACTTCGAGTGCCGCCGAGCTGGACAGCCCGGAACCGAGCGGCACATCGCCCCACAAGCTGAGGCTGAAGCCCGGAATCGTGTGGCCGAGGCCGGCGAGAACAACAACCACGCCGATGGGATAGTCGCTCCAGTGCTTGCTTGCGGCAGCGGGCAGCGCCGAGGCCTCATAGGAGACTTCTTCGCTGTAATTTTCAGAGTAGATCGCGATTTTGCCGTCGGAACGCGGCGAGATGCCGGCCAGGGTCGCGAAGTCGATGGCCGCAGGCATGACGAAGCCTTCGGCATAATCGGTGTGCTCGCCGATCAGGTTTACGCGGCCAGGCGCCACAAAGATGGCGGGAGGGGCATGAAAACGGTCGATGTGCATCGAACGGAATACTGCAGGATCATGCATGTTGTTTCACTACCTTTGCCGGAATGAGAACGTTTTCTTTTTCGCCCCAACGACCAACCAAGAGTGTCATCGATCTCACTCTTCTGATTCCGCGCAGGCCGCACTCAGCCGTTCCCAAATTCTGCCGAGCCAAGCCTCGTGTTCCGGCTTCATCAGCACCGAACGTAGGCAGGTAACCATTTCGGCATTATTTGAAGCGCCACCGCCGGGTAAGAACCAGGAATGCGGCAATTGTACAAGAGCGAGATGCAACTGCCGCGCGGCACATCCATCAAAGACCCTATGAGCCCGTTCGGAAGCCTGTTGCAGCGTCTCGGCTTTCATCTTCCACACCACGATATCCAGTTCCGGGCCTCCACCGGCAAGCGGCTCAAATTGCCTATCTTCGCGCAGCCGCCGGTCCAGCTCCAGGGCCGCTGTCCGGCCTCGCCTGAGACCGCCGGCAAACTCTCCTTCCGGCACTAACGGCAGAAGCTGCTGCGTAGCCCACAGGGCAACGGCCGCGGCGCCGGCCCGGGAGCACTCCAGGCTGATCTCTCCCAGGTGCAACTGCTTCGAGGTGAAATAGGTATAGGGAGAATCGTGCTTGTAGAATCGGCCCACGGCCGGGTCGCGAAACAGCACGCAGCCGCAACCGTAGGGCTGCAAGCCGTGCTTGTGAGGATCGATCACAATCGAGTCGGCTTGCCCGATTACCGCGTATGCCAGCCGGGCCGGCTCGTCCAAATCCTTTGCAATCAGGCCGAAGTAGCCGCCGTAGGCCGCGTCGACGTGCACCCTGAAGCCGTAGCGTGTCCGGAGAGCCAGGATCTCAACGAGCGGATCGACGGCGCCGATGCCGGTGGTGCCGACAGTGACCACAACGGCACCGACGCCGCCTTTGGCCAGCTCAGTCTCCAGCGCGTCGAGGCGCATCCGTCCCCTGTAATCGGTCTCGATTGGGGTGTAATTCAGCTTGAGCACCCCGGACATCCGGCTGTGGGTGTAATGCGCCTGTTCCGAACCAAGGATGCGCTTGCCTGGCGCCAGTTCCCTGCAAACCCACAGCGCCTCCAGGTTGGCGATGGTACCGCTGGAGGTGAGATGGCCAAGATAGGTCGAATTCTCCCACCCAAACATCTTTGCGATGGCTTGAACCGCCTCTATCTCCATTTCGGAACTGGCGCGACCGCCGTCGCGGGCGTGGTTGTTGGGGTTGATTTTCATGGCCAGGGCATAGGCCGCGCGGGCCACCGGATGGGGCGGCTTGAGCATCTGGCCGGCATAAAGAGGATGGAAATAGGGGTAGTTGTCGCCCAGCCGATGGGCTGTCTCCTCGAGAATCTGGCCCATAGCCGCCATGTCTTCGGACGCTCCATAGGCCGGTCCAGCGTCGGGCAGACGGGCAAACTCCTCCTCAAGCGCCTCGATGGGGCGTTTCAGCAGGGCGGGCACGGGATCGTGAGCCATGGCGACCTCTCACAGTATCACAGCGCTGAAGGGAGCGTTAAACTCAAATCGGTCAATAGTTTCCCGAAGCGGAAATCGAGGAGTGGGAGGGGCGGAGAGAATTTCTCTACTGTTTTTTGACAGGGATGATAGACTATGATCAGCGTTAGAAACGAACCGGGCGTGAGCAGTAACTCGCCCAACCAAGCAAGATTCTGCCAGTGGTCGCTCCGATTCATCCAGCGCAATTCAATCCAGGAAATACGACCAAAATGGAACAAGGTACCGTGAAGTGGTTCAATGATGCGAAGGGCTTTGGCTTTATTTCGCGTCAGAACGGCGAAGATGTCTTCGTGCACTATTCTGCAATCAACTCTAGTGGTTTCAAGAGTTTGCAGGAAGGTCAAGCCGTGCAGTTCAACGTAGTCAAGGGCCCCAAGGGATGGCAGGCTGCCGACGTGCAGCCGCTCTAACCCCTACCGGCCGGATTCCGGCAGAATCTAGCACACCAACACAATCGGGCTGGGACATGCTTTCGGCCCTTTGTGTATATGAAGTTCAGTCTGCCGGCCGCCAATCCAACCTGGCAACGGGCGTTCCCGAAGTCCATTTCCGCCCGATCGCGGTGGTATGTCAAAAAGCCGCGGCCGGATGTGTCCTGCGTAGCTTATCGACTCAATTGAGATCCGCGAAGGTTTCCGGTTTTAGTCCGCTGAGGCCCCGGGGAAATCACTGTTTGAACGCGGCTTGTGTCGCCGGCCGTTTTGTCTCCTGCGAGTGGGCCTGGCCGTTGGGAGGCTAATATGAAGATCGGGGTGGGCCGGGGGTATGAAGCAGGGCACGGCAATCATCATCGGAGCGGGTCCGGCCGGTCTGACCGCGGCAATTGAGCTGCAGCGCAATTCAAAGATCAAGCCCATTGTGCTTGAGGCGAGCCACGAGATCGGCGGGATTTCTCGCACGGTGCGCTACAAGGGCAACCGCATGGATATCGGCGGCCACCGCTTCTTCTCAAAGTCAGACCGCGTGATGCAGTGGTGGCTGGGGATGATGCCTGTGGAGGCCGGCGCCGGCGCAGATGGCCAGCTTGGCTACCAGGGCCAGCAGCGGGAGGTTCCAGCGGCAGTATCGGCTCCGGACCCGAACGCCGAGGATCTGGTGATGCTGGTGCGCCAGCGCAAGAGCCGTATTTATTTTCTGCGCCGCTTCTTTGACTATCCCATTCGGCTGACCGCGGGCACGCTGCGCAAGATGGGCGCTGCACGCACCTTGCGCTGCGGGCTGAGCTATATGCGTTCGGCGCTGCTGCCGCAGCGCGAGGAGCATTCGCTGGAGGATTTTCTCATCAATCGCTTCGGCAAGCAGCTCTACCTCACTTTTTTCAAGTCGTATACGGAGAAGGTGTGGGGTGTGCCCTGCCACGAGATCAGCGCCGAATGGGGCGCACAGCGCATCAAGGGATTGTCGCTGAAGGGCGTGGCCGTCCACTTTCTGAAGAAGACTTTTGCGCCCAGGCGTTCCGGCGACATCGCGCAAAAGGAGACAGAGACTTCATTGATCGAGAAGTTTCTTTATCCCAAGCTCGGACCGGGGCAGCTTTGGGAACATGTAGCGGAGCTGATCCAGAGGGACGGCGGCGAAATCCATTTCGGCGCCGCGGTCGACCAGGTGCATGTCGACGGCAACCGCGTGGTCTCGGTTTCAGTCGTGAATGAGGCAGGGGAGCGCACCGTTTTCGCCGGCGATTATTTCTTTTCCACCATGCCGGTTCGCGACCTGGTCCGCGCCATATCCGCCGATGTCCCGAGCGAGGTGACTGAGGTAAGCGAAGGCCTGGTGTATCGCGACTTTATTACCGTGGGACTGCTGACCCGCAAGCTGAACGTGACCGAAGTGGATGGTTCGCGGCTCAAGGACAACTGGATCTACATTCAGGAACCGGATGTGACGGTAGGGCGCCTGCAGATCTTCAACAACTGGAGCCCGTGGCTGGCCGCGGACCCGGAAAAGGTATGGGTGGGCCTCGAATACTTTTGCAACGATACGGACCCCATCTGGAGTCTTTCAGATGAGGAGATGACCAGGCTGGCGGTCGAGGAGCTGACCCGCATTGGAATCGTGAAGCCCGAGGATGTGGAGGACTCCCACGTTGAGAGAGTCCCCAAAACGTATCCCGCCTACTTTGGCACTTACAACCGATTCGACGTGATCCGCAGTTATATAGACAGCATCGAGAATCTCTTCCTTGTGGGCCGCAACGGCATGCACAAATACAACAACCAGGATCACTCGATGCTGACCGCGATGACCGCAGTGGAGAATATCGTCAACGGTGTGACTACAAAAGACAACATCTGGGCGGTGAACACCGAGATGGACTATCACGAAGAGAAAACGGCCACCGCGAAGAGCTGACCGCGGGCCTATGGCGCAGGAGCCTGCGCGGGCGAATTCTCGAACAGTTCAAGATTCTCGCTCTTCCACAGCATGGCCGAATGAATGCGGTTGTAGCCGCTGGGGTGGTCGAAAAAGAGGAACTCCTCGATCGGGCCGGGGCGCATCTTGCGGTATTCACCCAGATGAATGGCTGCCTGAGCAAAGCCGTCGGGGTGCCTGGCCGCATTGAGCCCAAACATGTCGGCTTCTTTCTCCTGCACGCGAGTCATCGTATTCATGACCGGCGTGAGAACAAAAAACAGAACTCCGGCCAACAGCGATACCAGAGGCAAGATTGCCGGGTCGCTTGCGCTGTGAATCTCCCACCGCTCGCCCCAGCGTTTCAGCGCCCACTCCAGCCCCCAGAAGAGATAAGCGAACGAGAGCACAGTCAGCACCGCAAGAAAGAAGAGGAACTTGGGAATGTGGTTCATTACGTAATGGCCCATTTCGTGGCCCATCACGGCCTGAATCTCTTCAGGCGAGCCTCGCTGGAGCAGGTTGTCATTAAGCGTGATGCGCATGGTGCTTCCGAAGCCGCTCACGTTGGCGCTCATGCGCGTGGTTTGTTTGCTGGCGTCGATTTCGTAGACATCGTTGGTTGAGATGCCGTTGGCATGGGCCATGCGCAGAATCGGGACGGTGATTTTAGGATCGTCGAGCTTTTTGGGAGTGTTGAAGATCGGCATAATAAATACCGGCACAATCGCAACGCCGACTGCCTCGAGCATGATCATGGCCAACGAACCCCAGATCCACCATGTCCGTGGGAGAGCGCGGACGATGGCGAACAGGACCACCATCGCAATAGAACCCAGCACGAGCGTGACCAGAAAACTCTTGCCTTCGTCGCCCATCCAGGGGCCGAAGGTCTGGGTGGCGAGGCCGTATTTATGCTCGCGGACGAAGTTCTCGTAGTACTCGAGCGGGAAGCCGATTACTGTGGTCACGACCAGGTATAGCGCAAAATAAACAAGGGGCTGGAGCCACTTGAAGGGCATGATGCGCTGCGCGAGATCACGCATTTTTGCCGACCAACGCAGGTTCAAGAGCAGCAGCGAGATGGCCGAGGCGTAGAGAAAGTCCCAGAGGATGAGCCAGTAGCTGCCCTCAAAGTACGCATTGGAGCGCGCCACGGCGGCCGGCGGCATCATGGCCATGTAGGCTTCAGTGGCCGCATCGACGTCAAAGTCGCCGGAGGGCTCAGCGGCGGCCGGGACCTTGGTGATGTCCACAGTGGGCTGGATGGCGGGCTGCGCGTGCGCCAGGCCAAGACCGGCAATCGCGACGGCGATCGAGAATAGAAGACTCCTTAGACGCATGTGCACTTCGAACTCCTTGTTGAGAGCGAACGGCGAAACATATGCCCTGCCTGTGACAAGAATGGCCCCGGGAAAGACGTTTCATTTCGGTTCTGTAAATCACTTACGCATCGCGGAACGGCTTGGTTCCGGCTGGCGTCGTTATATCCTAAGAGGTTAGCCTGAGGCCAGTCCAATTCATGCGGCTTCAAGAACCAGGGGCTCGAAAAACACCATGAGTACGCAAACGATTGCCGTACATCTGCCCGATGGGGCCATACGCGAAGTGCCCGCGGGCACAACGCCACTGGAAATCGCCAACTCGATCTCACCGCGCCTGGCTGCGGCCGTAGTGGTGGCGCGCCTGACTCCGGTTGCCGCCGCTGCCGAGCGAGGCGCCGCGTCAGACGGGCAGGCAGAGTCAGAAGCGGCGATGTATGCCGCGCAGGATGCGGGTGCACCGCGGCTGGTGGACCTGTCGACGCCGCTGACTGCGGACACGCGTCTGGAACTGGTGAAGGAGACGGACCCCGAAGCGCTGAAGGTGATGCGCCACTCCGCGGCCCACGTGCTGGCGACGGCGGTGCTGGAGCTATTTCCGGAGACCAAGCTGGGCCACGGCCCGGCCACCGACGCCGGTTTTTTCTACGACTTTTACCGCGAGAAGCCCTTCACTCCGGAAGACCTGGCGGCGATTGAATTGAAGATGGCCGAGGTGGTGGCGCGAAACGAGCCGTTCGTCCGCGAGCACGAGACTCGTGAAAAGGCGCTCGAGGAGTTCAGCCGCGACGGCGAATTCATGAAGACGCACTTCGTGAGCAAATTTACCGAACCGGGTTCCGAGGTGAGCTTCTATCGCAATGGCAGCTTCGTGGATTTTTGCCGGGGGCCGCATGTGCCTTCGACGGGCCGCGTGAAGGCGTTCAAAGTGCTTTCTCTGGCCGGCGCGTACTGGCTCGGCGACGAGAAGAATCCGCAGTTGCAGCGCGTTTACGGCACGGCATTTTTCTCGAAAAAAGATCTCGACGCGCACTTTGCGCGGCTTGAAGAGGCGGCGCGCCGCGATCATCGCCTGCTGGGCAAGCAGCTTGACCTGTTCAGCATTCAGGAGCTGGCCGGCGCGGGGCTGATCTTCTGGCACCCCAAGGGCGGCATCATCCGCAAGATCATGGAAGACTGGATGCGCGAGGAGTGCCTCAAGCGCGGCTATTCGCTGGTGTTTACTCCGCACGTAATGCGCCGCGAGCTATGGAAGGTGAGCGGCCACGACGGCTACTACTCCGACAACATGTACACGCCCATGGAGCTGGATGACGCCGAGTATCGCCTGAAGCCGATGAACTGCCCCGGTCATATTCTGATTTACAAGAATTCGCCGAGGAGTTATCGCGATTTACCCGTGCGGCTGGCCGAGTTAGGCAATGTTTACCGCTATGAGCGCTCGGGAACCATGCACGGGCTGCTGCGCGTGCGCGGTTTTACCCAGGACGACGCGCACATCTTCTGCACGCCCGGCCAGATTGAGGATGAAGTGGTGGCGTGTATCGATTTTGCGGAAGCGGTGCTGAAGACTTTCGGCTTCAAGGAATTCAAAGTGGAGCTTTCCACCTGGGATCCCAACGACCGCGCCCACTACGCCGGCTCAGAAGATAACTGGAACCTGGCAACCGGCGGACTGAAGAGAGCTTTGGAGAGAAAAGGGATTGCCTACAGGACCATCCCCGGCGAAGCGGCGTTTTACGGACCCAAAATCGACGTGAAGCTGGTGGACGTGCTGGGGCGGTTGTGGCAGCTTTCCACGGTGCAGTTCGACTTCAACCTGCCGGCGCGATTCGAGCTTGAGTACGTGGGTGAAGACGGCGAGCGGCATCAGCCGGTGATGGTGCATCGCGCGCTGTTCGGGTCAGTGGAGCGCTTCTTTGGCGTGCTGATCGAGCACTATGCAGGGGCATTTCCGCTGTGGCTTGCGCCGGTGCAGATCGGGCTGGTGCCGATTAGCGAGCGGCACTTGGCCTACGCTGAAAAGGTCGAGGCGGCGCTGAAGGAAGCTGGCTTCCGCGTGGAGGTGGACGCGCGCAACGAAAAGATGAACGCCAAGATTCGTGATTTGGCCAACCAGAAGACACCGTACATTCTGGTCTTCGGTGACAAGGAAGAAGCGGCGGGGACGGTGAGCGTGCGGACGCGCGGCAAGGGCGACCAGGGGGCGATGGGGCTGCCGGAGTTCATCGCCAAAGCCACCGCACTAATCAAAATGCAGTCGATGGAACTCTGAAGTCTTGTATCGGGGCACGAGATTACTCGCGCAGAAATGGCCGTCAAGAAAAAGCCCGGCATCAGCCCCTGACGGAAAGCACGTATGAACGTGGAACGCAAGCCCTTACGCAGGAGACAGGCTCGGCCAGCCGATGCACGCCTGGAATTCCTACTCGTCGAAGGACTCACATCCGGAGAAGAACTCCCTCTCGCGCAGGAATTCTGGACCGAACTTCGCCGCGATGCAGCTAAAGTCCTTGCCAGGCAGAAGCAGTCCGGAAAGGCGCACGCGAAAGAGTGAAAGCTTCCGCCCGCGCCCGCTTCTCACGTCAAGCCCCCACTCGCTGCCAAACCCATTCAACCCACTGAAACCAAAGCAAATATATTCTCCGCGAACAGTTCGGGTTAATTCTCCGTTTGGCGCACAATAGAAGCAGGCTCGAAGAAAGGAACAGATTGTCGCCGATCCAGACACGCCGAAAAGCAAACATCCGCAGAAGCCTTTAGCTACTGACTTCAAGCTACTACTCGCTGCAGATCCCCCGGCTGCCCGCTAACTCGCTACGCTGCACGTATCTGCAGACAACTCTTCCAGAATGACTTATTTGCAGCGGAGGCCTTGCGCTAAATCTCTGAAAACAAGGTATTTCCTTACAGAGATAAGGGGCGGAAGGGAGACATAACGGTGAAACAGACCGCAGAGACGCGCCAGCGGAGTGGCAGGATCGCCGACTTGCCGACTCGCCGACTTGCCGACCAGCCGCCTCACGCGTTAATCTGCAACCCTTGCACCGAGGCGTACCCGTCCAGCATCGCTTCACTCAGCGTGGGGTGGGCGTGTATGGTGAACATCATCTCCTCGACGGTGCCTTCGAGTTCCATGACGGCGATGGCTTCGGCGATGAGCTCTGTGGCTTGCGGGCCGATGATGTGCACGCCGAGAATCTCACCGTATTTTGCCTCGGAAACGATCTTCACAAAGCCGTCGTGGCTGCCGACGATGGTGGCTTTGGAGTTGCCGGCGAACGGGAATTTGCCTACCTTGACTTCGTGGCCTTTTTCTTTGGCCTGGGCTTCGGTGAGGCCCGCGCTGCCGATTTGCGGTTCGGTGTAGGTGCAGCTTGGGATGCGGTCGCGGCGCACGGGACGGAAGTTGCGGCCCGCGATCTTGGCCACAGCGACCATGCCGCTCATTGCGCCCACATGGGCCAGTTGCGGCAGGCCGGCGACAATGTCGCCAATGGCAAAGATGCCCGGCTCGGCGGTTTCCTGCGCCTCGTTTACTTTGACGAATCCGCGATCGAGCTCGATGCGCGTTTTCTCGACGCCGACGTTCACAGTGAGCGGGGAGCGGCCCACGGCTACCAGGACTTTCTCAGCCTCCTTGACCTGCGGCTTGCCGTTGGCGTCGGTAAACGTGACCTTCACACCGCTTTCGGTTTTTTCAACTTTCTCGACCTTTGCGCCGGTGTTGATGTCGATGCCGCGCTTCTTGAAGACACGCGCCAGTTCCTTTGAGATTTCTTCGTCCTCGACCGGAACCACGCGGGGCAGAAACTCGAGAATCGTGACTTCAGTGCCGAAGCTGCGGAAGATAGAGCCGAATTCGACGCCAACCGCGCCCGCGCCAATGATGACCAGAGACTTGGGCGGCTGGGTCATGGAAAGGATTTCGATATTGGTCAGGATGCGATCGTCGGCTTTCAGGCCGGGCAGCAGTTTGGCTTCAGAGCCCGAAGCCAGGATTACGTTCTTCGCCTTGACCTGGCTCGATGTGCCGGCGGCGGTCACATCGACGGTGTGCACGCCGTCTTTTGCCGCGCCGGTGAGCTTTGCGTAGCCGGGGATGACGGCGACCTTATGCTTCTTCATCAGGAATTCGAGGCCCTTGACGTGCCTGGTGATGATCGAGTCCTTGCGCTTGAGAACCGCGCCCCAATCGAGCGATGGCGTGCCGATGCCGGCGATTCCGTATTCCTCAGCGTGCTTGAGGTGGTCCCAGATTTCGGCATTGAAGAGGAGTGCCTTGGTGGGGATGCAGCCGACATGGAGGCAGGTGCCGCCCAGCCTGGGGCTAGCATCGATGAGCGCCACCTTGAGGCCGTATTCCGCACCGCGAATGGCCGCGGTATAGCCGGCAGGGCCGCCGCCGATCACCGCAACGTCGTAAATTGTGTCTGCATTCGTTTCCGGCAAGGGAAGCTCCGATCCGCGGCGCACGAGCGCGTGCGCGCCGCTCTTACTTTGGTTAGTTTAAATGGCTGAGTGCAGATAGTTAGTTAACGGGTTTCGGGGTGAGGGCGATCCCGATCAGATCCTCGGCCGCGCGAGTTGTTTCTGGCTGGTCGCCGAAACTCGCGAGCCAGTGGAC
>Ga0302320_10025146_pt1 | contig 11589 bp, 8 predicted proteins | sample Bog_T0_3_FD_202130 | JGI IMG/M metagenome (GOLD analysis project Ga0302320, IMG submission 202130) | Peat permafrost microbial communities from Stordalen Mire near Abisko, Sweden - Bog_T0_3 | ecosystem: Environmental > Terrestrial > Soil > Wetlands > Peat | place: Sweden: Abisko, Stordalen Mire... | reverse complement strand
CGGCAAATCGTTCGCGCCACCCAAACCTGCCTCCAGGATAAATTCTCCCTTTGGCACCATCCGACGCTGGCGGAGCAGACGCGTTCCGAGATTCTCCAGTCGTGTTTTGATGAGCCCTGAATTGGAACGGCTCCTGGCTGCTCTTTATGAATGCAGCACCTGCGATCCGACGGATCTGCCCAAATGGGAAGCGACGGCCTCACGACTGATTGACGAGGCGCCGCGGAAATAGCCCGGCGTGACCCGCGATCAGCTTATGGAGGCGGTAAGGCGGTGGAAATAAATAAAGGTAGCAACCTGCCTTGTTCTTTTGCCGCCCAGCTTCGTTGTTCGCTCGTTGCAGATCGCTGCGGATATGCGCCTCGCTCACGCCTCGCTGGGCGACAAAATCCCGGCGGCATCTTGCTACCTTTATTTATTTCCACCGCCTAAGAGAGCGGTATCGGGATTTCTGCCGCGCGCGGCGCAAGCCGCCAACCTTGCCGCCCACGGCATGAACTAAATTATTGGACGCTGGAACTGCTTTTCCCAATGAGTTTTGTGCGAAGGTACTTTCCCGTGAGCGAGGAACGATGGCGAGCTGCCACTTCAGGAGTGCCTTCAACAACAATCCTTCCCCCGGCCGCGCCGCCGCCGGGGCCGAGGTCAATGATCCAGTCGGCCTCGGCAATGAGATCAAGATTATGCTCGATGACGACGACGGTGTGCCCCGCGTTGACCAGGCGCTGCAAGGCTTCCACCAATCTCTCCACATCCGCGATGTGCAGGCCAATCGTGGGTTCCTCCAGCAGAAAAAGGAAGGATGCTTCCCCGGCTTTCGATGTTTGACGCAGTGGAAGACGGGCTTCTACTTCGTCGCGGTTGCGGATGCCGGCCAACAGATGCGTCACCAGTTTGAGGCGTTGCGCTTCGCCGCCGCTCAAGGTCGGACTCGGCTGACCCAGCTTGATATAATCCAGACCGGTGTCGCACAGCGCGCGCAAGGGACGGGAGATTTTGGTGGAGGTCGCGAAAAACTCGGCCGCCTGCGCCACTGTCAAGTCCAGTGTTTCAGCGATGTTCCTGCCCTTGAACTGGACCTCCAGCGTTTCTGGATTGAAGCGCGTTCCGCCGCAAGTCTCGCACGGCACGAAGGCCGGCGGCATGAAGCTCATCTCCAGTTTGATCTGGCCAGCACCCTGGCAGGCGGGACAGCGCCCCTGCGCGCTGTTGAAGGAAAAACGGCTGGCCGAATACCCGCGCAGACGCGCTTCCGGAGTCAGGGCGAACAACTGCCGGATTTCGTTGAAGAATCCGGCATACGTCGCGGGCACCGAGCGCGGCGTGCGGCCGATGGGCGATTGGTCCACTTCATAGACGGCCCGAACCGCCTCGGCCCCGGTGAGCGAAATCGCGTCCGCCGGCCCGCCGGATTTCGACTTACGCCGACCCAGTTCCCGGCGCAAGGCGGGCAGCAGGCATTCGCGCAGCAGCGTGCTCTTCCCGGAGCCGCTGAGCCCCGTCAAACATATAAACCGCTGCAGCGGGAAGGACACCGTCAGATTTTTGAGATTGTGAACCCGGGCCCCGCGCAGGGTCAGCATTGGGGTTTGCGTCGTCACCGGACGCCGCCCGCCGCCGGCGGGATGCTTCGGTCGCCGGCGCAAACAGCGGGACGTGACCGAATCCGGGTTCTTCATCAATTCGCGCAACGGACCCTGCGCCACCACCGTGCCGCCGTGGACGCCCGCGCCCGGACCGAGGTCAATGATATAATCGGCGCGCCGCATGGTTTCCTCGTCATGCTCCACCACCAGCAAGGAATTGCCGCGCGCCTTCAAGAGGGCGAGAGCTTCGAGCAGCTTCTCATTGTCGGCGCTGTGCAGTCCTATGGTCGGCTCGTCAAGAATATAGAGGACGCCGCTCAAATTGGAACCAAGCTGCGCCGCCAAACGGATGCGTTGGGCCTCGCCGCCGGAAAGCGTGGTCGCGCCGCGTCCCAATTGCAGATAGCCGAGGCCGACCTTTCCCAGAAATTGCAGCCGCCCCGTGATTTCCGGCAAAATGTCGCGGGCAATCGCCCCCGCCCGGCCGGTGAATCTGGCCGCCCCGAACCACGCCAGCGCCGATTCCACGGAAGCGTTCGAGACATCCACGATGGTCGGCGCCGCCGGCAGTTCGCCGCCCTTGCGCGCCGCTCGTTTGACATTCTCCAGTCGCACCGCCCGCGCCGCCGGATTGAGCCGCATGCCCGCGCAGGCACTGCACGGTTCGCGCTTGCCTTCCTGCCAGTCAAACCACGATTCCTCGATGGCTTCCGCCCGCGCCCCGCGCTCCACGTCCGGCAAATAAAACAATTCGCCAAATCCGCGGCATGAAGGGCACCAGCCCCGCGGAGAGTTATAGCTGAACATTTTCGGATCGAGCATTTCAAACGAGTCGCCGCACGTCGCGCACGAACGCTCCGTGGAATGCACCGTCGTTTTGCGGTCGTTGCCCAGGGCTTGCAGGACGCCGTGGCCCAGATTCAACGTTTCCTCAATCAAACGGCGCGCCGTGTCGCGCCCAACCGGAGTGCGCCGATGCTTCTTGTCGAGGATGCCAGTCACAATTTCGACGTCATGCTCGCGAAAGCGTTCAAGGCGGAACGGCTTTTCTGTCGAATACATTTTACCGTCCGCCCGCACCTCGGCGAAACCGTGACGCGCGGCCCATTGCGCCACTTCGGTGTGAAAGCCCTTGCGGTTTCGCACCACCGGCGCCAGCAAAAGCAGGTCGCCCCGCTGCCGCATTTCCGCGTCGAGCCGGGCGGCAACCTGATCGCGCGTCTGCGACTGCACCGGCGTCTGGCAACGCGGACAATACTGTGTGCCGAGCCGCGCGAAGAGCAGGCGCAGGAAGTGATAGATCTCGGTCACGGTGGCGATGGTGCTCTTGCCGCCGCCGCGCGAGACGCGCTGTTCAATGCTGACCGAAGGCGGAATGCCGGTGATCAAATCCACATCCGGCCGCGCCAATTGTTCGACAAACTGGCGCGCATAGACGTTCATCGAGTCCAGGAAACGGCGCTGTCCCTCGGCAAACAACAGGTCAAACGCCAGCGTGCTTTTCCCCGAGCCGCTGACGCCGGTAACCACCACAAATTGATTGCGCGGAATCGCGAGCGAGATGTTCTTTAAATTGTGCTCGCGCGCGCCGTGGATGCAAATCGCCTCCTCCGGCGCGATCGGCTTGGGCGCTTTCATGGCCAGACTCCGAGAGTTTGCAGTTGACGCGTCGCCTGGCCGGCCCAGTCGCGATTGGCCGCGGGGCTGGCGGGGCTGGGATGCAGGACGCGCCCCACTTTCACCGTCAATCGGGCGGCCGCTTCAACAGCCCGTTCCTCCGCAAAACCGCCCACGCCAATGATCCATTTCGGTTGCAGGATTTCCAGCACCGCGCGCAGATGTTGGCCGCAGATTCGGAACAGCGGCTCCGATTCGGCGGCGGGCAATTTGTCCGGAGTAATATTTCCACCGCTCGCACCCATGAACACCAGCGGGCAATAGTTGACGACGAAATGGCGTGCGAAAAAGTTTTCCGCCGCTCCGAAGCGTTCCGCGAACAGCCCCCACAACCGCCGCCCACTAACTTCCGAACGCGGACAAGCCAGCCCCTCCACCGGACGGCGCGGATGTTCGTGCGCGGGTCGGCCGATGGTCGCGCTAATTTTCATCCAGTCGCGCACCGCCGAAATTTCGCCAAAAGGTATGCCTGTTTGCGCCATGCCAAACGGCCCAGGATTCATGCCGAGGAAAACGACTTCTTTGCCGGGGCCACCAAAACGCCGTACATATTCCTCGTGCGCGCGCCAGGCGTAAGTCAGCGGATTGTAAACATGCGTCACCGGCGCCGCAAAACGCAGTTGTTCCGCCGCCCGGCCCATCTCCTTCGCGGCCTCAATCAACCGGCCTTCGGTCGTCATTCGAAGTAGATGAACGAGTAATCGCCGGTGTAGCCGGTCTGCTTGAACCACCAGAGCCATTCCTCCGGGGTGCAAAAAGCTTCGCAGGTCAATTGCCAATAAAGCAGGTTGGCCTTCTCCTCCTCGTTGCGATAGGACTCGACCACGATGTATTTATTTTTTCCCACCCGCTCGACTTCCCGCAACGCCTTGTCCAAATCGTAGCAATAGAGGTTGTGCAACGTGGTGATGGAGATCACGAGGTCGAAACTTTTATCCGGAAAGGGAAGATGATTGGCGTGGCCGGTTTGCAGGAACGGGCGTACCTCCTCCTTCGCGTTCTCGACCGCGTAACTGGAAATGTCCAAACCGCGCACTTCGACGCCGGGCACGGCCTGGGTGAAATCGTAAAGAAGAAATCCCTTGCCGCAGCCGACATCCAGAACCTTGCTGCCGGCCCTGAGCCCGTAATGTTTGGCCAGATTGTCGGCCACCACGCGCCAGCGGCCGTCATAACGCATTCCCCCGTAGCCGGTTTTCCGGTCGCCATCCCAGTAATCCTTGGCAAAATGTTTGGCCAGTTTGGCGGCTTCCGCCTTGGGAAACTCATTCACGCGCGCCAGATAATCGCGCTTGGTCTTCTTGTGCAGCGGCGAAATAAAATCAATTTCAGTCATGCTTTATTGTGGCGGCTTCGGTGACGGTTCGCAAGGCCTCGCAGGCCTTGCGCAATTGCGCGGCTTTGCGTTCCCCGGCCGTGGCGGCGCCTTTGGCGAAATCGCGGCGGGCTTTGTCGCCCAGCGCGAATTCGTTCAGCATGATGCAGCACCATTTGATTTGAAACGCCGGCCACAACAGACGCGCGCGCCGCGCCAGTCCGGATTCCAGGTTCAAGCCGCTGATCAACCGGTTCACAAACGCATCCCAAAATTCCCGCGGCACCGGCACTTGGGGCTGGCAGAAGAAATCGCAAATCAACTTCGCGGGGTCGTCCCAGCCGGCGTATTCGAAATCAATGAAACGCAACCGGCCGGCGGGATCGGGCAACGCATTGTGAAAGCCAAAATCCGAGGGCGAAAGGACGCTTTGCGGCGGCTCCATCTGTTGCTCCAAATCTCCGTAGTTTTGACAGATGTGGGCGCGGGCGGTTTGCCAGGCCGGCTGTAAATTCTTTTTGACAAACTCGATGGCTTCGCGGTCCAGGCTGGTGGCCGGTTCAATTCGATCCAGGCGGGCCACGCGCTGATCGATGCGCTCCAGATGCGCCGCGCCGGAAAAGCAGGCCTCGGAGGCGGGCTGCGAGATTTCCTGCGCTGCCTGTTTCCGGGACTGGTTCAGTTCGAGAATAAAGTCCAGCGCCTGATTAACGGCCTCCGGCCCGACTTCGCCGGGGGCCAGCTTCTGGCCGCCGACAAAACTGAACAATCCCAGACGCTGCCTGGCATCCCAGCCCAGCGGTTCCGGGGTGCGACGAATGCCACGCGACCACAGGTATTGGTAAAACGCGCGCTCGGCCCCGAAACGGTCCCGCGGGTCGGACGGATGTTGGAAATATTGTTTGAGCACGGCGTCGCGGCCGGCCGCTTGCACGCGAAAGACGCGGTTGTTGCCGCCGCCGGCCAAAGGCGTAATGGCGGCGGTTTCGGTGAATCCGTGTTGGGCGAGGAATTTTTGCGCGTCGAGAGAGACGGGGAATTCGCCATGCGGGACGCATGGCGATGCGACCGGGACGGTCGCGCTCCCCGAGGGTTTTGCAGGGCAAGCGAGCTTCTGCCAGATTTCAGTCCAGTTTAACGCACGGTAGAATTTTGTTTCAGCGGTATAGAGGTTGTTCGGGTCGAACAAGATTCTTTCGATATTGGGAAAGGACGGTTCGGCCAGCAGTTCCGGCAGGTCATCTATGAATTGAGTGCAGCCGCACTGGACGATACGCTCGATTTTCGCCTGCTTGGTTAATTCCAAATATACCCGGCCACGATCCAGGCCGATTTTTTTCGGGTCGAAAAAGCCCTGTTGTTCGAGCCATTGCCGCGCGGCCAAATGAAGGTCGTGGCGCTCGCCCAGAAAGGGATGGCGGGTCTTGTGGCTGATGATGCAGACGGGGATGCCGGCGGCGCGGCAGTTCCGGAAAAAATCGAGCGCGCCCGGATACGGCTCCGCTTCCGCCATGCGCGCGCCATAGACGTAGCCCTGCATTTCGGTCCAGATGTCCTCCTGCCCGGCGCGGCGCAAATGGTTGCGCACGTCCGATTTGTTGACCGGCAAATCGGCGGGGATCAGGCCGCGTTCGCGCGCGACGCGATGGAACAAGGCGTCGTAACAGACAATGGTGTTGTCAAAATCAATGCCGATCATTGGGCCGGGAAGAGTTTTGGAGCGGGGTCGCGGAAAATCCAGCCGAATCGGACTTTGCCGGATCTGATTTTTGGGAAAAATTACACGAGCAGGCACGGATTACCTTGACCAGGCACGAAATATCCTGTTTTCGCGCGAGCCAATCCTGATAGCCGCCGCGGCGCCAGTTGGAGAGGTTTTGCTTGGTGATGGGGCGGGCGCCGAAGCAGCGGGCGAGAGTTTCCCGGACCGGCGGCAAGGAGTTCAGCCATGGCAGGATTTGATTGCCGTCAGCACCGTCGGCGAGGCGGGTGTTGAGTTGAGTGCGAATATCCGAGTTCAGACGGGCGATTTTACCGATGCGCGCCATAATGAGGTGGCCTTTCTGTTCCATGCTGGGTTATAGTGTTGAAGGTAATGGAACGTACCTTCACCCCTAAGATTGCATAGTCAGTATGGATTGTCCAGTTAAATGACGTGAAAGGGGCAACGCGTCAGTGCAGGCGGGAAGTTCGAAACTGTTGAAACAGTTTCATACCGTCGGCGTCGCCGGTTCACCTGGCTGAAGCCAGGTGTTAATGGGATTCCGCTGTGGCTGAGGCATTCGTGAGAGGGCGGACGGTGGGCGCGACCGACATGGCGGGGCCAACAGAGACGGAGCAAGCGTGGCCGCAAGAAGGCACAATACGGAGAACCGCAACCAAAAAAGACGGGAAGAACTTGTAACCGCGAAATACGCGGAAAACAGACGGGAATTTAACCGCAAAGAACGCATAGATCGCAGAGAAAAAACGCCGCAAGCTCTTGTCTTTGTGCTCCTTGCGTTCTTTGTGGTAAAAGATCTTCCCGAAATCGCAGGATTCTGAGCTGTTGCGCTACAAAACGGAGAGCCGCAACCAGAGCGAGGATAAGTGATCGATAAGACGGGGAATTATGTCAGGGGAATGACTGGTAGGGGAATTGATGGCACAGGAGTCTTTCCATCTGTCTCAATTTCTGCATTCCTCGTCTTTCATCTGCTTCGTTCCGGCTAAGTCTAATGGAGCCCCCCGTCCTGATTTCGGGTAGATGGGAAACTCCCTTGTGCCCGAATATGGGGCGGCGACATAGCACCGCCCTACCATTAAAGGGTGGCGGCGTCCCGCCGCTGTTCTGGCAGAACGAAGAGGCCGGACGCCTCTTCCACTTTAAGGGCAATCTCCGGTTTGAATGGGCTCGTGTTCTGTGGTAAATCTCGGTCATTGAATCCTGAACTGGCCAAACAAGCGGAAGCCCTCGGATTGTCGCGCGGGGCGCGCCATGTTTTTCTGTGCGCGGACCCGAGCGAGGCGAAGTGTTGTGATCGCGCGGCGGGACTGGAGTCGTGGGAGTTCTTGAAGAAACGGCTTAAGGAATTGAATCTGGCGGGCGAGGCGCCGCTGGTGCAGCGGACCAAGGCCAATTGCCTGCGGGTCTGCTTGAATGGGCCTGTCGCGGTGGTGTATCCGGACGGGGTTTGGTACCATTCGTGTACGCCGGCGGTGCTGGAACGGATCATTCAGGAACACCTGATCCGGGGAAAGATTGTCGAGGAATTTCTGATTGCGCGAAATAATTGGTGAATCGGTGCGGATGGCAAAATCGTGGGAAGGGGTGTTTTCTTTCGCCCCTGCGGGGCCTGGCGGATTTTCCGAACCTTTACCCGGCGATAAATCGCCGGGCTATTTTCGGTCGTCCCTCCGGGACTCGGATTCCCCGGGACCCATCCGGGCATTGAAACGCAGGGTTTATGTCGTGTGCCGTTGCCGGGCTCCAATTGCTGCCGCATGAATGCGGCGTTCCTTTCAGTTGTCCCGGCGGGACATGGGAACAGAGCCGGGACGGCTCTGCCAATTTTTCAGCCGTCCCTTCGGGACTTGGTCGCCTTGGATTGCCTTCCCAAGGACAAATCGCTGGCCTTCGTTTTAGCGCGCGATGGCAGCGAATGCCGCCGTAACCCTCAGGGGTGGACGCCTGCGTTACTTCACGTTCAAGGCCGTCAGGGTGCGGGCGCAAATTTCTTCCGGTGAACCGGTCGCCTCCACCGTGATCAACAGGCCGCGCTGTTCGTAGAAATCGATCAATGGCTTGGTGCTGCGCTGGTAGGCGGTCATGCGGACCACCACGGACTCGGCGCGGTCGTCGTCGCGCTGCATCAATTTGCCGCCGCAGGCGTCGCAGACACCGGGCGTTTTGGGCGGGCGCGTCGTCTCGTGAAAAACGGCCTTGCAGCTCGAACAGGTGCGGCGTCCGCTCAGGCGCGCCACGATGACATCCACCGGCAAATCATAATTGACAACGGCGGTGAGGGCGCGGCGCTCCCATTTCAAGAGGTTCTCCAGGGCTTCGGCCTGGATGACGGTGCGCGGGAATCCGTCCAGCAAAAATCCGCCGCGGCAGCGGAGGCAGCGCGTACGTTCACGGACCATGGCGAGGACGGTTTCATCCTGGACCAGTTCGCCGCGCGACATGACGCCAAGGGCGGTTTGCATGGCGGGGCTCAACTTCTCGCGCGGGACGGATTTGGCGGCGCGGAAGACGTCGCCGGTCGAGAGATGGCAGGCGCCGAGGTGCTGCGCCAGCAACTGGGCCTGGGTGCCCTTGCCCACGCCCGGCGCGCCAAGCAGGATCAGGCGGAAAATTTGGGGCGGTGGCGGCGGCAGGAGTTCGCAAAGCACATCGCCGCCTTGCAGCCAGGATTCCCGTTCATTTTTGTCAGTCATAATTTTTGTTTTGTTGTTGGTTAAAAACTGTTCTAGGCGCTGCCGATCAACATCCCGACCAGAAAGACGAGGAGCCCGCCCAGCACCACCTGCAACGTGGCGGTGGTCCACGGCGAGTCCATGTACTTGTGGCGAATCCATGAGATGACGCCCAGTTCCACGCAAACGACGGCGACAGCAACCATCGTGGCGATCTTGATGTTGGAAATCAGAAAAGGCAGGGTATGGCCCAGCCCGCCCGCCGTGGTCATGGCGCCGCAGACCCAGCCGCGCGCCCAGGGATGTCCGCGTCCGGTGAGCGTGCCGTCGTCGGAAAGCGCTTCGGCAAAGCCCATGCTGATGCCGGCGCCGAGGCTGGCGGCCATCCCGACCACAAAAGTTTCCCAACTGTTGCCCGTGGCATAGCGGGCGGCAAACAACGGCGCGAGGGTGGAAACCGATCCATCCATCAAGCCGGCCAGGCCCGGCTGGATGACCTGCAAGGCGAACCGCCGCTTTTCATGCGCCACCTCGGATTCGCTCAGTTGCGTCAGACCCAGCAACTCGGCGGTTTGGGCGTGATGACGCTCCTCCGCCGCCAGATCGCCCAGCAACTGCCGGATGGCGGCGTCGGTCGCGCGCTGGGCGGACGCCTCGTAAAAACGCTCGGTTTCCAATTCCATCAATTCGGCCTGCTTGCGGACGGCCTTCAACCGCAGCGGCCGTTCCAGCCAGATCGCGGGGCGCTTGATGAATCCGCGAACGTCCTCGCGTCGCACCAGGGGAAGATGCTCGCCGAACCGGCTGCGGTAGAGTTCGAGCAGGCGGTGGCGATGGCGGTTCTCGTCGGCCCGCATGAGTTCAAATTTTTGGGCCTGCTCCGGATAGTTCTCGCGCAAACCCTCCGCGAAATTGTCATAGACCTTCGCGTCCTCTTCCTCCAGCGCAATGGCCAGCGAAAGAATCTCGCGTTCGGTCAAACTTTCAAAACTACGCACAGCTTGCGCCTCCGGACGGGTTCTGGCCCGGAGGCATGACCGGGGCCAACTTTTCCGCGGCGGCCATTTCCGCCTCGTGGCCGGCCAGCGCCGGATCCAACGGATGTTCCTCTTCCAGCCACTCGCGCGAGACGCGTCCATCCAGGACCGCCCGATTCAGCGGATAGACATCTGGGTCGAAGATCACATGGTATAAGTGCCACACCAATATGGCGAGGCAAGCGAGGACTGCTTCATAATAATGAATGGTGATGGCCACATCAATCGCCCAGCGGGGAAGAAAGTGGGTCACGCCCATCTTGAACCAGATCATCAGCCCGGTTGTCCCCATGATGACCGTGCCCCAGACGACGGCCCAGTATTCCATTTTTTCGGCGTAGCCGAACCGTCCGAATTTTGGCTTTTCGCCGCCGGCTCCCGCCAACCGGCGCGCGTTGGCCACCACATCGTGCGCGTCCTTCAAAGTTGGCAACATGTCCTTGACCAAACGCCGGCCCTCGCGCGTGGCCGCAATGTAGCCGAGATGGTACGCGCCCGCCAGCAACAGCACCACGCCGGCGATGCGATGGCTCCAACGCCGCACGCTCTCCGAACCAAGCGAGTGCGCCATCCACGAATCGGGAAACTTCAAGGCAAAACCGGTCCAGGCCAGCGCGATGAAACTGAGCGCCAGCACCAGATGCTGCGTGCGCTGGGAAAGATCCATCCGCACCAAGGTGCGTTCGTTGCGGCGTTGCAGCGCGGCGGCTTTGCGACCCAGCATCATGGCGTTGTGAACCGCCATCGCGCCGATCACCGCCACGATCATCCCCAGATAAATCCTTCGCACCCACCAGTTGATGCGTTCGCCTATTTTCCCGACGCTGCTGGCCGCTTCGATATCGACATGCACCTTGCTCTGCGCAAAATTGGCGCTGGCGCCGTTGTGGCATTTGCCGCAGGTGGCCACCAAATTTCCCTGGGAAATGGTCGAGCGCGGGTCGGTCGAGGGCAGAATCAGATGGTAGCCGTGGCAGCTTCCGCAATTGGCGGCGACCGTCGAGCCGTTTTGTGCCGCCAGCCCGTGATAACTGGCGAAGAAAGTCTTCACGCGGTCGCCGGGCAAATTGTACTTGGTGTTCAACTGCTCGGACGCGTGGCATTTACTGCAAACCTCCTGGGAAATCTTCAGCGAGGAACTGCCTTTCAGCGCCTCGATCTTGTGTTCGGAATGGCAATCGGTGCAAGTCGCCGAATCCCGGCGCCCTTGAGCAATGGCTTTCCCATGCACGCTTTCCATGACGTCCTTCGATTCCTGCTCATGGCATTGCCCGCAAGTTCTGGCCAGATTGGCGAAATTGAGCGGCGACAGCGGCGAGGCCGGCGATACGACATTGTGCGCGCCGTGGCAATCCGCGCACACCGGCGCCTTATGCGAACCGGCGTTGGTCCCGTCGCGATGCGCCACCCCATGCACGCTGGCGGTGTAGCTGACCGAAGGTTCAACATGACACCGCGCGCAATCCACCGGGCGCACGGGCACATTATCATCCGGATGTTTCGCGGTGATGTCGCTATGGCAACTGGCGCAAGAGTTTGTCTTGTGGACTGATCCGGCGATGGCGGCCGCGTCCGC
>Ga0302320_10025140_pt1 | contig 11590 bp, 10 predicted proteins | sample Bog_T0_3_FD_202130 | JGI IMG/M metagenome (GOLD analysis project Ga0302320, IMG submission 202130) | Peat permafrost microbial communities from Stordalen Mire near Abisko, Sweden - Bog_T0_3 | ecosystem: Environmental > Terrestrial > Soil > Wetlands > Peat | place: Sweden: Abisko, Stordalen Mire... | reverse complement strand
CAGGCCGTCGGTGTTGCGCTGCCGCCGACGATCCACATCAAGCCGCCCTCGGATGCCCAGTCCCCCAAGCCGTAGACAGGAGACGATCACCCGAACCACACATTTGTAGTGCCAAGGACTTTTTGGCGGCCTATAAGTGGCTGATTCAAAATTATATTCTGAAAATAGGTGTCAAAGTCGGATATGAGGCAGTCGCAACGATAGAGGCCCCCGACGGTGGTGGCTCGAGAAAGCCAATGGTCATTGCCAGAATCTGCACCTCCTTCTGCGTCAAGGACCCCGCGTTAGCAGGGGCGGACGCAGTCGTGAGAAGCAGCAACGCCAGGACCAAACCCCAATGCGCCGGCCAGGAAATGGCCCTTTGCCCTGACATTGCTGTTCGAGGTCCCAATCGCCGTCCTGCGGAGGGCAGGCTTAGGCGCGGAAGGTAAGATTTGGTAAGCGCAGCGTCCCCGACTATGTCGCTTCAGGTCCCGGCGACCTCTGCGATCACAGGCGCCGGTGCGGCCTCCCCCACTTGGTTACGACCACCGCGCTTGGCTGTATACAGGCCACGATCCGCCAGTTCGATCAGTGCTGACGGGCTGTCCGCCGGGGTCGGCACCATAGTTGCCAGGCCCAGGCTGATCGTCACGGCCCCGGGTGGACCCGCGGCAGGATGCGGGATCGCGCGCGCCACCACGGCCAGCCGCACCCGCTCAGCGATCGATCGTCCGGTCTCGAGAGGTGTGTTGGGGAGGATGATCACGAATTCCTCGCCGCCGTACGGGGCCACGGTGTCCGCCTCAGTGCGGGTGCACAGCCCGATAATGGCCGCTACCTGGCGCAGGCACACGTCTCCGGCCTGATGCCCCTGCGAATCATTGAATTTCTTAAAATGATCGATATCCAGCATGATCAGCGTCAGCGGCTGCTGAAGAGACAAACAATTTCCCCAATCGCTGAGCAAAGTCTCGTCAAAGCAACGGCGTTTGGCAAGGGTGGTGAGGGCGTCGATTTTCGTGAGTTGCTTCAAAGTACGATTCTGCTTACCCAGGCTGTAGTACCGCATGGCCGCCCAGCCCATATTCGCCGCGGCCCCCGCCGCAAGCAGCACCGAACCAGCCCCTACCACCACGAACGCCTGGATGGCGGTGCTCGCGACGTTTAGTGACAAATCCGCATCCTTGCGCTGCTGTGCCTGCACCTGCCGCACCAGCGCATCGATCGACTTGCTTCCGTCTGTCTGCAAAGCGCGGAGCGTCAGTGCGGGATAGAGGTTGCCGTTGACATCCTGCGCCTTCGCGGCAATTGCCTCCAGCTCGTGCGTGGAACTGGCCGAGGCGAGCGCAGATTGCAGGGCGATTGCCCCGGAATGCAACCCATGAATACCGAGCAGCGACACCGCTACGGTGGTGGCGAGCGCAACCAGGGGCGCGAGGCTTGCCCTCAGGAGACCGCTACAGACGCTGCGGAGTTGCAGGCGTTGTTCAAACATCCTGTATTGCTGACCGAACCGGAAATCCCGCAACCTGACGTCAACAATCTGATCGGTAAATCTAAATAAAGAGTTAAATCCTCGATTCCGTTCGGTCGATTTGTGGTAAGCCTTCGGCTCTCGGGTCAAATGCGATGCGATGCCTTTGGCGACGGCGGCGGACTATGCGCAGGCGTTGCCGCCCGTATCACCGCTCAGGGCAGGTTTGCTAAGACGGAGGCCGACGCGTTTCAATACGGTAAAACGCCCGCGCGTTCTCCGCGACAGCTTCCGCCGGTCTTCGTCCGGCAGGCCGGCGGTGACGTAATTGAACTGCGAATAAATCCAGTGCCAGCTCGCCTTGACGCTGTCCACCGGGAAGTTCGACGCGAACATGCAGCGATCCACCCCGGACATGCCGATCGTTTCTCGGATGACAGCGCCATTGACCTGGAGAGTCCAGGGTTTGCCGGCCACGGTCAGGCCGGAGATTTTGCACCAGACGTTGGGGCAGGCCGACAGCGCCTCCATGCCGCGTTTCCAGACGGCGAGTTGTTCCTTGGACCGATCGAGCGGATAGCCGGTGTGGTTGAGGACAATGCGCAGGTCCGGGTGCTGGCGGCACACTGCGGCTGCTTCCTCCAGATGATACCAGGGAACGCGAAGGTCCCAGGACAGGTTGTATTTGGTCAGCAGGCCGAGGCCCTTGATCCAGATGGAGTCCTGCAGGCTGCGTTTTTCGCCGCGCACGGACTGGTTCGGGCCCGAAGCGATGACGGGCTTGGTGCGAATGCCGCGCACCAGCGGGTTGGCGGCCTGGGCGGCGATGATGTCTTCCGCGTTCGGGGTGTCGACCCAGGCGTGGGCGACGATGGCGTTGGGCATGCCGGTCTCGGCAGCGATTTTCATCAGCCACGCGGTCTCGGCAAGCTGCTGGGAGCGGTCGGCTTCGGCCTCGACATGGACGGTGGCGACGACGTTGTGCAGCGCGGTGTCGCGGCGGTATTCGGCGGGCAGGTAGCTGCGCCGGATGCGGGAGTAGGCACCGAGCCAGGCGTGCTCGCCGGATTCGAGCCACGGGTAGCGGAGGGTTGAGTCGAGGTCCCACAAATGGTGGTGGGCATCGACGATCGGGACGTCTTCATCCATGCTGTGGATGTAAGCAGGGTTTTGGCGGGGAGGCCATACGGAACTCCCAGCGTTACCAGATGGTGCTGGTTCGATGTGGTCCTGAGCAGAGCAGATCACTCGCTATGACTGGCACAACCGATGCCTATTCCGTCCATCCAGGCTTGGCACTGCGCAGAGCCGCAACAAGCTCATCAAGGACCTCTGTGATTTCGGGATCAATCTGCGATTGAACATTGTATTCGACGAGGCTGTGAAAATCTGCTTTCCTCATCTCGTTGCGAAGGCCCAGATTTTTATAGTAATTGCTGAAAATCGCAGGTAGAACTCGTTCCGATATCTTCACATCGTCGCTCCATGGATCGATGTCGAGGATACGGAAGGCCTTTTCGACATCCTCCAGAGCGCGGTCCATGGCGTCGCGATGCTGACCCCGAACGGCTTGTCCCATCAGGTCATCCGGTTCCTTGCCTTCCGCGAAGCGCAGTAGTACTTCACGGCTGGCGATATAGTTCTCGATCTCGCATTTCCTCCAGCAATACATTTGCAAAGAGGAAGACGTGGGGAGGCCGCGGTCCAGACGGTCGAACAGTGCGAAGCCGACAAGATCTGTCCTGGCTTCACGAAGACCGCCGAAATGCTGCTGCGCTCGCGTTGGCTGATTGGCTACGTAGTGAGCAAACACCGTTTCCAGAAGCTCGGCGGCGGGGTGATTCAGCCTGTTCGCCAGGGCGCGGAGCACGGCGAGGTCGGTGGCTCCCTCCAGATACAGCACTGCGCCCTTGATGTCGGCCTGAAAATACTGGTCGAAGCCGATCTCCCGAAGCGATTTCAGCAGTTGCGAGCCTCGATCGACAATCGGGCGCGGCCGCTGCCCAACGAATGCTATCACAACATCGCGTGCCGCCGCTTCGTTCAAGATGACTTCAGAGTGGCTTGCGGCGACGATCTGCGAGCCGGCGGCCACGGCGCATTCGGTCAATACATTGTAGATCTGGCGTTGGCGCAGGATTTCCAAATGAGCGTCCGGCTCGGCCAACAGCAGTGTCGAACCGGGATTGGCAAAAACATGAGAGAGAAGCAGCAGAGTCTGCTGAAGTCCACGGCCGCCACTGGCAATATCGAGTTCGTGACCCCGTTCGTTATAGGTGAGCCGAATCGAGCCTCGCGCCTTGTCTCGAACCGGATCATTCAGAACGACTCCGAACATGGTGCGCATGCGGTTTTTGATCTGTGCCCATCCATCAGAATATTGTTCTCGTACTCTGAGACACAGGTTTCGCAGAACCTGGGCGGTTTGACCTTCTCCAATCAATACATCAATGCGTCCAGGCGGCACTTCGGTCTCTTCCGTCGCCAGTCCTGACATCGGAGGAAGAAAGGCGATTTTCACCTCGCCCGCTTCGGGGGTACGTCCATCCGTTCGTGTTCGGCCGGTGGAGTTAGCCGCAAGGGTCGACAATAGATCGACTCGGGATTTCCGTAGTAAAATTCAAGGCCGCAGCTCCACGGCGTGTCGCTGTCCTGACCTTCGACGAGGACGTCGATGAAAACACGTTCCTGCTCCGTCGCGCCGCCAGCATGAACCCGAAGATTTCGCCAAAGCAGACGTGCTTCCGATATCGGGGTGTGGGTGAGAGCCAGCCGGTTGAGCGTGACGCCCGTGCGTATCTTCGCGGTTGAGCTGGTCCGCCTCGCAAGCCATTCGCGGACCCCGGACTGCCACAGCGCAAGAGCCTGCAATGCCGAGGTTTTGCCCGAGTTGTTGGGGCCGATGAAAACAACCGTCTGCGCGATGTCGATGTCGATTTCTTCAAGAGTCTTGAAGTTTCGGACTTGCAGACGCGTTAGCACTTAATCGTCCAGGAAGCTGCGCAGCTTCCGGCTCCGGCTGGGGTGCTTCAGCTTGCGCAGTGCCTTCGCCTCGATCTGGCGGATGCGCTCGCGGGTCACGTTAAACTGCTGGCCGACCTCTTCCAGCGTGTGGTCGGTGTTCATCCCGATGCCGAAACGCATGCGCAGGACGCGTTCCTCTCGCGGCGTCAGGGACGACAGCACTCGCGTCGTGGCCTCGCGCAGGTTGGCCTGGATCGCGGCCTCGAGCGGGATGACCGCAGCCTTGTCCTCAATGAAGTCGCCTAAATGAGAGTCTTCCTCGTCGCCGATCGGGGTTTCCAGGCTGATCGGCTCCTTGGCGATCTTCAGGACTTTGCGAACTTTTTCCAGCGGCATGCCGAGCTTGTCGGCAAGTTCTTCGGGGGCGGGTTCGCGGCCGATCTCGTGCAGCATCTGGCGCGACGTGCGCACCAGCTTGTTGATCGTTTCGATCATGTGCACCGGAATGCGGATCGTGCGCGCCTGGTCGGCGATCGAGCGGGTGATCGCCTGGCGGATCCACCACGTCGCATAGGTGGAGAACTTGTAGCCGCGGCGGTATTCGAACTTGTCCACCGCCTTCATCAGGCCGATGTTGCCTTCCTGGATCAAATCCAGGAACTGCAGGCCGCGGTTGGTGTATTTCTTGGCGATCGAGATCACCAGGCGCAGGTTCGCCTCGATCATCTCCTTCTTCGCCCGCGCGCTGTCCCGTTCGCCGCGCGAAACGGTCATGTAAACCCGGCGGAACTCGCTGATCGGCAGGCTGGCATCCGTCGCCACGGCGGAAATCTGCGCCCGGATCTTGGCGATGTCGTCCGGGTGCTTGATGACGAAGACCTTCCAGCCCTTGCCGGTCAGCCGTCCCACCCGGTCCAGCCAGTTCGGATCCAGCTCCGCGCCGCGATAGTGCTTCAGGAAGTCCTCGCGGTTCACCTTGCAGCTTTCAGCCATGCGCATGAGCTGGCCTTCCAGCGTGGTCAGGCGCTGGTTCAGCAGCTTGAGCTGGCTAACCAGCTCCTCGATGCGGTTGTTGTGCAGCCGCACCTGACCGACCTTCTCGACCAGTTCCTCGCGGATCTTCTCGTAGCCCTTTTCTGAACGAGAACTCATTTCCTCGCCGCTGGTGATCGTCTCCAGCCGGCGGTGCTGCATCTTGTGCAGCTTCTTGTAGAGGTTCTCGATTTCCTCGAAATTCGCGAGGACTTCGGGCTTCAGCTTCTCCTCCAATGCCGAGAGCGACATGCTGGGGCCGCCATCTTCGTCATCGGCGTCCATGTCATCGTTGGCGGCAAAGCCGTCGGTCGCTCCGGGCTCGGGCGTATCGACCACATCGGCGGCCGGCGCGCCGGCGCCGTCGGTCGCTTCCAGATCGACGATGTCACGCAGCAGCATCCGGCCCGCCTTAAGCTGGTCATGCCAGGTGATGATCGCCTTGAACGTCAGCGGGCTTTCGCACAGCCCGTTGATCATCATGTCGCGGCCGGCTTCGATCCGCTTGGCGATGGCGATTTCGCCCTCGCGCGACAGCAACTCGACGCTGCCCATCTCGCGCAGGTACATCCGCACCGGATCGTCGGTGCGGCCGAGGCTGGCCTCATCGACATTGCCGGTCTGCTCCTCTTCCTCCGCTTCCTCGGCCTTTTCGGCCTTGGCGACGGGGAGCTCGCCCTCCTCGTTTTCCTCGGATTCGACGACCTGGATGCCCATTTCCGAGAAATTGGCCATCACGTCTTCAATCTGTTCGGAACTGTTCTGGTCTGGCGGCAGGATGGCGTTCAGCTCATCGAAGGTGATGTAGCCGCGCTCCTTGCCCTTGGCGATCAGCCGCTTGACGCCGGCGGCGGTCACATCCAGCAGGGTTGTCTCGGCATCCTGTTCCGCCGTGGCGGTATCGCCGGCGACCATGGGCTTCGTGGCCATCGCTCAGGGCACTCCTTCGTCCGACCGGTCGCGGCCTGTGCGTGCCGCGACCCCAATCCTGTTATGCATCGGTAAGCCCGACGCCGTCGGGTTCACCGCTGCGAATTTTTGCCAATGCCTCGACCAGCGCTTTCTGACGGCGCCATGTCTCCGGCGTCAGATTTCGGGCTGCATCTGCTTCGGCCAAAGCGACTTCCTCGCGCAGAAGTTCCTCATTAAGAAACCCAAAAATATGCCACCATCCTGCTTCCGCCTCGGCCGGCATCGCGTCCAGGGAAGCGCAGGCCGGCAACGGCATCGGTGCCGTTGCCAGAGCGTGCTGAACGTCTTGCTCAAATCCAGATTTCGTGAGGTGGTCCATCAGACCAGCGGAGTCAAGGGTTTCGGCAGATTCTGCCCAAATTTCAACCGAGTCTCGCAGGCGGGTCAGGACTGCGTTCAGCGGCAGCGTATGATAGGCCTGACCGACGTCGTTCAGCAGGAATGGATGGCGCAGCAGAATGGCGGTGAGGATTCGCGCGCGTTCCGAGGCTGTGTTGTCCTGGTGCAATGCGGGGCGGGGAAGCCGCTGACCGGACGGGATGCCCAGTGGCATCGGTTGCCGGCTCCAGGTGCCGCCGCGCGCAGTTCGTGAGGGGGCAGGGCGGGACCTGCCGGCAAAGAAGCGGTCCAGCAGCGCGCGCCGGTACTCCGCGGCAAGCGACTTGTCGCCGATACGGGCGGATGCCTCGATCAGCCGCGTTCGGAACGAGGCACGCTTCTCGGGCGTCGAATCGCCGATCTCGCTTCGCAGCATCTCGTAAAGGGCGTCGGAGGGCGACTGCGCCGCATCCAGTATCGCCTGGAATGCCGCCGCACCGCCCTTGCGCACCAGGCTGTCGGGATCGTCGCCGGCGGGAATCGTGGCGAACTTCAGCGAACGCTCTGGCGTCAGCGTCGGCAGCGCCAGTTCCATCGCGCGCGACGCGGCTCGCACTCCGGCGGCGTCACCATCGAAGCAGAGGACGGGGGAGGGCGAGACGCGCCAGAGTTCTTCAAGCTGTTCGTTTGTCAGGGCTGTGCCCAAAGGGGCAACGGCGGCGGTGAAGCCGGCCTGGGCGGTGGCGATGACATCCATATAGCCTTCAACCACGATCAACGTCCCGCCGTTCCTAACCCCATCCCGCGCCAAGTTCATGCCGAACAGATTGCGGCGCTTGGAGAACACAGCAGTCTCCGACCCGTTGACGTATTTCGGCTGCCCAGACCCCAGAATGCGTCCGCCAAAGCTGATGATCACGCCGCGCCGGTCCAGGATCGGAAACATCACGCGCTGTGAGAACAGTTCGAAGGTGCGGCCGGTTTCCTCATCCTGGCGAATTAATCCCGCATCCGTGAGTTGAGCGGTATCGACGCCTTGGCGGGACAGGTCGGCCGTCAGACCGCCGCGCTCGCCGGCCCACCCCAGGCCGAAGCGGGCGATGGTCTCCTCGGTCAGGCCGCGCCCAAGCAGATAGTCGCGGGCGGCGCGTCCTTCGGGAAGGGCGAGGCGACGCTGATAGTGTGCCTTCACCAGGTCCAGCACGCCGACGATGTCAAGGCGGCGGCGTTCGGCTTCGGCGGCCTCGGGTGTTGGCTTGGGAACCTCCATGCCGGCTTCGGCAGCGAGTTGGCCGACGGCCTCCATGAACGCCAGACCCTGGCTTTGCATGACGAAGGTGATCGCATCGCCATGCGCGCCGCAGCCGAAGCAGTGGTAGCCGTCGTCATAGACGTAGAAGCTGGGTGTCTTCTCGCCGTGGAACGGGCAGCAGCCTTTCCATTGCTTGCCCGACCGCGCCAGCCGCACGCGCCGGCCGATCACCCCAGCAAGCGGCGTGCGGGTGCGGAGCTCGTCAAGAAAGTTGGCAGGAAGGGCCATTTTCCGTAATTGTTGCCGTGCTGGCTAAGGGACGAGCCTGCTTTTGACCATCAGGCGGAGAGCCTGGCTTTGACCGCCGCGCCGGCCTTAGCCATGTCGAGGCTGGCGGCGTGTTTCGCTTTCAACGCGGCCATGACCTTGCCCATGTCCTTGATGCTCGTGGCCCCGGTTTCCGCGACCGCGTCGGCTACCGCCTGTTGCATCGCGGCTTCGTCCATCTGGGACGGCAAGAAGCTCTCGATGACGGCGATCTCGGTTTCTTCCTTTTCGGCGAGTTCCGGGCGGTTGCCCTGGCGGTAGAGGTCCACCGACTCGCGGCGGGATTTCACCATCCCGCGCAGCATGGCGATAATCTCCTCGTCGGGGACCTTGTCGATACCCTTCGGCCGGGCGGCGATATCGACGTCCTTCAGCTTCGCCATCATCATGCGCAGCGTCGATGTGCGAGCCGCGGTGCCGGCCTTCATGGACAGCTTCATCTGCTCTGTGAAGGATTCTCTGAGGCTCATGGACGGCGCTCCCGCTCGGAAAAAATGTCCTATACTATAGGGGAGGCAAAAGCGTCAGCCGGATGGTGTGTCGTGATCCGGATGCTGGCGGCTGACGACCTCGCGCGTGGCGCTTTCCGTTGTCAGGGTGTCGGGCACTTGTCCGGGGGCGAGCAGGCCAATCCAGGGCAGCCGCGACTCGACGCCGAAGTTTTTTGTGATTGGCAGCGCGCCCGGATTGTCGAGGCTGCCGGTGGTGACTTCAATCGCGTCACCGTCCAGGTAGTGGAAGGTCAGCGGCGTGCCGCAGGCGGCGCAAAAGTGGCGTTCGGCGGCAGACGAACTTTGGAAGCTGGCCGGCTGGCCCCTTGTCCAGGTGAAATAGGTGGTTTTCACCTTGGATAAGGCCGCAAACGGGCCGCCGACGGCTTTCTGGCACATGCGGCAGTGGCACACGGTGGATTCGGGCCGTTCGAACAGAGCGTAGCGGATCGCGCCGCACTGGCATCCGCCTGTCATGGTGGGTTTGGTCTTGTACATCGCTCCCTCCTTCTTGTCGGAAAAAACTTCCCATTCGCGTGTGGCGTGGTTGCAGTGGGAAAATCCTTCCCATACATTGCCGTCCATGCCGCTCGCGATCGATCATATCATAGAACGCCTGGGTGGGGCTGATGCTGCCGCTCGTTTGACCGGTGTGGGAACCGAAGCTGTGCGCAAATGGCGACAGTCCAAAGCGATCCCGTCGCGCCATTGGCCAGCGGTGATCGCGGCCACCGGCCTGAGCATGGCCGATCTGCAATCCGATGCGTCCGACCAGACGAGTGCGACCATGCAGAATGCGAACGACTCGATCCCGGTGGGGGCTACCGCGGTGCTGGTGCTGGCGGACGGAGCGGTGTTCTGGGGCCGTGGCTTCGGTGCCCATACGTCGTCGGTCGGACCGGTTGGCGAAGTCTGCTTCAGCACTGGCATGACCGGCTATCAGGAGACCCTGACCGATCCGTCATTTGCCGGTCAGATTATCACCTTTACCTTCCCCCATATCGGCAATGTGGGCACCAACACCCAGGACATCGAGGCTGCGACCATTGCCGCCCGCGGTCTGGTGGTGAAGCAGGACATCACCGAACCGTCGAACTGGCGGTCGATGCAGACGCTGCAGGCGTGGCTGGGATCGCAGGGTGTCACCGGCATCGCCGGGGTGGACACGCGGGCGCTGACGATGCGGATTCGCGACGGCGGTGCTCCCAACGGCGTGCTGGCATTCCCGCCGGATGGCCGCTTCGACCTGGCGGACTTGCGCGCGCAGGCGGCGGCGTGGCCTGGCCTGGAGGGAATGGACCTCGCCAAGGAGGTCACCTGTCGGCAGACGTATGAGTGGGATGAGACGAACTGGACCTGGCCGGACGGCTTCGGCCGCCAGGACGCAACGCGGCACCACGTGGTGGCGGTGGATTACGGGGCGAAGCGAAACATCTTTCGAAATCTGGCCTCGGCCGGGTGCCGGGTCACAGTGGTCCCGGCGACGGCATCCGCCGAGGATATTCTGCGGCACAAGCCCGACGGGGTGTTTCTGTCGAATGGCCCGGGCGATCCGGCGGCAACGGGTGTGTACGCCGTGCCGGTGTTGCGGCAGGTACTGGACAGCGGTGTCCCCGTTTTCGGGATCTGCCTGGGGCATCAGTTGCTGGCGCTGGCCCTGGGCGGCTCGACCTACAAACTGGAACGCGGGCATCGCGGTGCCAACCAGCCGGTGAAAGACCTGGCGACGGGAAAGGTCGAGATCACCAGCCAGAACCACGGCTTTGCGGTGGATGCTGAGTCGCTCCCGGCGAACGTCAAGGTGACCCACGTGTCGCTGTTCGATGGCTCGAACGAGGGCGTTGCGGCCACCGATCGGCCGGCGTTTTCGGTGCAGTATCATCCTGAGGCAAGCCCGGGTCCGAGCGACAGTCATTATTTGTTTGGGCGATTCGTGGAGATGATGGAGCGTGCTCGGTGACCGGAATCGGACACCGGCTTCTCGCGAGTGTCGGTGCCTGCGGGCCGGCTTCTGTCGTGGTCTCCTTTAATGCGGCTGCGCAGAGCAACCGGGGTGACCCGCCGCCAAACTGGCCCACGGACGGATGTCGTTACTGGGAGACTGTGCCAGGATTCGGGGTACTCTTCGCGATCAGGGACGCGGAACTTGGTCGCGATGAAAGGACTCGTTCCTTTCTCGACTTGGTTGCTCAAGGATGGCGAGACGAGGATCGGGGCTATATCTTGCTGGCCGGTTACCAGGATCAGGCGGAGACAGCAAAACGTGGAACCCATCTGGACAGGCGCAGGGCAGAGGTAGTGCGAGACGCACTCATAGGGCGCAGCGTCCCGCGGGAGGCCATTGGGTTGCGGACGATCGGGTTCGCCGATCGGTTCGATCGCGTGGCTACCAGCATACCTGATCAGGAATACCGGCGTGTCACGATCCGCAATACCCACAGGGGCCAAGCGTGAGTTGCAGAGCGCCGCCGCATCCGCATCGACTGGTTTCGGGACAACTGCTTCCCCAAACTCACAAACTCGGCCGAAGCATGCTCGCAGCGACTGAAACTTGTCCTTGAGTACGAGGGGTACTGATCGGGTGGCCCCACGCTGCCACCGCGTAAACCCGAGGCAAGGAAGCGTTCGACAATCGATGTGACTTGCAGCGCTCGAAATAAATTTCACATTACATCGGATCAGGCTATCCCATGCCCAAGCGCACCGACATCCAATCCATCATGATCATCGGCGCCGGCCCGATCATCATCGGCCAGGCCTGCGAATTCGACTACTCCG
>Ga0302320_10025139_pt1 | contig 11591 bp, 5 predicted proteins | sample Bog_T0_3_FD_202130 | JGI IMG/M metagenome (GOLD analysis project Ga0302320, IMG submission 202130) | Peat permafrost microbial communities from Stordalen Mire near Abisko, Sweden - Bog_T0_3 | ecosystem: Environmental > Terrestrial > Soil > Wetlands > Peat | place: Sweden: Abisko, Stordalen Mire... | reverse complement strand
AACTTCCGGAGGGGAAATAACCAACAACGGAGGTGCAAATATAATTGCCAGTGGTGTTTGTTGGAGTACAACCTTAAATCCAACTATTGCAAATAACATAATCAATAATGACACGAGCACTGGACTTTTTTCAGATACATTAACCGGCCTAACACCGGACACAACCTATTTTGTTCGGGCTTATGCCACCAATAGTGTTGGAACAGCCTATGGTAATCTTATAAGTTTTACAACATTAACTGCAACGATTCCTTTCATTATCACTGATTCGGCATATGCAATAACAGTTACCTCCGCAAAATATGCGGGAGATCTGACAAGTTATGGTGGCGATACAATAACAGCTCAGGGATTTTGTTGGAGTACTTCGCCAAATCCAACTATACAAGATAGTATTACGAATTATGATAATGGTACAGGTTTGAATACTGGGACTTTTGCCATTTCCTTAACAGGATTAACATTAGGCAAAACTTATTATGTTAGGGCATTTGCCACTAATAGTATTGGTACTGGTTATGGTTCGCAATTAAGTTTCTCAACAGGTATAGGTGTAAGTTATCAAGGTGGCATATTAGCCTATATTTTACAACCTGGAGATTCAGGGTATATAGTTGGGCAAATGCATGGATTAATAGCCGCTCCAAGTGATCAAAGCGAAGGCATACAATGGTATAATGGAAGCTACATAACAGTGGGTGATACTGCAACTGCAATTGGTACAGGAATGGCAAACACCCAAGCCATTGTGACGGCTCAAGGAATGGGGGCATATGCCGCCTATTTGTGTGATACTTTAACTTTAAATGGATATAAAGATTGGTATTTACCAAGTCTAAATGAAATGTACGAACTTTTTGTTAATCAAGTCGTCATTGGTGGTTTTTCTAATAACATTTATTGGACTTCTACCGAGTCGGAGTCCAATTCCGAGCTCGTGCGGATAATAGAATTCCCCAGTGGCTTCCCGAGCAATACCTATAAGAACGGCCTACTCCCTGTCCGCGCTATTCGTTCGTTTTAACAATTTATATTTTATAAAAAGAGAGATCGTTTTTAACTGATGCATACGACAAAATCAATCCTAAATCTTTCTGTTTTTAAAAATAATAGCTGTATCTTCAATTGATTTTTTTACCGGAATGAAATTATAATGTAACAGATCCCTGATTTTTTTATTTGAATAATAATCTATATGATACGCGGCAGAAAGTGATTCCTTCGTAATAAGAGGAGGAATCCGGAAAATAAGATGTTTTATACTTTCAAATTTACAAGCAATGGATGTCATATAAGGTTTTGCTTCTATGCCCGGATGCGGTTTCTGCAAGGAATCTGCTATATAAATGAAAAAATCTTTATAACTTATATTTTCCGAACTGATGATAAACCTTTGATTAACAGTCTCTGATTTGGTTAATTGAACCAAGATATCAACAACATCTTTCACATCAACAAAGCCGGTAATCCCATTGGTGTAAAATCTCATTCCTTTGTTGATTACATTGAAAAAAGAAGGACTACCTTTTTTCCAGTTCCCGGGACCGATGATTACGGACGGATTCACTATGATGGCATCTAACCCTTCAGCTATTCCTCTCCAGACTTCCATCTCGGAATGAAATTTACTGATTGAATAGTTTGAATGTTTTTCTTTGGGTTTCCATGGGGTTTCTTCAGTACCCATTCCCCTGTCTTCAGCGTTGCCAAGGGCAGCAACAGAACTGACATGACAAAGTTTTTTCACTTTCTTCTCTATGCATGCATTTACAACATTGGCTGTTCCGAAGATGTTGTTTTGAAAAATTTTATATTTATCGGCAGGATGAAATGAAATACAGGCTGCCGTATGATAGACCTGTTGAACATTTTCACAGGCCTCATAAATAGAGTGGTAATCAAGAACATCTCCTTCTGCCCATTCTATTTTTTTAAATAGTTCTTCATATTGATCTGAATAAAAAGAAATGGTTTTTTTAATTTCAGTTTTGTTGGAGGACTTTCTGATAAATACTTTCACAGCTTCGCCGGAGATGAGAAGTTTATAAATCAAATGGGAACCCACGAGCCCTGTCCCTCCGGTTACTAAATTCATTTTATTGTTTAGTATAAATTAATTTTTTCCCAAAACCCAGTCTGTTATCCGTCATTTTAATAGTTTTAAGTTTCAGAAGCCATAATGTGGTATCCATAAGAACTGCATAAGGAAATCGTTTCAGATATGCCTGTCTGGCTTTTTTAACCATTTGATCCCTCGGTTCTTCAACTATTCCTGTAAATTGAATTCCCTGTACCTTACCCACAATCATTGTTTCAAGGACTATGGATCCGGCAACTTCCGGATTTTTCATACTATCTGATATATGATGTGTGTTTTTTTCCGAAGTAAATACCAACGTCATATCATCTTTCAGAAAGGCATAAAAACAATTGGCACACCAGGGTTTGTCTAAAACCGAGGTTGCCAGTGTAAGTACATGATGTTTTATAATGAAATCTACAATTCTTTTATCGGGAAGCATTTTTCAGAATTCGCTTATTCCAACAGACTCTAAATAATTAACGTATTATTGTAACCATTCCTCTAACAATAAGACCATCTCCACAAGTAATTACATAATAATAGGTGTCAACAGGCAGATCCTTTCCATTCTTCTTTCCATCCCATACATTCAATTCTGGAACAGCGGACAGTACTTTAGTTGTTAAAATAGTCTGTCCCCATCTGTTGAAAATAGATATTTCCGTGTTCTCACCGATATTTTTGATTACCCAATAGTCATTTACCCCGTCATTGTTGGGAGAAAAGGCACTTGGGATACTGATGCATACATCGCTTGTGGCGGTCAGCGTAAAAGATCTGCTTACCGAGCAACCCATGGAATCAGTAATCAGAACAGTGTAGGTTCCAATATAAAGACTATCAAGGAAATTACTTTTAGAAGCGGAATCACTCCAAACGTATATGTAAGGTTGCACTCCTCCGGTTACAGACAAAAGAATGCTGCCATCAGCCAGAATAGAACATAAAGGTTGTGTTACATTGGCTGAGACAATGAGATCAGCCGGTTGCCGGATTAAGGAAAAACTGGAGGAATCGGTACATCCCATGGAATCGGTAACAGTAACAGAATAGGTGGTATCGGTTAAGTTTGAAATAATTGAAGTAGTATCTCCCGAGGTCCAAAGATAAGTATATTTTGGATTGCCACCTGATACGACAAGGGCAATACTGCCGTTATTGACTACGCCGCATGAGGGATCTGTTATTGTTCCCTGTATGGTTATTGAATTTGGTTTGGCTTGCAAGACTATAGTACTTGTTGCAGTACATTGTAATGAATCGGTAACAACAACAGTATGGGTTCCTGCCGGAATATTTGAAAGAGAGTTACTTGTTGCAACCGGAGAGCCATCCCATTTATAAGTATAGGATCCTGTACCTCCAGTAACAGACAAAATAATACTTCCATCAGAAATAGTTGAGCAGAGAGGATGAAATAAATCGGGAGTAATTATTATTTCGTTAGGCTGTTTAATAGTAATAGTTGTGTCAAGTGCTGAACAATTATTTTTATCTGTCACGATTAACGTATATGTTCCCGCTTTGACTTTCGACGTATCAGCGATTGGAGGATTCCATGTGGAAGTTAAAGGGCCTGTTCCTCCAGATGTGGTAACAAAGATTGACCCGGTTCCACCGTAGCAAATGGCATTGGTTGAAGAAAGTGTTCGAACAATTGGGGACGGAGTTCTTATTGTGAAAGTATCATTGGTCGTATAAGCATTTGAATCAGTTATGGTTACATTATATAAACCGGGATTTAATCCTGTTAGGAAATCAGTTCTTACTGGTGAATCCGACGTTATTTTTATTACCGTAGTCCCGGTAGTCCATTTGTAAGTAAAAGGAGCCGTTCCTCCCAATAATGTATCCTTAAGTTTTCCATCAGTCATTCCATAACAGGCAATATTGGTCCCACTGAGAATGTTGGAAAAAGTACCGCAATTATTAATAGTGATGTTTAATGTTGCAGAATCCTTACAACCTGTGGCATTGATTACATCTACAACTTTTAATATTGGATGTAATGCAGCCTGAGCAGCCCAGAATATTGTATCGGTATAGCCGTTATCCGGACCTTTCATAGTTCCTGTTGAGGTGGGATTTAAGGACCATAAATAAGAATTTCCGGTATTTGTAATCTGGTAAGCTTGGGTTGTACTCTCACAGGGATTTATATTTCCGGAAATGGAAGATAAAACCGGTAAAGGATTGACCATTAAGAATATTGAGGAAGAGGGGGTGGGTCCGCAACCAGTTTGTCCTTTTACATTCAGATAACCGGAGGTGGCCGTTTTACTAAAATTCACAGATATAGAATGGGTTGTGTCTAAGGTGGAATTTCCGGTACCTGCATAAGTCCATATATAGGATGTGACGTTGGGATTTAATGTAACAGAAAAATTCATTCCATCGGTACCGGCACAGAATGTTGATTCTGAAGCGGTAATATTTCCAAGTGATATAGGAGCATTAACCGTAAGTGTCGAAGTAACGGAGTCCTTTTTGCATGAAAGTACTACATATCTGAATACATTCGGACCAATGGATAAAGACATCAGATTGACACTATCAGGATTGCTAATAACTGTTCCGGTAACATTATTCTTCCATGTGCCGCCAAGATTTTCATTTTTTATCAAAGTAAACAAATTAAAAGGAGTATTTGACTGGCACACCACTGTATTAAGAACTGCAATTCCTGCATAAGCGCTATCAATTTTTGTAACATATACAGATGATGTATCCCAGCACGTAGTACTTTTACTAGTAATTTTGTATGTATATAAATCCGGAGGAGTAGCGTTTGGATAGAATATACCTCCCGGAAGAGAGTCTTTTGCTAAAATAGTCCATTTTCCACCTTCAAGAGAGTCTTTAGTCCATACTCCACCAGATGTAGGAATTCCTCCAAGCACATTAATTAAAGGAAAGGCAGCATCACTTGTACACTTCTCTATAGTTTCACTGATCCCAGGATATGGTCTGGCTATTATTTTAATTTTAGATGATAAAAAGTTTAATTTATTTATACCTCCTTCTTTACATCCAAGATCTGCATTAAAAGTATAAATAACTCCCGGCGTATATAAAGATGTATTTGATGGATTTATTGTCCCGGTTCTAACTGTATCACCAGTTACAGATTCTATCCAATAAGTTGGTTTCTTATAACTCGTACCACCATCAGCTAAACAATTTTGCAATGTATAAGATGTGTCGCTTTGACAAATAGAACAGATACCAGAATTTACTGTATTTTGAGTATAGATAATTAAATTATCAGAATAATTTTCTTGTGCTACACCATTCAAATTAGAATAACTTACTAAAACCTTAAGGGATGCTGAGGTGTCGGTTATTATTATTGTTATTGGATTATCAGTAAGTTGTTCGGTAAGAGGTAGCAACCGATAACCACTACTTGGTGTAATATTCCATGTCAAATTACTGATTCCACCGGGACTATTAGCGAAACTTAAAGTCACTGTATCTCCATTCCAAAAACATCCAAAATTTTTTGGCGTTGTTGATATTATTCCATTTTGAGCCAACGTAAGGATTTCAACAAGAAACAAAAAAAATGAAATAAATAATATTTTTTTTAACATTTTAGAAAGTTAGTTTTTTAATTGTAAAAATAAAAACAAGCAAATATATTATATTCAGAAAGATTGTTTAAATAAAAAGTAATGTTCTTAAATTTTAAAAATAGGTAATTATTGTTATTTTTATTAACTTATTCGGTGGTATTTTTCATTTTTTATATAAACAGCTCTATTTCTGACTTTTAATAAATCATAAAAAAACTCCCGGTAATTATACAACCATGATGAAATATAACCTAAAGAAAAATAAGATTATTTCATGAATTTAATAGATGATGTCAGACGAAGATTTGACTAAACAAAGAATAAAAAATTCAAATATTTAAATACTTTTGCAATTAATCCTGTACAAAAATTATACCGGGGGATTAGCTCAGTTGGCTAGAGCGATTGCATGGCATGCAATAGGTCATCGGTTCGATTCCGATATTCTCCACTTCATATTAATTATTATTTAAAAAAATGTATTATATTTACAATAATATTAATAAAAACTTAATTATCAAACTATGAACCGAGCATATACAATTAAAATTAAAATGTTATATGCGAGCTCCATAAGGCATTTAAACAAAATTAAAAATTATTCTTATGAAAACAACTATTAGAATGCTATTACTGGCAGTTATGCTGGTGTCTTTCAGTGAGATTGGCCAATCTCAGACTGTAACTATTAATCTTGATTCCGTCTATCAGACGATAGAGGGATTTGGAGCTTTTGATATGATTACAACAATGGTCTCTGCTGGTTTAACGTATGCTCAAGCTTATGATATGTTAGCAAATGATCTGGGAGTGAGTCTGATGCGTTTTGAAATAGGGCCAGGGTATCAGACTACAGAAGGTGGAGCTTTTAGTCTTAGTGCAGGCAATGGATTTGGAATTTCAATCCAGAGTAACTTTAATGATGTTATAGCGCTAAAGGCATTAGGCGTAAACCGTTATTTTGCTACCGTATGGAGCCCCCCGGCTTATATGAAATATAATAATGGAGCGGCTTGCGGTTCTAATGATATATGGGCTAACTTAAGCGATGGAATCGGACCATTGAGTGATTTTGTGGATGGTCTTATCGGTGGTACCGTTGATAGTGGTGCTCTGATGTATGAATATCCCAACTATGCACAATATCTTCTTCATTATATAAAAGATTTTAAAACAAATACAGGTCTGAATTTATATGGAATAGGACTGCAAAATGAACCCCGGTTTTGTGAAACATATAATTCATCAATACTTAATGGTCCCCAATGGAGGGATCTGATCAGCGTTGTTGGACCTGTATTTGATAGTGCAGGTATTACGACAAAAATTATAGGATCTGAAGACATGGGATCCATGTCAACAGAACAGGCATATTTTACTCCCATATTTGAAGAAACCAATAAGTATACGGAAATCAGTCGTAAAGACCTTGGCATTTTTGCTGTTCACGGATATCTTGATGGCGTTGCGCCGGATTTGGGGAATGCTCCGGGTTGGACTTCCATGTTTAATGAATGTCATAGATATGGTAAAGAACTTTGGATGACTGAAACTTCAGGTTATTGGGGAAATTCCTGGAATAGTGAGGATACGACAGGTGCATGGGCTTATGCTCAGGCCATGTTTCTGGCTCTCAAATATGGAAGAGTTTCCGGGTGGTGCTGGTGGTCAATAGATGATGCAAGTCCGGATCAATATGCACTTATTTATGGAAAAACCCCGTCTATGACATACTATGTTAGTAAACAATATTATCGTTATGTTAAACCGGGAGCTGTTCAGGTTTTGTCAACCTCTTCAGACAGTACAATTCTTCCTATCGCCTTTTGGAATGGAGCTCAAAGCCTTTTTACAATGGTTCTTTCTAATAACAGTGCAGTCAGTAAGACGGTCACCCTGAGTATGCCGAACTTGCCTACTCCTTTTAATGTATACCAGTCATCAGCAACGGAAAGTGCAGTAACCCTGGCTAATGTAACAGGAAATTCTGTTACTTTACCCGCGTATAGTATTACAACATTATATTATCAGGCAACCAATAAAGCACCGACCATCAATCATGTTGATGATACAACGATATTAATAAATACGACTCTCAATCTTACTTTAAAGGGCATCTCGGATGGCGCAAATGATCATGATGCGCTGGCATATACAGTTACATCTGCCAGTAATAACACGGCAATTATGCCAAATCCAACAACAACTAAGGTTACTGACAGTACATATACATTGAGCGTCACACCGGTAGAAAATTCAATAGGAACGGTTCAGATAAAAGCCATGGTGACCGATAATGCACAAACCAATATCTTTAATAATGCATTTGTCTATTTCAATGTCACGGTCATTCCCTATATAAATACACCTCCCGTTATAAATGCAATTTCTAATGTTACAACGGGAATGAATGAATCAAGCAAATTGCAGACCGTTGATCTGACAGGCATTAATAATGGCAGCCATACTACAGAAACGACAACAATCACTGTTTCATCATCTAATTCGGCTGTAGTAAGAAGTCTGAAAGCCAACTATACCAGTGGAAGTACGGGCACTATCACTTTTTATCCGTTAGCACTGGGAACAGATGTGGTAACAGTAACGCTGACCAATAGTGGAGGAACAGCGTTGGGTGGAAACAATACAACAGTTGTTACTTTTACAATTAAGGTACAGTCCATAGCACCAACCGGTATCAATGACGTTGCAGCGCTAAATGATATGGAAGTGTATCCGAATCCGGCAGCAGATTATATAAATGTCGTGATTCCGGATAATGATGTAAAAACCTTAACGATAGTTGACTTAACAGGCAGAATCGTCAAGGAAGAAGTTATATCATCACTTCAACTTCAGATAAGTACAGCTGATCTGCCTTCAGGTATTTATTTCATCATCGCGAAAGGCGATGATAAGATGTATAAATCAAGAGTCACGATTAAATAAATCCATTGAAAATAAATCCTATCAGAGATCTGATAGGATTTATTTTAAGGGCATCTCAAAAAACCGCTTTTTTTTCGTTGGGTTGCATTTTTAAATTGCTCATTTACAACAGTAAACTCTGCTTTTAAAAATTTACCCGCCTTAAAAAATCTGGTTTTTAGAGATGCCCTTAATTATTATCAAGTATTTTAAATAATTCATCTAATTTGGGTGTAAGAATAATCTCAGTTCTCCTGTTTTTCTGACGGGCTTCCTGTGTTTTAGAATCATCTATTGGTAAATATTCACTTCGTCCGGCAGAAGTAAATCTTTTTGGATCTATCGTGGTTCCGTGGAGGAGTATTTTTACAACGGATGTGGCGCGCATAACACTTAAATCCCAATTATCCCGGATCTGTGCTTTTCCACGATATGGAACATCATCGGTATGCCCTTCAATCATTACATTAATATCGGTATTTTGTTCTAATACTTTGGCTAATTTCTTCAAAGCATCTTCTCCTTTACTGTCAATGTCGTAGCTTCCGGATTTAAATAAAAGTTTTTCATCTAATGAAACATAAACTTTGCCATTTTTTACTTTGATGGTAAGACCTTGATTTTCAAATCCCAAAAGTGCTTCTGATACTTTATTTTTCAAAGCTTTAACAATGGAATCTTTCTTATTTAGTACGGACTCCATTTCTTTCATACGTGCATCGCGTTTTTCAAGTTCAAGAGTCAGATTATCCAGGCTGACTTTCTTTTCATTCAAAGAGGTTTCCATGCTCTTTAAAGCATCCTCTTTTTTCTGAAGATTTTCCTGTGTTTCCTGCAACTGCATCATCAATCTCTGGGTTTCTTTAGCATTGCCTTTTAACAGATTTTCCTGCGATTTCTGAAGCTCGTTGTACATCTGGTTAACACGATCATTTTCTTTTTTAATGGAAGCTGTTTTATAAGAATTATCAACGCTGTCTTTTATCAATTCCTGATTTTGTTTTTCAAGAAAAGATAAACGCCTTTTAGATTCAGTATTTTCAACAGTTAGCTGTTCATCCTGACTTTTTAAAGTTTCATTGTCTTTCTGGCAGGATGTACGTTGTTTATCCACCTCTTTATACTTTGTAAGAGGGATACAGGAAACTACAATAAAAGCAGGAATTACAAAAATTATGATTGATTTGCGCATACTCTGGAAATTTTAATATTAAATATATTACAAATATAAAAATTATCTGTTTAATTCCAGACACCATGAATCTGTGAGTTACAGAATTTGCATTTTCCCTTATCAACATTCATAGATAATACAGTAAACCTGCGTTCAATGACTGTTTTTTTGCAGGATGGACAAACTGTGTTTTCTCCGATACCAGACATATTCCCGTATAAGCAATACCTGAATTATTGTTAAAACGAATCCGCTCAGGATGATTAATGTTTTCATCTTTTTCAGATCCGTATTTTTATCCGGAAAGTATTTCGTAACAGGTTCTGATGATTTTTTTTCAGTTTTGGCACTTCATCAATAGTAACCGGGTTAAAACGATAATCTTTAGTAGACGAACTCACGGCCATGGACATGATGAAAAAAACAGAACTAAAAGCAGTATTTTAAAATAAGAAAATAGTCGGGTCATAAATGTATTCTTTTAAAACAAAAAAATTTGATTTACGTAAACGATAAATATTTATTATCGTTAAATGTAATACAAATATAGGAAATATCTGTTTACGTGGAAATCCATAATTAAAATCCTATATTTGTTGATTCTAAAATGAGAGATATGTCTGTAGGAAGCAAGAACCTGCTGGAACAAATAGATGGTCCGACAGATCTGAAAAAGCTGAATGAAAGGGAGTTGCTACAGTTATGCGAAGAAATCAGGCAGTTCATTATTGATGAAGTTTCAACTAATCCGGGACATTTTGGGGCCAGCCTTGGTGTGGTAGAGCTTACGGTAGCCCTCCACTACATTTTCAATACACCTTATGATAAACTGATTTGGGATGTTGGTCATCAGGCTTATGTGCATAAGATTCTTACAGGGCGAAAGGTTAAATTCCATACCAATCGTAAATTTAATGGTATTAGCGGATTTCCGAAAATAAGCGAAAGTGAGTATGATGCTTTTGGTGTTGGACATTCGTCAACATCTATATCGGCAGCGCTGGGAATTTCTGTAGCGTCAAAACTTAAAAACGAAACAAATCGTAATGTTGTAGCCATTATTGGCGATGGATCCCTTACAGGAGGTATGGCTTTTGAAGCATTGAACAACGCCGGTATTGAAAAAACCAATCTGTTAGTAATCCTGAACGATAATAATATTGCCATAGATCCTAATGTAGGTGCTTTAAGTCAATATCTGCTTGATATTACTACTTCAAAAACTTATAACAAATTCAAAAATGATGTCTGGCATTTTCTGGGTGCATTAAACAAATTGGGCCCTAATGCGCAGCTATATGCATCGAAAATTGAAAATGGAATAAAGGGTATATTATTACATCATAGTAATTTATTTGAATCTTTAAATTTTAGATATTTCGGTCCGGTTGATGGTCACGATTTGCCATATATGATCCACATTCTGAATGATCTGAAAGATATACCAGGTCCTAAACTTTTGCATTGCCTCACCAAAAAAGGAAAGGGATATAAGTTCGCGGAAGAAAATCAGACTGAATGGCATGCACCGGGGAAATTCAATAAAATAACAGGTGAGTTTATCCGGGTAAATTTAGATAAGAATGAACCGTCTCTTTATCAGGATGTATTCGGTATTACACTTGTTGAACTGGCAAGGTTAAACGAAACTATTGTTGGGATTACGCCTGCCATGGCTAGTGGTTGTTCTATGAATATGATGATGGCTGAAATGCCTCACCGGACATTTGACGTGGGAATAGCAGAACAACATGCTGTTACTTTCTCAGCAGGATTAGCAACACAGGGAATGATGCCTTTCTGTAATATTTATTCTTCTTTTTTACAACGC
>Ga0302320_10025137_pt1 | contig 11591 bp, 11 predicted proteins | sample Bog_T0_3_FD_202130 | JGI IMG/M metagenome (GOLD analysis project Ga0302320, IMG submission 202130) | Peat permafrost microbial communities from Stordalen Mire near Abisko, Sweden - Bog_T0_3 | ecosystem: Environmental > Terrestrial > Soil > Wetlands > Peat | place: Sweden: Abisko, Stordalen Mire... | reverse complement strand
CTGGCCATTGTGCAGGGACTCGCTGAGTTGCTGCCGGTTTCGAGTTCTGCTCACGTTGTGGTTGCGGAGAGCATTTTCCATAAACATTTTGGCGGACTTCCTGCCTCAGATCCCAATATGACGCTCTTGCTAGTGATGCTGCATACGGGGACGATGTTCGCGGTGATCGCGTACTTCTGGAATCAGTGGAAGCAGACATACTTTGCAAGTGCCGACGCGTTCCAGCGGTTCGCGGTGCGGGTGGTGTGGGCGACGGCGCTGACCGGTGTGGTCGGCGAAGGGCTGATCAAAGTGATCGAGCACACGCTGTTCAAGAGCCAGCCCAAGGCGGTGATCGAGGACCTGTTTGGGCGGCTGGACCTGGTCGCGCCGGCGCTGGCGTGCGCCGGAATCTTAATTCTGATCGCGGGACTGCGCGAGGGCAAGCGAGAGGCGCAGGAGGCCGCGGCTGCGAGTATTACGCGGCGTGCCAGCGGCAGCGTAACCATGCGACAGGCGGGTTGGATGGGCTTCGTACAGGGGTTGGCGCTTCCCTTCCGTGGATTCTCCCGCTCAGGTTCAACAATCTCGACCGGGATGCTGACGGGAGCCACGAAGGAACACGCGGAACGGTTCAGCTTTGCGCTGGCAGTGGTGATTACGCCGCTGGCGATCGGGCGCGAAGCGCTGCGGCTGGTCCACGCGACGCACGCGGCAGCGGCGGCGGGCACACCCATCGACCTGCATGGGACGCTGGTGCTGAGCCTGCTGGGTGCAGCGTTCGCGTTCCTCGCCGGGCTGGTGGCGCTGAAGTGGCTGAGCAACTGGCTGGAGAATGGCCGCTGGTATTTGTTCGGGATCTATTGTTTGGTGGCGAGCGGGGTGGTGTTTTACCTGCACACGCGGGGGTATTGAACTGTGAGAGCCGAAGACATCGTTGGGTTGGGGTTCGTTGTGCTGCTGCTGCCGGGAACTTTTGCCGTGGTGGTTGGGCTGGCATGGCGCAGAGGCTCGGCAGAGGCGCATCGCTGGCTCAGCGTGGGCTTTGCGCTGGCGGGTATCGCGTCCTTGGAACTGGGACTTGCTACGCTGGCCTTCGTGCAGAGTTCGCCGCGACGGGAGGTAACCGGAGCGATCAGCGAGCCGATCAGAAATGGATCCTCATTCCGCATCGCAACTGACGCCGGGCAGCTTGTGTCCATCCGCTGCCGGTATAGCGGTAACGGGTTACGTGAAGGGGCCCGGGTGCGGGTGCGCTATGTCGAATACAACAGGAGGTTGCTGGAACTGACGATGCTGAACGGCCCCTACGAGGGGTGGCAACTGGAAGAGCCCTACCGAAAGAGCGGCCCGGTGATTTCCGTCGTTCTGGGGTTGGTGTTTCTTCTCCGCGCGAATCGTGACTGGCGGCGGTCGCGTGTTCCAGCGGAGCTGGCGGCGTGAAGAGTCAGGTCCCGGGGACTAAAGCCCCTTCATCTTGGGCGCTGGGATGCCAGGGCTGAATCCCTGGCCTATCTCAGAAGCAAGAGCTTCAGGGTCGCTGCCCGTTAGTCGGCAATACTCCTCGAGAGTGATCATGACGTGGGTGGTACGCCCATAAGTTGTGAGGTGCAGTGGGGCCTGCCGCGCAGCCTCGAAGGCCCGCCGCGGGCTTCGGTCTAGCTGGCGCATTGTCATTGTTGTGACGGGCATGGGTTCCACGCGCGTGAAGCAACTACCTTGATTCCTGAATACGAGTGTAGCGCCAGGCCCAGTGGATGAGCGGGAGTTGCAGCGGGAGGCGCAGCCAGGGCGCCCATAACGGGATGGCGGGAAAGGCTGCGTGGTTGGCGACTACGCTTCTGCGGCTTTACCAGCTATTGCCTTGCTGCAGGAACTCGGCGCTGACCGGGTTCTCGTAGACCGAGTAGTCGCGGGTGACGACGGTGAGGCCGCTCTCGGAGACGAAGTAGTTCTTCTTGTCCTCGTTGGGGTCGTAGCCGATGACGGTGCCGTCGGGGATGTGCACATCGCGGTCGATGATGGCGTGGCGAATGCGGCAGTGGCGGCCGATGTTGACGTGGGAGAAGATGACCGAGGAATCGACATCCGCGTAGGAGTTGACGCGCACATCCTGGGAGAGGACCGAGTTGCGCACCACCGAGCCGGAGACGATAGAGCCGGCGGCCACGATGGAGTTGATGGCCATGCCAGTGCGGCCGGGCTCGCCGAAGACGAACTTGGCGGGCGGGTACTGGTAGGGCCGGGTGCGCATGGGCCAGGACTTGTCGTAGAGGTTGAAGATGGGGGTGACGCCGGCCACGTCCATATTGGCCTCGAAGTAGGCCTCGAGCGTCCCCACGTCGCGCCAATAGAGCGCGCGCTGCTTGTTCTCATCGACGAAGTTGTAGGCGTGGATTTTGAAGCGGCCGAGCAGCTTGGGCAGGATGTCGTGGCCGAAGTCGTGGGTGGAGTCGGGGTCTTCGGCGTCCTTCATCAGCTCCGGCAGCAGGATGTCGGTGTTGAAGAGGTAAATGCCCATGGAGGCGTCAACCATGTCGGGGTTGAAGGGCGAGCGCAGATCGGTGGACTTGGGCTTTTCGACGAAGCCGGTGACCTCGCTGTTGCGCGCCACCTCGACCACGCCGAAGCGGAAGACCTCATCCGGGGTGATGGGCAGGGTCGCCAGCGTAACATCGGCCCCGGAGTCGCGATGCTGGTCGAGCATCAGGCCGTAGTTCATCTTGTAGATGTGGTCGCCGGAGAGGATGAGGACGTAGCGCGGCTCCTCGGCGCCGATGGAGTAGATGTTCTGGTAGACGGCGTCGGCGGTGCCTTGATACCACGACTTCGAGACGCGCTGCATGGGCGGCAGAATCTCAATGAACTCGCCCAGTTCATTGGCCACCACCGGGCCCCAGCCCTCGCGGATGTGCCGGTTCAGCGAGAGTGCCTTGTACTGGGTAAGGATGTAGACATGGCGCAGGTCGGAGTTGATGCAGTTGGAGAGGGTGATGTCGATGATGCGGTACTGGCCGGCGAAGGGCACGGCCGGCTTGGCGCGGTCGCGCGTCAAGGGAAAAAGCCGTTCGCCAGCGCCACCTGCAAGCAGCACACCGAGTGTGTCTCTCATGGGACCTCTCCCCCTAAAGCGAAGTGCAACCTAGGCCTACGAAGATACCAGAGCGGCGTTATGGTTGCGCAAGCTTCATAAGGATAGACGCGAGACTTTGTTCCGGCGATGCCGGCCAGGCTACGATTCAGGATCAGACGAAAGAGATTTGGGCAGGCAGGTTAGGGCAGCCGGGCGCTACCCGACCAAGGCGCAACCGGTTGGCGAAGGTTCTAGGCGTCCGCGGCGGGCGGCTCCTCACCCAGATCATCCGACTCCTCGCTGAGAACGGCCGATGCCTCTTCGGGGAGGCTAATGCGGAGCGACTTCAGGAAGGTGAGGTCGTGGCGGGTAAAGGTGGCCAGAGGGTCGTGGCGGGGCGATTCGCCGGCTTCCCCGGACTCCTCTTCCAGCTGGTTCAGGCCGATGGTGGCCTCCAGCATCAGCATGACGTCGAATCCCTGGTCGCGAATGTTCTTGACCACCCCCGCGATGTTTTCCGACTCGGAGACAGACTCGTGGATCGCCTCGCCCAGTTTCTGGATCAGGTTTTTCACTTTCTGATTCAATGCCACCTCCGGCAGCCCTGGGATTGAATTCTGCGCGAGATTCAACCGCATCGGGTATTCCCAGACCTGGGAGAGCGGCGGGAACGGCATTGCGGGCGGATCTGGCTGACTCTTCGCACTAGAATACGCCGGGGGAGAAGTTTGCCGCAATGCCATTTGCGACGGATTTCCTCATACCGGCTGGCGCTGCCTGCCACGCGACCCGCGGTTACTCCACGGCTACTTCGCCGCAGGACACGCTCTTGGCGGCTGGCTGGCCAGCTCATTCAAGTAGATTTCCAGATAGCTCAAGCCCGACTTCGGATCGATCTTCTGGGCGTCCGCCGGGTTGCGCGGATCGAGATGGTGCGCGGTCTCCCAGGCGTCTGGGATCCCATCGCCGTCGCTGTCCACGGGCGCCTTCGCGTCGATGGTGGGAGGATGCCCGCCAACCTGGGTCTCGTCGTCGATGAGCTTGCCCCCGGCGCCGAAGCTGAGCAGCTGGTTGATCAGGCGGGTGTCAACGGCGTCGCGGCACAGGGTGTCTCCGGCTTGCTGCGCGACCAGATCCACGACCTTCTCCGCGGGATCGACGTGGACCGGCACATCGGGATTGGCGAAGGGCTTCTGCACTACATCCGCCTTCGCAGCCTCGAAGTCATCCTGAGTCACCGGCCTCCCATCCAGTTTGCCGTTGCGGTTGGCGTCCAGCAGGTTGCCGGACTGGTAGGTGTGGTCGGTCTTGGTGAACTCGCCGATGAAGGAGGCGACGGACGAGTCCGGCCCGGCGATGAAGTAGTTGCTAATGAGGTCGGCGTAGTGGTCCGCGGCGCCGTGGCCGCCGACGTAGCCGTCCACGCCCCAGTTATAGACAACGTTGTCGATGTACTGGACGTGCCCTTTGCCCTTGGGATTACGGCTCTTGTTGTCGATCCAGAGGTTGTGGCTGAAGGTGGTGTAATCGCTCTCGCACAAGCATCCGAAGCGCTGCGGAACGATGCCTTCCCCGATGATCGAGTTCTGCAAGGTACTGTAACTGTTGCCTTCGGCCTGGATATTATCCCAGCGGCCCCACTCGATGGAGAGATGGTCGAGCATCACGTGGCTGGCGTCGCCCAACTGCAGCGAGCTGGAGCCGGCCGACTCCGCGATTCCGCCGCGGAAGCGCATGTAGCGGATAACGATGTTGCTGCTGCCGGTCATGGTGACCTTGGCGTCGGCCACGGTGATCCCGCTGCCGGGCGCGGTCTGGCCGGCGAGGGTGAGGTTGCTGGCCAGGGTCAGGTTGGACTTGAGATGGATGACCCCGCCGACCTTGAAGATGACGGTTGCGCCGGGGTGGCGCGTGGCCTCGCGAAAGGAGCCCGGGCCGTCGTCGGCCAGCGTCGTGACCGGGATCACCGGCTTGCCCCGGCCGCCAGTCGCGGTAGCGCCGAAGCCCTCCGCTCCGGGAAAGGCGATCGCGGGCGCCTGGGCGTGCACAACCTGCATAAGGGGAGACGCCAGCGCGAGCAGCAGCGAGAGGCCTAGGGTCCAGCCGTAAAGACGGCGCGACTTAGATTGACGTTCAGCGGTCTGTTCCATCCGATTCATAGGAATCGAGTGTACTAGACGGCAGCGTGATCGCGGCCTGCGGGTATCTTTAAGGCCGGTGGGCAAAGCCCTCGACGCTGGGAGTATGCTTCAGTCCCCACGCGAGAAGGCCTACGCCAGCCGCACAGAATTCAGCTACGGTCCAGATCAGGTGCCTCATGGTCGCTTCCTCCCGCGTCCTTCAAAGATGCGTTCTATTGGGTTGGATGCAGGCGGGGCTGGTTTGGTTCTGCGGTTCTGCACTACACTTCGAGCATGGACAGGGTTCGCTTTGGGCGTGCGCTCGGCTTCGGGGCGCGGCAGGCGGTAAAGACGCTGGTGACCGCGGTGGACGCGGCCACGACGGAGAATCCATCCGGCAAGAGCGCGGATCGCGGCGGAAGCACCGGCCCGGAGGCGCGGACGGCAGAGCGGACGGCGAGTGAGGCACCTGCGGCCCAGACTTTGGTGGCGAAGGCGGCACACAAGGCTGCCCAGTCGGTGGTCCAGTCACGCGAGGTCCGCACGGCCCTGAAGCGCGGGAAAAAGCGCTTTGGCGAGGCGGCCTGGGAGCCATTCGCGCGCCTCTCCGGAGTGCTGTGGCTGGAGTTTGCAGGGGTCTTCTTCGGGATCTTCGCGCTGTTTGCAGCCGGCGCGGTGTGGAAGCTGCGCACGCAGTGGCATGCCGCGGCGAACTCGGACGAGCATCGGCAACTAGTGGGCGCGCTGGCGATGCTGGCGATCTTCGGCTACTTCTGCGTCAGCAGCTTTGTGCGCGCGCGAAAGCGGGAGCGGCGGCGGTAGGCCGGACCGGGTCGCGGCTTCCGTCCGCGACGCTGTAACTGTGGTCGCCTTGTGCCGATGAGAACGGTGGGGGAATGAACGTGTTGCGAGTGATTGCCGGGTTCGTGTTTTCAGTGTTGGTGGGCCATTTCGTGCTGTGGTCGCTGATCGAGAAGACTCTGTGGCCGTATGTGCAGAAGTACCATCCGCCCGACCCGAACCACCAGAAGTCCCGCCTGAGCTGGATGGTGGGCATGCTGGAGCGGGCCATCTACACCGGTGCCTTCATGCTGCCCGGCAGCGGAATCCAACTGGCCGCCGGCTTTCTTGCGCTGAAGGTTGCGTCGCGCTGGCATAGCTCCTCCGGTCCGCGCTCCACGGTCGATAGCGACAACATCTGGATCATCGGCACCTGCCTCTCGTTGCTGTTCGGGTTGGCCGGCGCCTGGATCACGTTGGGACATATGCCCGCGCTGGCCAACATCAAGACCATCAACCCGGTGCAGTAGAGCGAAACCCCGCGGGCCCCTCGATTGACAGGATCAACATCGTTTGTCAGACGGCGTCCGACCGCCCCCGGCGGTGTAAAGTCGAGTCATAGAGGACCCTGACAATGGCGACGACTGACTCCGTGGCAACGCTGCGCAAGACGGCACTGAATGCGACCCATCGCGCGCATAAGGCGAAGATGGTCGACTTCGGCGGATGGGACATGCCGGTCGAGTACTCCGGCCTGATCGCCGAGCACATGGCGGCGCGCACCGGCGTGGGACTGTTTGACGTGTCGCACATGGGGGACATCCAGTTTCGCGGGCCGGGATCGCTGGCCGCGGTGCAGCGGCTGTGCATGAACGATGCGTCGAAGCTGGCGGTGGGGCAGGCCCACTACTCGGCCATGCTGTATCCGGATGGCTGCTTTGTCGACGATGTGGTGGTGCATAAGCTGAGCGGCAACGACTACCTGATCGTGATCAACGCGGGCACCCGCGAGAAGGACGTGGCGTGGGTGCGGCAGCAGGTGGGGCACATGCCCGGCATCCACATCAACGACTACAGCGACTACTACACTCAGCTGGCGATCCAGGGACCCAGGGCGCAGGCGACGCTGCAAAAGCTGACCGACACCGACCTGAGCGCGATCAAGAATTACTGGTTCACCTGGGGCAAAGTGTGCGGGATCTACAACGTGATGATCGCGCGCACGGGCTACACCGGCGAAGATGGCTTCGAGATTTACATCCCGTCGGACGAGCCGACCAGCGCGCGGGTGTGGGGCGAGGTGCTCGTGGCAGGCGCGGAGTTTGGCATTCTGCCCTGCGGGCTGGGCGCGCGCAATACTTTACGGCTGGAGTCTGCGATGGCGCTGTACGGGCACGAGATCTCGGAGACGACCAACGTCTTCGAGGCGGGGCTGGGGCGGTACGCCAAGCTGGATAAGGGTGCGGACTTTGTGGGGCGCGAGGCGCTGGCGGAGATTGAGCGCGCGGGCGGGCCTACGCGCAAGCTGGTGGGGCTGGAGATGATCGAGCGCGGCATCGGGCGGGATGGCTATCCGGTACACACGGTGGACGGCGAGAAGATTGGGGCCATTACCAGCGGCTCGCCCGCGCCGTTCCTGAAGAAGAATATCGCGCTGGCGTATGTGCCGGTGCAGTACGCAGGCGTGGACGAGGGGGTCGCGGTGGAGATACGCGGCCAGTTGGTGAAGGCGAAGGTGGTTCCAACGCCGTTCTATAAGCGCCCAAAGAAGACGGCGTAGCAGTTTCGTCCGGGAAATCCACTGAGTCGAACGGATACACTGGAAGAGCTGCTAAAGAAGAATTGGAGCGCGCAGATGGCCTATCCGGCAAGCTACAAGTACACCAAGGAACATGAATGGATCTCGGTCGAAGGCGCGGCCGGGACCGTGGGCATTACCGACTACGCGCAGAGCTCGCTGGGCGACATTGTCTTCGTCGATCTGCCCAAGGTGGGCGACGCGTTGGAGGCGGGCAAGACCTTCGGCTCGGTGGAGAGCGTAAAGGCGGTGAGCGACCTGTACTCGCCGGCGAGCGGCACGGTGACGGCCATCAATGAGGAGCTGAAGGACAAGCCGGAGAAGATCAACGACGACGGCAACAACACCTGGCTGCTCAAGCTTGACCTGAAAGACCCGAGCGAGTTGGAGAAGCTGTTGAGTGCGGCGGACTATGAGAAGTTTGTCAGCGAGGAGACGGGACACTAAGGATGCGCTATCTACCCAAGAGTCCCGCTGATCGCAAAGACATGCTTCAGGAGATTGGCGTCGATTCGATTGACGACCTCTTTGCGACGATCCCCGCTGAGTACCATCTGAAGCGCGACCTCGCCGTCCCGCGGCAGCACTCGGAGTCGGAGATACTGGATCGCTTCCGCGAGTTTGCCGAGAACAATGCGACCGGCTATGCGAGCTTCCTGGGCGCGGGCGTGTATCGGCACTACAAACCGGTGATCATCGACTCGCTGGTGCTGCGCGGCGAATTCCTGACCAGCTACACGCCCTACCAGCCGGAGATCGCGCAGGGCACGCTGCAGGCGATGTTCGAGTTCCAGACCATGATCTGCGAGCTGACCGGGATGGAGATCGCCAACGCGTCGATGTACGACGGGTCGACCGGCGCGGCCGAGGCGATGATGATGGCCGTCCGCGTGACCGGGCGCGATAAGGCGGTGGTCGCGCGCACGGTGCATCCCGAGTATCGCGAGGTGCTGGCAACCTACGCACAGCACCAGGAGATTCCAATCGCCGAAGTGGGCTACGCGGCCAACGGGCGTGTGGATATGCAGGCGCTGGAGGCGGCGATTACCAGCGAGACGGCGTGCGTGATGATCCAATCGCCGAACTTCTTCGGAACGATTGAGGACGTCGCCGCGATCGCGGAGTTGGCACACGCTAAGGGCGCGCTGCTGATCGTTTCGATCGCGGAAGCGGTTTCCCTGGGGATCGTGCGGGCGCCGGCGGAGGCGGATATTGTGTCGATGGAGGCGCAGTCGTTTGGCGTGGCGCTGAGCTACGGCGGGCCATACTGCGGCGTGATTGCGTGCAAGGAGAAGTTCCTGCGCCAGATGCCGGGCCGCCTGGTGGGCGAGACCAAGGACGCCGACGGCAAGCGCGGCTACGTGCTGACGCTGTCGACGCGCGAGCAGCATATCCGGCGCGAGAAGGCGACCTCGAACATCTGCACCAACCAGGCGCTGGTGGCGATGATGGTGACTATCTTCCTCACCGTCTACGGCAAGCAAGGCCTGCGTGAACTGGCGGAACATAACCTAGCCAAGGCCGCGTATCTGAAGTCGGCGCTGGGTGCGGATGCGAAGGTACTGTTTGAGGGTGCACCGCGCTTCCACGAGTTTGTGGTCGAATTGCCCGCTTCGGCTGAAGAGACCAATGCCGCGCTGTTGGAGCGCAAGATCATCGGCGGCCTGTCGCTCGAGAAGTGGTACCCCGAACTGGGGCCGAATGCGAGCCTGTGGTGCGCGACCGAAATGACCACGCGCGAGCAGATGGATGCGGCATCCGATGCATTGCGGACGGTAGTTCCAGCGGCGGAGCTAACGAGAGCGTAATGGATATTTCGGCGATTGAAGGCGAGGAACTGAAGGCGGTTGAGTTTGTGGAGGACTATCTGCAGCTCCGCTTTGGCGACCCGCTGTTGAAGCTGCATGATTGGCCCTATGTGATGCTGACTGATTTCTCGGTAGCGTACGGCGAGCCGGAGTATCGCAATGCGCTGTGCGCGCAGATCGGCGAGACGGTCGCTTCGGCGATGCTGGAAGAAGATAGCGCGCTGACCATTGAGTTCGGCAACGGTGTAGTGTTTGGGCTTTCGCTGCGCGAGGAAGATAAGGACGTGCCGGAGTCGGGAAGCTATTCGGAGACCGGCGACGAGGCGGATGCAGTGGAGTTTTAGGAGACAAGAATGAGCGCCAAACGGAAAGCATTGCTTCTGATACTCGCCAACACGGTCTCCGCAATTCTACTTGTCGGGCTTGCGCTGTGTGTTTTCTGGACGAGGCTAAACGGACCCAAGACCCTTTGGCTTTTTGATGCGATCATGATGGCGATCTTCGTTGGTTACATGATCGTCAACTTGAGCATTCAACGCGCAAACAGCAAACGCATCCACAGGGAACGGGCTGAGGCGGCGCGATAGGAGCACAATGTCTGAAAAATTTGTAGGCACACCGAAGAAGGCGACGACGCATGTCAACCAGAATGAGGGGTTGATCTTTGAGAAGTCGTCGCCGGGAAAGAAGGCGTATCGGCTGGCGGAGCTGGACGTGCCTGCCATCGACGCCGCATCGCTGCTGGGCGCGAGTGCGCGGGCGGACCTCGGCGTGATGCCGGAGCTATCGGAGATTGAGATCATTCGCCACTTCACGCGGCTCTCCACCTGGAACTACGCCATCGATCTGGGGATGTATCCGCTGGGCAGTTGCACCATGAAGTACAACCCGCGAGTGAACGAGGCGGTGGCGCGGCTGGAGGGGATTGCCGAGGCGCATCCGTACCAACCCGAGCAACTGAGCCAGGGATGCCTCGGCATCATGAAGTTGCTGAGCGAGTGTCTGATCGAGATTACCGGCATGGATTCGATTACGCTGCAGCCGGCTGCTGGCGCGCATGGCGAGTTCACCGGAATACTTTTGGTCCGCGCGTACCACGAGAGCAAAGGCAACGCGCGCAAGAAGATCCTGATTCCCGACTCGGCGCATGGGACCAACCCTGCGACCGCTGCGGTGGTTGGCTACCAGGTGGCGAACCTGAAGTCGAATGCGCAGGGCATGGTGGACATCGCCGAACTGGAGCGGATGGTGGACGAGGATGTGGCTGCGCTGATGCTGACCAACCCTTCGACCATCGGCGTCTTCGAGAGCGAGATCCACAAGATCGCGGACATCCTGCATGCCAAGGGCGCGCTGCTCTACATGGACGGCGCCAACATGAACGCGCTGGTGGGCAAGACGCGGCCGGGCGACTTTGGCGTGGACGTGATGCATTTGAATCTGCACAAGACGTTCTCGACCCCGCATGGTGGCGGTGGACCGGGCAGTGGCCCCGTCGCATGCAAGAAGATTCTGGAGCCGTTTCTGCCGACGCCAGTTTTGGTTACACATCCCGACGGCTCGCTTGGCCTCGAAACCAACCGCCCGCAGAGCGTAGGCCGGGTGCGGGCGTTCTATGGCAACTTCGGTATGTTTGTGCGCGCGTTGGCGTACATCCTGGCCAATGGGCCGGACGGCCTGCGCCAGACCACCGAGGACGCAGTGCTGAATGCCAACTACATCCGTGCCAAGCTGGAAGGTACGTTTGAGCTGCCGTTCAAGACGCGCACCCTGCATGAGGTGGTCTTCAGCGACCGGTTGCAGGCGCGCAACGGCGTGAAGACCGGCGACATGGGCAAGCGCCTGATCGACTTCGGCTTCCACGCGTACACGGTCAGCTTTCCGATGATTGTGTCCGGCGCGATGATGATTGAGCCAACGGAGAGCGAGAGCCGCGAGGAGCTGGACCTGCTGATCGACGCACTGAAGCAGATCGCTCGCGAGGCGGCGGAGAATCCTGAGCTGGTGCAGACCGCACCCCACAACACGCGCGT
>Ga0302320_10025136_pt1 | contig 11591 bp, 6 predicted proteins | sample Bog_T0_3_FD_202130 | JGI IMG/M metagenome (GOLD analysis project Ga0302320, IMG submission 202130) | Peat permafrost microbial communities from Stordalen Mire near Abisko, Sweden - Bog_T0_3 | ecosystem: Environmental > Terrestrial > Soil > Wetlands > Peat | place: Sweden: Abisko, Stordalen Mire... | reverse complement strand
AAGTCAGGTTCAAACTGAATGGTAAACCATTTCAATTCCAGTTCAATCTTCCAGTTCAATCGGCATCGCCGAATTTCGCATCGCCGGCGTGCGCCGCTTCATGGGCTTTCGTTCGGGCCATGATGGCGTCGCGTTGGGGGTGAATGCAGTAGGCCACTTCGTTAAAATAGCGTGCCTGTGGGCAGTCGCCGGGATGGGGAACGAGACAAAGAACCACGTTCGGCCAGTTGGCGGGCTTGGCCCGGCAAATGGCCGGATTCGGCAAGCGGCGCACCCCAATCGCCCCGGACATTTTGTCGCTTTCAGTGGACACGTACGAAATTTGCATGCGGCCGCCGTTTTGTAAATTGAAAATTGACCGGGCCTGGAGGAAGCAATCCCCTTGGGATTGGCGAAGAGGCGCGATTTGTGAATCCCTCTGAGATTGGGGAAACGAAGTTGGCCGATGTAGCAACGGAGTCTGCGCAATAAACATCAACACAATTGCCAAATACGTTGCGCGATATTTGTTCACAATCACCGTCGCAACGCCGATACTATGTCAGAGTCCATTGTGGCAGAACGAACAGGCGGTGAATTTGGATCGTCTTATGCCAGCACCAAACAGCGCGGCCGCCAACGCTGGCTTTCACAGGCCCGGCGACAGCCTCCGTTTGGTTTTGGCCGGGCTGATTCCGCTGGCGGCGTGCGGGCTGCAATTGCTTTTCTGGGAGGTAATCCAGCCGTATGTCTGGTTTCTGTTTTTTCCGGCCGTGTTCTTCAGTTCCTGGGTTGGCGGCCGGCGCGGCGGGCTGCTGGCCACGGGCCTGTCCACCGTGTTGGTCTTATATTTCTTCATCCCGCCGCGTTTCTCCTTTGCTGTCGAAAGCCCCTTCGCTCTGATTTCCGTGACCATGTTTGTGTTCATGGGCATCCTCTTCAGCTTCTTCCACGAGCGGCTGCGACAGGCTAACCGGCTGGCCGCGGATGCCCAGTTCCGGGAGTTGTTCGAGCAGGCGGCGGTGGGCCTGGCCCAGGTCGGTCTGGACGGCTCCTTTCTGCGGGTCAACCAGCGCTTGTGTGACATCGTCGGCTATCCCCGCGGGGAACTGCTGGCGAAAACGATTCAGGACATAACCCATCCCGATGATTTGGCAGGCGGCGTCGCGCTGGTGCGTCAACTGCTGGCGGGCGAGCGGCAAACCTACACTCTGGAGAAGCGCTACCTCCGCAAGGATCAATCCGTGGTGCCGATCAATCTCACCGTCTCGCTGGTGCGGGACCGTGCGGGACAACCGGAGCATTTCATCTTGGTCCTCGAGGACATCACCGTGCGCAAGCGCGCCGAGGTGGCGACGGCGCAACTGGCCGCCATCGTACAATCCTCGGATGACGCCGTCATCGGCAAAACCCTGGACGGCCTCATCACCAGTTGGAATCCAGGGGCGGAGCGAGTTTTCGGCTTTTCAGCGGACGAAATGATCGGACACTCGATCACCATGCTTATTCCGCTGGAGCGCCAGGACGATGAGGAAAAAATCATGTCCCGGATCAAGCGCGGCGAAAGCGTGCAACATTTCGAGACCGTGCGGGTGAGAAAAGACGGCTGCTTGATAGATGTTTCCGTTACGGTGTCGCCGATCAAAGATGCCGACGGCAAGATCGTTGGGGTCTCCAAAGTGGCCCGCGACATCACCGAGCAAAAACGGGCGGCGGAGAAGCTGCGCCAGAGCGAGGCAGCGTTACGCGAAGGGCAGCGCCTCGCCAAACTGGGCAATTGGGAATGGAACACGGCGACCGACCGGCACACTTGGTCACCGGAAATCTACCGGATCTATGGACGCAACCCGGAACTGGCGCCAGCGGGTGTCCCGGAAGTATCGAAATACTTTACCCCCGAAAGTTGGGCCGGATTAAGCGCCGCGGTTGAGCAAGGGCTTAAGCACAACCTTGCCTATGAATATGATGCCGAGGTGGTGCGGCCAGATGGCGCTCACCGATGGGTCACGGCCCGCGGCGAGGCGTTGCACGATGCCAGCGGGAAAATGACCGGCCTCCGGGGGACGGTTCAGGACATCACCGAGCGCAAACAGGCGGACGAAAAAATGAGGCGCACCATTGCTGAACTCGAACGTTCAAACCAGGAACTGGAGCATTTCGCTTACGTGGCCTCGCACGACTTGCAGGAGCCGCTGCGGATGGTTTCCAGCTACACACAATTGCTGGCGCAACATTACGAGGGTCAGCTCGATGAAAAGGCCCGGAAATATATCCACTACGCGGTGGATGGGGCCGTGCGCATGCAAACGCTCATCAATGACCTGCTGACCTATTCGCGCGTGGGCCGGCACGGCAAGCCGCTGCAGCCCACCGATGCCCATGCCGTCCTGGGGGAGGCGATTCGAAATCTGGCCACTGCCATTGCGGAAACCCAGGCCATTATCTCCAACGACGATTTGCCGAAAGTTCAGGCCGACACTTCGCAACTGGTCCAGTTATTCCAAAACCTCCTGGCGAATGCCCTCAAGTTCCAGGGTGGCTCCCGGCCGCGGATCCACGTGTCGGCCCGCGCGGATGGGGACCGGTGGCGGTTCGCTGTCCGAGACAACGGCATCGGCATCGAAGCGCAATATGCGGAACGAGTCTTCATCCTCTTTCAGCGCCTGCACACGCGGGAGGAATACTCGGGTACCGGCATTGGCCTGGCCGTCTGCAAGCGCATCGTGGAGCGGCACGGTGGCAAAATCTGGTTCGAATCCGAGCCGGGAAAGGGTACGACTTTTTTCTTTACGCTGCCGGCGATTCAAACAAGATCCCCGAGCCCCGTGCAGCCGGCTTTATGAGACCAATTGAAATACTCCTCGTCGAAGACAACCCCGGTGACGCTGATCTGGCTCTCGAAGCGCTGGCCAGCGGCAAAGTGCGCAACACCCTCCATCATGTCACCGACGGCCTGGCGGCCATGGACTTTCTGCGGTGTCAAGGCAAATATGCCCGAGTTCCGCGTCCGGACCTGATCCTGCTGGACCTCAACATGCCCAAGAAAGATGGCCGCGAGGTGCTGGCCGAAATTAAATCCGACGCGGATTTGAAACGCATCCCGGTGGTCATTTTGACCACCTCCAAGGCCGAAGAGGACATCCTCAAGAGCTATAACCTGCACGCGAACTGTTTCATCACGAAGCCGATTGACCTGCACCAGTTCATCAAAGTGGTGCAGGCCATTGAAGAATTCTGGTTCACCATCGTCAAACTTCCGCCAACTTAAAGACAGCACATGAGCGAATCATTGGGAATTCTCCTAGTGGAAGACAATCCGGCGGATGCGGATTTAATCCGCGAGCTGCTGCCCGCCTCTGGGGCGGTGAGCTTCCAAGTGGAAGCAGTGGCGCGCCTCTCCTCCGCGCTCGCCCGGCTGCAATCCGCAGGGATTGATCTGGTCCTGCTGGATCTAGGTTTGCCCGATAGCCAGGGCCTGGAAACGCTTCGCCAATTGCGCGCTTCCGCGCCGGAGGTCCCGGTGATTGTGTTGACGGGCAATAACGACCGAATGATCGGCCTGCAGGCGGCTCAGGGGGGCGCGCAGGATTTCCTGGTCAAGGGGCAGCTTACCCAGGACCTGCTGGAGCGTGCAATCCGGTACTCCCTCGAACGTTTCAAATCAGCGACGGCATTGCGGGAAAGCGAAACCCGGTTCCGGAGCCTCTACGAAAATGCCGTGGTGGGTTTCTACCGCACGACCCCAGACGGCCGTGTCTTGATGGCCAATCCCGCCGTCTTGAAACTGCTGGGTTTTTCCTCCCTGGAGGAGTTGGCCCAACGCAACCTGGAGCAAGAGGGCTATGCGCCGAACTATTCGCGGGCGGCTTTCAAGGAGCGCCTCGAACAGGATGGCTTGGTCACGGGCTGGGAAGCGGCGTGGACGCGACGCGATGGGAGCCTCCGGTACGTGCGGGAAAACTGTCGGGTCGTGCGGGATGAATCCGGCCAGCCCGTTTTTTACGAAGGCTCCATCGAGGACATCACCGAGCGCAAACTCGCGGAGGCGGCGCGGGAAGAAGAGCGCAATCTGCTCCGGACATTGATTGACCACCTCCCCGAAATGGTCTTTGTGCGGGACACCGCCCATCGTTTCTTGATTGCCAATCAGGCCTTCGCCCAGCGTATGGATACCACCACGGACGGGATCGTGGGCCGGACGGACGTGGACTTTTATCCCCCCGCCGTGGCGTCCGCTTTTGCCGCCGCGGATCGAAAAGTGTTCGCCGGCGGCGCCCAACTTGATTACCAGTACGCCGTCGCGTTTCCGAACGGCGAGCGGCTGCAGGTTATGAGCACCAAAGTCCCGCTCAAGAACGCCCTTGGCGAGGTGACCGGCTTGGTGGGCGTCATTCACGACATCACGTCGCAAAAACTGGGAGAGCAAAAGTTGCGCGACAGCGAGGAGAAATTTGCGCGGATGTTCAACTCCAGTCCGGTGGCCACCTGCCTGACCCGCATTAAGGATGGCTTCTGTCTGGACGCGAACGCCGCCTTCTTGACCCTGTTTCAATGGTCCCGCGACGAAGTGGTCGGCCGCACAGTATTCGATTTGAATCTGTGGGTGAAGCTGGAGCAGCGGGCGGCTCTATTAGCCTTGCTTACTGACTATGGGGTCGTGCAAAACCATGAGTTGGAACTGCGCGCCAAGTCCGGCCAGATTCTACAGATTCTCTGGTCCGGCGTGCGGTTGGTGGTGGGCGGCGAAAATTGCCTGCTCGGCTCGGCGCTGGACATCACGGACCGCAAGCGCGCCGAGGAGCAGATGCTGGTGCAATTCAGCGCACTGACCGCTGCCGCCAATGCCATTGTCATCACCGACCGCAAAGGCAGAATCGAATGGGTCAATCCATCATTCACCCGGATCACCGGTTACACGCCTCAAGAGGCCATCGGGCAAAGCACGCGCCTGCTGAAGTCCGGCCAGCATCCCTCGGACTTTTACGCCAACCTCTGGGCCACCATCTCCACCGGTGAGGTCTGGCACGGCGAGGTGGTGAACCAAGGCAAGAATGGCAAGCCCTACACCGAGGACATGACGATCACGCCCATCCGCGGCGCGAATGGGGAGATCGCACACTTCGTGGCCATCAAGCAGGATATCACGGAACGCCGGGCGCTGGAAAACCAGCTTCGCCAGGCGCAGAAGATGGAGGCCATGGGCACCCTGGCCGGCGGCATTGCGCACGATTTCAACAACATCCTCGCCGCCATGGTCGGCTTTGGCTATTTGCTCCAGCAGGACACGGCAGACAATCCAGAGGCGCAGGAAAATGTCGCGGAAATTCTCCAGGCCACCAACCGGGCCAAGGATCTGGTCCGGCAAATCCTCACCTTTAGCCGCCAGCGGGAACAAAGGCCGGAAGTCATCAAGCTGGAGATCGTCGTCAAAGAGGCGCTGAAATTACTCCGCGCCTCGCTGCCGGCCCACATCAAAATCGAAATGCGTCTGGCCCCCGATGCGCCCGCCGTGCTGGCCGACCCGACGCAAGTCTATCAAGTCGCCATGAACCTGGCCACTAACGCGCTCCATGCCATGGAAGACCGGCCCGGCCGACTCGCGGTCAGCCTCGACCCGGTGCTGCCGGACGCGGAACTCCGGCGGGCGCATCCGGAATTGAAACCGGTGCCGTACGCGCGGCTGACGGTCGCGGACACCGGGCACGGCATGGACGCCCAGATTATGGAGCGCATTTTTGACCCGTTCTTCACCACCAAGCCCGTCGGCAAAGGCACTGGCCTGGGCTTGTCCGTGGTGCATGGCATCATCAAGTCCCACGACGGCGTGATTACCGTGGAAAGCCAGGTGGGCGTGGGCACCACGTTCCGCGTTTATTTCCCGGCGCAAACGCAAGACCTCGCCTTGACGGAAACCGTGAAGTCGCAGGTTTCACAGGGCCGCGGACAGAAAATTCTGTTTCTGGATGACGAGCCGGCCCTGACTGCGGTGTCGCAAAAACAGTTGCTGCGGCTGAACTACCAAGTGACCATCTCCAACAGCGCTCCCGAGGCCCTCCGCTGGTTCCGCGAAAATCCGGCGCAATTCGATCTGGTCATCACCGACCTGACCATGCCGGACATGAATGGCGTGGAAGTGGCGCGCCTGATTCACGCACTCCGGCCGGAACTGCCCATCATTTTGGCCAGTGGCTACGCCACCTCGGTGAATGCCGAAACCCTGCGGGAAGCCGGCATCTTGGAACTCATCGAGAAACCGGTTTCGTGGACGGCCCTGGCCGCAGTGGTACACCGGGTTTTGAAGGGTTGAATCCGGAACCCGAAGTCCAAGATCCAAAATAAGGGTCCCTCATCCCCCCAAAGATGACGCGTCGGTCACGTCGCCCTTGTTGAAATCCACATATTCCTCGGTCAAATCGGCGGCGTACATCACCGCGCTGGCCTGGCCAAGGTTCAGGCGGATGTGCAGCTCGAATTCCTTCGGTGCCACTGCGGCGCACAACTGTTGGAACGTCGCCTTCGTCGGTTGGCCACGCTGGAGGCTCCACAAAATGCGCTGGCTGCCCGGCGCGGCGTAGCCGATGTCAATTCTCTCCTCCACCACTTTCGCGGGGGAATAGCCCACGGCGTCAATGATGCGGCCCCAGTTCGGGTCGCCGCCATGCCAGCTCGTTTTCACCAGCGGGCTGTTGGCCACGGCGCGCGCTGCGGCATCGGCATCCTGGATCGTGCGGGCGCCCTGTACGCGCACCGTCACCACCCGATGCACCCCCTCGCCATCGCGCACGATTTTCTTGGCCAACTCCAGGCAAACGTGATTGAGCGCGGCTTGGAAAACCCCGAACTCCGGACTCCTCACTCCGAATTTCCGGTTCCCCGCCAGACCATTGGCCAGGATCAGGACCGTGTCATTCGTGCTCATGTCGCCATCCACCGTGATGCGATTGAAACTGTTCGCCACGGCCTCGCGCAAGGCCGTCCGCAAGACCTTCGCTTCCACCGCCGCGTCGGTAGTGACAAAGCCCAGCATGGTGGCGTGGAGCGCGCCCTGCGGCAGCGCGGCGGGCCGCGCGCCCGTGGCCGACATGCCTGGCTGGATCATGCCCGCGCCTTTGCAAATGCCCCCCAGGCGCACCGTCTGGCCGCCCAGCTTGAACTCCACCGCCGTTTGCTTGGGCTTGGTGTCGCTGGTCATGATCGCCTCAGTGGCGTGGTCGGCGTGTGCCGCCGTGCTGCCCAGCATGGTCGCTGCGGCGGCGATGCCCGCCCGGATATTCTCCATGGGCAGGGCTACGCCAATCCGTCCGGTCGAGCCCACCAGCGCGCGGCCGGCGGACAGGTTCAACGTCCGCTCGGTGAACGCCGCCATCTCGCGCGCATCCGCCAAACCCTGTTTGCCGGTGCAGGCGTTGGCATTGCCGGAATTAACCACCACCACCTGCGCGGTGCCCTTCTTCACGAGCTCGACGCAGACCTTCACCGGCGCGGCGCAGACCTGATTGGTGGTAAACATGCCGGCCACCGCCGCCGGCGCTTCGGAAACGATCAGCGCCAGATCGCGCTTCTGGCCTTTGTTTGAGCCCTTGCCCGTGCCGAGCCGCTTGATGTCGCAAAACACGCCGCTGGCCATGAATCCGATGGGGGCGACGATGGAACCGCTGATTTCGGTGAACTTCGTTTTCATTGCTTGTATAAAATGTCTGTTCCGTTGTTCCGGATGCTTGGTGTGTTGCGCTCAACGGCAACGGGCAAAGGCTAACACGGCCGGGATTTAATCGCCAATCGGATTCTCAAGGCGGATTCAGGAATGGGGTGGGGACGGCTCGTCCCCAAGGATGGCTGGCCAAAGCTGAAGACCTGGGGACGAGCCGTCCCCACCCCGGTTTCCACGGATGCTTGAATCCGTCCTGTCGGATTCTTCCAGCGGTCCATCCTCGTAGCGCATGGCTTTCCAGCCTGCGGGTTCGCGGGACTTTCTAGTCCCGCGTTTCTCCGCCGCGTCAAGATCCGGTTCCTAGTCGCATCGCGCGGCTTCCATGAACCGGAGCGCTGGCCTCCCGGCCCGGCTCGTGGGAAATGGCCGCCGTCGAGCCGTACCGGAGGCCGGCGCTCCTATCGCCTGGTTCATTTTCCCACGGTGCATCCAATTTTGGAGGTCGCGAGCTTCCCATATACTGCTCCAAAACCCTTCAATATCCAACCGCCCAGAGTTGTCGGCCGGCGACGCAATCAAGCCCCAATTTTGGTCGCCTGCAGACGGCCAGATTTTCCGTAAAGGTTTGCGCTTGACGTTGGGCTAGGAAAATTTATCCTGTATGAACAAAGCGGTATTGGCTGGTTTTGCCAGCGTGCGAAGTCGGAGACAAAGGTCTTTCCGACTTTTTTGTTCGCCGGAACCGGGGTCGATACCGCGCAGTTGACAGCGTATGAATCCTGATTTTATAGCCGGGCTGGAGTTTTGGGAGCGAGAGAAAGGCGTCAGTCGTGAAACCCTCATGGCTGCCGTCCAGGAAGCGTTGTTGCAAGCCGCCAAGAAAGCCGTGGGGCCGGCGCGCGAATTGCGCGTGGACATGGACGCAAAAAACGGGGACATCAAGGCCTTTGCCAAGCTGATCGTGGCCGACCGCGTGGTTTCGCAGCATGACCAGATCTCCGTCTTTGACGCGCGGCGCCTCAAGCCCGATGCGAAAGTGGGCGATGAAATTGAAAAAGAGGTGACGCCGCAGGGCTTTGGCCGCATTGCGGCCCAGTATGCCAAGCAGGCGCTGATGCAAAAAGTGCGCCAGGCGGAAAAAGCCATGCTCATCACCGAGTACAAGGACCGCGTGGGCGAGATTGTCAGCGGTACGGTACGCCGATTTGACCGCTCGGATGTGATTTTGGATCTAGGCAAGTACGAGGCGCTTCTGCCCAACAAGGAGCGCGTGCCGACTGAGGAATATCAGGTCGGCGAGCGCATTCGCTGCTACATCAAGGCCGTACAGGAAGGACCGCACGGGCCGGAAATCATTCTGTCGCGATCCGATACGCGGTTCATCGTCAAGTTGTTCCAATTGGAAGTGTCCGAAATCAACGACGGCACGATTGAAATCAAGGGGATCGCGCGCGAACCCGGTTTCCGCACGAAAATGGCCGTCTATTCACGCGATTCCAAGGTGGATCCCGTGGGCGCCTGCGTGGGCATGCGCGGCCAGCGCGTCAAGAACATCGTCCGCGAGTTGAACAACGAAAAAGTGGATGTGATTCCGTGGTCCTCCGACATCAAGGCCTTTGTGACCAAGGCGCTGGAGCCGGCCAAAATCAAGAGCATTGAGGTGAACGAGGCGAGGAAGACCTTGGGTATTCTCGTGGCCGAAGACCAGTTGTCACTGGCCATCGGCAAGCGCGGCCAGAACGCGCGGCTCACGGCCCGGCTGACGGGCTGGGAAGTGAACATTGACGCGGAACATGTGGTCACCAAAGGCTTTGAGGAAAAAGTCGCGGAAGCGGTTGCGAACATCGCGGCCATTGTCGGCATCACCCGTGAGCAGGCCGATGCCCTCGTCCATGCCGGCATAACGCGGCTGGAGGATTTATTGTCGGCGGAGGCTGGCGATTTGGCGGACATCCCGGGGATCGGAGAAAGCGCTGCGACGATTCTGGAAGCGGCGCGGAATGAAGCCGAACGCCGGAAGATCCGGCTCAATGGAGATGCCCCGCCAGAGGGCACTCCCTCAAACCAGTGATTTTATGGCGCGGACTGGAACTGTTTTATTGTTTGCGATTTGAGCCATGACGGCCAAGCGCATATTCCGGTCGGCGGCAGTGGAAATAATTTATGCCCGTTCGTGTTTACGACATTGCGAAGAAACTTGGCCTCGAGAACAAAGAAATTCTCGCAAAGGCCAAGGAAATGGGCATTGCCGCCGCCAAGGTCCCCTCCAGCTCGCTCGATAAGATCAGCGCCGAGTGGCTGGAAGAGGAAATCATCAAGACCAACCCGGCGGTAGCCGCCCGGCTCACCGCCCGACCAGCGGAAGAAAAGCCCAAGCCCGCAGCCGTCGAGGAGCCGGTCATCGTCATTCACGCGCCCGAGGCACCACCACCATCACCGCCCGCACCGGCACCATCAGTGGAGGTGAAACCGGAACCAGTGGTCGCGGCCAAAGTGGAGGCGCCGCCCGCGTCTGCGCCCCCGTCCACACCGGCACTCGCGCCCGTACCTGCACCGACGACGCTTGCTCCTGCGCCCCCGCCTGCGCCGATACCCACCGTGGTCGCGCCGCCGGTGGTGACATCCCCGCCCCCGCCCAAACCCATCGTCCCGGTCGTTCCGCCGCCCCCGCCCAAGCCGCAAGTGGGCGATTTGGTCGGTAGAATCCAGTTGCCTCTCCGTCCCTCCCCTCGTCCTGGTGATCGTGACCGTGGCGGCAACCGCGGCGCGCATCCAAGCTCGACGGTCGGCGCCCGCCCCGGCCAGCCACCACGAGGCGACCATCGTGGCCAACCACGATTTGATGGCCGTTCGGGCAGCCAGCGTGGTCGCGATGGTCGTTTGCAACCCAGCGCGGCACCGGCCAAACCCGCCGCTCCGCAACAGCCGAAAATCTCCCTGCCGTCCGACGCCCAAGTCATTACCATCAAGCCGCCGATCATCGTTCGCGCGCTGGCCGAGGCGTTGAAACAGAAGCCTTTCGCGATCATCGCCGAGCTGATGAAGCTGCGCGTCATGGCCACGGTCAACCAATCCATAGACGAAAAAATCGCCGCGCAGGTTGCCGCCCATTTCGGTTTCCGCTTCGAGGCCGAAAAACGCGCCAAAGGCGAAGGCATCGTTCACCAACAGGAGCGGAAGGTGGAATTGGACGTGGACGACAAGCCGGAGGACTTGAAACCGCGCGCGCCGGTCGTGACCATCATGGGTCACGTGGACCATGGCAAAACGTCGCTCCTGGACGTCATCCGCAAAGCCAACGTCGCGGCGGGTGAAGCCGGCGGCATCACGCAACACATCGGGGCGTACACCATTTCCGTACCCCATCCGGAACGTAAGAGCGATCTGGCACAAATCACGTTTTTGGATACGCCCGGCCACGCGGCGTTCAGTTCCATGCGCGCCCGCGGAGCCAACGTCACGGATATTGTCGTGCTCGTCGTCGCGGCCAACGACGGGGTGATGCCCCAAACGCTGGAAGCGCTCGCCCATGCCAAGGCGGCGAAAGTGCCCATCTTGGTGGCCATCAACAAATGCGATCACCCCAACGCGAATCCGCTAAAGGTCCGCCAGCAGTTGCAGGAAAAGGGGCTGGTGCCCGATGATTGGGGCGGCGACACCATTTACGTTGAATGTTCCGCGTTGACCAAGCAGGGGGTGGACAAGCTGTTGGAAATGATTTTGCTTCAGGCCGACCTGTTGGAATTGAAGGCCAACCCGGACCGCAACGCGAAAGGCAATGTCATCGAGTCCGGTGTCTCGCCCGGCGGCCCGACGGCCACGGTGCTGGTGCGCAAAGGCACCCTGCACCTGAGCGACGTGGTGATTTGCGGCGAATTTTATGGCAAAGTCCGCGCCCTCATCAACGAGGAAGGCCAGCGGCTCAAGGTGGCCGGTCCGTCCGTCGCGGTGAGTGTCTTGG
>Ga0302320_10025135_pt1 | contig 11592 bp, 8 predicted proteins | sample Bog_T0_3_FD_202130 | JGI IMG/M metagenome (GOLD analysis project Ga0302320, IMG submission 202130) | Peat permafrost microbial communities from Stordalen Mire near Abisko, Sweden - Bog_T0_3 | ecosystem: Environmental > Terrestrial > Soil > Wetlands > Peat | place: Sweden: Abisko, Stordalen Mire... | reverse complement strand
GCGATTTGCGAATGTAGAGGGCGTCGATGACCCACATGACGATGCCGCCGATGACCAGCGCCGATCCCATGAGCACCAGGCTCTCGAGGTGCTTGCCGATGACCTTGGTCAGCAGAAACGCCGGAGCGGCGGTGCAGACGAAGGCAATGGCCACCAAAGTGAGGGGATGGGTGAGGGTGGTGCGGTCGCCGCGTTCGCCATGGGGAAAGGTCGCGACAAAGTTTGCGATGCGGTCACGGAAATAGATGGGCAGAGTGAGAATGGCGCCCAACTGGATCACGATGGCAAACATCTTCCAATATCCGTCGTCGAGGGCAATGCCGAGAAGCGACTGGCAGATGCGCAGATGGGCGGTGGAGCTGACGGGCAGAAACTCGGTCAGCCCCTCAACGATTCCAAGGATAAGGGCGAGGATGTAATCATGCATGACGGTAGTAAGAGTTTATCAGCATAGGGAACAAAAGGTGAACCGGGCGCGGCGGAGCCGTCCGGGTGGCGGACTGACGAGCGGTTGTGGGGGAATAAATAACTGCGACCCGGGGTGGGGATCGCATCCAAACAGATGTATACGCCTGGCGGGCGGCCTCGCGGCCAGCCTGGGGGCCGTCACAACTCATTTCCGGCAAGTGTGTTCTCGTTCGCGACAGGGAGGGTTTCATGCGGAATCATCATCAGGTACGGCCCGGCTCAGCCATCGTGGTTCTGGGTTGCGTTCTGGCAGGTTTGTGTTTTCTGGCGGTTTCGTCCGGCACGGCCAAGGCACAGGGCGGCGCTGCGGTCAGCAAGCCATGGATCAGCGCGAACGAGGAAGTGATTTCTGCCGCGGACCCGGAGGCCGCGGCAGAGGTCGCGGCGCTCTGCGTGCCCAAGATACTGGCGAACAAGGAATTGGTGACTCCAGCGCAACGGAAAGCTGCTGGGAATATCGCGTGGCCGCCGCTGACGGACCAGGCGGATGGCTTTGCATGGCCGGATACGGAGTTAGGGGTCGTTAAAGGGGATGGCGGCTATGTGTTCTTTGGCAGCGACGGCGGGCTCCACACCCGTCAGTACTGGGAGGGCTTGTACTACGGCAACAATAAGTATGGGTCGATCACGCGCACGATTGGGACATTGGACAATCCACTCGGGACGGAACCTCCGATTGACGTGACCATTCATGCGAATTCCGATCCGTCGGTAAATCCGTACTATGCGAGTTATGACTATATGGGCGGCGGGCCGGTGTACCGGGTTCCGGTGGGGATGCCGGGGGCGGGCAAGCTGCTGCTGGTGTACCACGCGGAGATACCGACCATCACAACGCAGAGCTTTGATTCGGTGCTGGCGCTGGCGTCGTCGTCGGATGGGGGAATGAACTGGACGGACCTGGGGGAGATCATTCGCCTCAACCAGGGCTACCGGACGGACATGGACGGCTACGATATTGGCGATGCCAACCTTGTGGTCTCTCCGGACGGCAAGTATTTCTATATTTATTTTTCCGATTGGCTGGCCAACGGCACGACGCATTGGGGAAACACGATCAGCGTCCTCTCAGTGGCGCGCGCGACGATTGCGTCGGTGCTGAATGACGCGTTCGGCGTCAGGCCGCGGGCCGCTGCGTTCCAGAAATACTACAAGGGGTGGGATCGGAACCAGGGGCTGGGAGGGTATTCGCAGGACATCAATCCACTGGGCGGGTACAACGGGAACCAGCAGGTTGCGTATAACTCCTACCTGAAGCGCTACCAGATGTTCATCAACCAGGGGGTCCTGATTGCGTATGCCGAATCTCCGGACGGGATGCGATGGTCGCTGCCCTCGGTGCTGCACGATTTCCGCAATGATCCGGATATGCCCTCGATCTACGATGTGCCGGTGGGTATGGGAGAAGACCCCAGCATTCTGGGAAAGGAGTTTTATATCCTCTACACGCGCTCTCCGAGCGGACTTGGGTGGAGCGGGGCGTCGGTGGATCGCTTCACGGTGTCGTGCCAGTGAGGTGCATGGGCAGGCGGTAGAACGAGCCACCACCAGCCGGTTGGTTACTCGAGCGCTGTGCCATAGACGGGAATGTTGTTCCGCACCATGAAGAGCAGGCGCTCGGCGCGGGCGTTCCACTCCGGGCTGGCGTTTTTCTCGATGACTTTTTGCGCAGCCGCCTGGGCGCGCTGCGCGGCTTCGGGAATCTTTCTGGATTCGCCTTCACCGGCGTAGATCGCGATCAAGGCGGCGCGGCGGTAGGCGGCGTTGTACAAGGCTTCGGCGGCGTTGGGCGAGTTGGGATGCTCGGCGGCGTATTTCTCGTAGATTTCGGATTCTTTCTCAGGACACTTCGAGGCGGCCGACCATTCGCCGCAGAGCTTGTTGTCCAGCATCTCGAAGGCGGCCATGTCGGCCCACCTGCTTCCCGGAAATTTCTTATGCACCAGGCGCATGGCTTCCTCGTCAATCGGAGGGCGATCGCCGGGACTCGCCGTCTTGTAGGAGGGCCGCGACTGGATGTCTTCCTTGTCAAGCTGCCATTGGATATCGGCAGCGCGATAGAGCGCTTCGGCGGCCAGCGGCGACTTTGGGAACAGGTCGAAGACACGATAGTAGAGTCGCCGGGCGTCGGCTGCGGCGCCCTTGCGTCCGTGGCTACGGCTGGCTTCGTCCTCGCTGTCGGCGGCTTCGCCAAACAGAATCTGGTCGCCTTTGGCGGCTTTCTCGCCGATGAACGCCTTGTCGAGAATCCATCCGGTAACGTTGCGCTCGCGTGAGATGTCGGGATCGGGATTGTAGGGCGCATCCATGAGGGTAACGATGACGTGGGCCCAGCCGGGAGTGCGTTCCAGCGCGATGGCCTGGCGTCCGCGCTCGGCGGTGGCCAGGCGGGCGCCGCTTACGAATGGAGAAACGTAGATCACCACCTTGCGAAGGACGGTCCCGCGCTCGGCGGCCAGGGCCGTGCCGCTGAGCAGGCAGCACAGCATCAGGCCAAGAGCGGCGGCACGGCAGGCCAGTTGAGCCGGCGACTTATTCCCCGCGCGATTTGCAGCCAGCGCCGTCATGGTTCCACCAGCACTTCGGCCACCTGCCTGGGATCGGCGTTGCCGCCGCTGAGGATGGCTACGGTCTTGTGGCTCGCGCCCAGTTCGGCGCGATGAAAGAGCCACGCTGCCATGGTGACCGCGCCGCTGGGCTCGGCCATCAGGCGCGCACCGAGGATCAACTGCCGCATCGCCTGGCGAATCTCATCTTCGCCGACCGTAACCACGTCATCGAGAAACTTTGCGAGGTGTTCGAAGTTGCGGGCGCCGATGCTCTGGGTGCGCAGTCCGTCCGCCACGGTGCCGGAGGCGCGTTCGGCGGCGATGCGCACGACGTGGCCCTGGCGCAAGCTCTGCTGGGCATCGTTGGCGAGCGCGGGCTCGACGCCGATAACCCTGGCGCGGCTGCCGCTCAGCTTGATGGCGGCGGCCACGCCGCTGGAAAGTCCTCCGCCGCCAACGGGGACCAGCACCAGTTCCACGTCGGGGAGATCTTCGAGAATTTCGAGCCCGGCAGTGCCTTGTCCGGCGATGATCTGGAGATCGTCGTAGGGCGGAATGACGACGTAGCCGTGGGCGGCAGCCAGCTCCAGAGCTTTGTCGCGGCGCTCCTCGCTGCCGCTGCCCACGGGAACGATCTCGGCCCCGAGGGCCAGGGTGGCGTCGAGTTTGATGCGCGGAGCGTTGGCGGGCATCACGATCACGGCACGCGCTCCCAGGGCGCGGGCGGCATAGGCCACGCCCTGGGCGTGATTTCCCGAGGAATAGGTGATCACGCCGCGGGCACGTTCCTCCGCGGTGAGGGATGCAATCTTGTTATAGGCGCCGCGCAGTTTGAAGCTGCCGATGGGTTGGAGGCTTTCGGGCTTGAGGTAAAACTCCCCGTGGTCTGGGGAGCCGAAGTAGCGCACCAGGGGCGTATGCACGGCGACGCCGGTGAGCCGTGCCTGCGCTTGCCGCAAATCCGCCAGGGTGATCATAGTGTGAGAGTCCTCCGCAACCGCGCGCTCTGCATCCGGGTACGCGGCAGCCGCCGCCTCAATCGCGCTCGGCGCTCGCAGTGTCAAGCACGTCGAGCATTAGTTTCATCCAATGTATCAGGCGAAGTTTGTCCATGAGGCCGGCGCCGCCCACCTCGACATGGCCGATGGCGGGGGAGATCAGGGCGGCGCGCAGCACGCCCGGAGGCAGGTCGCGTTCGAGCCAGAGGGTCTCGGTGGGGGGCACGACGTTGTCTGCCGAGCCATGCAGCAGCAGCACCGGGAGATGGAGCCTGGCGAGATAGAAGTGGGGCGAGGCGGCGTCAAGTTCCGGCTTGGCCTGGGCGAGGGCGCGGCGGATATCGGGCACCAGCGACTTGGTGTCATGGGCAAAGAGCTGGGCCATGCGCGCTTGTCCCTCGGGGCTGAGCCGGGCGGCCTCGGCGTGCGCCCGCGGCACGTCTTCCCAGAGGAGGGTGCGCAGGACGGTGCGCGCCTGGGCGAGATCCTGCGGCGAGAAGAAGGCGGAAGCGTGGGAATAGGCAGTAACCAGCGAGCCGTACTCATGGGCCTGCATGTGGAGCACGGTGCCGTCGGGAGCGCGGGTCTCGTCGGTTTCGAAGAACTCCAGCACGCGGGTCAGATCGTCGTGCGCGCCGATGGCGATGACGCCGGATAGCTGGCGCTGGACAGACGGGTCACTGGCGGCGATCAGCGACATGCCGCCGGCGAAGCTCAGTCCCAGCAGTCCCACCCTGGGCGCACCGCTGCGGCGCGCCAGTTCGTGCACCGCGTCGCCAATGACGACGGCGGAGCGTTGGGTGATGTTGTAATCGGCCAGTTCATCAACCTGCGGCGTCAGCACCAGGTAGCCGTGCGAGGCCAGGGCGGCGGCGAAGCGCCGCAGGCGCGGCTCCTCGATGCCCAGATGATGGACGCCGGGCACCACCACGACGGGGCTGGGATGGGCGATTCCAATGGGGTGATAGATGCGCGCCCGCGCCACGGGCTGGCTGGGAAATGTAATCTCCTCCTCGCTGACCGGGTTGGTGTCGAAGCGCGCGAGCGGCGAGCCGGGCATGTCGGCAATCACCATGAGGATCGAGGTGGCACGCAGGTGTCCGTAAACGGTAGGCGCCAGCGCCAGCAGGAGCAGCGGCAGAAACGGCAGCGCCAGAAGAATGCGGGAGCAGGACGGGAAGCGAGCGCTGACCCTGGGCGCGGCTTGCGATGCAGACATTGGCGCCGGGAAGGAAGCTGAAATCATAGAACCGTTGTAAACCGCTGACGGTGTGCAAGGGAAGGGCAAAGCGCGGGCCGGCCCTGAGTGGGCCATGTTTGGCAGCAGCCGACGGAGCCGGCGGGATGGAATCTGATGGCTGCGGTGATGAGCGCGGGAGTGACGGCGGCCAGGTGAGTTTCCGCCAGTTGAACAGCGAGGGGTGAGCTACTTTTTCTCCGCCGCGTTCTTTTCCGGCGCGGCACCGTATGTTTTCAGCGCCAACTCCAGATCCTCGATGCGATGGCTATCCTTGAGCTTGTCGAGCGAATCGCGGGAAGCGGCGATCTTGCGGTCGCGTATGGCGATCAAGTTATCGCGATTGCGACGCCAGCGTGCGACCACCGACGGCGGCACGGTGCCCATGCCCGCGGGGACAAAGCGGCGGTCGGCGATCTTGGCCTTGATTCCACGGGCTGCCAGTTGGCGCTGCAAGGTCGGAATGTGGGCGGCTCCGTAAGCGAAGACGATACTGCGAGTGTCCGTTCGGGCAGCAGCGAGGCAATTTTCCACGATGCGGCGATTGCGCTGATGCCAGCTTCCCATGGCGACGTCGGAGACCGTGTGGTCGGCGGCCAACACTTCCCACTGATGATCGGCGATTGCCACGGCCTTGGTGTGCAGAAAATCAAAGAGCGTTGGATCGCTTTCGGCCGCCATTTGTTTGGCGACGTCCGCGGAGATCGCGTCGATCTTGTCCTTGTTGTCCTTGGGTTGAAACTGCTCGGCGCGGGCCTGCCAGGCGCGGGCGACGCGCCAGTCAGATGGGATGAAGCGGGCGTGCAGCGAGGGGGCGATTTCAGATAGGAATGCGGCCTCGGGAGGGAAGTAGCCTTCCATCGGGCCATGGTAAGCCTCGGGCGTGATCTCGCCGCAGATCAATTGCGGATGCAGCGCCTCAACCTCGGTTCGCAGATCGGCGAGAGAGTAGTGGCTTTCAGGTTTGAAATGCAGATCGTGCGCCGTGCCCAGCAGGAAAACTTCCAGATCCTGCGAAGCCTGGACGGGCTGCGTCTGGGCGCAAAGGCCGGAGGACAACGCCAGCCCCAAAAGAACGACGAACAGTTTTCTCAAGAGAAATCTCCGCTGCAAACCGAGGATGGCCCGAATTATACTGCCCGCGGCGTGCGGTGGCAGCATGGCGGGCGCGGCTTGCGAAATTCGCAAAAAGAAAATGCGCGGATCGCTCCGCGCAGGCTGTGATTCGTGGTGAGTTAAATCTCGACGATGACCGGGATGATGAGCGGCCGGCGCTGCGTATTACGGTTGATGAAGCGCTTGAGGTCGATGCGGATTTTTTCCTTGATCATCCCGTAGTCGGCCACTTCCTCGCGGGTGGAGTGTTCGAGGGTGCGGCGCACGGTGGCGCGCGCCTCCTCCACAAATCCATTGTCGTCCGGCGCTCCGGCAAAGCCGCGCATGACGATCTCCGGCGCGCCTTCCAACTTTCCGGTGAGCTTGTTGACGGCCAGTATGGGCATGACGAATCCGTCCTCGCTGAGGTGCTTGCGGTCGCGGATGATGAGTTCCTCGACGACGTCCGAGTTGGAGCCCGAGTCGATGCAGATGCGGCCGACCGGGGCCTGGCCCACGCGCCGCGCGCCGAGTTCGTCGAATTCCAGAATGTCGCCGGTCTCGATCATGATCACATTGCCGACCGCGCCCTTCATGCCGCCGGCCAGTTCGGCATGCTGCTTGAGCTGGCGGTACTCGCCGTGAATGGGAATGAAATAACGCGGCCGCACAAGATTGATAATCAGCTTCAACTCTTCCTGGCTGGCGTGTCCGCTGACGTGCACCGGCGGCTTGGATCCGTCGTCGTAGATGACCTTGGCGTCACGCCGGAAGAGATGGTCGATGACGCGGTAGATGCCTTTTTCATTGCCGGGAATGACCCGGGAGCTGAGCACCACGGTGTCGCCCGGCTCGATTTTGGCGTGGCGATGGTTGTCCACGGCGGCGCGCGAGAGTGCGCTCATCGGTTCGCCCTGGGTACCGCTGATCATGACCATGACCTGCTCGGGCGGAAGGTCTTTAATCTGTGCCGGGGTGATGAAGGCCGAGGACGGCAGCTTGATAATTCCCAGGTCCTGCGCGATCTCGGTGGATTCGGTCAGGCTGCGTCCGACGAGAGCGATCTTGCGGTGGAACTGATGCGCCATCTCGGTGGCCATCTTAATGCGATGAATGGAGGACGAGAAGCAGGCGACGAAGAGCTTGCGCCGGGCATGGAGGAATATCTCTTCGAACTTGGGACGCACGGCGCGCTCGCTGGGCGTGTAGCCGGGCCGCTCCACGTTGGTGGAGTCCTGCAGCAGGGCCAGCACGCCCTCCTTGCCGTACTCGGCAAAGGCGTGCAGGTCGAACAGCTTGTTATCGGTCGGCGTGAGATCGACTTTGAAATCGCCGGTGTGAATAATGACGCCGAGCGGAGTATGCACGGCCAGCGCCACGGCATCCACCGTGGAGTGGGTGACCTGGATGGGATGGATGGTGAAGGCGCCGAGTTGGAAGCGCTTTCCCGGCTTGATCTCGTTCAGCTCGGCGTTGTCCAGCAGGCCGTGCTCTTCGAGTTTGTCTTCCACGTAGGCGAGGGTGAACTCGGTGGCATAAATGGGCACGTTGAGCTCGGCGATCAGCCAGGGAATGCCGCCGATGTGGTCCTCATGGCCGTGAGTAAGAATGACGCCGCGCACCTTGGCGCGATTTTCGATCAGGTAGGTAAGCGAGGGAACGACGATATCGACGCCGAGCAAGTCGTCCTCGGGAAACATCATTCCGGCATCGATGACGATGATGTCATCGTTCCAGCGGATGGCCATGCAGTTCATTCCGAACTCGCCGAGGCCACCGAGAGGTACAATATGAAGCTTTCCAGCAGGCATGTCTTTCAATGCTAGCACATGCCGGAGGCCGGGACGGCATGCGCCGGGCGAGCCGACGGCGGGCCGGAAGGGGGCAAAATTCCGCAAGCCACGATTCCCGCGGCACGAAATAGCAGCCGCGCCATCTTTTCCCTGGAGCCGCATGCGGCTACACTGGTGCCCTATGGCTGAACCGGCGGAGAACAACTCATGGCTGGCGCGGCGGCTGAATGCAGCGTTCCGGGCCGCGCTGACGCGCGCGTATGAGACGGTGCGCGTCCATCCCGACGAATACCTGATGGACCTGCGCAGTGCGCATGGATTGGCGGTCGCCAGCTACGACGGAGTGTTCACGCTGCCGGTTTCCGAACTGGATTCGATTGCGCGGCAGACGGTGCGCGGCGCCATGAAAGTGGCCGGCGCGACGGGTGCGGGCGTGGGTCTTGGCGGGCTGGTCACGATCATACCCGACCTGGGAATTCTGTCGGCGATCACCATGCGCATGGTGCAGAAGTTGAGCCTGATTTACGGTTTCCAGTTCAACACGGACGAAGAGGTTGCTGAACTCTGGGTGGCCGCCGCCACCGCTGCCGGCATCGACATCAGCAAGGAAGTGCTGGAGAGAACCCTGCTGAGAGGTTTTGTAGAGCGGGTGATTGGACGGATGGCGGCGCGCTTGAGTACCGAGTTTGCCGAGAAACTCGTCGCGCGCGCTATTCCCCTCGTCAGCTCCGCCATGGGCGCGGTGCTGAATTATTACTTTGTGCGGGCGTGGGGAAATCGCGCGCAGGCTCACTTCCGCCAGCGCCATCTCGAGGAGCGGAACCGGCGCAGCCAGCCGATATTGCTGCCGGCTGCTCGAGAGTAGGACATTCCGCGGGAGGTCGATGCGGCTCTAGCGGATCGCCACAGGACGGTCTTTCATCAGCTCCAGGAATCGCTCATCGGTCAGGGCGCGGGCAAATTCCTTATCGCGATAGACCTCGTCGATTTGCGGATAGCCGTCTTCCATGGCGCTGCGGAGGAAGTGCAAGGCACGATCCAGGTCGCCGCTGGCCGCAAACAGGCGGGCCATGACAAAGGAGAACTGGGCGCGGTCCTGCGGAGAACTGAGGTGCGCGCTGATGCCGCTTTGCGAAGTGCGCTCGAAGAACGTGGGATCCAGCTCGAAGGCCTTGCGGTACTCGGCGAGGCCGTGATCAAACTGCTTGTCATCCATGAAAGCCGCCGCCAGGTTGTTGTGAAACGAGGCGCTGTCGGGCTTGAGCGAGATGGCCCGCTGGTAGGTGCGAATGGCATCGTCCAGATGGTGCGGCGAGGTGGTACGCAAGTAGTAGCTGACGGCCAGATTGTTCCAGGCATCGGCCATGCGCTTGTCTTTGCGCACCGCTTTCTTGGCTGCCTTTTCCGCCTCCACCGGATGGCGGAGCTGCAACTCGGAGATGGCAATCTTGTTGTAATATCCGGCGCTGGAATGCTTGCGGATAGCGGCGCGGTAGCAATCGATGGCGGAGAGATAATCCTTGCCCTGGCGCAGCCGGTCGCCTTCTTCGTCCAGTTGTTCGGCGGTCATGGAGCGCATCTCAGACAGTGTCGGAGCGGCGATGGCCGGCTGCGGCGCAATCGAGACAGGCAGGTCGGGTGTCTGCGCAGAAACAGAGTGGGACAGGCTGGCGCCGGAAATGGCTTGCGCCCGGGGGCCACTCGCCGCGCAGAGCGAGAGTGCGGAGAACAGCATGCAACCTGTGACGGTGAGAGAACGGAGAGCCATGCGCGAAGACCCCGAAACGGCTCTGGAGTTCAGCTCCAGAGTTCTCTGCCAATGTGCTGGAGCATGTTAGACCTATCTTGAGCTGGAATTGTTCCCGCCGGAGTCTTTATTTTTATCCTGATCTGTTCCGTCTCCGCCAAAGATCCCAACTACCTTGCCCCAGAATCCCCGCTTCTTTTCGCCGGGCGGGGGTTGGTCCTGCGCGGTTTCGGCTTGCCCTGCGACAGGGCGCGGCTGGCCGGGAGGAATCACGCGGCCGGGCTGGTTCACCGGCGGCAGCACGGCCGGTGCGCCGCCGAAGATCTTCTGGAGGATGGTGCGCTGCTCGGCGTGGTCGCAGGTCTCCTTGGGCTCCGAGCCCGCGACAAAAGCAGAGTTGTAATCCTCCGGGCAGCTTGCGGTGGCCAGCAGGTTGGTGGTCTTGTCAAGGGAGACGGTGACCACGCCGCTGGGTTGGGCGAACTGCGAGGCGTTGCTGTACTGAGGAAGCAGCATGGCGCGCTTCATGAATTCGGCAAAGATAGGTCCTGCCGTGGAGCCGCCGGCCAACTTCAGATCGCTGTAGTCGTCATAGCCCACCCAGACGATGCAGAGCAGGTTAGTGGTGTAGCCGGCGAACCAGGCATCGTGCGAGGTTCCGGTCTTGCCCGCCGCCGGGGCGGTGAAACCGCGCGCCCGCACGGTGAAGCCGGTACCGTGGTCGATGACGTTCTGCATCATGTTGGTGACCACGTAGGCCACGCGCGAGTCCAGCACCGGGCGCTGGGTGCTGTGGAAGTCTTCGACCACGTTTCCATTGGTTTCGCGCAGGGAGCGGATGAAGAGCGGATCGATGCGGGCACCGCCGTTGGCCAGCACCGTATAGGCTCCGGCCATCTCGATGGGACTTGCGTCGTAGGCTCCCAGGGCGGCTGCGGGAGTTGCCCTGACGCTGGTGATTCCCGCGTTCCTCGCCAGGTCCGCGACCTTGTTGTAGCCCACCATCTCGGCCATCTTTACGGTCGCGTTGTTGAGCGACATCTGCAGGGCGTAGCGCGCGGTCACCTGCCCGTGATACTCGTTCTTGTAATTGCGCGGATCGTACACCTTGCCGTCGAACTCAAAGGTCGTCGGTGTATCGTCGATCAGTGAGACCTGGGTGAAGACCGGGTCGGAGCCCTGCGCAGTGAGTGCGGAATTCATGGCCGCGGCGTAGACGAAGGGCTTGAAGATGGAACCGGTAGGCCGCTTGGCGATGGCGTGATTCAACTGGCTAAAGCCGTAGTTTCTGCCGCCCACCAGGGCCAGCACTTCGCCGGTATGCGGGTCCAGGGCCACCAGGGCCACCTGCGGGATGGGGCCGCCCGCCTTGCTTTCCTCGAGCGTCGCGCCCTTGCCCGTGCCCACCTTCACCCGCCGGGTACGCTGCTTGGCCACCTGGTCGTCCACCAGTTTGATGCCTTCGGCAACGGCCTCGGCGGCGGCATGCTGCAGGTCCGGATCGAGCGTGGTGTAGATGCGATAGGCGTTTTCGTTGAGATCGGATTCCGAGTGCTGGGCGGCCAGCGCGTCCTTGACCATATCCACGAAGTAGGGCGCGTCACTGGCTTCCACGTTGGGCGCGCTGAGCTTGAGCGGAGCTGCTTTGGCGGCCTCGCACTGCGCTGGGGTGATGGCGCCGGTTTCCACCATGGAGTCCAGCACG
>Ga0302320_10025131_pt1 | contig 11593 bp, 11 predicted proteins | sample Bog_T0_3_FD_202130 | JGI IMG/M metagenome (GOLD analysis project Ga0302320, IMG submission 202130) | Peat permafrost microbial communities from Stordalen Mire near Abisko, Sweden - Bog_T0_3 | ecosystem: Environmental > Terrestrial > Soil > Wetlands > Peat | place: Sweden: Abisko, Stordalen Mire... | reverse complement strand
AATATCCTTGTGGACATTCTTGGATGCAAGTATTGTTGACCAATAATAAATCATCTGCACAAGAAAGGCAATAATCAGGTTTTTCCAGGCATGTCCCACAACTTGAATTGCATTCTCTTGTGCAATTTGTCAAATCAGTCAAAGCAGTGTAATATCCAAAAAAACATTCTCCAGGATTCATACAATATTTAACATTATCTGCGAAATTATACTGAGATAAATCACAGGAATTTTGACAACTGCTAGAAGAGACGTCATAAAATAATCCAGAACTGCAACTTAAACATTGATAATTGGAAGAACCAACACAAGTATTACAACTATTATCACAAATTGTACATCCTGTTATGTCACTAACATAGTAATTTTGTGTTAAACACTGCAACTTTGGCATGCAATCGACGGAAATATTGCCTCTACTAATAACAAAATGATCAGACGTGTTGCAAATTGTACATTGAAGATTTGAAGAACACGACTCACAATTTTCAGAAGTGCATTTGGGCTCACAAAAAGGAAAGTTTTCTTGAGAATTAGAATCACACTCTCTTGAGCAACTTCCAGTGTAAGGGTTAAACCAATAGCTGGAGTTCGTTTGGCACTTTGAGCAATTTGGAAACTCAGCGAAAAGGCTATATTTAGTCAAATTGGTTGCACCATCCTGGGTATAAACATAAAAGGCATCAGAGTTTTCGATTTCACCTACTAAATAGGCAAATGACACGAACATTGATGGAAGATTATAAACAAAAGCTTGTCCATACACTAAATCTGATGAAAAAACCAAGATTATGTTTGCAGTTTAAAACTTCTTTCGAATATCAAAAATTCACCATTAAAAACAGAAACAATTGAATTAATAGAATTAGGACTAAATTCCACTGTTTGATAATGGTCGGTAGAATTAGTAAAGGTTATTGCACTGTTGTTTTTTGTTGAATAGACAGGTTGCCATCTATTGATTGTGGATCCGAAAGAGTCTATTGTTAAAATGCAAAATTTTTCAGAAATTTTGCTTGAAATTATCATAATATCTGTAAGCATAACTGGGCAATTCCCAGCAAATCTATACCAAAGTCGATTTCCCACAATGTCATAAATATAAACAAAATTCCCCAAGACCAAATATAAATCTGAATGTAACTCATCATAAGCAATTTTTGTAAAACTACTAATATTGTGAGAAGCCAGAAGATCACTTTCTTGTTGCGTTAAATTACTAAAGTAATTTGTTTGGTTTTCATCATAAACAGCCAGAGTGGAATCATCGATGATGAAAAATCGGCTTAAATTGTCTGCCCAAATAAAATTTCGTATCGGATTTGTGAAAGAATTTCCGATAGTCATTTGGATATATGATAGTCCTATAGATCTTAAACTAGTCTTATCATAAAGATAATAAATGGTGCCATTAGGTGTGACTAATACTTGAGAAGGAGTGCCATATACTATAGGAAAAACACAAATAGCAGTCTTCGCATAATAGTCGATAATGTAAATTTCAGAAAGAGTTGAATCATTTTTAACAATGATAAAAACTGGAATCCGCTCTTGAAGAGTGTTGCTGTCCTTTTGGTTAATAATTGAGCCATATTTTACAAGATCGATGAAAGCGCTTGAGTTGAATGTTATTCCTTCTAAAGTGTAAGTGCTATTGCAAAACTGAGATGACACGGCCCGTAGAAGAAAATATAATAAAAAATTCCAAAAATGAAATTTTAATCATTTTTATGAGAATATATAATTGGGAAAACATATTTTAATTTATACAAAGGGGAAAACAGCAGAAACGATCTTAATATAAGGAAAAAAAAAAAATCAAAAAGCAACTGGTTCTCATAAGTTTATTTTAAATCATACAAAAAAAGCTCAATAAAATGTTTAATTCGATATTATACAACAACAAATTTTCTTTGGAAAATTAAATTTTATGATATGAGGAAAAAATAAAAAATTTTCTTAAAAGTGAGATTAATAAAATTATACTCTATTTTTAATCAGAATACATTAAAATATGACTAGAACTCAAATAAAAAAACATTTGCTTTTAAACTCCGAAGCCCCAAAATTTCAAATCTCAAATATAAAAAAACATCTCTCAAAATCCCCATAAAAACTCAAAAGATTCACCAATGCAAATCCAGTCCCGCGAACCAGAAAAAGACGCCGTCACTGGCCTATATAAGGAAGTCGCCAAAGATGATTTCAACCCTTATATTAATAACGGCGGAACCGTCGTGGGTACCATTTATTTAAAATTCAATGCTTTTTAAAAAAATACCTATAAAAAGCTATCGCCGGTCCAAAATTCTGCATTGTGGCAGGTGACACTAGAATTAGCAATGGCTTTTCCATAGTTTCTCGAGATGTCTCCAAAATTGCGAAATTGGGTCCGAAGAGTCTGATTGCTACAGCAGGGATGTATGCTGATTTTATAGCTTTGAGCAAGTATTTGAAGACCCGGTTGCAGACTTATGAGTTCAATATCGGGAAAAGTGCCAACACGAAGTCCATTGCCGCTTTATTAAGCAACACTCTATATGGCAAGCGTTTTTTCCCATATTATACCTTTAATATTCTGGCTGGTTTGGATGAAAATGGTGATGGAATTGTTTATGGGTATGATGCAATTGGCAGCTATGAGCCAAAGTCTTATTTATGTCAAGGAACGGCTATTGAGATGATCTTACCCATTTTGGATAATCAATTGCAAGGTAAAGAATGAAGTGGTGGTTTTTAAGGGGAATGTTTTTAAAAGGATATCATAAGAAACATCCAGAATTCCCGAAGACCAAAGAAGAAGTCATGGAGTTGATTTTGGATTGCTTTAATTCAGCTGCTGAAAGAGATATTTACACTGGTATTTTGGAAATTTTGGGGAGGAAAGCTTTTGTTAAAGTTTTATTTTAGGGGATAGCGTGGAAATTGTGCTTTTGGAAGAAAACCAGATTCAAAGCCAGAAGTTCAAGTTGAGGAAGGATTAACGAAGAGAGTGATTAAAGGAAATGGTTTTTTGAATAAATAAGAAAAACTATGGATTGCGAAAAAAATCAGAAAATTAACACATTTTTTTTTAATTATGAAAATAATTATTTTTATTTAAATTTATATATATATACGATAAAATATGATGGAAGAAAAGAAGGCGAATACCGTTGAAATGAATGAACCAGAGGATATTCTAGTCGCAAGTCAAGAAATGGGCTTCAAAGCAGCGGAATTTTTCCAGAAAAAGAACTATATAACAGCGAAAACTCTTCTAATTCAGGCATGTGGCAATTTATTGAAGCTTTCTAAAACTTCCCGTTCGAACCCGGTGATAAAGGATCTGCTTAATAATTTTTTGTTGAAAGCTGAGGAATGCCAACAAGCCATTCGTGGACTGTATAAAATAAATGTTTAACATTCCCTTATCATTTCTCTTAAAAAACTTAATTTCTAAAGGAAAGCGAACCAGCCTTTCAAGTCATCAAGGAAACCATTCTTGATAACAAGCTTAATGTCACTTTTCAAGAATTATGTTATTTTAATCATTTTCCACATAATTTAGCCATTTTTTAGCTGGATTAGAAGATATCAAAGAAACTTTCAATGAGATCCTTATTTTACCAAGTCTGAGACCTGATTTATTCACAGGGATCCGTTCCCCGCCCAAAGGAATTCTGATGTATGGGCCGCCAGGCAATGGAAAAACAATGCTTGCGAAGGCCATTGCTTTTGAAAGCCAATGCACTTTCTTTAATTTAAGCGCTTCGACTCTCGTGTCAAAATTTATGGGTGACAGCGAAAAAATCATGAAGGCTTTATTTGTTTACGCTTTAAGCAAGCAGCCTTCGGTTTATTTAGAAAAAATTGTTTATCGAATTAAAAGAAAAATTAGATCATTTTCATTGATGAAATTGATTCAATATTGACATCGAGAAGCGAAAATGAGCATGAAGCCAGCAGAAGATTAAAAACTGAGTTTCTTTTGCAATTTGATGGGATCGGAAGTTCAGATCAAGAGAAAATCACAGTTATCGGAGCTACGAATCGGCCTCATGAAATCGATTCTGCTGCATTAAGGCGATTTGTAACTATATTTAAATGATAATTACTATCTGATTACAAAGACTAAAAGGATATTCATTGGTCTGCCTTCAGAAAATACCATCAAAACTCTAATAAACAACCTTTTGAAAGATGTTAAACATAAGATATCAGCAAATGACATGAAGGTGATAATTCAACAATTGAAAGGTTTTTTAGTGAGGGTTTCTCTATAATTGATAGATAATCTTTATTAGGATATTCTTGCAGCGATATTAAGGCTGTTATCAAAGAAGCGAGCATGGAACCTTTAAGAGGATTGAAAAAAGATGAATTATTAGAAGTCCATGCTGATAAACTGCGAGCTCTGAATAAAGCGGATATTTTAAAAGCTATTGAAAATGTTGCCCCTAGCCTTTCCGCTAAAGATATGAAAATTTATAAAGAATTCGAGAAAAAGTTCTCAAACAATATTTAAAAACTTATTTTTCTTTTCATCCAGAGTTTATTTTGTTCTGTTTTATCAGGAAATTTCGCTGTGAAATTAAAAAACAATGATAATTATTATTTTTAATCTTCTTCTTCTTTGGTGATTTTTATCTTCTTCACTCCTCGCCATTTCAGCAAGTTACCACCCATATTTATGGTTTCTATCTCATCGACTTCTATTGGTTTTCTCTGAAAGGAGGAAAATTCGTGCTTATAATCAGAAACATCCATTAATTTCCTTTCGGTTTTGGGAACTGCATTCTCTTCAAAAAAAAAATATGTTTTTTTATGAATTTATGGAAATTTATTTTTAAAACGACTTGTATTCGGAAGCAAATTGTTTTGCAAGAGATGTCTCGGACCTAAAAATTTGATTTTCGGTTGATATGCGAATGATTTGGAGAGAAGTTTTATCAAAGAAATTAATTCATTGGACTTTTGCATTTTTTTGGAGAAAATTGAAAATTTCTTAAAATTAGAAAAAAGTCTTGGAAATATAAAATTTACTTAAAAAATATCCAATTTTTTTTTTTATTTTGAACCTAAAAAATATTTTTTTCATTAAAAGACGAAATGTTTTTATAATTAATCAAAAAGTTTTGTTTTTAATTTTAACTTGAAAAATGCCAAAAATTTATTTATTAAATTTTGATCTTTTTGGATGGAATTTCCTTGGGTCCATTGGTCCATTCTTCCACCATTCTTCAAATTAAAAATTAATTTCCTTTGAAATAATTATTTAATTACCCTAAAAGCTTATAAAACGTGTCTCTTTTCAAACTATCGACCATAATTTGGCATTTATCTTTGTCAGTCTTATAAAAGATCGATAATTTTTAATATTAATCACTTTTTTACATCTTTGAAAGCTTCAGAACTTTCATTTTGAATTGTTTGGACTACAAATCCAAGTTGGTCCTGATTAACATATTTAATTTTCTGAGTGAACTTTAGTTTATCTTCATAAGGAATTTCATCAATGAAATCATTCTGTATTTTGTTATAATCCTTGAAGTCATCGTTCCTGTAAAAAATTCCTTAACTATCTATAAAAAAATTTTAAAATACGAATTTTTCGGTGGTTTGGTCCTTGCCAAATTTATATAAGGCAAATGAGTTTTGATTAATTTATTCATGCATTTTTCCATTTTTTCCGCTTTTTTATATATCCACTAAAAAAAAGTTAACACCTCCCAAATTCACTCTTTTACAGATCCTTCCGCATTGTATTTCTTGCAATTATCCCATGTCAATTGGATGTCATGTATGGCTTCTTCCACATATTTATACTTATTATTCTTCAGATTTCTTTTGACTGTGCTCAAATCCATTGGTGTTTTGATGATCTGTGGGTAATCGAATAAACCCAGGACTTACAAAAAGAATTCTTTTATATAAAAATTGGATTTGAGATACCCTTGAAATCAACTGGGACGCGAAACTCTAAAGAATCTTCATTTTCATTTAAATTGTTCAGAATCGTATTCAAATGTCTTTGCGAATCTTTTTCCATTTTGGTTTGACTGGGATTGAAAATATTTAGAAAAAAAAAAAATGTAAATTATAAAGACTAACTTTATCAATCCATGAACCAGGGCTTTCATTGTGAAATTTGTGACAGATGAGATTTTTTAGAAAGTCCGGTTTTTTTTAATTTTTTTAAAAATTTCGCGATAAATATAAAGAGAAAAATTTGAATTGTTCTAATAATTAGACTTTTCTTAAATTTTTCGAAATTTCAAGACCTAATTTTGGCTTAAATATTAATATTATTATTATTTCACATTTTTGCCACCTTCCAACTGTTTCTTTAAATTTTCCAAATCCGAATAGTTTTTCCCCTTTGTGGGATTATATTCTTTATGAATTTTGGTTTGTTCCAAATTTCTTGAATAAGCTGGGGTATTATTATAGTCTTGATTATTAACATTGTTGGCATACTGATAAGCATTATTTCCAATATTGGGATTCTGTTGGGGGTAATTATTATAATTTGGTGCTACTTGATTATTTCCGTAATAATTCGGTGGTGATTGATTGTTTCCATAATAATTTGGTTGTGTTTGATTGTTTCCATAATTAGTGGGTGGTGTTTGATTTTTGTTTCCATAATCATAAGGTGATGGGTTGTTTCCATAATTAGTTGGTGGTGTTTGGTAATAATTAGGTGGGGTTTGATTGTTTCCATAGTAATTTGGTGGTATTAGATTATTTCCATAATAATTTGGTGGTGTTGGATTGTTTCCGTAGTAATTTGGTGGTGTTGGATTGTTTCCATAGTAATTTGGTGGCATTTTGTTATTTCCATTGGCATAACTACTTGAGTTATATTGAAGTCCAGAAGATGTCTGACAACAAGATAGATCCAAACTTTTTTTCATATTACCGTCTTTTTGATCGATGTAAGATGCACACACATTATTTTGCCCAAATTTAGAGGGTTTATGATCAACCACCTGTGCTGGATAATAAGTCCCTACCAAATCAGATCTAATCCTTCCACTTTTCTCTGCATCGTTCGCAAATTGTTTATCGACTTGCGGGTAATGAAGGAAACTTTTGTCCACCGGTTGATATTCCACTCTTTCCTGCAATCTCTCAACTGGAACCAAGTCTTTCCTTTTAACAGGAACGTATTCCACGTAGGTTTGGGGTATATGGTCCACTACTTGTCTAGGGACATATTCGACTTTTGTTTCATATCTGGGAACTGGCATGTATTCCATTTTTTTTTCAACTGCATAATAATCCATATCGGTTCTTTCAACTGGGACATATTCTATTTTTTCAACTGGTATATGATCCACATATTTTCTTTCAAAAGGGACATATTCCAAAGATGGAAAAGATTGTTGTTGTCCGGATCTTCTCATTGGAGAATCTTCATATTCATAGGGAATGCCTTGAGCTTCATAATCAACAAATTGTGGTGTTTCATACTCCATAGGCTCAAAAGGAACTGATCGAATTGGATCATAAGGGAGAGTATAGGAATGATAGGGGTCAGGAGCATAGGAAATAGGGGGAGTGACATAGTTTGGAGTGGGATAATACTGAGGGTCATAATCAATAGAAGGACCATTATAATGAAGAGGTGGAACCATTTGATTTCTTTCGGGAGGGATGTTTAAAGGTGGCGCTCTTTGATTTCTTTCTGGAGGCATATTTCGATATGGAGAGAAGGGGTAAGGTCGACTCTCAAAGGGAAGATATCCATTTGAGACAGGTCGGGAATTATAGGAGGAGTAATAGGGAAAAGGGGGAGAAGATCGATTATAATTTATGTTGGAAGAAGAATCATAGGTGGATGGAGTAAACTCTGGACCTAAATGATGATGGTGGAGATTCTTGTTGAAATAAGGATCGTTCGGGTCGTTGAAAGGCTTTTTGGTTGGGGGGATGGATTCCATGTAATATTTATTATATTTCAAAATTTAAAGACGTATAAATATTTTTAACTGAAGCATTTCGAACATTTGCCAATTTTTTTAAGCTCATAATGATTTTTTGAAGAAAAAAAAAATAGAAATTACAAAGCAAATTGCAATTCTTTTACCACAAAAAATTTAAATTGGTCTATTTTTCAATGTTTTTAAATCTCATTAGAAGATAATTTTGACATTATCTTGCGCATATTGATGATGCAAGGTATTGGCTTGGCTTTTATTCAACCCAACATTCCTCAGATTTATCACAACTTTCACCCATTTTCTATTCTCTTGCAAGAACCCTAACAACTCTTCAACTCCTTGATCGCCCAAATCATTTGAATGTACATTCAAAGATAATGAAATCACATGACTTTTGGCCAAAGCTTTCGCGATTTTCTTCGCTCCTCTTTCTTCTAATTTATTGTTATTAATAACTAAATCCAAATGTCTCAAAGAAGGGATCTTTTTCAAAGCATAAGCCAAATCAATAAAATGATCATCAGACAAATTGCCATGTCCTAAATCCAGAGAGAATTTCTTCAAGGCATCGAGTTCCGCAAAGCAATTCACCAGCTTATAGCAAGATTTTTTATCAATGCCAGCTCCACATTGACTATATCCACTAAGATTTATAGACAAAGATTCCAAATGTTTCAAGACTCGAAGAGTTAGCACCAAAGCCTCAATAGAGGCAGCATCAGTTTTATTTCCACTGAGATTCAAATTCAACTCGTTCAAATGCTTGATTTCACTTAATCTCTCGATCAAATCTCCGAAGCTGCTGATATTGTTATGACTCAAATTCAAACTTAACTCTGTTAATCCCTTGCATCCCTTAATATTCTTAACAAGATCTGGAAAGGCCTGCGCAGATAATCCAACACCTGCTAAATTAAGCTCTAAACATTTCAACTCCTTCAAATCAGTAATTGTCGCAAGAGATTTCTGCAAATCGTCTGTAGTAATACCCAGAAGAGAAAAATCTAAAGCCAAAGCCCTCAATCCTGTTAATCGACCTAAACATTCTGCAAGATCATCAGCTTTTAGTTTCTCCTCAGCTTTCGGCTTATAACATAAAAGAGTCTCCGGTCTTAACATCTCATCACAAAGCAGCTCCAAATCTGATATAGTCTCCAGATTCAACCATATATATTGGTTTTCATTCAGATTTTGATCACCGATCTGAGCCTGATTCAACACTTTCTGAATAAGAGAACTCAACCCCTTGTTCCAAGTATCTATCAATTGGTCTTTGTTCTGCAGTTTTGGCTCAATGTCCATCTGTTGAGTGACGATGTTCTCATAAAACTCATATGTTTTTTGAGGGTATTGCTTCAATTCAACAGAGGCTTCTTCCCAAGCTTGTCTTTTCTTCAACACTTGTTTGAGGAAGTCACATTGTTTCTCTGAACCGCGAGTCTTCGAAAGCTCAGTTGAAATCTCCTTGAATTTCAACAATTGAGCATTCGCTAAGTCATCTGTCAATAGCTCGTTTTCTAATTTTTGATATCTCTCCTGGAATTTCTCATTGTGGGCAGACAATTGGCTTTCTAATAAAGACACCAGTTCCTCGGATTTATCTTGAAAGACATCATTAAACTCATTTAAGATTTTCTTAATGTTGGTCTGTTCCTCTTTCACAGCCTCTGAATAACAATTCAAATTCCCATCCATTTGACTTACTAAGCCTTTGGAATCATTTTTTGCGACTTCCAAAATTGGAGTGTCATCCTTGGAAATATATTCGACGAAATCCTCGAAAATATGAAGTGGGGTATGGACGTTGACGTGGGCCAATTCTTGATTCACGCATTTGGAACAGAGGAAAATGCGGGGGTATTTGCAATCTGGACGGATGCAGGCGAAAATTATGGGCAGGCTGTGGGTGGGGCACCAAACACTGGGGAAATTATGGGGGAGGACACTTTTCTTGAGAGGCGATTCTTCGATATCCATAGTTGATGTTGATTTAAAAAGGAGGATTTGTAGGGTTTTGTGAGTTTTTAGCGGAGTGTTGATTTAAAATCAATTTTTTCTCAGGATTTTTTTAAAAGCGATTTTATTGGCTGATAACGAGTGGAAGGAGATGAAAGAGAAAAGAGGGGGTTAATGTTAACGGATGGTAGAGGATATGGTTTTTTTTAAGTTTATTATCTCTTTTTTAGTCACGAGACTTAGAAAAACTAGGGGTTTCCTTTTACTTCTTTTTGTTTTTGGCGGCTTGATAGTCCATATATTCCTCCTTAGTCATTTTTATCATAAAAACAACCTCATCGTTTGTTTTGTTAGTTTTTGCTTGTTTTTCAATAGGGGTGGTTGATTGCTTCGTCTTTTCAAGTAAGGGACTTGATAGATAGAAAAAATTCATTTTAACTGAAAAATATAATGGAATGAAAAAATGAACATTTTTTTAACAGGCTGAGAATCTTGCTGTTTAGGAGGGGTCTTTAGGGGGGTTTTACTGGAAGAAGTTTTATTTGGAGTGGTGGATGAATTTGTGGTATTGGGAGTATTGGGTTTTTTGTTCGGGAGGGTGGACGAAGTTGATTCTCCATTTTTTTCTTGTAAAATTATAATTTTTTTTTTTATTTAAATCTTGACAAACCATTTTTTTTGGGCATGGGTTGAGTTTGAGCTTAAAATAATATATAAAAAATTGTTTTCTTTTGGTTTAGTTAAAATTACGTCGGATTTGCGCTGATAATTGCAAAGGAGTGTTTAAGTTTTTGTTTGGATTTTGGGATTGTTTGGTTTTTTCTACTTTCTCTTTAGAAGGAGGACCTTTAAATTATATGATAAATTTTATGCGTTTATTAGAGAAATTAAAAACTTGTATATTTATTCATTTCGTTATGAGGCTGCTTTTTCGATGCCATAGGAGGCGACCTCATATTTTTTTCTTCATTTCTGTAAAAGATCAAAATCATGGTTTTTATCATTTATTTTTACTTTTTCGCTTGATTTCTTTGTTCTTCTTGAATAAAAACATTGACGTCGATGTTGCTGCTAAGTAATTTTCTTAATCTAAGTTTGAGCTTTTCGAAATAAGCGATTCGAAAGTCGGAATAGTTTTTCTCGTAGAATCTGTCGAATTCATCGATTCTAGTCCTAATCTGAAAAAAATTTGGAAAAAACTTAATTTTTTTGAATTTTCTGATTTTTCACCTCTGTTTGCAAAGATATCAGGTTTTGGTAACTGTTTTTATCACCTTTTCTTGCTTCCTCGACAAGTTCTATGATAAAAATTATCATTTGGTAAGGAGATTTTGAATTTTATGATAAAAATAACCCATATAATCTTTGGAAACTTTATCAACTTCTTGAGAAATACAAGGGAGGAGGTCAAGCTTAAGACGAAGCCAAATCATGAATTAAATTATAAGAGGAAAACTGAGGGTGATGATTATATTTTGATTGTTAAAATTATTGTTAGAAAGAGGTAATAAATTTATAAATTTAAATTTAATATTTTATCAAAAATATGAAAAATTATATTGTTGAAGTTTTTTTTTTTTTTTTTTAATGGGGCGCATCCCCAAAGTTTTTTATAATAATATATTTTTTTTTTTTTTTTTTTTAAAAAAATAAAAAAAAATAAAATTATTTTTAATATATTTTTTTATATATAAAAAAATTGCGTACAA
>Ga0302320_10025130_pt1 | contig 11593 bp, 16 predicted proteins | sample Bog_T0_3_FD_202130 | JGI IMG/M metagenome (GOLD analysis project Ga0302320, IMG submission 202130) | Peat permafrost microbial communities from Stordalen Mire near Abisko, Sweden - Bog_T0_3 | ecosystem: Environmental > Terrestrial > Soil > Wetlands > Peat | place: Sweden: Abisko, Stordalen Mire... | reverse complement strand
AATTAATAAATACCACAAACCTGGTTTGACTTCCGTGTAGATACGCTGTATATCGATGCTGAGACTTTCAAAGTACAATATGCAGATGAGAGCAATGTGTACAAGGCCTATTTATGGCAAAATATGGGAGAAGATCCCAGAGCGATGGATGAAGGAATGCTGGCAATAGGTCGTCAGTTTTTCGCTATTGAAAAACTAGCTCTTATGTTGCTGGCTGGTAGAGAAATCTACAGCACGGAGTACGACTCTACTGAGGAATGGTTAGTGGATGCACTCAATGAGACTTTCCGCAATGTCAAGAACTTCGCGATTGTGGTTGCGCATTATGAGATCGGTTCCTCTGAGAGCGATGACCTGGTTTTCATGGATGCCATTGATCTTAATGATGCTCTGGCTATCTACAGATCAGTTGGAGAAGAGGATATCGAGCCACGGGCTATTCCTGTTCACCCTCTTCTCGCGGAGAAACAGATCGATGGGGATTTGATGGAGAAACTGAGAAATGGGCTTAGTTACAAGTAAGGGCTCGGGAGGCTTAAAACTAATATTGCAGATATCATGTAAGTATTAAATTTGCATAAGCTCTCGAAGGAAGCAATTGTTTGGCGAGGTGAAGTCATTCTACCACACAACAATCAATTATAATCGCAAACGAGAAGGGTTAGAGCCATATTGACTAGGAAGGTGAAGGAGAACGATCCAAAGAATCCTATGGATCTAAAGGTCCTTTTTGATTAGTTAGGGCCGACTCTCTCATATATGTCTTTCTCGGCTCATTAGAAATCGAGTACCCTTTTCTAAGAAGTTTCGTCTCATCTCAAAGATACGCCTTTCTGGCAACACTATTCTTCCTCGACAACTAGATACTCGAAAATCCACCACTTCCCATTACATCCGTCCAGCTCGATAGCTTCCCGAAGACGAGGAATGAACAAGAAAGGAGATAGACAACCATCGCAATTGAAATCAGTAATGTCAATGATTTTAGGGTATTTATTTATTCCTATAATTATACATTTGTCTCGTAACAGCAGCAGTAGAATATCGCCAACTATCTCTAACATAAAAAAACACAAAGCAGAAGCTTTCCCCCATAAAAACTATCCACACCTATCCATCGATGCTTCGCTAAAATAGCGAAAGTATCCTTCTTGAAAGTAAGAAATATCCTTCCCATGAGCACTAGCAAATCATGAATCCAAACGCCATTCAATCGTAGCCACAACATCCCTTCTCCGCAAACGCCTCTTCCTCTAACTCACCTCTAATCTCTCTCTCTTGAAAGAACGAGAATCACTAGTCTCTTCCTGTTTCGATTTCCTCTTCTTCCCCTGGAAATTTACTTCGTACACATCATCATCATCAATAATATTCGGCGTATTAACCCCTGTCGTATCAATCGTAGTCGCGTCTGTCAGACTGCCTGCTCTCGTACTACCCGCAAACATCCTCTCATGATCGGCCTTCCATTCTTCAGCTAAGCCCTCACATAATTTCCTATCCCCGTCGTTCTCTGCAAAATGATCGGTGCAAGCAGAACATTGAATATAAAATGACTGAGTCATCTCTGGAAATCGAAGCAATTCGTATTCAGGCAAGTTGTTGCCGAATGGTGTAAATTTTTCCCAATCCATACAATCTTCGCAATAAGCTCTCTCGCACCAGCGACATCGGAACAACATACCGCCTGCATCGGTGGTCTTTTGTGAACAGTCATGGCATTCATGTTGAGGGCATACGAATTGCCAGCCCTTGGCTTTGCTTCGAAAAGCTGAATCCAAGCAGTGGAGATGGTAGGCACGAGGGCACAACTGACAGCATTGTATCTCCCCTCCATCCATGCAAATCTGGCAGTGACTCTGAGGTTCTACCACGGCTTTCTTTTCTCGTTTTGGTTCGGCAAAGGCACGGGTCGTGCTGCTAATAGTTTGGACAGCTACCCATTGGTCGTTATTCACTGTGTCTTTTGAGACAGCATAGCCGTCAATCATGACTGTGGTATTTTTACCAACACGACGATCAGCTCGATCACCAAAATACTCGTTAGCAATATCTTTATTTGTCGAGTACTTAGTTTTCGCCAGGACCTTGCCATCAAAAACTGCGGACTCAACCTTCTCTACTTCTGTAAGCCATTTATGCTCGGCCTCTTCATCGATCTGGGTATCGGGGCGAACATCTTTCTTGACCAATAGATCAGCTGGCTGGTCCTTGCATTTGGCAACTGTTGTCTCCCAATCCCTTGAACGGAGGTTAGCACGGTTGATGAAGGCGAAGAATGCTTGAGAAAGGACTCACCAATTCAACATTTCGTGTATGTCTACTTGCGGCTTTGAAATCGCTGAAGCACCCCGTCGAATCAATGTCATCAATTGATTAGTATTGAGATGTGGCATATCTTCGTCACTAGTAGCACTCTTCTTACCCTTCGCGCCAATCCTGCCAAATTTGGTATGGATATCTTCCATAGCTTCCGTAACTTTGGCGGATAGATACAACTTCTTTTGGATGCGACCCATCATCTGCTCTTCCACAGTTCCTTGAGACACGAGCTTGTAGACAGTGACTGGGTTCTTTTGTCCAATGCGGTGTGCTCGCGCCTCTGCTTGGAGGGTAACTATGGGGAGTAAGTAATTGTGAGATGAAGGGGACCTCAAGCGAGGAAAACGGAAATCGATGCTTACTTTGAGGATTCCAGTCCTGATCAAGTAGAATGACATCTGAAGCGGAGGCCAGATTGATTCCCAGTCCTCCAGCCCTCGTGGATATCAACATGACACGATAATCACTCTCGAGGTCATTGATCATCCTGATTGAGAGGTTGCGGCGTGCTCTGCATGTACTGCCATCAATCCTAGCAGAATTGAAAATAGTACCGTCGCCACCTCGAAGAAGCAAGAATTCTTCGACCAAATCCAACATCTTGGTAAAACCCGAAAATATGACTGCAAGATTAGTTAGATCCATTCGCGACAAAATATTTTAGAAATCCGTTAAGAACTCCAAACAACCAGTAAATTTTCTGAGAAAGGGGCTCGGGTGTAGGGTGTAATTGTCGTTGCCTTGTGAAGCGAAACTGAAGGGAATATTATACTTACGGATCTTCTTCTTTTGCTTGATGACAAGCTCATTGAGCAGCTTATCAAGAACAATGAACTTTCCAGATGCCTCAATTAAATGCGATCCCGTATGGTATGGTTCAGGCTCTGCGTTCTGAATTTGGTATGGGTGGTTGCTGTTCGAATTCGAGTCAGGACCAGAAGATGAAGGTGAAAAATTTCTGGATGACTTACCATATTTTTCGTAGTTGCATGACCAAGTTCATGAGTTTCTGCCAATCAGATCGTTTAGTTTCGTCACCATTATCTGCATTTTGCTCTCGCTGAATGGTCTCTTCAAGAATCTTCTTGCTTTCCTTCCAAGCGTCGCTTCCAATGAGTGCATTAGTCTCTAAGGCTTGGAGCGCATCTGCTTCGAGTTTCAATAGCTTCGTTTCCCGGATCTCTTCCTGCAAAATCATCAGTAAACGAACATTTTCATCATTGGAAATATTCTCACCTCTTTGAGAGCTTTCAGGGCCTCTTCTTCCTTTCTTTTGACACCACCAAAGATATCTTTTAACAATCCTTGATCAGCTTTAGTAATCATACGCTCGTACCAAAATCGTTGCATAGGACTCAGTGGTACGAATAGTAGGATTTCGGTCTTCGGAGGCAAATTGAGATCAACACCCGGCGAATTCTTCATGCGTCGGAGCATAATCAATTCGAGCAAATGACGAGAGGCATCTAGAACATCCTTCGAGTAATTGCCTTTTGACAAATTGAAGGAACTATCGAATAGCTCGCTTGTTTTATCACCGAAAACTTCTGGATACAACCAATGCAACAAACTCCATAATTCGGAGAGGTTGTTTTGCAGCGGTGTGCCCGTCAAGATCAATCGATACTCGGCTTGTAATCCTTGCAAGGATTTAGAAACCAAGCTTGCATGGTTTTTGACTGTATGCCCTTCATCGAGAACAACATATCTCCAGACGAACGCCTTCTTGAACCAGCTTTGTTCGGCTTTGTAGCAGTCATATGTTGTGATGACCAAATCAACCTGTAATCATGACATTAGGTCAGCATTCTGGATTAGAAATGAGGTCAAGGACATCTCATAGCGCAAGGAATCATTTAGCCTCTGGTTGTTTCAAATTTAGTCTGGCTGTACGTCCCACACGGGCAGAGTGAGAACAATGGTACGAGAAAATAGTTACGTACGCCAACATCTGGTTCATCCTCAGAATCTGTATCTAAAGAGACAATGTTCTTTCCCCCAGTACGTCTGGCCTTAAGCTTCGACTTTGCTTGTGCTGTCAATCGACCAAACATATCGATCTCTCCAACCACAATTTTCTTCAGACGGTCACGTTCCTAGCAGGTTCAACGTTAGGTTCAATCCTCTCAAAAAACCCAATGGTGAAAGTTACCTTCATAGGTCCGTGAAATCGAACAACTTTGAGACCTGGAGTCCACTTCTTTGCTTCTGCCATCCAACTACTCAAGACGGAAAGAGGGCAGACGACCAAGAATGGGCGTGCAAGTCGACCAGTTCCAGCTTTTGGGTCATTCTCCTTTAAGTATTGCACTAACGACAGAGTCTGCAGAGTCTTTCCTAAGCCCATCTCGTCTCCTAATATACCGCTCAATCCGTTTCGATGGAGGTATACCATGAAGCTCAGTCCAGAGAGTTGATATGGCTTCATGATTGCTTTAATGCCTTTCGGCTGGACTTCGACCTCTTCGTATGGAGTGACCGTTGGAAGCTGGAATAGAGAAATATCAAATTAATGTTAGGAAAGTAAAGATGTCATGCGGAAATTGAGTGCTCCTGAAAAAAGAGGAAGAAAGGTAATGCGATCTGGGGACGACCCACCTTTGATTTCTCCTCATCCGACAATCGCTCATGCTTCTCCACGAGTTTTCGGATGTAATTATGCTCTGGTAGTAAAGGCAACCAGAATTCTTTCTTGTCAATTAAGAAACGATTACGATTGCCTGCGGTCGTGCTAGCTATCTGCTGGCGAATGGCAACTCGGTCACTCACTACCGGTGTGAGGTTCATGCTCGACAAATCCGCGGTAACACGGTCTGAGCTGGCATTCTTCTTCCGACGTGAGGCTTGGGATTTCTGCCGTTGCAGCTCACCATTCTCCAATGCTCTCAGTGACATGTTAGGTTTCCTCTCGCGAAGCTTGCGCCCAGATGTAAACTCGATTGGCGCATCCTCTTTCTTCGCTGACCGAGATCTATGAGGTCCAGGATTTTCGGGGGTATGCACAATTATGGTATCGTCCCAGCCATTTGCGCTTGGTGGCTGCACAGATTTGGGGCTATTGTTCTTATGTTCCGTCTTCACGCCAGGAAGAAATTTAGCTAGCAAAGCCGAGGCGGTACTGCGCTTCGGGGGTGTTTGGGGGTCATTCAAGTCCATGGCTTAGTGGGATGTACGAATCGTGATAGGATCAGTTCAAAGGAAGTGTTGCGGAGGTATGGCAGGTGGGAAGTTGTGCGCAGTCTCGAGTGCTGGTCTTGGGCTGCGTGAAGGTGCACAGTAAGTAAAAATTTCGTTCAGCTAAAGTTCCATTGAGTGAACGCGAGAGCAGGAAGAGGTCTAAGTGTGGATGTGAGGATATACAAGAAGGAGGGTCCTCGCAAAAGCAGGCCCAGGGCTGGGGTTGAGATTGAGATTGAGATTGAAGTGGGGGTGGTGGTGGTGGTGGTGGTGGTGGTTGTGGGTATTTTGGGGGATGAGAGTTGAGAGGGAAAGTGTCTTCTCTTTTTCACGCCTCGACGCGACTTTTCGCGTGCAATAGAACTAACTACCTTGTCTCCGGCATGTTATTTCATGCAAGCAAATACTTCGTACTTCTCGCTAAGCCCCCCCCTGGCTGACCCCCTTTTTCTTTTTTTAGCATTTTGCGATAGCATTGTGGATATGTGCCAAGAAAGTTTAGAAATATTGTTTTTGTTGTTTTTGTTATTTTTGCTATTTTTGCTATTTTTGCTTTCTATCTTCCATTTCTACATTTCTCTCTCGATGATGGAACATTTTTAAATAGCAGGAAGATGAAGATCGAAGGGCTCCCATTCATGTTTTCTTCTGCCTTTCTGCAGTCAAAGTGCAGCTGAAGAGCTCGTCAATTTTGTATTCACAAAATATATCTAAAAAAAAAGCAATCCATGTGGAATGCATCCAAGATTCACAACCTAGGTATTCGTTCAATTGCTTGAGGTGCACCTTGGAAAGAGGAACGTGCTTCTCGGTTCATAATTTGCGATCGCATATAATACGATATTATATAATTCCTTTAGAAAGTGTATACTTTTTTAGTACGATGTTGTTATACTTTCCAGCCAACCTTATTGTCCTGCTCGGCCCGTCTTTTCTCCGACAATGCACCTCTCTCTACTTTTGTGTCAAGCTTCACATTTCATCGCTGAAATCCAAATAACAACATTTTCTCCAAATCTCCATTGCAAGCCAATCATGATTTCCCAGTAAATCCTGAAGATCCACGCATGTAACTTGCATTGCGAGCATCTAGCAGTCAACCAACAATGGCCCCCCATTACCCTGTTACTATTCTCAGGTCCGATGGTCAAACAGAAGTCATTACCAAAACAGGCGCCAAGGAGCTCAATCGACCTACTGCAACACAATTAGATGGTACGCCAGATCCCGAAGGCAATGTCGACTGCTACAGAAGGCTTGATGATAATGAGCCCAGAGCTGTGGATTGGAGACGGAAGATTGGCGGCATGCTGATGCAGGTTCTTGGGAGAGACGCACACGCAGGTATGTCGCGTGTCTGAGTCTTGCTATGCAGATTTGACCCATCACAGATAGGAATTACATCTTGACTGAGCTGCCGGAAGGCTATGCTTTGTGGGAGCATGTGAAATATAATGTCGAAAAAGTGGCAGAAGAGAAAAAGAGGGACAAAGGCAAACATGCTGCCGGTATTTTTGAGCGCCAGGACGCATATCTGTATGGCCATCCACAAGGACGGAAAAAACGCTATCGAAGTCCTGCAGACTTCTTTCCTCATGTGTTGTGGTTGGCAGCAGATGAAGAAGGTGATCCTAGAAACTGCCCTTGCAAGATCTGTTCTCCGGATGGAGAAGAGGAGGTAAATGAAGTAGTCAGAGTTGAGCCAGCAGTTAAGAAGGAGATCAAAGTCACGCCATCTATCTCAACGATAACCAAGAGTACGTATAACTTACGCCGAGTAGAAGACCATTGGTTGACTTAGAATAGGCGCTCCTCCAAAACCATCCTTTCAACTTGCCTCACCAGTACGTTCCGCAGAACAAAAGCTAGATAGTGAGCCTGACGGGCCCTATCTTTTCAGGCCGGGAGAGCTCGTCTGGTTCAATAAAGGCGAACCCTGGGGCTTAGCTGTAATATCCAAACGTCAAACAGTAAATAACAAAGCCCGTTATCTTATACAACCACTCTCAAACCCCTTCAATCACCCCGCTGCCCAGATCAAAGACCAGGATGCTATCCGGCCGTGGCTAGCTTGGAGTGTGCCTAATACAACTCGAGAGTCAATCAATCATTTAACGTTCGATACAGTTCCCTGGGAGCAGGTAGTTCGAGGAGATTATGGCGGTGGCGATTCGGAAGTAGACGGTGAGTTTTACGGTATTCATGAAGCAGGGATTTCTCGTGGATGAACCAATGTCGAAGGCTTTTTTCTCCTTGAACATGAATACTGATTTCTTTCAGGGAGCATATTAGCCGCAAAGGCTATCGATGGCAGCTATTCACTCTACGATCGAATTGATAATCCACTAGCTCGTGCTGGGGAAGTCTACTACAATGGAATGTTCTTGGGGGCTGAGAAAATTTGGGTTGGCGAACCAGTGCGCCTACGAGTTCCCAATGACGACATCATTGTCCTCGTCATTCAGAAGCTTATTGAGCGAACAATACCACCGGCTACATCAATTGTAACATTCGTTGGCGATATCTACAAGTTCGTCTCGATGCCGATGCAATACAACAATCGATTAGAGTGGCCTACTCCAGATCTGCCAGCTCGCATGGTTGCTGATCTACGCTTTCGTAACGAGGTAGCAGACAATGCAGGCAAGAAGACCTGGTACGAATGGCGTCTGCTCGAGCCAAATGGTACTAGAGGATTATCCGACATCAAAGGCCGTTGGTACGAAACGAAGCAGTTGCTGCCAATCTTAAAAGGTGTAGACCAATTTCAACAAGAGCTGCAGCTTGGAACTACATCAGATGCCGGCTTGTGGATGAATGGAAGAGGTGACAGTAGCAGAGTACCAGGCATCAGAAAGAAAAATAGAAAAGATACGCTTGGAAAATCGGTGCCTGATGACTTTAAAGTTAGTCGAGGACTAGATGGACCGCCTGCAGACGACCTCTTCCCAGGTGGATTCCTCTCTAATCAATACATGGAACTTGGTGTAGGCACTGGTTCTCTCCAGGGTAATTATCTCGGCTGAGCAATGGGAACGATAATCTCATTTGATTTCCACTCCACCGCATTAGGAAAGATATTCGCCGGTCGCTAAACATACCCTAGCACCTTTGGCTACTTTCCTAATAGTGATGAAATATCTGGCTCGGAGTTTGGCGTCAAGGCTGCGTCATCCGGCGTTTGTATGGATATATACCCATCAATTATTCTGGCTTCAGAATTCGAAATTCCATATTGAAACGGTACTTTAGACTAGGTAGTACTCATTTCCAATCCCAATTACATTGCGGAGATAATACCGCCAGCATCTATCTCTTCAGCGTGTCTCGGTTATCTTTAAGACAAGGTCACAAATCTCTTGCTGCCCGCATCCTTAGTTTCGATTCATTTATGCTTCTCTAAAAATCCAGCCTACCTAGGTTATCATGCTAGTGCAATACGCCCATCATACGGATAATTTTTAAGCTTCAATCTAAGTCGTGCCTCTGCAAAAAGTATGACTAGGGAAGCAGATCGACGTTCCTGCATTTCAAAACTATGGCACTTGACAAAATCGGCATCTTCAACATTACTCAAGATGCTTATAGTACATACATTGGAATCCGCTTCCTTTTGCCTTGGCAAATGACAGTTTGGTAAGTGTTATTCGGCGCACATCATGGCCATGGTGGTCCCGATAGAATCTTCTTGCACTCTCCGCCTCTTAGTCTTACGGGCAATCACATAAGTCACGATGTGGTCCGGGTGCTGTCAGTTCATTGTCAATTCCCCTGTAGAAGTTGTATTGTTGACTTACAATATTTGCTTAATATCGACATCGAAAGTCTCTAATTCTATTGCGTTCTCACAGTTCTCAATCTCGATGAGTGCCTTTTCTTTATTTTGTCTCCTTTCATTATACGATCTTCTAGTGAGAGTCGACACCTTTCATATTAACAATGACAATACAATCAGTGTCTGGAGATTAGAGGACAGCAAATGATTTGGGCGGAATCGAATTGCGTGGGTAGAGTGAGGAAATAATTTCGATCCCAAAGCCGTCGTGACCCAAATGATCCGTTGAAGTGGTCAGTTTTAAAGTTCGATACTTAGATCCATGGTTCTAAACAACTATGTCTCAGCCGTTCAAATACTATATTGCTATTCTGGTATGTAATCAGAGTCCAGTATTACCAGAAATTTGGAAGAAGAGCCTCCCTAGGGCACCCCTTTATGCCCTTGTTTCTATAGACACTAATATACTAACTTCTCGTGGGCATGTTTTGGTATGTTAATGTGTATCTTTCCAGTCGCAAGTCCTACGGTGGCTATTGTACAAATTGCCATGGATTTTGGGTTTAGTCCTCCAACGAACTTCGCTGTTATCATTCCCCAAGTAGCATTATTCTCCACAACTTCTGCTTTGACTCAAGGGACTGGACGCCTTTAATCAAGAAATGTAAGACGAGACTCCCAAAATGATCCTGGGAATTTTTTCTGGCGCTGGGGTTTTTTAGGCCCAGTTGCAATCTCTGATGTCTTCTTTCTCCACGAAAGGGGTGATGTAATGGCGTAAGCACATTCCAATGACTTGAAATCTAGTCAATAGCTAATACCTCCCAGCATCTACAATTTTGCCGTGGCCTCGGGACTCTTTATTCATATCATCATCTCTAGAGCTATCGCCTTCACAGACTCCTAGGGGGTAGCCTATTTCGTAGGAAGAGGAGCAATCGCTGCCTTGGGTTTCTTTACATTCCCCCAGTCGGCATTCATCTAAAAATACAGCCTCAACGACTAACAAGAATATATTAATGAAGACAAAAACAATGCCTTCGATTTATCCCGCTCTGTCATCCTCGCGGGCCAAGGAAATGCTCGCATAGCGTAGCACTTTACTGAAAGAGCACGTTGGCAAAAGAAACTCCCATTGAAATTATCGGACCGGCAGCCTTGGAAGAAAAGTTACTAGAGTACATTGGCTTTGTTCAAGGGCGAGATCTATACTTCAGAGTCGATAAGCACGATGTTTATTAGGCTTTGACCTTATTTAACTTCCGCCTTTTTAATATGCTACATCAGATATGCCGGTGCTTCTTGAATTAACTGTTGCCATCTCTTCTGCCGCCAATAATTTTGCCACTGCTTATAGCTTCACTGCCTTCTCGAGCGAGTTGTGTTTCTTTGGATCTTTAGTCGATGATACTCTCGCAATCCCTGTTGGTGTGTCCAGTGGGAGAATGAATCGCCAATTATTTCGGTGTTCGAGATAAAGGTATTTGAGAACCCGGATTACCGGCCCTTTCGGTCTCATCCGCCATGGCATTGGGTTGCAAGCAAAGATGACGGTTATGGTTCCTGTCCTCAGTTGGGCTTTGCGCAAGTAATCTCCAGCATTTATTTCAAATTATGCTAACTGGTACGCCTAGTAGCGGTCAAGCTGTAAACTTCTCCCTCCTTTATACTCTGGATGCATATGCTCTAGAAGCTAGCAGAGTGACTATTGCGTAATTAGCATTCTAATCCATCATCAGATTCAGTCCCTCCGCAGCAATAAACTTCTGGATAGCTAGTTTCGCACATATCTTTTCCTATAGAGAATAGAGAGAAGGGCTGGAGTCAGCTGATATGCTCTCTAACGTAACGGCATACCCCAAAGCCTTGCTTATACAGCGGTATCATAGTAAATTAACCAACTATACTTTTCACTAGCCTTTCAAATTACCCTTATATCCTCATCCATCCCCATTCCAATTTCCACAACCACGCCTATCTGCCACCCGCATAGACGAGAAACAAAAGGAGGCTGACACCGAAAACCTTTCGCCACCCACACCTGGGAGCATCCACGAAGAACATGTTTCGGAGCTGGCTAAAGAGTGAATTAATACTCGAGTAGGATGTAATCGCCTGAAGTGGATTCTTAGGTGCCTCCCTCCCCATACTTTAGGAGCAATAGGGGGAGGTTTGCGAAAAGGCTCATGCATCTCCAACTTTAAAAGTAGAGGTATTAATATGCCAATTCCATTTCGTTGCACATCTCATTATTCCGTCATTCTCGTTGTTTGTAAGATTTGGGGTAAGATATTTCACTCATACCAGCTTAAATCTTGA
>Ga0302320_10025126_pt1 | contig 11594 bp, 9 predicted proteins | sample Bog_T0_3_FD_202130 | JGI IMG/M metagenome (GOLD analysis project Ga0302320, IMG submission 202130) | Peat permafrost microbial communities from Stordalen Mire near Abisko, Sweden - Bog_T0_3 | ecosystem: Environmental > Terrestrial > Soil > Wetlands > Peat | place: Sweden: Abisko, Stordalen Mire... | reverse complement strand
GCTGAGACGCTGGGCGATCGCCCGCAACATATGGTCGCCCGCGGCGTGACCATGGGCATCATTGACATCCTTGAAGCGATCGAGATCGATGACCAGGATCGCGACGCGTGCCGTGTCGTCGGCGTTACCGACCAGGAGATCATCGAGCCGCTTCGACAGGCCGTGGCGGTTGGCCAGCCCGGTCAGAGGATCATGCATGGCGAGATGCTTGTAGCTTTCGCTGGCCTCGTGCGACGCCTGCAGATCGATCAGATAGGTCGAGAATGCCATCGCCAGGATCATGACGATCCCGAAGACGATGGCGCCAATCATGAAGCTGTCGGACAGCGCCTGGTGCGGAATGGCGAGGTCGGGCTGCGGGATCAGGGTAACCGCCGCCATGCCGGTGAAATGCGTGGTCACGATCGCCAGCAGCATGGCGAGCGCGCCGCCATATTTGCAGAGGCGCGTCACGGGACGGCTGATCCGGTTGGCGGCGATCGCACCGAAGCCCATGGCCAGAACAAAGGACGCGATGACCAGCCCGCGGTCCCAGACCAGGATGCCCTGAACCTGATAGGCCATCATGCCGGTATAGTGCATGATCGCGATGCCTAATCCGAACAGCGCACCACCGCCCTCGATCGCGGGACCGAGACGGGTAAGGCAGACGACCAGGAAACCAGCCCAGGAGAAAGCGATCGCCAAAGCCAGCGACAGGAAGGTGAGCCGCGGCTCGAAAGCGCGCTCGATGGGCGACAGGAAGCCGAGCATCCCGGTGAAATGGGTGGTCCAGACCGTGCTTCCCGCCACCAGTCCGGCCAGAAACAACAGGTTGAGCTGACGGAAGCCCAAATTGCGGCGGACGCGCGCCAACAGGCGCATGGCCAGGATGGATCCCAGCGCGCAGATCAGCGCGGCCAGCGCCACCATGCGAAAATCGTGTTCCGATGGCAGACAGGACAAGGCTTTCAGCATGCAGGGCTCCTTTCCCGGAGTTTCCAATACTCCCTGGTCAAAGCCTTTCTAGCCACCAAACCGCGATTAACCTGGGGTAAACGTTCGTTCCTATCGAGGATTGAGCATCACCAAGACGGGTTAAGCCCGCTCTAATACCTAGCCGCGAGCTCCGGCTTGACGGAAACAGAGTTGACGAGGGGTTCGCTACGACGTGCCCGCGCGGCCAAAGGACGGCTCAAGGCGCGAGATAGAGCAGAAGCTTGGGGTCGGCGCGGACGTCCTCGGCGGTCCCCGTCAGCGCCACCCGGCCGCGATCCAGCACATAGGCGCGGCTGGCGACGCGGAGCGCCAGGTCAAGATGCTGTTCGACGATGACGACGGCGATCTCCTTGGCCAGCAGGATCAGGCGCTCGGTGATTTCCTCGATGACGCCGATCCAGACGCCCTCGGTCGGCTCGTCCAATAGCAGCACCCGCGGATCGGACAGCAGCGCGCGTCCGATCGCGAGCATCTTGCGCTCGCCGCCCGACAGCGTGCCAGCCACCTGATCCAGCCGCTGGCCCAGTTTGGGGAAGAATTCCAGCACGCGATTGACCGCCCGGCTGTCCCTGTTGGTCAGTGAGCCCACCGCCAGATTGTCGCGCACCGAAAGCCTGGCGAATACCGAGTGCTCCTGCGGGACATAGCCGAAGCCCTTGCGAATCCGCTGTTCGGTCGGCAGCCGGCCGATGTCGATGGTGTCGAGGCTGACCGATCCGCCCAGCACGGGCAGTTCGCCGATAATCGCCTTCATCAGGGTGGTCTTCCCGGCGCCATTGCGGCCGAGCACGGCGACGCCGCCGCGCCAGGGCACTGACAGGGTCACGTCGAACAGCACCTGGCTGCGGCCATAGCCGGCATTGAGGTTCTGGATATCGAGATATTTGTCGTCAGGCACGGCGGAGATAGACCTCCTGGACTCGCGGACTGGCCTGGATGTGCCGGACCGTGCCGCAATCGAGCACGCTGCCCTGGTCGAGCACCGTCAGCCGGTCGCAGATGTCGCGGATGAAGTCGAGATCGTGCTCGACGATGACCAGCGAGCAGCGCTGCTTGATCGGCTGCAACAACTCGCCGGTGACCCGGCGCTCCTCCAGGCTCATGCCGCCGGTCGGCTCATCGAGCAGCAGGAGCCGCGGCTCGGGCGCCAGCGCCATGGCGATCTCGAGCCATTGCTGCTGGCCATGGGACAGCGCGGAGGCCGCATCGCTAGCCCGGTCGACCAGGCGGAATTGCTCGAGCATCGCCATCACCCGATCATGCAGGACGCCGCGCGTCCGGGAAAACAGCAGGCTCGGCAGGGAAGTTTGCGCCTGCAGCGCCAGCAGCACGTTGTCGTACAGCGTCAGCGCCGGCAACACGCTGGTGATCTGGAATTTGAGGCTCATGCCGGCGCGGGCGCGCTCGGAAGGTGGCGCTGACGTGATGTCGCGGCCGGCAAACATCACCTTGCCTGCGGTCGGGACTTCGGCGCCGGCGATGCATTTCATCAGCGTGCTTTTGCCGGAGCCGTTCGGTCCGATCAGGCCGTGGAATTCATGCTCCGCCACGACGAGTTCGGCGCCGTTCAGCGCCGTCAGCCTGCCGAAGATCTTGCTGATCCCGCTCGCCTCAAGCAGGGCCATGACGATCCCCCGGCGGGCGACCGAATTCGCCGACCCGTTCGCGTTCGCTGAGCACCAGGCTGACGAGGCCTGCGGGGCGAAACAGGATCACCAGCAGCAACAGGACCCCGAGGATGATCGGCCAGATATCCTGATAGCTGTTCGACAGCCAGAAGCTGACCGCTTCGATGACGACGGTGCCGATCACGGCGCCGATCAGTGTCCCCGGGCCGCCGAACAACACATAAAGGACGACCTGGGTGGACATGACAACGCCGAGCATGTTCGGCCAGACGAAGCCTTCATGAAACGCATAGAGGCTGCCGGCGAGACCGGCGATGGCGCCCGCGAAGGAGAAGATGATCGCCTTCAGCCGTTGCGCCCGGTAGCCAAAAAATGCAATCCGCTGCTCATTCTCGCGCAGGCCGGCCAGGGCCAGTCCGAACTGCGAGCGGACCAGGAAGCGGCAGATGATGTAGACCACCAAGAGAATGCCGAGCGCCAGATAATAGAAGCCCGGGCCCTCGTCCCACTCGTAGCTGCCGATACTCATCGCCGGAATCGAGGGGATTCCGTTCTGGCCGCCGAGATAGTACCAGCCCCGGGCGAGCCGGTCGAAGGCATAGGACCCGGTCAGCGTGCCCAGCGAAACGAAGATGACGCTGGAGGGATGCCGCCCCAGCAGCAGGAAGCCACCGAGCAGGAGAGCAAAGGTGAAGCCGATCAACAGGCCCGCCGGCAGCACGATCAGCATCGAGGTCAGGCCGAGATCCCGCGCCAGCAGGGCGACGCCGTAGCCGGCGGAGCCAAAGAACACCGCCTGCCCGAAGCTCATGATGCCTGCATAGCCCCACACCAGATCGAAGGAGAGCGCAAACAGGCAGAGGATCAGCACCCTGGTCGCATAGACCGTCAGATAGTCCTGCAGCACCAGCGGCAGCAGCGCACCGATGGCGAGCACTGCCAGCTCCATGACGGGCAGCAGCGGCCATCGGCGCGTACGGCTCTTGCGATCGGCGAGCCGCAGGGCAGTCGGGGTGGTTTCGGTCATCCAATCGCCAACAGATCAGCTCCGGAGATCACTGCGCTCAACATTCCATCAGCATGGCTTCAACACTCCTTGGGATCGACCAGCCCGGCGCTGCGCGCGACAATCTCGTAATTGCCGCCCTTGGCGACCGCGGTGTACATCTTCATCTTGCAATGCCGGGTGCCGGGAACCATCTCGGCGGGACCGCCCGGGCCTTCGGCGATCTTGGCATGATCGAGCGCGGCGGCAACCGCGTCGCGCTCGACCTTGCCCGCTTCCTTGACGGCGGCTTCCCACAATTTGAGGCCGCGATAGGTGCCGGTCGCCGCACTTCCGGCCGCGAACAGGAAGGTGCCGGGAAACGACTTGTCATAGGCCGCCTGGATCTTGGCGCTGACCGGATCTTCCGGCGCCAGCGCCTTGAAATAGTCGAGACAGCTGGCCAGCCCCTCGATCTCGGCCGGCTGGTTGATGGCGAGCGTGTTCTCGTCATAATAGACGCAGGCCAGCCGCCCGCCATTCTTCAGGAAGCCGGCCTCATAGAGCTGTTTGAAGAACGGCCCGACGCCCGGCGGAATCACGGTGTTGAAGACCACGTCGACCTTGTTGGAGATGATGCGGTTCACCGTCGAGCTGAAATCGATCTGGTCCAGCGGATAGTACTCCTCGAAAATCACCTCGCCGCCATTGGCCTCGATCACCTTGCGGGCATAGACGTTGAGCGTGTGGGGCCAGACATAATTGGCGCTTGGAAGCGCGAATTTCTTGCCGCCATTCTTGATCAGCCAGGGAATGAATTCATCGCATTGCTGCGCCGGGGTCGGGCCGGTGCAGAACAGATTGGGCGTGCATTCCTTGCCCTCGTAAAGCTGCGGATAGATATAGAGGGTCTTGCCGCGGGCCACGATCACGTCCTTGATGGCGTTGCGCATTGAACTGGTGATGCCGCCCAGAACCAGGTCGACCTTGTCGCGCTGGATCAGCTTGCGAACATTGCCGACCGCCACCGACTCGTTCGATGCGGTATCCTCGATATACAATTCCAGCGGCCGGCCCAGAATGCCGCCGGCGTCGTTGATTTCCTTGATGACCATTTTTGCGACATTGGCGTCGGCATTGCCGGCGTAGCCGATCGGTCCGGTCAGGTCGGTTGCGACGCCCACCTTGATCGGGTCGGCGGCGGCGTTGGCCCAGTCCGGGCGGACCACCCAGCTGCCAACGCCGGTCGCAAGCGCCGTGCTTGCGAAAGCGAAGTTGGCAAGAAAGCGGCGCCGGCTCTGTTGATGATGGTCGCTGAACATTGGACTAAACCCCTCTTCCTGAAACCAGGCCCTGCGGCCGGAGCTTGATGAACACGATCGCGATCACGAACACCAGGACGTCGGCGACGACCGGCGCGATCACCCAGGGCAGCGCCGCCGACAGCGTCCCGATGATTCCGGCGCCGGCCACCGGCCCCGCGAAGGATCCGACGCCTCCCACCATGACGGCGACGAAGCCCTGGATCAGGAAGCGCAGGCCGAGATCGGCAAACAGCGAGAAGACCGGCACGATCAGCGCGCCGGCGAGCCCGGCGAGCGCCGCACCGAAGGCAAAGGTCGCACCATAGATCGCATTGGTCGAGATCCCCGACGCCCGCGCCAGCGCCGGATTTTCCAGCGATGCCCGGATCCGCAGCCCGAACGCGGTACGCGCCAGCAGCAGATAGCTCGCCGCCATCACCAGCGCCGTGATCAGGATGATGACCAGCCGCCAGGAGGAAAAATGCATGTCGCCAACGCTCAGCGATCCGCCGATCGGCTCCGGGACCGACAAATACAGCCCGCCGATCAGCCCGCGCACGATCTCGCGGATGATCAGCCCAAGCGCATAGGTTCCCAGCATCGCGACAATAGGCGCTCCGTAGAAGCGCCGGACGATCAGGCGCTCGAGCACGAAACCCAGCGCTCCGACCGCGAACGGAGCAGCAAACATGCCAAGCCACACCGGCAGACCGGCATTGTGCACGGCATAGGTGACATAGGCGCCGAGCAGGACGAATTCGCCCTGCGCGAAATTGAAGATTCCCATCATGCTGGCGATGATGCCGAGCCCGAGTACGACCAGAACGACGATCGAGGCGAAGCTCATGATCTCGAACAGCGCGGTGATCAGATTATGCATGCGCCACTACCCGCCGCTCCGCAATCGCTCGCTTGTCGCACGCCTGACTCGTTACATCTTTTTCCAGTCAGCCGATTGTTCAAAGGCATGCGCAGCACGATAGATCGTCGGTTCATCAAAATGCCGGCCGATCAGCATCAAGCCGATCGGCAGCCCGTCGACCATGCCGCAGGGGATCGACATCGCCGGGTGATGCGAGATATCGAACGGCGAGGTGTTGGTGATCATCTCGAAGGCGCGGCCGATCTGCTCTTCCCGGCTGGCGCCCGGAGCGGGCAGGGGGGTTGCCTTCATCGGCGTCGTCGGCATCAGCAGAAGGTCGTAGCTGTCAAGCACATGGTCATAGGCGGCCTTCAGCCGGCGCGAGATGTTCAACGCCTTGCCGTAATAGCGCGAACCGAAATTCTGATTGATGTAGGTGCCGAACAAGAGCAGCAGCTTGGTCGTCTCGGACAGGGAATCGGCCTGGCCGCGCCAGCCGCGATGAAAATCCATCAGCGCGGTGGAATAGAGATCCGAACGGCTGAGGCCATAGCCGTCGCCATACATCATGGTCTGGGTCATCCCCTCGGTGCCGATCGGCGTCCAGATCGCCGGCGCCACCAGATGCATGGGGATCGAAACCTCCTCGACCACGGCGCCGAGGCTGCTGAATCGTTTCGCCGCCTCCCGGACGCTTTCGCTGACCGCCGGCTCCGCGCCAACCTGTTCGAACCCTTCCCGGACGATCGCGATCTTCATGCCCTTGACGCCCAGCCCCAGCGCCTTGGTGTAGGGCTTGACCTCCGGGGATTTGATCCTTGGATCGTAACCGTCGTCGCCGGCCAGCACCTCCAGCAGAAGCGCGTTGTCGGCGACGCTGGCGGTCATCGGCCCGGTGTGATCGACAAAGATCTCGATCGGCATCACGCCGGTATAGGGAACCAGACCCCAGGTCGGTTTCATGCCATAGACGCCGCTGAACGAGGCGGGCATCCGGATCGAGCCGCCCTGGTCGCCGCCGATCGCCATGTCGACCTCGCCGAGCGCGACCACGACGGCGCTGCCGGATGACGAGCCGCCGGCGGAATATCCCATCTTGTGCGGGTTATGCACGGGGCCGGTCGAATTGGTATGGCTGCCGCCGGACATGCAAAACGACTCGCAATGCACCTTGCCGGCGATTTCCGCGCCGGCATCGAGCATGCGGGTGACAATGGTGGCATCAAAATCCGGAATGAAGCCTTCCAGCGTCGAGGAGCCGTTCATCATGGGCACGCCGGCCAACATGATGTTGTCCTTCAGCGCAATGACCTTGCCTGTGAGCTTGCCGCTCGCGGCCCCCTTGACGGTGGCCTTGCGGTACCAGGCGTTGCGGGGGTTTTCCTCGGGGCCTGGCCGATAGCCAGGCGTCCGCGGATATTTGACGACCGGCACCTCGTCCGGCATCGCCGCGACGGCGTTGTAGGCATCGACCGAACCCTGCATCAGCCCGCGGAACGAGGTGACGTCCTCATCGCTGAGGGCGAGGCCGCAGGCATCCGCAACCGCGCGAAGCTGATCCGGCGTTGGAAGCGATACCGACACGATGGCTCTCCTGTTTCCTGACCGCTCGAGGCAGCACCTGCGGACGCAAGATCGACGCACGCGTGTACGCAATCACAAGCGTCGCCCGTTGCCCCCGGTCACCAATAATAGAAACGTAAATGTTTTCCTTTTCAAGGATTATTTTCGCGGTGATCCTTTTACAACGCCATCGGCGCCACGCTCTGCTGCGTCAGACTTGGAGGCCGGATCCGAACGGATCAGACGTAGTGGCGGAAAAGCGAGGCGTCAGAATTGTTTGATCAATTGGAAATCCAGACCATCGGCCTCTGCCAGATAGATCGGCATGGCGGCGCTGGCGCGGCGGATAGCGACGCGGCCTCGCGCGCCCTCATAGTCGATATTCATCCCGCTCGGAAGCAACGGCCGGATATCGAGCGATCCGGCACGCGATGCGACCGCGTCGAGGAATCGCAGCCCCTCGTAATTCGATTGTCCGACCGAGCCCGCCGGCGGAGCATAGCGGCCAAAGGCGGCCTGGTATCGGCTGCGGAACCCATCGTTGGCACGCGAGGCGAGGTCGAAAAAATAGCCGGAGGCGCAAAACAGATTTTCGGTATTGGCGGCGCCGATGCCGAGCAGCACGGTCTCGTCCATGGCGCTGGCCAGGCGAAGCATTTTCGACGCCAGGCCCTGGTCGGCAAAGCTGCGGTTGAAAGCGATGCTGTCATGGCCGATCAGCGAAATCAGCACCACATCCGGTCTTGCGGCTCGGATCCGCGCGATCTGCGCGCTGTGATCGGGCTCGCCGAGCCGGACAAATTCCTCGCCGACAACGCGGCCGCCGGCTTTGGCGATGTAGGTCTTGAGGGCCCGGTGCGAGAGCCAGGGCCAGACATAGTCGCTGCCGATCAGATACCACCGCTCGGCCGCCCTCGCGGTGGCCAGCCATTCAATCGCCGGAAGCGATTGCGCGCGCGGCGTCTCCCCGATCGCGATCACGCCGGGGGTTCGCTCGCCGCCCTCGTAGACCGGGGTGTAGATATAGGGAATGCGGCCGGCGACAATTTTTCGCAGCGCGACCCGGACGGCGCTGATGTGAGATCCCATGATGATATCGGCGTCGCCGCTGGCGACCACATCCGCCGCCGTTTGTTCAACAGCCGCAAGGCTGCCGCCGGCATCATGGAACACAACCTCGATTTCGCGTCCAAGGATACCGCCGCGCTGGTTGATTTCAGTCGCGGCCAGCAACGTGCTGTTGATGCCGCACGGCCCCCAGATTCCCGCGGGTCCGCTCAAGTTGATGAAATTGGCGATCCGCAGCTTGTTGCGATCGGCACGCCGGCGTGCCGGATACGCCGGCAACGCGGGCGCCACCGCCGCGCGGGGGCAGGATGGGCCCTTCAGCAGCCTGTCCGTGCAGGTCGGCACCCAAGCGGGTTTTGCAGTCTGGGTGGCTGACAGCACGTCGCTCTCCTCTCGGTTTCCGGAAGCCTACCGGAACGGCGTACCTTGGCAACCCAAATAGCCTAGACGAAAATATTGAAGTTTCAACAATTTGCGTGCATACCGAACGGGCAAGACCGCTCAATAATCATCCATCAACAGACCATGAAACCGAAATCCTTGGCTAAGGCTGCAAGCTTACCCATCACCGAGCATTTGGCTTATCTGCTCGCCCAGGCGAACCGGGAAATCAATCGACAGCTTGTCGCCCGCTTCCGAACCGCGGGCGTGCCGGTGGAGCAGTGGCGGATTCTGAACGTTCTTTCCGACGGCAAGGGCCATTCGATGGGCGAGCTTGCCGAGGCGGTCCTGCTCAACCATCCGACCTTGACCAAGATGGTGGATCGCATGGTGCAGGACTCTCTTGTGTATCGGGTTCAGGATGCCGAAGACCGTCGCAAGGTGCTGATGTTCAGCTCGGATCGCGGCCAGGCGCTGACCGAGCAGCTGAATTCGCTGGCTCTCAGCCAGGAATCGCGGATCGCTGAAAATTATGGCAGCAAGGCCACGGCCGAACTGAAGCGGCTGCTGGAAAGCCTGATCGAGAAGGCAAACTGAGCCGTTCTAAAGATCGCTAGTCGCACAGCACGTCCGGGAACAGGCCACCCTGCTGTGCCCGGTGAATCGCCGAGGGAGCCACGCCAAAATACTCCCGGAACACGCGGCTGAAATGCGAAGAGCTGGAAAATCCCCACGAAAATGCCACGTCCGTGATGGTTTTGCCGGCCTGGGTCTCCAGCTCCTGGCGGCAGTGCTGCAACCTGGCGTGCCGAATATAGTCGCTGATGGTCGTTCCCCTGTCACTGAACAGCATATGCAGATAGCGCTTGGTGCAGCCGAGGGTGGCCGAGATCCGGTCGATGCAAAGATCCGGATCGCGCAGATGTTCGCGGATGAAGAACTGTGCCCGGACATACATCGCCTCGGGGCCGGCACGATCGAAGCCGCCACGATCGAATAGGCCGTCGGGGTCGCGGAGCGGCAACAGCAACAGGTCGATCAGCGCATCGGCCACCCCGATCGCGTTGTTCGGTGACAGTTTGGACGCTTCGTCGAACGCGGCATGAACAAAATCATAGGCGATCCGGCCGGTGCCGGTGCGCGCCGAGAGTTTGCATGGCGACATCTTGGCCAGCCGGAAGCCGCGTTCCTGCAACAGTTGCTTCGGCACGATGACAACCTCGTGTCGGGTCAGCGTCGGGTTGACGATGGTGTGCGGACAGGAGACATCGTAGGCGAGACAGTCGCCGGGCATCAGCTCGATACGGCGCCCACCCTGCTCGAAGTGCGAAATACCATGGGTCTGGAACAAGATCTTGACGAACGGATGCGCCCCGATCGTTGCCCGTGATGCCTTGTGCGAGAGCCGGTGCTGGCTCGCCTCGATCTGACATAGCTTGAGCGTTGAGACCGTCGTGTGGTTGATCCGGCCTTCGAACGAGGAAGCCTTCATGGGGTCAATGTCAAATGGCCCGCAGAGATTGGTCAGTGCGTCTGACCAACTTTGGATCTGCTGCTTCGGCGATAATCCGGAAGTGTCAAGCGAATAGACCGCGTCGGACATGTTGCAGCCACCTACTCGAGACGCCCCCGCGCCATGATGGAGCGATTTTACAAAAATTCAGCACGATCATCGGGGGTTGAGCAGCGTCCCGATCGCACCCCTTGGGCCAATCCTCGGACGTCGTCTCAACGCCGTCAAGGGAAACCTCGATAGGTCGTGCGTTACAGGCCGATGCGAACCCAAAGCCTACCGCAGTGCAGCAGCACATCGAGCCGCCGAGGTGATGCGCGGACTAAAAACATCAACCTGTTCGCTCTCGCGCAACTACGCTTCCCTCTTGGGCAAGTTTCCGATTTCTGAACCGGTTAGGGATGTCGGCGAAGAAAACTGAAAAGTGGACCGTTTTTGACGGAAACCCTTCGTTCAAAACTGGAGGAACAACGATGCGCAAGATGCTACTCGCGACCAGTCTAGGCCTGATTGCTCTACACGGGACGGCGTCGCGCGCCGACGAATCCCTGGACAAGGCGGCCAAGGATCCGAAACAATGGGCGATGCAGGCCGGCGACAACGCCAACACCCGCTATTCCAGGCTCAACCAGATCAACGCCGCCAACGTCAGGAAGCTGCAGGTGGCCTGGACGTTTTCAACCGGCGTGCTGCGCGGCCATGAAGGCGGCCCGCTGGTGGTCGGCGATGTGATGTATGTCCACACCCCGTTCCCGAACACGGTCTATGCGCTCGATCTGAACAATGAAGGCCGGATCCTGTGGAAATACGAGCCGCGGCAGGATCCGAATGTGATTCCGATCATGTGCTGCGACACCGTCAACCGCGGCGTCGCCTATGCCGACGGCAAGATCTTCCTGCATCAGGCCGATACCACGCTGGTGGCGCTCGACGCCAGGACGGGGGCCAAGGTCTGGTCGGTGATGGATGGCGAAGCCGGCAAGGGCCAATCCGGCACCGATGCGCCGTTCGTGTTCAAGGACAAGGTTCTGGTCGGCGTTTCCGGCGGCGAATTCGGTGTTCGCGGCTGGGTCTCGGCCTACAACATCAAGGACGGCAAGCTGGCCTGGCGCGGCTATTCGGAAGGCCCCGATGCCGACACCCTGATCGATCCGGTCAAGACCACTACGCTCGGCAAACCGGTCGGACCGGATTCCTCGACCTCGACCTGGCAGGGCGACCAATGGAAGATCGGCGGCGGCGCCACCTGGGGCTGGTACTCCTACGATCCAGAACTGAACCTGGTCTATTACGGATCGGGCAATCCATCGAC
>Ga0302320_10025125_pt1 | contig 11594 bp, 9 predicted proteins | sample Bog_T0_3_FD_202130 | JGI IMG/M metagenome (GOLD analysis project Ga0302320, IMG submission 202130) | Peat permafrost microbial communities from Stordalen Mire near Abisko, Sweden - Bog_T0_3 | ecosystem: Environmental > Terrestrial > Soil > Wetlands > Peat | place: Sweden: Abisko, Stordalen Mire... | reverse complement strand
GGGCATCCGATAGGCGTATGCCCCGGCGCGTGCTAATATCTACTTCCACCATGCAAAAACACACCTTCCGCAGATATCTGCTGCCCTTGGCGCTGTTCGCAATGGTCAGCCCAGCCGCCGATCAGACGACTATCGCCAGCCAATATAGCGGAACCGCCAAGCAGATTATTGACGCAGCCTTGGCCGACGATGCCGGGTATGCGCGCCTGGTGAACTTGTGTGATCGAATTGGGAACCGCCTGAGTGGTTCGGAGTCTTTGTTACGGGCCGTGAAGTGGTCGGCGGAGGAGATGAAGAAGGCGGGCTTGACGAATGTGGTGACCCCGCCGGTGATGGTGCCGCATTGGGTGCGCGGCAAGGAGAGCGGCACGATTGTGGCGCCGATTGAGAAGCCGCTGCATCTTTTGGGATTGGGGATGAGTGTGGGCACGCCGCCGGCGGGCATTACGGCGGACGTGGTGGTGGTGGCGGACTTCGCGGAACTGATGAGTTTGGGCACCAAAGTGGCCGGTAAGATTGTGGTGTTTAATGCGCCCTATGAAGGTTATGGGCGGACCGTGGCGTATCGCGTGGCCGGGCCTTCGCGTGCTGCCAAGCAAGGGGCGGTGGGCGCCTTGGTGCGGTCGGTGACGCCGTTGGCGTTGCAGTTGCCCCACACAGGAACGTTGCAATATACACCGGACGATCCGAAGATTCCAGCGGCGGCCATCAGTATTGAAGACGCTCTGTTGCTGAAACGTTTACAGGATAGCGGCGCGAGCCCGCGCGTGCATATGGAAATGCAGGCGCATATGGAGTCCGATCAACAGGCGGCGAATGTGGTCGGCGAGATTGTTGGGTCGGAGCATCCGGAAGAAATTGTGGTGATGGGCGGGCATCTGGATTCATGGGACGTCGGGCAGGGCGCGCAGGATGATGGGTCGGGGATTATGGCGACGTTGGAAGCGGCGTCGCTGATTCACAAGCTGGGCCTGAAGCCGAAGCGTACCATTCGCGTGGTGTTTTGGGTGAATGAAGAAAACGGCGGCCGGGGCGGGGAAGAGTACCTGAAATGGGTAGGCGATGCGGCGAAAAACCATGTCGCGGCGATTGAGATGGATGAGGGGGCGGAACGGCCGTTAGGGTTTGGGTATGGCACGTTTTCCGGGCGTGGGCCGATGGCGGGTGGCGCGCCGGGGGCCGAACGCAGGGGTTCGGCAGAGCAGGAACGGTCATTCAAAATTTGCCAGGAAATTGGGCAGTTGCTGGCGCCGATTCAAGCGACGCAAGTGAATCCCGGTGGCGGCGGAGCCGATATCGGTCCCATTGTTGCGCAGGGTGTGGCCGCGTTAAGCCCGACGACGACAGCGGAGCATTATTTCGATTGGCATCATACGCAGGCGGATACGGTGGATAAAGTGGACCCGCGCGAGTTTCGGAAGAATACGGCGCTGCTGGCGGTGTTGGCTTATATTTTGGCGGATATGCCGGAAAAGTTGGCGGGAAAGTAGTTGGAAAATCTATGACCCCACATTCAGACAACGGCATCGTCACGATATCGAGTCATGAATCGGTTGACGAAACAGTGCGAAAACTGGAAGCGCTGTTGCAAGCCAAGGGCGTAAAGTTGTTCGCATTGATTGATCACAGTGGCGAGGCCGAGAAGGTTGGGCTGCAAATGCGTCCCACCAAGCTGCTGATTTTCGGAAATCCGAAGGCCGGCACTCCTTTAATGATCGCGTCGCCGAGTGTGGCGATTGATCTTCCGCTGAAGATTCTCGTTTGGGAGGATGCCGAGGGGCACGTCCTGATTTCGTATAACTCGCCGGCCTATCTGCAAGCCCGGCACGCTTTGCCGTCCGAGTTAGTGGCGAATATTGCGGTGGTCGAAGCGCTGGCAAAATTGATATAATAATCTTTAACCTCAATCCCTAGTCTATTTGGGGTGATTAGAGCGACAGCCCATGAAAGCAAGCAATCCACAGTGGAAAGAGCGCCTGGGTGCGCAAGTGAACCCGGAATTAATGGCGGAGATCGACGTCTTCGAGAGTGAGATTGCCTTGAAAAAACAGGGCAAGATCGATGACAAAGTCTTCGCGGAAACACGACTCCGGCGTGGCGCTTATGGCCAACGTTATGACAACGGTCAGCGGCACGACGGCGTAGAGAGCCGCAAGCTGAGCTATCCGCAAGAGGGATTGACGAAGGGACCGGGCACGCTTTGGGATGCGCCGGGAATGGAGCGGATCAAGATTCCCTTTGGTGGATTGAACGCGGCGCAAATTGAGGTGTTGGCGGAGTTGGCGGAAGAATATTCAGATGGGATTGCGCACGTCACAACGCGGCAAGATATTCAACTGCATTACATTCATATCGATGACACGCCTGCGTTGATGCGGCGATTGGCGGCGGTGAATATCACAACGCGCGAGGCTTGCGGCAACAGTATTCGCAATGTGACGGCATGCCACTTGGCGGGTGTTTGCCGCGACCAATCTTTCGACGTCACTCCTTATGCGAAGGCAACCGCCTATTTCTTGCTGGGCCATCCGGATGCCCAGGATTTTGGGCGCAAAGTGAAGATTGCGTTTTCGGGATGTGACACCAATCCTTGCGGGTTGGTGCGGATACATGATATCGGTTGCATTGCGCGCGAACGCGATGGCGAGCGTGGTTTTGAAGTGTGGGTGGGCGGCGGCTTAGGCGCCGTGCCGTATCAGGCGAAATTGTTTGATGAGTTTTTGCCGGAAGCGGAGTTACTGCCGTTGACCCAGGCCATCTCGCGGGTGTTTGGGCGCTTGGGTGAGAAGAAGAACCGCAACACGGCGCGGTTGAAGTTCTTGGTGGCGAAGCTCGGACTCGATGAATTTAAGCGCTTGGTCAAGGAAGAACGCGCGGTTTTGAAGGACGATCCACGTTGGACCGCTTATTTGAGCGATGCGCGCAAGGAACAGGAAGCGCCGCGACGCCCGAGCGGTTTGGTCCAGATTAAGTCTGAAGAGTTTCAGACTTGGAAAAAGGCGAACGTTTACGAGCAGCGGCAGTCCGGCTACGCGACGGTGACGATTGCGCTTCCATTGGGTGACATTACTTCCGACCAATTGCGGGTATTGGCGGACATAGCGCGCAAGTATACGAATGAGACGGTGCGGCTCACGGTGGAGCAGAACATTGTGCTGCGCTGGGTGAGTGAGGCGGATCTCGAGGATCTGCATAAGGATCTGAAGGCGGCGAAGTTGGCGGCGCCAGTGGCGGAGACGATTTTCGATCCGGTGTCATGCCCGGGGACGGATACTTGCAAGCTGGGTATTTCATCTTCGCGCGGTCTGGCGGGCGAGCTGAGGCTGCGGCTGGTTGAGAATTCTGTTACGCAAGATGAGGCCGTGCGCCGGCTGCGCATCAAAATCAGCGGCTGTTTCAATTCGTGCGGACAACATCATTTGGCGGATTTAGGGTTCTATGGCGTGAATCGGAACAAGAACGGTTATGCGACGCCGCACTTCCAAGTGGTATTGGGTGGGCAGTGGAGCAACAACGCCGGATCCTATGGATTGGCGATTGGCGCGGTGCCTTCTAAGCGAATACCAGAAGCGGTGGACCGTATTACGCGGCGATTTGTGGCGGAACGGCAAGAAGGTGAGATTTTCCAGGCGTTTATCAAGCGGATTGGCAAGGTTGAATGCAAGAAGATGCTGGACGATCTGGGGAACCTGCCGCCGCACGATGAAGACGCATCGTTTTATACCGATTGGCACGATCCGCGCGAATATACGTTGGGTGATTTGGGGATTGGCGAGTGCGCAGGTGAGGTGGTCACACCGCTCGAGTTTCAGTTGACGGCGTGCGAACGCGAATCGTTCGAAGCGCAATTGGCGCTCGAAAAGGGCGATGCTGCGGCTGCCGCGAAACAGGCGTATGAAGCGATGCTGAATGGCGCAAAGGCCCTGCTGGCTTGGCGAAAAGTATTCTTTCTGCCCACGGCAGACGGCATTGTGGAAGCCTTCCGGAAGGAATTTTACGATACGGAGCTATTCTTTGATCCGTTCGCGGGCGGGAAATTTGCGCAGTTTCTGTTTAGGACGCATGAGCACGCGGCTGACGCTTACCATGCGGAAGCAGCGCACCGGTTGATTGAAGAAACGCAATTATTTATTGAGGCGTGCCACAGTTGCTCGCTGCGCTTGTCGCAACAGCCGCAAGTGCCGGTGACGGCGTGATGATGAAAGTGCCCTGGGTTACGCGGTCAGGCCTCGAGCCGAGCCGCGAGTGTCAACGAGCGGCACCCAACGCAGGAATGCAGCGATTTTCAGGGGAGCCACAGCCATGCAGCATCTGAATATCAAGATCTTTGCGAAACCGGATGCGACGATAAATGTGGCGGACGCGATCCCGGTATTTCATCGTTGGATTCAGAAACGCGATCTTCCGGAAATGCTGATTGATGTTGCCGATTATTTGCATGTCCCTGATGGCCCGGGCATTTTACTGATTGCGCATGAGGCGAATTACAGTCTGGATTACGCACGCGATCAATTGGGGTTGCTCTACAACCGCAAGGTGAAAGAAACTGGCGATGCGCAGGCGCAATTCAAGCAGGCTTATGATTCCGCGTTGAATGCTTGCCGGCGGCTGGAAGGCGAACCTGAGTTCAAGGGAAAGCTTGCGTTTGATCCGGAACAACTGGAAATTGTTTTTAACGACCGGCTGCTGCATCCCAATACGGAAGAAGGCTGGAGCAGCGTGAAGCCCGAAGCGGCGCGATTCTTTGATGGCCTTTTTGGCGCGGGCAAATACGTTTTAGAACGAGTGGGCGAGCCGCGCGAACGGCTGCGAGCGAAAGTAAGCAAAGTCAGCCAATGAGAAGCGGTTTGCTGGAACAAATCGGCAATACGCCGCTGGTGAAGCTGGAGCGCACGTGCAGTGATTTGCCGGGTGTTGAGATTTGGGTGAAGTGCGAGTTTCTCAACCCGGGCGGCTCTGTGAAAGATCGGCCCGGCTACAACATTATTCGCGAGGGCGAGGCAAACGGCAAGCTTAAGCCCGGCAAGATCATTCTAGACGCCACCAGCGGCAATACCGGCATCGCTTACGCGATGATTGGCGCCGCGAAGGGTTATCCGGTAAAGCTTTGTTTGCCGGCGAATGCCAGTGAAGACCGCAAGCTTATTTTGAAGGCTTATGGCGCGGAGTTGGTTTTGACGGATCCGGCGGCGGGTTCGGATGGAGCCTTTCGCAAGGTACGAGAGATCTACGCGGCTGATCCTGAAAAATATTTTTACGCGGATCAGTACAACAACGATGCGAATTGGCGGGCGCATTTTCAAACGACGGCGCCAGAGATTATCGAGCAAACGGGTGGCCGCGTGACGCATTTTGTGGCGCTGTTAGGCACCACTGGCACGTTTATCGGCACTAGCCGGCGGTTGAAACAAGATGTGAAAGGGGTTCAGTGCTGGTCGGCGCAACCTTCGACGCCGCTGCATGGGGTGGAAGGAACGAAGCATTTGCCGGCGTCGATCATTCCGGGGATTTACGACGACAAAGTAGCAGATGGCAACCTTTGGATTGATACTGAAGATTGCTACGCGATGGCGCGTAAGCTAGGCCGGGAAGAGGGTTTGTTGTTGGGTATTTCAGCCGCGGGCAACGTGGTGGCGGCTCGTAAATTGGCCGAGCAGCTTGTGGCAGAGGGGCGCAAGGGCGTGATCGTCACCATTGGTTGCGATGGCGCGGCGAAGTATTTGCGCGAAGACTTCTGGCAGGAAGCGGAACTAGCCGCGAGCGTTTGATTGCGCCTGCGGATAATTCGGCGAATACAAATAACTTCCCGGCCGCAAAGCGAGCTTGCCGTTTTTCACAAATCGCTCTCCACGAATCGAAAGATGAGTGATTAAACGTTCGCGCCATTGCGAGAGCTCACTGCTGTGCGCGGTTTCGGGGGCGAGATTTTTCAGCTCGTGGGGATCTTGTCTGAGGTCGAACAACTGCTCCTCTCCGTCGCGCGCGTGAAAGATATATTTCATGTGTCCGTCGGTGAGGGCGTTCCAGTGGTTGAGCGGGCTGTAGCAGAGATCATGTTCCAGATCGATGTATTCACGCCAAGTGGAATTAGAGCGCAATAAATCGAGCAGGCTCTGGCCGTCAATCTTGGCATCGAGGTGCGACGCCTGGGCTGTGTCGAGCAACGTCGGCAGAATATCTCGAATTTCAACCGGTTGTGCGCGGACGACATTACGATCGGCGGTGATCAGACCCTTGGGCCACCGTAGCAGCATGGGGATGCGCGCGGAGGGTTCATACGCATAGCTCTTGCGCCAGAGATTATGGTCTCCGGTCATTTCACCGTGATCGGCGACAAACAGAATGAGAGTCTCTTCCAGCCAGCCGCGTTTTCCGAGTGCTTCCATGACGCGGCCGATTTGTTCGTCTACATGCGAAACGCTGCCGTAGTAGCCCTGCCGCGAACTGCGTACTTGCTCCGCGCCTAAATCGCCGTGCCAAATTTCATAACCAGGGCTGCTACGCGGCGCGTAACGCTGTGCCCAAGTGCCCACATGCGCTTTCGGGAGATCGGCATTTTCGTAATGCTTCCACCAGCGCGCAGGCGGATCGTACGGGCTATGTGGGCGTTCGAACGAGACCTTAAGAAAGAATGGTTGCGGCCTTTGGTAATCATGCAGGAACCGCGCGGCGGTGTTGGCTGTCCAGGTGGTGGGATGAAGTTCTTCGGCTAACGCGTAGGGCGCGGCGCGATAATCATTCCATCCGATCCCCGTTTGGTCTGGATTGGCTTGCGGCGCCACGGACAAGAACCAGGAACGGTAGTCGCTACGGAAATCAATGCTCTCTTCGCGGCCGGATTCATCTAGTAACGCTTCGTCAAAGCCGTGGACATTGCGTTGCGGGGTGTAGTGGCATTTGCCAATCACCGCTGTAAAATAGCCAGCCTGCTTGAGAAGACGCGGCAGCTCAACCGGATAGCGATCGGCCACTTTGCCGTATCCCAAAAGGCCGTGGTTCCAAGGAGACATTCCGGTGAGCAAAGCTGCTCGGGCGGGCGTGCAGGTTGGCGTCGACGAGTAGGCGCAGCGAAAACGAACTCCTTCCTGCGCGAGATGATCCAGGTTGGGGGTGTAGCTAACAGCATTGCCATCGCAGCCGAGCGCATCGCCGCGGAATTGGTCGGCCATGAGCAGCAAGATATTGGGCTTGGATGATGAGGCGCGAGGGGCAGAAGCGGCCGCTGCGGCGGCGAGCGACAGGAAGGTACGACGATGCATATTGTAAGTATGGACGCTGCCAATTCGCCGGCAAGCGAGGCCTGGACAACCAGCGTTTTACTCGACACGTTGGAGCGGGCGTTGCATGCGAGCAAGACGGAATGGATATTTCTACGGGAGCTACGAGTGGGCACGGGGCACCGGGGCCACGCGCTGCAACGCCTGGATGCCTTTGCCTTAAATTGCCTGCCGCACCATGGCATGCGCCGAATTTGTTACGAAATAAAAACATCTCGTGCCGATTTTAAATGCGAATTGAAAAATCCATTAAAGAAAAAAGTGGGGATGCGATATTCAAATGAATTTTATTTCGTTACGCCAAGTGGATTGTTAGCGGTGGAAGAAGTGCCGGTCGAGTGCGGTTTGGTGGAAATCGGGCAGGCCACGTTTGAGGAGTGGAAAACACTGATAAAGCGCCAGGCAGGATTCTTTCACTATGACCCGGAATTAGCGCGTTATTGCATGGTTACCGTGCCTGCATGCTGGCGCGAAACGCCTGGACCCACGTGGCAATTTGCGGCTGCGATGTTGAGAAATCAACGAAAGGAAATGGAAGAGAAGCCATCGGCTCCTCCCAAGCAGCAGAAGATTCACTTCGAAGGCTGAGGTCGAATCTGCTTGTTTTAAGATGAAACGCCAGCGTCGCGCGAGCGCTTAGGCCAAGGGGGCGGAACTCCGTACCAGCGAGGCCTGGCAAAGCGGCACTCACAGTTGTAGCAGCGGCAAGTAACGATAAGAAATCGCGAAAACACTTCAATGAGATTCTTTGAATTCGAATGCCTAATCTCCGTCGATCGACAACGAGGACATTCCTTTGAATCAAAAGTAAGCATCATTTGACACCGTTACTTAATCGTTCAGGTTAGCATTTCTGTTCGATCCGCCAAGACGTCTTTGGGACTTTGTGTTTGGACGTCTGCGGTATGGCTAGATGATGGTGCCTGCGCACTAGAGCGAAAGCTTCCTAAATAGCAGAAGATTCAGAAGGTTGTGAGCGCTCTTGTTGATTCTCCCTATGCATCCGTGCCTTTCGCTCACTGAGGGTATCGTAAAGGCTTGCGGCGCTGCGCGAACGCTTGGGCCATGCGGGCGGGATGCCATACCAGCGAGGTCTGCAAAATCGGAGCTGACAGTTATAGCAACGGCACGTAATGATAAGAAATCCTAAAATTACCTCAAAAAGATTCTTTGCATTTGAGTGCTTTATATCCCCAGATTTACAACGGGGGCATTCAGTTGAAACAAAAGTGAGAATCATTTTGTACCGCCTATTTCTTGGTTTAGGTTAGCATTTTACCCTACCACCAGCAATTCCCTAGGGGTACTATTGCGTTTGGCAACTTGCCTACTACCATAGACGAATGCGGAGCTGCTTATTACTCATCTCTTTAGGCGTCTTGGTAGTAATGCTATGCCTCGGGGCCGTAATTGTCCTAATAAAGTCTTACGACATGCCTACCAGGGCGATGGAACCGACACTGCACCAGGGCGACCATATTGAGGCATTACCAATCTTTGGGCGCAGCTTGTACCGCGGAATGATTGTAGTTTTTCATCCGCCGACAGACCCACTGATCACCCTATTTGGCCGGGTACTAGCGTTGCCTGGCGATCGGGTTCGAGTGATCTCGGGCAAGATTGAAGTGAACGGCAAACAGGTGTACGAGCCTTATTTAAAATTGGGGGTCGAAGGCGCCGGAATCGATTTTCCGACTGTACCCGACAAGTATGACGACAATCAGGATGTTCTCCGTCTGCAAACGGAATTCTATGCAGACTCGGTGAAGGATGGGGTACTGAGCCTCCCGGCTGGGCACTATTTCATTATGGGTGACAATCGCGGTGCCTCTGTGGACAGCCGGAGATATGGACCGATTCCGCTGTCGTCTATAGTGGCGCAGCCCATTCTGGTGTACGGGTCGAAAGCCGCAGGCCGTAGTAGCCCGCGGCTGATCCCGGGGGAGGATCTGGTTCTCAGTCGTTAGCCGGCCAAGCGTCGGTTAATTCCCACCCGGCGTCGGTGCGCTGTTTCGCCACTCGCCGGCTGGCGTCAAAGTGTAGTCTTTACCATCTTCCAGGTTGTGGACCACAACACCTTCAGCGCTGGTGCCAATAGGCAAAACTTTGCTAGGTGTCCCTTCTGCTCCGCGCGGTACTACCCAATAATCGATCAGTCCGTCCGCACCCTTATGAGGGACGGCCGCATCTGTCGGTTTCACGTCCAGTACTTTGTGCCAGTTTTTCGGCAGCTTCTGTTGAATACCGGCGACAGGAAGTCCTGCGCTGTGTTCCTCGTTGCCGAAATCAACGGGCGCAGCCGTTGCAGCATGCTCGCTATTTACCTTGGTGGCGATCTTTTGCAGATCACGATTGGATTTTTCGACGGCCACCTGCAGTTCGTTCATACGCTCCGACGATGAAACAAGAACCTTCGCTAAATGATCGACGGAAGCAGCCACTTTTTGATCCTGCGGAGCGGGTTCAGGACTAATGACGAAGGGCGTGCTGGTTGTGGCGCGCTCCGGGGCGCTAGGTGCGTGGCCCACATAGCGCATGTAGGCAATTACCAGAATCACGCTGGTAAGCCACATGGCAACCAACACGCTAGCCAGCAAGCCGGTATTGAATTTGCGAGTCGGTACTTCGGGTAAACGCCCATAGCCGTAAGGAACGAGCGCCATTGAGCGCGCTTCCAATTGGGAAATCAGGCGCTCAACGCGAGTGATCTCGTCAATTGGTTGCGTGCCGTTAGCGGCCGTTTCAAAGCGGGGCGGCGTCTCAAAGCGCTGCGTCTCTGGGCTGGGCGCTTCTGCATTGAGGGCGCCGTCCGGATCATTCGGATATTGATATTGCCTGCCGTTGGGCGGTTCTGGGTTACGCGATGCGGCGGTGGCGAACGAACTCATAACAGTATTCCTTTTTGTCGATAATCAGCCGGTTTTAGGTACCAGCCCCCATTCTCTAGAGAGGAGGTGCCTTTAAGCGCGGGATTCTCTTACTGTTTTAAGGCGCTGTACCAGCCAAAGTGGGATAAAACGCGGCGTGACTAGCAAATAACGGCGCCAAAGCCGCTTGGGTTCGGTGGTGAGGCGGAAAAACCATTCGAGCCCGAGCCGTTGCATCCACGCTGGGGCTTGCGCCGTCCAGCCCGCGTGGAAATCAAACGCCGCGCCGACACCAATCATCGTCACTCCAGGAAAACTCTGACGATGTTCGAACATCCAGCGCTCTTGTTTTGGGGTGCTGATACCAACGAAAACGAGATCGCAGCCGGATTGGCGGATCTCCTGTTCCACCTGCTGGTCCTCGGCTGGAGTGAGCGGACGGAACGGCGGCGAAAACCGTCCCACAATCCGCAGAGCGGGGAATTGCTCACCCAGGCGTTGTTCGAGCAGTGGCAAAACTTCAGGACGTCCACCATATAAATAGATGCCATGGCCGTTTTGCGCGGCGCTCTGGCATAAATGGAGCATCAGGGTTGGGCCATAGACACGCTGTTGTCCGCGACAACCGAAAGAACGAAGAGCCCAAACAACGGGCATGCCATCGGGTGTGGCGATATCGGCGGAATTGAGAATCTGCGCGAAATTGGGATCGTCTTTGGCCAGAATGATGCCGTGCACAGAGGTCACACAGATATAGTGGCCGGAAACGTTTGGCTGGACGGCGCGTTCGGCGGCCCACTGTCTGCATAGTTCTACCACTTCGGCATAGCTTGTTTTGCTGATGCCGGCGCTGACGACGAATTGTTTGCCGGGGAGCACGCGAACGTTGAAAAACAAGCATAGCCTGGAGCATCGTTCTAAACTAGGAGTTGTGAAGACCTTAATCGGAATTTTCTTACTTTCCGCGCTTTCATCCGTTTCTGTAGTGACAAGTCAGGCGGCGGAACCCCGCAAGGCGCCGGAATTGGCATTTACCATTCCCGGTGAGGGCGAAAAGCTGTTGAGCCAATATCGCGGCAAAGTGGTGGCCTTGGAATTTATTCTCACCACCTGTCCGCACTGTCAGGCCGCTTCGCATGACTTGACAAAATATCAGGCGGAACTGGGCAAGCGCGGCTTGCAGGTGATTGATCTGGCCATCAACGCTTTAGACAACATGCATAAGCCGGCCGAAGCCGATCAGATGGTCATGGATTTTGTGCGCAACTATCAGGTTGGTTTCCCGGTGGGCTATTTGCCTCGGCCACAAATGATGTCGTTTTTGGGCGTCTCGCCGGCCGAGCGCATGGTCGTGCCACAGCTTGTTTTGATTGACCGTAAGGGATTTATTCACTACCAGACAGCGGCGACGAGCGGTCCTGATTGGGACAGCGTGGCGAAGGAACCAGCG
>Ga0302320_10025122_pt1 | contig 11595 bp, 11 predicted proteins | sample Bog_T0_3_FD_202130 | JGI IMG/M metagenome (GOLD analysis project Ga0302320, IMG submission 202130) | Peat permafrost microbial communities from Stordalen Mire near Abisko, Sweden - Bog_T0_3 | ecosystem: Environmental > Terrestrial > Soil > Wetlands > Peat | place: Sweden: Abisko, Stordalen Mire... | reverse complement strand
CGATTTCCTGAACTACGCGAGCGGGCGGCTTGACCCGTCCTATGATGCTATCGCGCGCAAGGCGAACGTGTGCCGCCGCGCGGTCGCCACAGCCCTCACGCGACTCAAGGAGTTGGGTCTTCTGCATTGGCAGCGCCGGAGCGAGCCAAGCTGGCAGAACGGCGGCTTTGTCCTGGTGCAGGTGACAAACGCCTATGCCGTCCTGCCTTGCAGCCAGTGGCGGGGCTACAAGGAGCCGCTGGACGCCCCTGCCCCCATGCCGGGCACATGGGGCGATCACCCGCCCCTGCCCTCTGTGCTGGCGCAGGCGGCAGCCGAGAGGAAGGCCGGAGGCGACATGCGGACGGCTATCGGGATCCTTGACAGCGATCCGACCGACGGGCTTGCGGCAGCTCTGGCGCGGCTTGGCCGGACGATGCAGGCGGCAAATCCTCAGTGATTTACGAGAGTGCACCCCGTGCCAAGAACCATTCCCCAACCTTATTTTATCTTGATTGCATGACCTGAAACCAACCGCAGCTGTGAGAGAACGGAATCGCGCAAGAGCGCGATACCCTTGGTTATGCCCGCTTCGCGGGTTCTTCCCCAACAAGATAGACCAGAGTATCTTGCAACTATGTAATGAAACACGGGCGGGGCGATGGGCAGTGACAGCGCACACATAAGCCATACCGAGGCGCAAAGAATGCTGGACACCTTTGCCAGTGTCGGGGCCGCTCGCTTTGACGTGACATGGACAACCTGCGCCGGAGAAAAGGAATGGTTCCGCAGCAGCGTGAGCCTTGCCGACCTCGCCCGCCGCCTGCCTGCCATGCTGGACAATGCCGCAGCCAGGCAGCGCAACGTGATCGTGCGCCCGCACGGCCCGACCGTGACCTTCATTCAGCTTGACGACCTGAAAGCCGCGAACCTTGCCCGCGTCGCCCCCGCCGTGTTTCTCCTCCTCGAAACCTCACCCGGCAATTTCCAGGCTTGGGTTGCGATGCAAGGCGCGGAGGACAAGGACTTTGCCCGCCGATTGAGGAAGGGCACGGGCGCGGACCCAACAGCGAGCGGGGCAACCCGTGTCGCTGGCAGCCTCAATTTCAAGGACAAATACGCGCCGACCTTCCCGCGCGTTGCCATCCACCAGGCGAACCCCGGACGACTGACGACCAAGGCCGAGCTTGAACGGCTTGGCCTGGTCACCGAGCCGGAGGCCGCGCCGTCGCCGCGCGTCCCCCCTGCCCGCGCCCGACCCGGACCCGGCAACCGGAAATGGCCGAGCTATGCCCGTTGCGTGGACGGTGCGCCGCTGAACAGCGAGGAAACCGGCCCCGACATCAGCCGGGCGGATTTCGTGTTCTGCATGACGGCTATCGATTGGGGATGGAGCGCGGACGAGACAGCGGCGCGGCTGATGGAGGAAAGCGCCAAGGCGCAGGGAAGCGGCAAGCCATATGCCGACCTCACCGCCCGCAACGCAGCCGAGGCCGTGGAACGTCGCGTCCGGCAGTCACAGGGACATCACGCGGCGGGATACAGGAACGGTTGAGGGGGCTTGACGTTACGTTGTTCGCTTGGTAACAAATTACCTAATGTCTTATATCCACAAGTAACTAGGTAACAAGATAACGAGGTAGCAATGCCCGTCCCTATGAAAACCCTCGCGGTTGTAAGCCGGAAAGGCGGAGCCGGGAAAACGACCATATCGACGCACCTGGCCGTTGCCGCCGAGGCATTTGGCATCGTGACCGCTCTATTCGACCTCGATCCCCAGGCGAGCGCTGCCCTTTGGGCCGATCATCGGGGCGAGAGCTTCCCTGCGGTCATGCCCGCGCAGCATCCGCGCCTTGCTGCCCTTCTGAAACAGGCTCAGGCCCAAGGGGCCGGGCTTGTCATCCTGGACACGCCGCCGGAGGCGGACACGATAGCCAGCGCCGCCGCCGAACATGCCGACGCGATTCTGATACCCTGCCGCCCGTCCGCGCTCGACCTCGGCGCTATCGGGGCTTCGGTGCGAATCGCTCGCGCGGTTGGGAAACCTCCCTTCGTCGTCATCAACGCGGCCCCCATTCAGGGAACCGAGGTTGACGAGATGCGTGCCGCGCTTAGCGCCGCCGGAGTGGAGATCGCGCCGATAGTGCTGCATCAGCGCAAAGCATTCTCCGCCCGGATGCAGGAAGGCCGCACCGCGACCGAGACAGAGCCAAAAGGCAAGGCCGCCGAGGAAGTCCGCGCCTTGTTGTTGTGGCTTTGTGAGAAAATCGACTTGTTACCAAGTGAACAAGTTACAAAGTTATCAGAACGCGCATAGGTGACACATGCCCGCAGCCCGTAAGCCCCTTGCCTTTGACATCGACCGCAGCCCAGCCCCCCGTGCTCCGCCCCTCAAGCCCGCCGCCTCGCAGGAACGCCAGCAGGTGGGCGCGCGCGTGACGGCCGCCACCTACCGCCAGCTTAAGGCCCGCGCCGCCTTGCAGGGAGTGACCGTGCAGACCTTGGTTGAGCAGGCCATCACCGAATTTCTGGCGAACCATGCCGAATGATAAGAACACAAGACACAATGTTACCAAGATAACTATGTAACAATTTAGCTCAACCCCCTGCGATGCAGGGAGAAATGACCATGCGTGCCTACCCCGACGGACCTTCGCAGGGACTTTATCAAGGCGTTCGAACGCCTGACCCACAGCCGCGAACGCTACGACGTGTGGGCGGATTTCCTCGAAATGGCCTTCTGCGCCACCCGCAAGCGGGCGCTACCGCCAAGCCCGGAGGCTGACGCCATCGAGGCCCGGTATACGGCCGCTGAGAAGCGGCACACGCCGGAGGACGTGCGGGTGATGGGCACGCTTCTCGGCATGACCGCGCTCGCCATGATGGACGGCGGTTGCGACTTCCTTGGCCAGGTAGCCGTGGAGCTTGAACTGCGCAGCGACCATATGGGGCAGTTTTTCACGCCCTACGACCTGAGCCGCATGATGGCGGAAATGACCTTCGACACGGTTGGCGAGGTGATCGCCGAGCAGGGTTTCGTCACTGTGCAGGAGCCTGCTTGTGGGGCAGGGGGCATGATCATCGCCGCCGCCGACGCGCTTGAGCGTCGGGGCTTCGACATCGGGCAGCACCTTTACGTGGTGGGCATCGACGTTTCGTCGATGTGTTTCCGGATGGCCTACATTCAGACCAGCTTGCGCGGCATTCCGGCGACCATCGTGCGCGGCAATACCCTGTCCGGCGAGGTGTTTGAGCAGGCCGTCACCCCCGCTTTCTTCCCGTTCTACGCCGCCAACCGGGAAGCGTTCGACGGATGGCAGCGAGGGGAGGGCCGGGGCGGAAAGGCCAGCCCTGACGCGGAGATCACCCAGCACGGTGCGGAAGCGGAGCCGAGCCAGCCCGAGCAGCCTGCGGCGGCACCGGAGTCCCGTTCATCGCCCCAGCGGCCAAACGTCAAGCCAACCACCTACACGCGCCAACCAAGCCTGTTCGACGACGGACCATGACCGCCGGTGTCCTCATTCCACGCCGCCGCGCTCAGGCCGCATCCTCCATCAGATCGCGGGGCGTCTCTGCGCCGGTATCAGCCGCATCCGCGACGAGGGCTTGACGCGCATCAGCACCGCCAGCACCGACCAGCCAGTCCGCCAAGATTTCCCTATCGGCGGGGCGTTTCAGAAATTCATCCAGCATCCGGCCAAGCTCGCGCGTCACGGCATCGGGGAGGGCTTCTTGCGACAGCAGGCACTCACCCAGCAGGAAGGCGCGGCGTTGACGTGTGCGAGCTTCCTTGGCGCGTATGACGGCCTTCTGTTTGGAGGCGCGGGCTTCGAGGCGGGCGATTTCGGCTTGGATATCGGCGAGGCGTTCCGTGTCTGTCTTGGGGGCTTTGGTCATGTCCGGCTTTGCCTCCGGTAGAAAATCAGTCGGTTTGATTCGGAAGGCAGGATAGACAGCCGGAGATTCGGAGGCTAGGGAGAAAGTACGGAAAGGCGCGGTTATATGTTGCCCCGAAGAGTGGCAACATTTCAGGGCAAAGGCATGGCACTCTATCGCTTCGAGGCCAAGGTTATCAGCCGTTCGGGGGGACGTAGCACCCTGAACGCCGCAGCCTACCGCACGGGCAAGACCGCGACCAGCGCCGCCGCCTACCGCCACGGCGCGGAACTCAAGGACGAGCGCACCGGCCAGACCTACGATTACAGCCGCAAGCGCGGCGTTGAAGGCAGCGTTATTCTTGCGCCCGCCGCCGCGCCGGCCTGGGCGCAAGATCGCGAAAAGCTTTGGAACGAAGTGGAGCGGGTCGAGAAGCGGAAAGATTCGCAGCTGGCGCGGGATTTTGTCATCAGCCTGCCGCACGAACTCGACGCCGACCAGCGCCGCGCCTTGCTGACGGAATTTCTCGATCGCAATTTTGTGGCGAAGGGCTATCTCTGCGACGTGGCCTTTCATGCGCCGCACGGGAAAGGCGACGACCGGAATCACCATGCGCATGTCATGGTGCCGATGCGTCGCCTCGACGCGGACGGCTTCGCCGCCAAGAAGGACATTCCGACCAGCAACCCTATGGCGGTCTGGAAAGCCGAGCTTGCCCAGTGGCGCAAGGACTGGGCGGACACCACCAACCGCCACCTTGAAGCGGCAGGACGGCCGGAGCGCGTCAGTCACTTGTCGCTTGTCGCGCAGGACATCGACCGCCAGCCGGAGCCGAAGCAAGGCCCCGTAGCGACCGAGATGGAGCGCGAGGGCCGGGAAAGCCACGCGGGATCTGACCGGCGACAGGTGCAGGCCGAGAACGCCGCGCGCGCGAAGCTGAAGGCCGACATGGCGAACGTGGTCAACTTGGCCGTGGAAATCATCAGGAGAGGGAAGGTGGAAGAAGTCACCGAGGCGCAAGCCCACGACCAGCCGCGCCGCGTCGCCGACGCCGCGCAGCAGATTCAGGCGCAGGAATCCGAGCGGCAACAGCAGATGCGTGACGCCTTCAACAAGCGGAATGCGGAACAGGCCGAGGAAGCCCGCAGAGAGAAGACGCAGACCCAAACCCAGCCGACCGGCGACACGGTTACCGTCACCAACCGGCAGCAGCAGAACGCCGAGCGATCCCGCGCCGAGCGCGAGGCGGGGCGCAACGGCGACATCACCGACGCGTCCGCCCGCTATTCCGTCGCGCTGGGCGACCACTACGACATGCGCGACCCTTACGCGTCGCTTGCCCGCGCGGCGATGGCGGAACACGGGGCTTTCGTGAAGGAGCAGCAGGCGTTGCGGCAGCAGGCCGCCGCCGAGAAAGACCCTGCGAAGCGGCAGGACATCGAACTGCGCCGCCGCATCGAGGGTCACGAATATATGGCGATCACCGAGAACCGGATTGCGGGCATGGCCGACGTGACCGCCGGTAAGAGGGAATCGCCGCGCGGCATCATCGGACGCGCCACGGCTGAAACCTATCAGGAGGAAGCCGCCAAGCTTCGCGCCGAACGCGCCGAGCGTCAGGCCGCGCGTGAGCAGCCACGGCATGCAGCACCCGCGCAGCCTGCGAAGGCAGCGAACGCCGATCCGCCATCACCGCCGCCGCCCAGCCGCGAGGAACGCCAGAACGCCGCCGGCGAACCCGCGCAGGCGGTCGCGACCGGCGCGATACACGGCAAGGATTTCAAACCAGCTGCCGCCATGCCGGACGCGGCGGCAGCCAAGGCCGCGAAGCTGGCGAAGCTGGAGCAGAGCTTCGCCACGTCGGACGCCTACGCCGCCCTGAAACAAATATCGGGCGAACAGGCGCAGCGTGGAACAGCCGCGCCGAAACCAACCGACCGCCAGCAGGAAGCGCCGCAACCGCCGCGCGGCGAGGTTCGCGACAAGGACACCGAGATCACGGACGCCAAGGCTGCGAAGCTGGCGAAACTTGAGCAGAGCTTCGCGAAGTCGGACGATTACGCCGCCACGAGGTCGGCAGGCGCGGGAGCAGGCAGGGGGCGCTGATCCCGCTGCCCGCTGGCGGAAGCGGAGCGGCGAGCCGTCAACCGCGCCGCGCGTGAACGGGGACAGGCGCACCACGCGCGACCAGGCCGCCGCCTACATCCGGCTTTGCCATCACCCTACGCGCGACATCCGCAGATGGATCGAGGCCGGAGACCGGCCACGCCTTCACGGAGGCGCAGCATCGAGGGTGAACGGGGGCGGGCGCAGCACGCGCGACCAGGCCGTCGCCTACATCCGGCTTTGCCATCATCCGACGCGCGACATCCGAAGCTGGATCAAAGCCGGAGACCGGCTACCGATTCGCGTGACCAAAGCGCCGGAGAGCAGGCTAAAATCAGAAACCAACAGAGCGGCGACGCTCACCGCCTGGAAAGTCGCGCGTGAACACACGCGCTCATCCGTGAAGACGCAGAGCCGTCCAACAACAAAAACAAAAGGAGGCAACCATGCACAGACCCGACAACACCGCACCAGAAATATTGCCGAACACTACATCCGATTATGTCAGAACCCATTGCACGATTTGCGCGGCTGGCTGGACGCGCACCAACACCGAGGGACATCAAGCCGTGGTCTGTCTTCTCGACCGGTCGCCGGTATGGCCACTTATGGTGACGTGCGACCGCTACGAGCCGAGAGAAATTCCCGAACCGCCACGCACCTGATCGCGGCGCACATCGTGGATAGACAGCCGACGCCGCGCCGTCCCCACCTTGGATCGCACGGGCGGGTTTGTCCGGTCTGCCGCAACGTGGTGCGCAAGCTGCGCAGCCACCTTGCGGAGGTTCACGCCGTCAACTCGTAGGCAGAGTCGGGAAGGGAGCGAAGGCCCGCACCGGCCCGTTGGCGACATGCGAGAAAATCACCGTCTCGCCATTGCCAAGGCCGCGCACCGCCTGCGGCAGCAGCAACGGCATCCCCTGCTGATTTCCCGAAAAGGAGGGCGAGCGACCGCTCCAACTCCAGTTGGTATGCTCACGCGCCGTGAGGCCGCTACGTTCGGAGAGATAGGCGGCGGTCTGGATGTCCTGCGGCGCGAAGGCTTGCACCACGCCCGCATTGGATATGAAGGATTCCCAGCGCTCGCCGTAGATCGCTTTCAGCTGCGACAGGTCTTGGAACACCGACCACATCTTGACGCCGTAACCGCGCATCAGCGCCATCGTGTTTTCGATCATCGGCAGGTGGCCGAGATTGGCGAATTCGTCCAACATAAGCATGACCGGCACACGGCCTGGCACGGCATCGCGGATCAGTTTTTGCAAGCAGCAGGTGATGACGAGGCGCAGCCAGGTCGATTGCGTGGCGAGCCGGTTCGCCGGCAGGATCAGATAGATCGTCGTCGGTTCCGTCTTCATTGCCGCGAAATCGATCATGCCTTTGCTGGTGTCGGCTTTGACGGGACGGGAATCCAGCCAGCGCGTTTGTGTGACCGCGTTTGAAATGATGCTGGTGAGTTCACGCGATTCAGGCGTGATGTCCTGAAACCGACTCGCCTTGATCGATAGCTCATCCCATTCGCGCTCGATCCCGATGCGCCGCATCTCGCGCACGGTGTCCTTGAAATCAATCATCGACTGGCCGAGGCAAGAGCGCACGAAAGCGAAGTTGCGGTTGTCGGGATCGTCTTTTGTTTGGGGAGCAGGCTGCAAGGCGGCATACATAATGAGAGCGCAGACCAAATCTTGCGCCGACTGCGCCCAATGCGGTTCCTTTTCGTCTTTTTCGATGCGGATCATCGCTTCGGCCAGACCCATTGCGTCATCAAGGAAATTGTCTTGTGACGGGTCGAGCGTCGCCACGGGATTGAAGCCGTGGCTTGGCAGGCCGCGCACACGGTAGGGGTTGAGATAGACCACCTTGCCATGTTTGGCTCGCTCTGCGCCGGTCAGCGCCGCCAGTTCACCCTTGGGATCGATGACCAGCAGCGACCAGTCACGCAGCGTCATCAGGTTCTCGTACAGGAGCCGCATCGACTTGCCGGAGCCGTTCGGTCCCAGCGTCATGATGTGGCGATCCCCGTTGTAATGCAGGATCGTGTCGGTTTTTGGTTCGTGGCCGAGATAGATGCCTTCCTTGCCAGCCAGGCCGGTCTTGTCCGACTTGGCGAATCCGGCATCCCAGGCGGTAACGGCATCCTTCCGTTCCGAGCGGCTCGCGAGGACGGCGGCGAGCGCCGCCACGACCAGGATGCCACCCACAATGGCAACCCCCACCTGCCAGTCGAACATTCCTCTTGTCCCCCGCCCCGTTGGTACGGGAACCTATCGACCAACGGAGGGCAGGGGCAATGTTTCAGGGTTTGCCGCGCTGGTTAGTCGCCTTTGGCATCGTGTTTATCGTGGCAATCGAAATTGCCGCGAGACTGCCGGACATCGTCTTGTTGCCGCAAAGGCTACAGGGCACGGCGGGGGAGCAGATCGGCAAATCCATGCAGCCCCAACTTAACGACGCCACCATTGCCAAGGCCCTGGCCGAGGCGAGGCTTGCCGACACGCAGGGGCGGCTTAACGCGGAACTGGCCGCCAAAGCCACCGCCGAGACGAAGGTCGCACAGCTTCAGCAATCACTCACGATGGCGAATGCGCAGCTCGCGCAATCTCAGGCGCAACTGGCGCAGTCTCAGGCGCGGCTTGCCGATACCCAGGCAGGCAAGGAAGCCGCCGAAACCAGGGTATCGCAGCTCCGGCAATATCTTACCGTCGCGCAGGCGCAGCAGGCCGAAGCTCAGACGAGGCAAGCCGATGCTCAGGCCGCTCAGGCAAATGCCGAGGCAACAAAGACCACCATGGGCAATATCGGCACGGCAGCGACAGTGGGGGGCTTGATTCTTGGCGGCTTATATGTCGCCAAGCAAGCAGGGTGGCTGCCAGAAAGCAGCGGCAGCAGCTACCAATCAAGCCAGACTTCCAGCCCGCCGACCCCGGCGCAGCGGAGAGCAACCGTCACATCACCTGCAGCTAATATCCGAAGCTGTGGGGGCACCAGGTGCGATATCGTCAACAGGGGCGATCCGATCACCAAGGGAACCGAGGTAGCGATCACTGGCGATGCGGTCCTGGATGACGCGCAATATCAATGGTTCCCTGTAAGCGCCACGACAGGCACAGCGACCTACACCGGCTTCATCAGCAGTTCGATACTTGCCGTCGAGTGATGCCTTCGAATTCTGTCAGGTGACGGAATAGGTGTGGCGTGCCCCACGCGTAACGTAAGGGCGGGGTCAGGCTCTAGGCGCAAGCGCCCGGAGCCGCAATAGCGTCTCCGCCATTCGGTGACGATCCTTCACGCGCTATCACCCGCCGTCCGGCGGTAGCTTCATGTGGCCGCCGACGCGGCCCGTTTGCTAAGGGCGCTGCCCTCGCGCGCAACAAGGACAAAATTCGGGCTTTCGCGGCATAAACGGCCGCCCCCCGCAAGAGCGGGTCCCCTCCATTTATTCCACGACCCAAATTTTCTCCTTGCAGCTTGCTACCTCGGTCTCGGCGACGGCCAAGGTTGCATGACGCATGCAACCTCTAGCCAACAAGAAGGAGAAAATCCCATGACCAAGGCACTCAGCAAATCCGATCTGATGCAGTTCACCGGTTCCGACAACTGGTATCGCCACGCGCTCAATCGCGCTGTCCTGTTTACGGATGGAGCAAAGCACGTTGCCGACGAAGGCGGAGCCTATTGGCTTCTCGACGAAATCGCCCTTGCGCAGCGGTATGAGAAATCAGTTGCCGCCGAGGAATTCCAAAGCTGGACGCTTGCGGTTGATCTGACCAAGCACACCGCAACGCTCACATGCGAGGACGGAAACGGCAGAGCCGTGCTTACCAAGGCAATTGAATACACGGATTTTCCGGTTGAGAGCGTGACCCTTTGGGTTGCCAACAACACCATTCACCTGCCGAGCGAATACTGATTCCGACCAAGGCCGCGTTCCCCGCGTTCGCGAGGACAGGCGCAGAGGCGCGGCTTTTCTTTTCCCACCACCAACCAAGAAGGAGCAAATCCCATGACCGAATATACAGTCACATTCAGCGCACCGACCGCCTACGCAGTGACGGACATCAAGGCCAAGACCGCCAAGCAGGCATTGAAGAAAGCCCGCGCCATTTATGACGAAGACCCCAGCGGGCTGGACTGGTGCCCCTACGATGCGGATTGCAAAACGCTGGACAAGATCGAGGTTGTGACCATCGACAACAACGACGAGGCATACTGGCAGAGCGAAGATGCAGCCCTGAAAGACACAGCACAGGACTTGCTCGACGCGCTTGTTGATCTTGTCGAACGCGATCGCGCCGAAGCTGTCGCATGCGGATTCACCGACGACGAGATGACATGGCTTGAGGATGCCCGCCGCGCCATCGCCAAGGCGAAGGGGGGTTAACCATGACGACACCAACCCAAGGCTCGTATGAAATCAATGACGCTGGCTTGATCTTCGGCCAAGCATGCGACGACGACGAGGCCCCCTTTGTGGCCGATTGCTGACGGGACCCCGACACTTGCACCGAGCGGGAGCGAGCGACAGGCCAACTACTCGCAGCCGCATGGGACATGCTCGACGCCCTACAACTGGCCGTGGAGGCGCTTAACACCGCCCGATGCTTCCGTGTCCCGAACCGGAATACCGACAGCTACAAAATCGCCGCGATCTGCGAGCGAGCGATTGCCAAGGCGAAGGGGAGTTGACCAACACCGGCAGAGCCGCGCCGACAAGGCGCGGCTTTTGTCCGGCGACGCCGGAGGCAGGTCAGGGCGGGAAGCGGAAACCGCGCCGACCAGGCGACGCGGTTAAGCCATGTCCTCGGAGCCGCCGAACGGCGGCACCTCGCGTTCTGGCCGTCATGGAATTGTCGTGTCTGATGGCAGCGCAGAATGTATCCTCAGACATCACGGGACGGTTGAACAGGGAATTGGTCCGGTGTAGCCTGATTCCATGATGCAGCCGAGGACAGCGACGACCGTAAAGGCAACAGTGCTGACGCATGGTGACGTGTCGGTCTCCGGTCTGGTAACGGAGTAACTACTCCGGCCAACGCGGAAGAGATGGCAGAACGACAAGCCTCTCGCCAAACGCCGGGCGGCAATCTGCCAAATCCGTTGCGCCGCCCTGCTCTGTCGAAGGGACTCAGGAAACGTTATGCCGATTTGGCCAAAAATACCTTCTGATGTTAGAGCTTTCGTTCGGCGCGCCTTTAGTGAAGCGAATCGACAAGTTACCGAGCTTATTTGGCATGTTCCCAACGTGCGCGAAACGTCCCTTGACGATCAACTAATCAGCGCTCTCATACCACAGCGCGCCCCCACCAGGCTCCCATCGGGAGCCGTTATCGAAATGGACATACACAACATTGGCGGCCTGCGACGGCTATACAGCTGGGAGACTGCTGATATTGCGATCCTTGTCTTTATCTATCGAGACCAACATCTGGTTGCCCAGAAAATTGGTCTTCTACAGTCAAAAAGGATGTTTCCTCTCAACGGCGATGTGGACGATGCAGACCCTGTTGGCTTCGCCTACGGAATGAACAGGATGTTACGCAGTTTTCAAACCAGCCCCTTGCGTTTGGTCAACCGTAAATACGAGTTCAATCAAGACTGTTCTTATTCGTCGATAAAGGCTGGCGACGATCAAAT
>Ga0302320_10025121_pt1 | contig 11595 bp, 13 predicted proteins | sample Bog_T0_3_FD_202130 | JGI IMG/M metagenome (GOLD analysis project Ga0302320, IMG submission 202130) | Peat permafrost microbial communities from Stordalen Mire near Abisko, Sweden - Bog_T0_3 | ecosystem: Environmental > Terrestrial > Soil > Wetlands > Peat | place: Sweden: Abisko, Stordalen Mire... | reverse complement strand
GTGAAAATGATAATGATTTCATCAATTGCAGACGTTATAGCGTGTTTGCGCAACAGCAAATGCCCTCAAGTTCGGTTATATATCCCCAAGCGGAATAAGAGGATACCGGGGCCAAATTAACCGGCTAGAATAGCGTGTAATCGATGTTTATGGTTGTCCGATATGGTAATGATGTGGTATGATGCGGTTGGTATGACTAAAACTGAAAAGCTGATATATGACCGTAAGTGGCGACTTATTCATAAGGTTGAACTAAAGAAATATAATAAAGAATATAGGATTGCGAATAAAAAAGAACTAAAGAGAAAAAAACATAAATTTTATCTTGAGCACAAAGAAGAAATTGATGAAAAAAATCATAAATATTGGCTTTCGCACAAAAAAGAACACACCGAACGGAGTCGTAAATATTGGATCGCGCACAAAGAAGAAAGAAGGGTTCAGAAACTAAAATATAGGCATAAACATAAAGAACATTATACAAAATATCAGTGTGATTATCAAAGAAAAAAAAGACGAGCAGCTGGAATTAAACCAAAAATTGCAAGACCGCTTCACACTAAAAATGTTAGAAGGCAAAGAAGTAAATTTTATTTATGGTTAACAGGAATAAAAAATAACAAATTTGAAACATATATCCAATTAACGAGAAAAGAATTCAAACGATGGATTGAGTGTAAATTCCTAATAGGAATGACTTGGGCTAACCGAAAATTATGGCATATAGATCATAGAAATCCATTATGTATCCACGATTTAACCACAGAAGACGGGTGTTTAGCAGCTTGGAATTACACTAATCTACAACCACTTTGGGCTAAAGATAATTTGCGCAAGGGAAGCACAAGTTGACAACCAACATTTATGTAAGCCGAGGGAAACCCACCGGCAATTCTCAGTAAACAATTTACAAAAAGCATCATTATGTCCTATTATCAATACGGAAACAGCACAGTTAATTTCGGAGTTCCTACTCTTACCGCTTATGGCGTTATTGCGAAGGACAGCACCGTGGATCAAGTTCCAAATATCAACGCGGTAGTTGAGAATGAAACCGGATCTATCGTTGTAAGGCGCATGGATGACAATATCACCACCTTCAATTTCACCGGATATACAAATAATGGAACGGGATCATTCGGTCTGTTCCCCGGCGCTCTAACTGTGATTTCCTCATCGATCTTCACGGGCGATGCAGTATGTGAAAAGGTTACTGTTCAATATAAGAACAAATCCTTCACCGAATTCTCTGCCACCTTGGTCAATAACGCTCATATCAACTACGCGATCACGGGTTCGATAGACTAATATTTCAGGTAACACAAAACCGGCTCCCCTCTAACCAGCGGAGCCGTTTTTTCGCGTTGACTTCAATCGTATCAGGATGGCACAATTTCCCGATTGGTATCTCTCGCACTTTATTCAGACCCCGCAAAACATCATCGGCTTTACCCTAAAGCCGTATAGTGTCTGGCATTATCTCCACCTATCCGCGATCAATTCTCCAATTCTGTCAGGACTTGATCCTGATACTACGATGCAAGACCTTGAAACCGCATGTTTCATTTGTTCAACCGAATATGGGGAAAATGCCATTGAAGCATTGGGGGAATACAATAAAAGTGATAGCACCAAAGCATATCGTGAGGAGTTGGCAATCCATCTTGATGAGCATCCCGATTATCTTGCGCGTGAGGTGATCAGGTTTAAGTCCTATCAGTCCGCTTATGAAAAACCGCCCACCAATTCTGACTTTGGTGATGATGAATTGAACAAGGATAAGCCATCATCGGAACTTCCCTGGACACTCATATGCATAGCTTCTGCGATGAAGCATTTTCACTATTCAGAACGGGATGCAATGAATATGCCCATAGGAAAACTTGTTACCATGCTTTATGCAGATCGTTATCTTGAAACAGGTGAAAGCCCCATTCTATCAGAACAAAAAATAGTGTGTTTGAAACTCGCAAGGGGCGATATCAAGCTTGAAGACCTGATGCGACAGGATTGACAGATGGATGATAAACATATGATCCACTACAAAGGAACTATCTAAATGCCATCAGGACCCCGATTATCCCTAACCACTGAGGTAGACTCGACCGGAGCACAAAAAGGTCTGGATGATTTTAAGAGTAAAGTCAAGCAAACAGAAAAGGAGTCGGCGGATGCTTTCTCTTCTGTCCAGAATAAGGTAAGTGGAGTTGCTACCGCACTTGGATCAATCAATCCTGTGCTTGGTGAACAAGCGCAAAAGGTTGCGGGACTTCTTGGTGCATTTCAAGGCTTGGTCAATGTGGTTCAATCTATTGCACCAGGCTTGTTCAGAGCTGGTCAAGCTGCTGAGGCGCTGGATACAAAATTCAAGAGCGTTGGAAACACCATCAAGGCTATTCCAAGCCTGGTTAATGGATCAGCAAGCGGGGCTGGAGGGGTTACTTCCATTGGCGGCACTCCGCTCAATGTAAATGTTATTCCTGTTGAGAAACCTGAAGAAGCAGCAGAGCGAGTCGGATCAGATACTAAGAAGGAGTCGTCCTTACTTGATGAAGCGGCTGATGTAGGATTGATTGGAGCAGGAGCAGGAAGCCTTGTCCGGGTGAAACAATCGGATACACTAACTAAAAGTGTACAATCAGCGATAAACTCAAAATATAAAGTTGATGAAAGTGTTCTTTCACAATTTACTGATTATATTCCTGAACCAAAACCAAAAGCTGTTGTAAGTAGTTTAGGAAGAAATAGTGAGATTGCTGGTTTAGGATTGGGCATAGGTACTGGTGCGATTGCTTCTGTCGTTGCGTTAGATGGCGCTCTAGCAGTAGGAGTAGAAAAGGCTAACTCGTTAGTGGAGGCATCCAGAAAGATCGGAGTATCAACCGGTGATTATCAGGACTTCACCGCAGTTACTACTAAACTCGGCATTTCCACAGATGATGTAAATTCCAGCATGTCTCGTTTACGCCGAAGCATCGCGTCAGCAAATGACGCTTACAAAAATGGAAAAGGTTCCACCAATGAATATGCCAAATCACTCGCTACATTAGGAGTAACGCAGGAAGGTCTAAAATCCACAGGTGGTGATGTAATTAAAATCACCAATATTATCAGACAATCCTACAATCAAATGAGTGAGGAAGGGAAGAAAGCAGTAGAAGCAGATATCTTTAAGGTTTACGGTAAGAATGCGGCTCCGCTGATTGAGTTACTGAAACAACAAAACGATCAGGTTAATCGCATTGTAGAAGGAATACATAAACTATCCGGTGTATCAACAGCTGCATTCAGGGCAATGGGATATGGTGCATCTCAGGCATTAACCATCGTTGGAAATCTTGGTACTTCATTGCTCAATCTGGCAGGGAAAGGTGTCAGAGAACTTGATAAATATCAAACCGCAGGAGCTAATTTCTGGTTAAACCGTTTTGGTTATAAAGTAACCAGAAGCACATTAGATGAAGAACAGAAATCACCTACTACACCAACGGATGATACCAATGATCCAGAGGTAATCGCATCGAAGTTAGACGCAGCACGAAAGAAGGCGGTACAAGATAAAATAGAGGCAATGTCTCCTCAAGAGAAAGTAGACTATTACAAAAGTCTTGCATCTGATCTTACCGAGAAGGGGAAAGACTTAAATGGTGATGCGAAGGAATTGAATGATTACGATGTTCAGGACACTCTTGCGCTGAAAAAACGAGCACAGGACGAGGTTGATAAAGCCGCAGAAGAGTCGGCTAACAAACAGACAGAAATTCAAGAAAAGGCCTATTCCAATAAAACACAGGAAGAAAAGAAATCATTTGATGCTACTCTAAGGGGTCTGACTGCTCAGGAAAAAATGGAAGCAATTACCAATAGAATTGCTCAGATAAATTCCACTGCACATAATCGAGGAACGATTGGTTCATCCGAAGAGGATAAAAAATCCACGCTTGAAGAACTTTACAGCCTGCAGGGTCAGTATGATGAAGCGGTTAAGTCCGCCGCGGATGAACAAAAAACCCATCAAGCAGAGCTTAATAGCCTGAAAGAGGAAAGCAATGCCCTTGATCTGGAAGGAGCAGATAATGCACAGAAAAAACTTGATCTGCTCAAGCAACAACATGATGCGCTAATTTCACAACGCACGGTAATGTCTAGTGATGTTGATCTCCAAAGGAATTCCAACGAGATCACGAAGAATGAAATTGAACAGAAAAATATTCTCAAAGCAACCTCAGAAGCTCATAACGCATCAGAAAAAGAACATTACGATACCACCTTGCGTTTTCAGAAATCACTGGAGATGACTCCTGGGCTATTGCATCGTGGTGGAGGATCAGGTGGTGGAACTGGGCTTGATCCATTCGGACATTCTGCTTTCAAGCCTTCCGCTTGGACTACAGAAGGTTTCCGAAAAACGATCACGGATAATGGTAAGTTAAGTGATCACGGCGCAGCAGCCGCAAGTGCGCATGTCGCAGAAACCAGGCAGGAACAAATGTCCCATAATATGTCAGACATCGCATCATCAGTAAAACTCATTCTCATCCAAACAAAGAATGTTGCACAAAACAACGTAGGATCGGGAGACGGTTCCTTCTTTACCTCATAATTTTATGGTCAAATATCAATACGGCGCAATAATATCATCGGTTCCTTTACCACCTGGCGTATCCACACAATCAATCAAGCAGGTATCTGAAAAATACTATGGCAATCTCATTCGTTCTTCCGATAGCCCCAATAACTATCAGAAATTCCATAGCATTGAAGTTGTAACGGATACCGCCAATGTGCCAAACTGTATTCCTGCGTTGGGTTCGGATGATGGAAACGGTTACATACTATCAGAATACGACTCTGCTCCTATGAAGGGAGAACTCGCTAAAGTTACCCTAACCTATAGTATTCTCACCGCATACACCCCCGATGCAACATCCAACGAACAGTCCTCAACTCGCCAAGTATCCATCACGCAATGGGCGGGCTTCTCTGATCCCGTTCTTGGTGGTGGAAATGGCACAACCACCCTAAACGGTGCAATCTATGAAGCGGAAGGCTGGGCAAATAGCGAAAGTATTGCACAAGGAGTCGCGAATAATCTTACGGGTTCATGGAGCTTTGGCGGTGCTGCGGGATATGGTGGAACCATTCCCCCCGATTTTGAAGGAACAAGCAGCTATCCTTATTTCACCTCACAATCTGTGTTCAAGCAATGGGCACCATCAAGCCCATATGTGGGAAATGATACTTTTGAAGTCGCATCCATTAGCTACACCTACACGGAATATAGCAACAGCGAGTTTTCGTCTGATGCTGATCTGCTCGGAACTATTCAAACTCCAATTGGTGCACCTGCGCTATCTGGTTCAGGAAATTGGCTATTGAATGGATCAAATCGCGGAAAGTCGGGATACTTTTACACCAAAAACGACACCTATGTGGGTTCAGTTCCACCTTGGAACACGGTTATTTTCGCTGCATCATGAGTAACATCAATTTCAATGTAACCAAGGCCAATCCTACGGGATATGTAGTAGGCGCGCAGTTCAACCAACTGGTGGATTTGGTGCGTTCTATTGCGATCAACGATCATCCGGATTACAATATAAGCAGAAATCTTTCGGGAACAAAATTGAACATCAACTTCCCCTCTGTTCCTACTCCAACCAGTCAAACCTCATACCAGCAGTTATATGCTTCACATCCCTATCAGGGTTATGATGCCAGTTCAGGTTCCAATTTTATTGTCTCCATTCAATATGGCACGCATAACTCAGTTCCACCCAGCATGTCCCTTGGTGCCGGTAATGCTCTTGGTGTCCGCAGGCAGTTCAACACCATGTCTCTTGATGCAGGTGCACAAATTGTCTATGTTGGAACTAGGTTCAATAGTGGTAGCTTTGCTTCATGTTCCATTGGCTATTCAGACATAACAACCCCACCAACCTCATCTATTGATGGAGGAGGTAACGGCTCCTTCTATCAGACAATTTTTGCGGTTAGTTGCTCATTATTGTCAGGATCAATCGCTCAGGTTACCTGTGCGGATAATGTTCTCGGTTCGCAAAGGTGCTATCTGTGTAGCAATACCGCCAGTGTGTGGCAATCGGGTTAATCATTATGGGAACATTCTTTCCATACACTGGTGGCTGTTTTGATTGTTGTCCCAGATGCTCAACCATACCTGCGGACATAACCACCATCTATCTTACGATCTCAGGGCATTCTTTTTGTTCCTGCAATTTCTATGCAGGTGACTCCAGCGAGGATTACATCATTACAGAAGGAACAATCAATGGAACCTATGCTCTGACTGGTAGTAATGGTGTTTGGTTGCTGACCAACACAACTTCTTCTATTAGTCTTACCAGCCAATTCTATGTTCTTGAAGGACCTCCCGTTACAGGATCAGGTTGTGGAGGCTGGACACCTATTGGGTCAGCGAGTCTCTTCACTACCGCAAGTCTTGAGGTGGAATGTCATGGAGATGGCTTTCAGGTCACGGCGAAGGTGCAAACTTCAGCGGGGCCCATCGAGTTTTTTTACGGATATAACGACAACGCGAGCAATCCGGTCACAAATAATTTCAACACCGCCTATAGGTCAGACGGTTGTTATTGGGGCTATAATGCATGGCCTTTTAGCGGAGGAACCGCTTCAATCTCATGGTAAAGTCCTGGTTTGATCTTAGGAGTTGCACATCTCACATTCATTGCGTGGAGTGCAGGACGAATAGAGCTTTCAGAGAAACCAATTTCAAACTTGGTCTTGTCCATGAGATTGACTACGCCTGCCCTTATGGAGTTACCTTGGAAAATATAGGAGGTAACGGGGTGGCCAGTTGGAAGCAACTTCACACCCAAGCGATGAAGAATGACGGTGGAATTACGATGGAATGGCTGATAGACTTCGGCCGTAGATTGAATATAACCGGGTGCAACTGTAAAAGAGACTGGACAAAACTTCTCATTGATAATCCGCTTCCCAAGTCTCAACAATTTGCTTGGACGGTCAAGCTTCACAATATGGTCAATACCAAGCTGGGTAAGCCCAATCTCACGGTAGAGGAAGCTCACGCGATCTGGGGCGGTTTGGACTTGACACTACAATAAGGACTATATGGCAATTACATTCTTCAGCACTGGTTCTTTTATTCTCAATCAGGGTGACTCAAATTCAATCAATTTTCAAATTACCGATCAGAATGGAAACCCGTCCAATATCAGCGGAGCGACGATTTATTTTACCTCAAAAACAAATCCATCTCTTCCTGATACGAGCGCATCCATCCAAAAGGTCTTAACCTCTTTTACAAGCGCCTCTCTTGGAATGGGAAGCTTTCCCATTGTTCCGTCTGATACGAGCGGAAGTATTCCCGGTAAATATTTCTATTCCATTGTCCAACAGGACTCATCGGGAAACATAACCACGCTTGAAAATGATGCATATTTCCTTGTCGGTTCTATTCTTCAAGCTAAGTAACATATGCCCATAAATTTATCGCTCAAAGGTGCCAATTCGGTTCAGGTAACCGCATCGAGTGCCACTACTCTTTTACAACAAAGTGTAAACAACGCAACCTATGCTTTGACGGCATCTTATGCGGAAACTGCCTCGGTGGTTATCCTATCAGAATTTGCGGAAACAGCTTCTTATGCTGATAGTGCATCGTTGGCTTTTACATCATCTTACGCTGAAACCGCATCATGGGCATTATCTGCTTCTGTCGCGGAGAATATCAGTTCTGCAAGTTACGCTCTGACCGCTTCCTATGCTGCCAACTCTGGGAACATCAACACATCATCGTTAGTCACAACTTCCAGTTTCAATGACTTCACGCAATCGGTTGCCTCCACCTATATTCCATTCAGTGCTGAAAGTAGTCTAAATGTAAATAGTGCAGAAACCGCTTACGCAGACTATAACAATAATCCCTTCGAGACATCCTATCTACAAATTAGTGCGTTGGCTTATCAACTGACACTAGAAGCGGGAATGTTTGGTGGTACAGCTTTGAAGTCAACTAATGATGGTAACGGAAACGAAATTGATGCAACGTATGTTCCCAACTCTGCAACCGCTTCATTCGTTACCAATAATGAAACCAGTTCAATGTCGGTATTGAGTTCCAGTTACGCTTCAACTGCTTCTTATTGGAGTGGCTCGATAACGAATGCTCAATCTGCTAGCTATTGGTCAGGTTCCATCAACAATGCAAATTCTGCAAGTTACGCTTCAACTGCTTCTTACATCACGTTAGCACAAAGCGCTTCCGTTGCGCAAACGGTAACCAATCCAAACAACAGTTTTACATCATCCTACGTTCTCAACTCTGCAACCGCTTCATTCGTTACCAACAGCCAGACATCAAGCATGCGTGTTGCAACCGCATCCTATATTGCTAATGCTCAGACTGCATCCTATTGGAGTGGATCAATAACAAACGCAACCAGTGCTTCTTACTCTTCAACCGCTTCTTACTGGTCAGGCTCTATCACTAATGCGGCAAGTTCGTCTTACACTAATACGGCTAGTTTTTGGTCTGGTTCCATTATCAATGCGCAAACCGCATCCTATTGGAGTGGATCAATAACGAATGCTCAATCATCTTCTTACTCTTCAACTGCATCATATTGGAGTGGATCAATAACGAATGCTCAATCAGCTTCCTACGCTTCAAGCGCAAGTTACTGGTCAGGCTCGGTAACGAATGCTCAATCAGCTTCCTACGCTTCAAGCGCAAGTTACTGGTCAGGCTCGGTAACGAATGCGCAAACCTCTTCATACCTGAGCGGCTCATCCTTCACGGTTGGTAGCGGTTCCGTTACTAGCGGTATCCTCACCATGGGAAGCGGCTCCATCCTCATGTATGGAGGTACTCCTACAAGTTCACTCTCTGCTTCCGCCGGTGGTTCCATCCTCATGTATGGAGGAATATCCGCAGTATCCGCATCGGTATCCGCATCGGGAGGAGCAGCAGGAACCATCTCGCTCTATGGAGGAAATGCAAATAATAACAAAGCGGGAGGAGCGGCTGGTGTCATTGATTTGCACGGAACGAATGCCACGGGTTCAGTATCAGGTTCCGCCGGTGGTTCTCTCCTCATGTATGCGGGAGTTCCAACAATCTCCGGCTCAGTGAGCGCATCAGGAGGCAATGCAGGAACCATCTCCATGATAGGAGGCAATGCAGGTAGTCAGGCAAACAACGATGCAGGTGGATCAGCAGGCGTGATCAACACCAATGGGGGGAATGGGGCGCAATCTAATTTTCCCGGTGCCAACGGCGGATCAATTCTTACCTATTCCAATGCCAACACTGCGGGTGGCTCAATCCTAACCTATGCGGCATTGAATGGTGCGGGCGGTTCCATCAACACCTACGGTTCGCTTGGCTATGCGGGCGGTAACATCAATACCTACGGTGTAGCAGCAGCGGGTGGTTCCATCAACACCACGGGCAATCCTGTCTCCGCCGGTTCCCCGGCAGGAGTAGGCGGTAACATCAACACGTCAGGACTCAATGGATTTCCAGGCGGCTCCATCAATACATCTGCTGGTGGTGGTTCTATTACGACTAATGGTAACGGCTCAATCGGTTTTGGTGTTGCTGCCAACCTGATTACATTAGTAGGCACAGCTGGTGCGAATGGTAAGACTATCACGCTGCCCGCAAGAACAGGCACCGCTGCACTCGATGGAATAATGACTGCCTACAGCGGAAGTGCGATTTCGTTCAACACTACCGCAAATGACGAGACGATCTATAACATCAACGCATCAACACAAGCGACCGCAACCATGACCCTTCCAACATCCTCAAGAGCAGATCAAATTTTGCGGTACACTACAAATGGAGCCATCACGTCGCTAACAACAAATGGCGCAACCATTGATGGCTGGGCTGCACCCGTCGCAATGGTTGCCGGTTCCTGTATTGCTTATCAATGTGAAGCGCCCAATGGAAATTTTGTCAGAATACAATAACAACAATATGCAACTCAATCCACCCATCACCGTTACTAACTCACTCGGCCAAACCGTTACATGGAATAGTCTCAACTATGTCACCATCGATAATCCGGGCGCGAACACCACCTGCAACATTCAGGGCGTCATTCCCACTCTAACCCTATGGAGCGGAGATGGTTATTTAGCAAATTGGCAGGACAGCGATGTGGAAGCAGCGATTGTAGCACAGGTCACGGCTGATCCGACTATTCTGGGTGCCGTGTAAGGATCCTTATGACCAGTAAAGAAGTCATTCTCTGTGCTCTCGCGGTTGCCGCAGTCATCGTTATTGGCTTGGGAATATGCTTTGCGCAGGATGTAAAATCCTATCTTGATTACTTGGTGATGTTGTTCCTTGGTCATCATGCGAGCCAACAACCTTCCGATGATATTACCAGCGATAGTCTGCAACCAAAGATAGTAGATTGTGCTTACACTCCACCTGAGAAGAAATCTGCAAGGATGAAAATAACGCATTATGGAGAACCAAACGATCCCTACGGCGATACTCTTACAAGAGAAGGCTGGGGGAATGCGAACAACAGGCTTACATTAGATGCGTGTGCGCTCACAAAGTCAGCAAAGATGATTTTAGATGCGAAGGAATATGACTGGCTTGAAATTGATTTCGGTAATGGAACGATTATCAAGAAACAGTATCAAGATTTTGCGCCAGAGGCAGAAGAACGTTTAGACATCTACAACCCCGGAGGTTTGAAACTTGGGTATCCTGACTATGCCAACGTTTCAGTTGTTGGTAGTGGAGTTGACCTAACGGCTTAAAACTTACAGGGAACACGTTCCTGATATCGGATAGTCCATATTAAGTTGTCATCTCGATATGCAGTTCCTACAGGAGGAACATCATCGTAAGGAAAGCAGAACACATCATCAATCACACCGCCATATTGGTTGATGAGCACACAACGAAAACAATGTTCAATATTGCGTGTTGCACAAGTCAGTAATAATGATGCTGGAGGATGCTTCTTCACATAATATGCATCGTTGACAACAACGCAGGTAATTATATGTCCGCCGATAAGACTACTACTCAGCAATTGCTGACTACTACTACAACCAAAGAGCATTATAGCCGTGATTTCCATTCCCATTCACCTGACGCAATGTTCGCCACCATTCTTGAACGGCTAAACAATCAGGACGGCGTGTTGCAGGAAATCAAAGCGCAGTGTCAGAAAACAAATGGAAGAACAACCGCAACCGAACAAGCGGTTGCGCAACTGAAATCAGATGCAAAATGGGAGCGAAGAATATTCATCGGTGCCTGCTCCATTATCAATGTTGCGGTTGTAGTGCTGAGTGCTTGGATGCATCACCCGTAACATGATGACTAAGGCAATGTTGGAAGAAGTTCGTGCTCGGTTACAGGCAATAACCGACATCAAAAACGGTAAGCGGAAAAAGAAGAAAAGTTTCGCTCCTGACCTGCAACCTGGTTCACCGTATTTCGAGGAAAATCCAAAACCCGAGAAACTGGAATAACCCCGTTTCCCGTAGATGGAGAGGTTATTTCCCTAAAAACCTCCCTACGGTCACGCTAGAGGGGTAAAAACGGCGGTTTTAGGA
>Ga0302320_10025119_pt1 | contig 11596 bp, 9 predicted proteins | sample Bog_T0_3_FD_202130 | JGI IMG/M metagenome (GOLD analysis project Ga0302320, IMG submission 202130) | Peat permafrost microbial communities from Stordalen Mire near Abisko, Sweden - Bog_T0_3 | ecosystem: Environmental > Terrestrial > Soil > Wetlands > Peat | place: Sweden: Abisko, Stordalen Mire... | reverse complement strand
CCGCGTCGAGACCCTGCTCGAGCAGTCGGGCCATTTCGCCGAGCTGCTGCTCGCCGGGATGTTCCCCCGGATCCGCCCCGCGATCCCCCATCACAAAGGCGCGGAGAGCGGCGTGCGGAAGGTGGGTCCCGACATCGATCGCGCGCGGCTGACGCTCCAGGGCGTCGAGATATTCGGGGAACGACTCCCAATCCCAGCGCAGGCCCTCGTGCAGCGCGGTGCCGGGGATGTCCTCGACGCCTTCCATCATGGCGATCAACCAGTCGTGGCGGTCGGGGGCCACGGGGGCGAACCCGACCCCGCAGTTGCCCATGGCCACCGTCGTCACCCCATGATGGGACGAGGGGGCCAGCCACGGGTCCCACGTCGCCTGGCCGTCGTAGTGGGTGTGGGGATCGACGAACCCCGGGGTCACGAGCAGGCCGTCGGCCTCGAGCTCACGCCGGCCCGTGGCGATGTCGTCACCGACGGCGACAATCCGTCCGCCTTCAATGGCGACGTCGGCCCGACGCGCCGGGGCGCCCGTACCGTCGACCACCGTGCCGTTTCGGATAACGAGGTCAGCGGTCATTGTCCACGTCCGTTCAGGCTCCCATAGCCCAGCGACGCATCGTCTTGCGTGCATCGGCCAACTCCTCGTACTGCTTGTCACTCAAGGTGAGTGCGGCGGCGGCACAGTTCTCTTCGAGATGCGCCACCGACGACGTGCCCGGGATCGGCAACATCACCGGTGATCGGCGAAGGAGCCAGGCCAGGCAGACCTGGGAGACGGTGGCGCCGAGATCCTGCGCCACCACATCGAGCGGTCCGCCGGGGCGGGCGAGGTTCCCGCTGGCCAGTGGGAACCACGGGATGAAGCCGATCCCGTGCTGCGCGGCGTAGTCCACGACGTCTTCGCCGCCCCGGTGACCGAGGTTGTACTGGTTCTGCACGCTGACGATCGGCACGATCCGCTGCGCTGCCTCGATCTGGTCCACGCCCACCTCGGAGAGGCCTACTTCGCGTACCTTGCCCTCCTCACGCAGCGCGCGCAGCAACCCGAACTGCTCGTCCGCCGGAACCTCGGGGTCGACGCGGTGCAACTGGAACAGATCGATCTGCTCCACGCCGAGACGAGTGAGACTGCCCTCACACTGCCGACGGAGATACTCGGGACGCCCGTCGGGTGCCCACTGGTTCGGCCCGGAACGGGTGAGGCCGGCCTTGGTCGCGATCTTCAGCGTGGCCGGGTAGGGGTGGAGCGCGTCTCGGATGAGCTCCTCCGCCACGTTCGGTCCGTACGAGTCCGCCGTGTCGATGAGATCCACACCCAACTCGACGGCGCGCCGCAGGACGCGGAGCGCGAGATCGCGGTCCCTCGGGGGCCCCCACACGCCGCTCCCGGGAAGCTGCATCGACCCGAAACCGAGCCTGTGCACTGTCAGTGTGCCTAGTTGCAATGTGCCGGCGTCATCCACGTTTGCCCAATCTCCCCAATATCTCCCCAATTGCAGTCGCCCACAATGGCCGCGCGCGCACTCAAATCCCTGGTCCGAGCGTTCTCCAATGGTACTCGGCTCCGCGCCCTGCGTTGTCTCACCCCCGCCAGTGGGCGTACCCTGGTGTTGCACCACACGCGAGAAAGGGACCGTTGCACGCATGAAAGTGCCATGTCGATCGGGGCTGGCTCGCACGGCAATTCCGGACTCGGGATCTGCCGTCCTTCTGCGCGCGGTGGGCGATGACTGAGTTCGCCATCGTCGGGCTCGGATCATGGGGGCTGTGCGTACTGGAGCGGACGGTGAGCCGGGCGCGGCGGACGACGGCCCCCATCCGGGTGCACGTCGTGGAGCCCGGCCAGCTCGGTGGCGGGATCTACACCATGCAGCAACCGGACTATCTGGTGCTCAACAACCCTTGCGGCCAGCTGTCGCTCTACGCCTCGCCCGACGGCGACGAGGACCCTCCTTACGCGGTGGGGTTGCACGAGTGGGTCGTCGAGAAGGGGTACCGCTGGGTCGGCTACGAATGCCGGATCGGCACCGCGGGCACACCGATCCTCGCCACTGACTTTCTGCCCCGGCGGCTGATGGGCGAGTACCTGGCTTGGTTCTATGACACCCTCCTGGCCGATGCCCCGCCGAACCTGGAGATCGTCCGCCACTTTGCGTCCGCCACCGACATCACACCCGAGATCGGCGGTCGCGAGAGGATCCGGCTCGACAACGGCACGACGATCAGCGTCGAGCACGTCGTCCTGACCTCCGGACACACGTGGAACGAGGAACTCGTCGGTGACTCACCGGACGTTCGCTACCTCCGGCCCTATCCGGTCGACTACTTCGACATCCCGCTGCCTCCGGGAGCACCGATCGCCATCGCCGGCATGGGGCTGGTCGGCTTCGACCTCCTCACCGCGTTGACGGTCGGTCGCGGAGGGACCTTCGAGGATGTGGGCGATCGCAAACGCTACGTGCCGAGTGGCCGGGAACCGGAAATTTACCTGTATTCGCGTTCGGGGGTTCCCTACTGCGCCAAACCGGCGCACGGCATCGACTCCTACGGTGACTACGAACCAATCGTGTGCACGCCCGAGGCGTTCCGCGAACTCACCAATCCGGGGAGTTCACCGTTACGGCGCCGAGTTGATTTTCGCAACGACCTGCTCCCACTCCTCTTCGCCGAGATGCAGGGGCGCTACTACACGCATGCCGCCTTCCTGAAGGGGGGCGCAGCAGCCGCCGCCTCGACCCACGAGCAGCTCCAGGCCGCGTGGGAGGACGGCACGTACGACCTCACCGTCTCTCGGCTCGAACCAACCTACGGGCGCTTCGACCCCGCCAGCCACGTCTTCGCCGACGCCGGCAAGAGCTACGAGTCGAGCGCCGATTACCAGGCCCACGTCTACGACATGGTCGAGACCGATCTGGACGAAGCGTTGGCGGTCGGGGGCAGCCCGGTCAAGGCGGCCCAGGAGGTGACCCGGATCCTGCGGGACCAGTTGCGTTCGGTCATCGAGTTCGGCGGGCTGACGCTGGAGTCCTACATCGACTTCCAGTCCAACGTGCGGGGACGGATAAACCGGCTGGAGGCGGGGCCCCCCGCCCTGCGCTCCCAGCAATTGCTGGGCCTGCTCGACGCCGGCGCGGTCACGCTCCCCTTCGGCCCGTACCCCGAGGTGTCGGCCGCCGCGGACGGCAAGATAACCCTCCGCTCCACGCGGCTGACCCAGGAGGCGGAGGCCACCGTCAACGGGGTGGTGCGCGGCCACTTGGATCTCCCCTCGCTGGCCCGGTCCAGTTCGCCGCTGCTCAACCGTCTCTACACCCGGGGTCGGCTCACGCAGTTGAGTTACGGTGACACCACCGTGGGGAGTGTGGCCATCAGCGAGGACTTTCACCCCTATGACGCCGAGGGACGGCTACAGCCGCATCTTTCACTGCTCGGCGTTCTCACCGAGGGTGTCCGCTACTTCACCCACTACCTGCCGTCGCCGCGCAGCCGTCTGCGCGCGGTGCTCGATGCGCAGCAGTGCGTGGAGAACATCATCGGCTGATGCGGGGCCGGGTCAGCCGGGCCTCAGGCGGTCGCCTTGTCCAGAGCCTGGTCCAGGTCGTCGATCAGGTCGCCCACGTGCTCAATCCCGATGGAGAGCCTGATCGTCTCGGGACGGATCCCGGCCGCCGTCAGCTGGGCCGGGGTGAGCTGGCGATGCGTGGTCGACGCCGGGTGGATGGCCAGTGACTTGGCATCGCCGAGGTTGAGAAGGCGCTTGAAGAGCTGCAACGCGTCGAAGAACGCCAGGCCGGCCTCGTAGCCCCCGGCGGCCCCGAAGGTGATGATGGACGGCACCCGGCCTTTCAGGTACCGCTGCACCAGGTGATGGTGCGGATGGTCCGGGAATCCGGCGAAGCTCACCCACTCGACGCGCGGATCGGCGGCCAGATAGGCAGCGATCGCCCGCGCATTCGCCTCATGGCGCTCGAGACGGACGGCCAGGCTCTCCAGACCCTGGAGCAGTTGGAACGAGTTGAAGGGCGACAGGGTGGCCCCGGTGTTACGCAGTTGGATGGAGCGGGCCCGGGTCACGAACGGACGGTCCGGGAAGTCCCGGGCGAAGACGACGTCGTGAAAGGCAGGCTCGGGCTGGTTGAACCCCGGGAAGCGGGCGGCGTGCTCGGTCCAGGGGAAGGTCCCGCCGTCGACGATGGCGCCTCCGAGCGTCGTGCCGTGACCCCCAACGAACTTTGTCAAGGAATGGACGACGACGTCGGCTCCATGGTGGATCGGCTTGAGCATCAACGGCGTGGCGACGGTGTTGTCCGCGATCAACGGCACGCCGGCGGCGTGTGCCACTTCGGCCACCGCTTCGAGGTCGACGACGTTGCCGGCCGGATTGCCGATGGTCTCGCAGAAGACAGCGCTGGTGCGGTCGTCGATCAGCGACTTGATCGAATCGGCCTCGTCATCCGCCGCGAACCTCCCTTCGATCCCGAGGGACGGCAGCACGTGCGCGAAATAGGTGAACGTCGCCCCGTACAGCTGTGGCGCGACCACAATGTTCGAGCCGGCTCGGGCGACGGTGAGAATGGAGTAGCTGACAGCGGCCATGCCGGATGCCACGACCAGGGCCGCCGTGCCGTCTTCCAGCGCCGCTATGCGCTTCTCCAGGACCTCGTTGGTGGGATTGTTGAGGCGGTTGTAGTGGAAACCCGGGACCTCGAGATCCAAAATGGCCCCGGCGTGCTCGGCGTTCTCGAAGTCGTGCGCCACGGTCAGGTAGATGGGCACCGCCACGGCCCGGGTGCCATCGGCCTCGTAGCCACCATGGATGGCAATGGTCTCGTCGTGCATGTGATTCAGTCGCTCCTCTTCGAAAAACCGTTGACCCAGTTGGCAGAGAGACGTTGCGCCACCCCGTGCCACGGCCAGGGGGCCCGTGCTCCGACCTTGTCGAACGGGTACGCCGCCACGAGTTCAGGATCCCTTTGGCCCCCGAGGATCGCCTCGTGCAGATGTTCCAGTTCGTCCCAGTCCTCGGGGCCCACGCAGTGCAGCGGCAGGACTGGCAGCTCGTCCCGCTCATGCTCGGCGTAGCGGCGGACGTCACGGTGGTACTCCCGCAGCAGGCTGGATGGGTCGTACTCGGGGTGCCCCTGGACGAGCACGACCTGCGCCACGCCCACCTGCCGGGTCGCCACCGCCCATCCGACGGCATCGGAGCGCACTGCAATGCGGTATCCGGCCCCCGCAAGATGCTCCTCGGCCACCGTGCTGGTGCGGGAATGGGGCAGGACGATGCGGGGCTCCAGGCCGGCCCCTAGCGGGTGCGCCTGATCGACCTCCTGGGGGAAGACCCCGGTGCACTTCGACGTCAGCCGCTCGCGCGCGAGCCCGTCGAATACGGTCAAGGCCGCGTGGGCGGACAGGCAGGAGAGCAGCATGGACTGGACGTGTTCACTCCCCCACGCGAGGAGATCGGAAAGGTCCGTCCAGTAGGGCTCGTCCTCCATCCGCTCCTCCACCGGATTCGAGCCGGTCACGATGAGAAGATCGGGCGCATCCTGCAACATGGTCTCGACCGGCTGGTAGTCCGTGGCGATCCGGGCTGCCACCCGCTCTCCCCTCGGTACGCCCGCCAGGGCATAGCGACGCACCGCGATCACCTCGGGTCCCGAGCCTGTCTCGAGCAGATCCAGGAATTGCCGCTCGGTGGCGTCGAAGGCGCCGTCAGGCATGTTGTTCACAAACGCACAGGTCCAGTCCGGTTCCGGCCTCGTCCCGGCGGCCTGGGACAGCCGCACGGCCACTAGAAGTGACTCACGTCGGCGTAGGTGACCGTCACCTCTTTGTGGAGCAGCCGGTTTACCGCCTGTAGCTCGGTGTAGTCCTCGGCTGATCCGACAACAGCCATGATGTGATTCCGCGATCCGTCTTTCCAGTCCAGGTCGGCGCCCGGGCCCTGGTGCACCGTGATGGCGTCCACCCCAGGGTGGTCGCTCACGGCGTCCAGGCCCGTGATCGCCGCCACGGTGGCCGACATCGCCGGCGGCTGCAAGAAGAACCGATAGCCGACGCGTTGGGTGGCCACCGGGCCGTCGATCCGGATCGCCTCCCCGAGCGAAACCCGCAGGGTCAATTGGAGCAGCGGGATGTCCGCGGCGCGACCGAGCATCTCGGGGACGCCGCCGCCGACGCGGCCGTTCACCTCAATGACCCGCGGCCCGTCAGGCGTGAACTTTATTTCGGTGTGGAGACAGCCCGTGTGCACACCGAGCGCATCGATGGCCGAGGTGGCCAGCTCGAGCACCGCCTTCTGGTCGGCGTCCTCGAGAGCGGCCGGGATGAAGAACCCGGTCTCCCGGAAGTTCTCCGCCATCGGAAAGCGGCCGGTGAGGGCCAGGTGGCTGACGACGCCCGCGGCGGCGATGCTTTCCACGGAGACGTACGCCGCGTAGGGTCCCCCCTCCCGGGCCGGGTCGTCCGCGATGTACCCCTCGAGGACCATGTCCGGGCGGGTCGGCCCCAGCGAATGGAGCAGGTGATCGAGCTGCGCGGCGTCGTGGACCGCAAAGGTGTAGCGGCTTCCCTGGGCCGAGCGGGGCTTGAGAACGGCCGGCCAGCCCACCGCTGACTCGATCGCAGCCAGGTCCCGCTCGGACTGCTCCGGCCGGACGATCTCACAGGGGGGCACCGGCAACCCCGCATGGCCCAGCACCCGGCGCTGTTCGTATTTGTCGGTGAGGGCGGCGGCCGACTCGACAGAATGAAAAGGGAGATCGAGTGCCGCGGCCACCTGGGCGAACGTGGTCATGTTGGCGTCGAGATACGTGACGATCGCGTCGGGCTTGTACGGCGGTACCAGCTCCTCGAGGATCTGACGGGCGTCGAGCCCATTGATGTCGACCACCGGTCCGAAACGGTTGAGCAAATCAGTCATCTGCGCCATCTCGGGGATTGAGCCGTCGATCAGCCACAGCAGGTCGCAGATTCTGGCCGCGGCCTCGGTCAACTGCATGACGGGCACACAGCGCGGCCCGTAGCCGACCGCGACGAGTGGCCTCTTCGTCTTGGGGGTGAAGTCCATTCCCACAATGCAGATGTTAGCCTTGAACTGGGCGTTCGCCCCGGCACCAACGGCGGCTCGTGAATGCGCCGATTTTCGGCACCGGGACACGGATGGAGGGACAGAAAGGCATGCCAATCGAGATCATCGGAATGGTGGGGACGCGGGAGGCTTCGGAGATCAAGGGGCCGCTGGTTGACGGGCCTGTCGTCGACTGGATGGACGGGCCGGTCATCGACACCGACTACCTGGTCGACTTCTCCCGTGCGCATGAGGAAGCGGGTTTCGATCGTGTCCTGATCGGCTACGGCGCCGTGGCGCCCGAAGGCTGGATGGTCGCGACCACGGTGCTCCAGAGCACCGCACACCTGAGTGTGCTGATCGCACACCGTCCCGGCTTTGTCCAGCCGGTCCTGCTGGGCCGGATGGCCGCCACCCTCGACCACCTCAGCGGTGGCGGGAGGCTTGCCATCCACTTCATCACCGGCGGCGACGAGGCGGATCAGCGCAGGGAGGGCGACTTCGTGTCCCACGACGGTCGCTATCGCCGCACCGGCGAAGTCATGACGGTGCTGCGGCGGATCTGGTCCGAGGACGTCCCGTTTGACTTCGAGGGCGAGTTCTTCCGCTACGAGGCGGCCTTCAGCTCGGTCAAGCCGGTAACCCCCGGTGGGATACCACTGTTCTTCGGAGGTGCCTCACCACCGGCAATCGAAGTCGGCGCGGCGCACGCCGACGTCTACGCCTTCTGGGGAGAGCCCCGCGAAGCCGTGGCAGCGCGGATGGACGCCATCAACCAGGTGGCGACGAAGGCGGGTCGCACCCTTCGCTACAGCCTCTCGCTTCGTCCGATCATCGCCCATACCGAGGCCGAAGCGTGGGAGAAGGCCGAATGGATCGCGGCCAAGACGGCCGAGCGGATCGAGTTGGCCAAGCAGCGGATGGCCGGTAACAAGGAGACGTACACCGGGCTGGGTGGAGAACGCAATGCCACCTATTCGGTCGATCGCGACACGGGGGGCACCACGTCTGTGGGCCGGAAACGGCTTATCGAAATGTCTGCCGGGCAGGACGTCTACGACGAGCGCCTTTGGATGAAGGTGGCCAATCTCACCGGCGCCGCCGGCAACTCGACGGCACTGGTGGGGACGCCGGAACAGGTCGCCGAGGCGATGCTCCGTTACTACGACATCGGCATCTCGGCCGTCATCCTCAAGGGATTCGACCCGCTCGCCGATGTCGTCGACTACGGCAAGGAGCTCATCCCGATGGTCCGGGAAGGTGCCGCGAAGCGCGACGCCGCGGCCGGGGTGCCCCTTCAGTAAGAAGGGGGTTCGTCGGTCAATCCCGCCGGGACGAGCTCCCGAACTTGCCGATCACATGCTCGGTCAGGATTGCTGCCGCAATCTCGCGGGTACGCCACTCAAACAGAGTGTGCTCCAAGCCAGGAATGACCTCCATGCGGAACCGTCCGGTGTCCTCGAGCCGTCGAAAGGTCCGACTTTCTCCACCCCGGAGCCAACGACCCTCATCCGTGCCGGCGATCACCAGTACGTTCACCTGGGCATCGACAACCTGACCCAGCCTCTGTGCCGGGGGCGTCTCGACCGCGACCCGGTTGATTATCCACCAGGCGGAACTTGGTAGGCGCTGCACCACGCGATTGATCAGATCGTACGCGGGCATCTTCCGCACCCAACCTTTCATGCCGCCTGTGACCTCCCTCCGACCGACGTCCGTCCCCGGATCGGATGCCTGGTCGACCGCTGGCTCCGGCAGGTTGAGTGTGAGGATCGGGTTTATGGCGCACACGCCGCGGACTGCGCGCGCCATGCCCTCCTCCAAGGCGTACAGCGCTCCCGAGCACAGCCCCACCAGCACCGCGTTCGTCGGGTCCCCGGCGAGAACGGCATGCAACACCTCTGCCATGTCCTCCAGGCCGTCAGGCGAAAGCACCTCGAGCCCTGGATGGCCGGCCCGCACGGGGCTGTCGCCGAGGCCGCTGAGATCGAACCGCAGGGACCGGAACCCCGCCTCTGCCCATAGGCGGCTGAGCTGCACCCACAAACGAGCCGGACCCACGTGATCGATGACCCCGGCATTGGAGAAGAAGACGGTGGGTAGCTGCCCGACCATGGCGGCGTCCGCGCCGCCTCCGTCCTCCCCGCATGCGAGTGGCGTCGTCATGATGCCGAACAGCCCGAGCGGGCCGAGCGACACGCTGCGCTCCTCGATCGTGGCGCCGTCGCTCGTGACCCTGACGGCGCAGCTTCGCCCAACCACATCGGCATCGATGGATCTGGTGGGAGCCGATGCCACCGCATCAGCCAGCCATTCGACAATGATCGTGACGGTCTCGTCGGGCACCTTGGCCGCGTCAGGCTGCACGTGGACAAGCTCCTCTTGACCTTCGATGTCCCGACGGACGGCATGGGGCATGGCCAGGCGCTCGTTCATGCGACGATCACCGGCCCGGCCCGCCCGCATGAGCACCAAGACGCGCTCCGCCATCTGTCCCCGCCCGCTGGCGATGACACACTCGGACAGGTCGGTCACCGTGTCCTTGCTATAGACGAGACCAGGTGTCTCAATGGATCCGTCGCTCGCCGACTCCGCCCCGCGGGCAAACTTCCACAACGCGCTCTGTTCGCGCAAGAATGACCGTCCCGAGGCGCAGGGGTCCCACAGAACCAGATCGTCGATGACCGCCGGCCCGGAGCCGACTATCTCTGCGGCGAGCGTGGCGCCCATACGGAGCCCGACTACGCTCGTCCTTCCAAGCTCCAGGCTCCGCACCAATTCCAAGGCGGTCCGGATGCTTCCGAGCCACGCCCCGACGCGCCCCGGCTCGTCGCCGTCGCCAGCCGAGTCCCCCGTCCCCTCGTAATCGAAGCGCAGTACGGCGAACCCCGACTCCGCCAGCCGATCGGCGATGCGCCTATACGCATAGCGAGCGTTGACCTCTTCGATGCCAAGCGTCGGTGTGAGCAGCACCCCACCGCGCGCACGTCCATCCTCTGGCACGTGCAACCACCCGAACAATGGCCGATCTACAGGGCCGAACCAGAGCGCTCGTGCCCTGGGCGCAAGTCGGGCGCCCTCCGGAGCGATTTGGTCGACTGGCTTCATGAGGCTCCGGCCACTAGGTGCCGATCAGCTCCACCAGTGCAGCCCGGATGGCCGCAACCGACTCGAACGTACTCTTCCGCAACATGATTTCAGGGAATTCGAGGTCGAACTCATCCTCGAGCGCGAGCATGACATTGACACTTGCGTGCGACGTCATCCCGGCCTCGAACAAGTCCTCCTCATCGCCAATATCGGCCACGTCCATCGGGAAGCGACCATGCTCCGTCAAAATGCTACGTATCTTCTCGTCCATCAACCGACTCCGATCAATTCGAGATCTCGCGTACCCTGGGCGTCAAGAGAGTCAGCCCCGAAGCAGAGTGCAACGACCACAGCAGCCGCGACGCCCTCCTCGTGGGTGAGGCTCACTGCCAACTCATCAATTCCTGCGTCGGCCCCGAGCACCGCCGCATAACCGTGGAGCGACATGCTGCACCACCCCTCGGGATGGCGCAGAACCTCCAGGGACAACCAGTCGGGCCGGTGGCCGCTCGGCCGCAGGACCTTGAGGGTCGCCTCCTTCGCCGCAAAGCGGGCCGCCAAGCCCGCACACATCACCGACGGTGGACCCACGCACGACGCGATTTCATGCTCGGTATAGATACGGCGCACATACCGGTCCCCAAAGCACGCGATGCTCTCCGCCACTGAACGAACCGCGACCAGGTCCGCCCCGACACGGACCGAAGGGCCCGTGCTCATTGATCCCATGACCGTATGCTCCTCCTCGCCAAATTGCATTGTGAGCCGTAGAGTCGAGTTAGTCCCAAGGACGCGACCCATGAACATAAGAGTATAGAAGCACTTCGAATACTCCCAGATATGGTTCGCTTCCTAGCGTCAAGAAACCGGAAGCAACCTGATTGCCACCTGGTCGTTGGAAGAAGCCGGCTTCAATAACCTAAACTGCATGGATGTTGGGGTTTGCTCGATGGTTACGCAGAGTAAACAAGTCGGGGAGTGCAGCAGGGTTACGCCAACGCCACGCGAGCGGGTGACGGGCCGTCGACTCGCTTTCAGCCGCAATTCGAGCGCGGCACAATGAGTACCCTGACAGATCTCCTCCGTGCGAGATCGGGTGGCATCCCCTTCCGCCGGAGGACTCGGATCATTGTGCTCTCCGCCGCGACCGCAGGCGTTGGGATTCTGGTCGTCCTCGTGGTCCTCGCGGGGGCTCCCCACTCTCCTCCCCACTCTCCTCTCTCCTCCTCGCCGCCCCGAACCGCTGTCACGGTCCCGCCGGCCAAGGCGAAGAACACTCCCTACCCGATTGGCCGGCAGGACAAATCCGAACCTTCCGGTATGGCCCCTCCGGGTAAGGATGCACTGCCGGGGTACGGACAGACCTATGCGAACGACTTCAACGGCGCCAAGTTGCCGACCGGTTGGGAAAAGTACTCAGGAGTTCCCGGCGGCGACCCA
>Ga0302320_10025118_pt1 | contig 11596 bp, 9 predicted proteins | sample Bog_T0_3_FD_202130 | JGI IMG/M metagenome (GOLD analysis project Ga0302320, IMG submission 202130) | Peat permafrost microbial communities from Stordalen Mire near Abisko, Sweden - Bog_T0_3 | ecosystem: Environmental > Terrestrial > Soil > Wetlands > Peat | place: Sweden: Abisko, Stordalen Mire... | reverse complement strand
GGCTTTTGGGTCTTTCCAGTTGCTTCAACGTCGTGGGTGTCCCGGAACACCTTGATGCTGGCAGCAGACTCAATTTCGTCGATCAGAGGCTTGCGCATGATTTCGAGCTGGACCTGGAGGCTCATGCGGCGCTGGGCTGTATTGAAGGTCACCATGTAATGCAGCAACCCTTCGAGGTCGATGTTGTAATAGATCTCATAACGGATTGTGCGGGCCAACAGAATCCGGGCTGCCGCTTGAGGATCACCGAGCTTTTCGATGAACGGTCGGAAATAGTCCCAGGCTTCAACCGTGATACAGCGATCGGTGACGAGCTTTTCCCTGTGCAGAGCCAGAAGCACGGTGGTGGAGTAGCACCACGAACGCTGGAGTCCATCGATGATGCTGTAGTTGATGCTGCTCTCGTCGAGGGACTTGATGCGGCCGCTTAAATCGCGGAGGGCGGCGATCTTGACTTCAGGCATTTGCGCGCCCTGAATGAAGTCGCGCATGAGCCGCCGGTAAATAGGGTCGGCGATGTGGTCAAACGGCGGACGCTGGGAGAGATTGTCCTTGATGGAGGTCCGCTGCAGATAAACGGCAAGGGATTCTTCCGCGTGGCCTATTCTGGCTGTCGTCTTTTCGTCAACGACTTCCGGAGCGACAGGTTTGATGGGGACGAGGGGAATCAAGACATCGTTGAAGCCATTCGCGGCAAGTTCCTCCGACAGCCCAACAATGCGGTTTTTCAGGGCTTCTTGGCGCTCGAACTTTTTCGGGGGTGGTGTCGCTTTGGGGCGTCGTCCGCGGGGCATTTTCTTCTCCTTGTCATTACGGGGGTTGAAAAAATCAAGGGGAGACTGGTTCTCCTCAGGATCTTGTGGTGTCGATTCCATCTTCTTTTCTCCTGCTTGGCGGCCAGATTATGTGCTGAGGGAGAAATGTTTACATAATTGGCTCCAATTTGTCGAGCCAATTATGCGACAGAGCCAATTATTGCTTCCAGTTACGGCGCCGTAGTATGGCTCATGTTTATGTAAACACAGGCTTTAGGTGTAGCACCGGATGGCTTAACATTTTCTGGGCTTGTGGAAATCTGGCAGGCCGGGTCCGGCGTCAGGTCGCTTCTACTGTGTCTTAATTTGGATGTGGTAATCAGGGTCGGAAAACAGCTGGGACTGATGAACCGGCTTGTCAAGGCGCTGGGTGTTTCCCTTGCAAATAGACTCGATGGCGTCTTTCACAAACCCGTCGACAAGAGGTGAAACATGGACGGCAGTCATCAGGACATCCAGATCACACTCGATGGCAATGCCTTTTCCTGCTTCGGGTAAGAGAAATGTCGCACGCACTTCTTTTTCATGCTCAAAACATCTTCTCTTAATGAACAGGCCATAGTGCCGATGCCCTTTTTCAATCGGGTCCCGGTCGAAGTCCATGTATCGCACACGGTCGATCTGCAACCCGTCCCTGCCCCCAAGGGAGGCCCTTAGTTGCTCGATAGTTGATTCAATCGCAACACCCTGGCCGGAAGCGGAATACAGCTTCCACATCGCTTCTGATTCATATTCGCTTTCGTGCCAGCAACTCACGCCGAATTTCAATGCCGCGTCTCTGCGCGCTGTTCTCACCCGGTTCGCAAGAGTATCGAGCACATCATCAAAACGTTCGAGCGGCATCGCACGGGCGGTGAATTGTTCCCTCAAAGAAAGAAGCTGGTCAACCTGGCCTCGGATCATCTTGGACTCGGCTTCGATGTGAGTCCTCGGCAGCAGACCTTCGTATGGGTCATCGAACTGTGCCGGACACGCAAAATAGAGGGACCGGGTAGTGAGCAGAGAAGCAAACTTCGCCAGGTCCAGGTATTTCCAGAGTTTTGCGTTAGAGGAATTTTCCATAAAGCGATCCATTTAACGTGGCCGAGCCAACTTTCCTGAAGGAACTGAGGCGACAATCAAGATTGAACTGCAAACTTCTTGTCAATTTCACCGGAACCGTTGTTGAGAGCATGGTAGAGGACGGATTCGAGGAGGCGGCTGGTGTTGGCTTGGGTAGCCGTGAGTTGCACTGCCAGCCTGTCGCAGAGGGCCATCAATTCGTTAACTCTGGCGACGATACGCCGTTGTTCGGCGAGCGGCGGGAGGCCAACAACCAGACTAAGAAGAATGGATTGATTCAGGTTTTGCATCGTTGCTCCGACCGCTGAACCGCCGAGATATTCCCTGACGAACGGCGAGCCGATCAGAGTTACTAAGAAGGGAGGGAATAAACAATCTGGGAGACGGAGTATCAGGCTTCCGGTACCACAGAGCCAGCCGGCCTCTCGCTCAGTGACTATCCCGCACCTTCCCATCTCGCCTCGACGGGCCATTACAATGTCGTTTGCGCGAAGTTTAAACGACACAAGCCTCTTCAAGGTGGCTGGTCCGACAGCCATGCTATCGATAGGGATCAGGCGCCCATTTTTTATTGATGCTGGGTTAATGACGGGAATGCCCCCTCTCTCGTAGTCGCTCTCGTGGAGTGAACTGCCAAAAGGTCCCGTTTGTAGCTCGACGAGAAGCTGACTGATACGCGCAGCCTCCCATCCCGGCTTCAGCTCAAACTCTAGATCATCGGGTCTGGCAGGAATCGGCGGCTTTTCACGATTGATCTTCCCCTCCTTTACGAGTCGAACCTTCTCCGCTTCAATCCGCCTGAGCAATAGCGATGCGGATTCGTCAGAGGTGTCTTGTCGTACGAGTTCGCCACGGACCGCCTTGCTAAGGACGGCACGCCGCAAGGCGGGGATATGTTCGGGGCGGGTAGTGATAATCGGCAAATGGTTGATATAAAAATTGGCGTGGCCTCGATAGGCTTTTCCGTTTGTGCCGTTGTTGAGGTGATGATGAGATGCGGCGGCCAGCCGATCCCGCCGGGTTTCACGCTCCCTCTGTGCTGTCTCCAAGCGATCGCAAAGAGTCATCAATTCGGTCACCTTCGCGACGATGCGGTGCTGTTCCGCGAGAGGTGGCAGTGGAAACGGCGAGTAGGCGAAGTATTCTGTTGAAACGCGTTTTTGCCCCGCCGTGCCTGTCATTTTTGTGGTCCCAGACTCGATGAAATGAGGAGATTTTAAGAAGATCAAAACATATTCAGCGAGAACAATAACGGGACGCACAATGTGCAGTTCGGTTGTTCCTGCGCCGATGCTCCCAGTCAGCCCTCGAAAGATTGCGGATTTTCCGTTCTCAAAACAGGGGGTGATCTTTGCGAGGCCTACGTCGCCTTCTGCGAAGTGCGTGAATCCACTCTTGATCTCTCCCCACGGCCTAACCTCATGTGTACTGGAAACTCCATATTCGGCTGAGATCCGGGGCATCGGGACAAATGATGATTGAATTTCGTTCTCCGCAGTGTTGCGCGGATTAAGAAAGCCGATTTCTGCGATCTGACTCCACTTCCAAGTTGGCGGGATAGGGAATGGAAGCGTATTTTCTGCCAAAGGCGGAAATGGCTTCTCTTTTCTAACAGCGCCTTCATTGGCAATCTCAGCTTTCCTCAACCGCACGCGCTTAATCAGGGCAGAAGCAGGTTCGTCTCCAGGGTCCTGTCCCACCAGCTTGCCGCGCACTGCTAAGTCCAACACAAATCTGCGCAGGCGTGCGATTCCATCAGGGGCGTCGCTGATCCGGTCGAACTGTTTGACGAGCAGCGTCGGATTCATCGCAACAACGCCTCTGCCAAAATTGTCTTGAGCTGGTCCCGAAGAGTGTTTGTGTGGCCCTCAGCCTCATTGAGCTTGGCCAGCAGCTCCTCTGGGTCACCATGATCGTCTGCGACGGTGTGCGGGTTCTTGAAGTCAAGGTTATAGCCCCGAGCCTTCACTTCATCGGCGGTAATCTTCCATGCGACCTCGTTCTCTACTCTCCCCTTCCGCTTCGCGCCTCCCCACCAATCAACGCAGGGCTTGAGGTGCTCAATCCGGATGGGCTTCGTCATCGAGTAGGCTTTTTGAGCATCGGGAACGCGGTGTTCGTAGAACCAGATGTTTTTCGTCGGAGCGCCTTTTTCAAAAAACAGGAGATTCGTGCCGATGCTGGCATAGGGCTTGAATACACTATTGGGCAATCGAACAATGGTATGGAGGTTGCACTCCTCCATCAGATGTTCCTTGAGCCGCGTCTTGACGCCCTCCCCGAAGAGAGACCCATCCGGCAGAACCACGGCGGCGCGGCCGTCAGATTTCAGGATACGAATGATGAGGGCGAGGAAAAGGTCCGCCGTCTCGCGCGTCTGGAAGTGCTTGGGGAAATTGCTCTCGATACCATCTTCTTCGCGCCCGCCAAAGGGCGGATTCGTGAGAACAATGTCCACTCGATCAGACTGCGTATAGCTGATATAAGGCCGGGCGAGCGTATTGTCGTGGCGCACGAAACTAGGATTCTCAATGCCGTGCAGGAGCATATTGGTTACGCAGAGCATGTGCGGCAGCTGCTTTTTCTCAACGGCGCGGAGCCCTTCCTGCACGTGCTGTTCGTCCTCTACTTTCTTCACGTACCGGTCGCGCATATGCCGAATAGCGCAGGTGAGGAATCCACCCGTGCCGCAGGCGGGGTCTAAGAGCATCTCACCGGGCTTCGGATCGATACGGTCCACCATGAAGGCCGTGACGGCTCGTGGCGTGTAATACTCGCCCGCATTGCCGGCGCTCTGCAGGTCAGTCAGAACTTGTTCGTAAATGTCGCCAAAGTGCTGCCGCTCGGCCAAATTATTGAAATCAACTTCGTTAATTTTGTTAACGACCTGTCGCATAAGCTGGCCGGACTTCATGTAGTTGTAGGCGTCCTCGAATACATCGCGCACAACACGTCGGCGGTCGCCTTGCTTGCCTGCAATGGAGAGTTCCTTGAGTTGCGGGAAAAGCTGAGTGTTAACAAATGTAAGGAGTTCTTCGCCTGTGATTCCTTCGGGATCAGCAGCCCAGCTGCGCCATCGGAGTTTTTGTGGGATAGGCGAACGATATCCGTCCTGCATCAGCTCCAGCTGCTGATCCTGATCATCGATGATTTTCATGAAGAACATCCAGCAGAGCTGAGAGATACGCTGGGCATCGCCATCAACGCCGGAATCCTGGCGCATGATGTCTTGGATGGATTTGACGGTATTGCGAACGGACATTGCTTACGCTTCCTTCTGGTAGAGGGCGGACTGGAGTTCCTGCACCGCGAACATGAAATCCGCCCGCGTACCGAATTCCCTTATGAGCTGGATGGGTGTCCCCATTGTATCGAGTGGTGGTATCTGCAGAATTCGGGGGTCGCCAAGATCGATGACACCCTGATCCTGATATTTTTGCAAGAGCGCTTCTAGCACGGCGCGGGCCTGGGGGCCATACTTGGTGAAGACATTTCTTTTGCGCACATTCTCTGCGCGGTCGCGGCGCGTAAGTGCGGGCTGATCGAAAGCGACGTGGCAGATAAGGTCAAACGGATCGAGGTCCTTGCCGACTTCCTCGGCCAGCGGGTCGAGGGAGAGGCCTTCATTTTCAAGTTCCTCGATGATGGCCTGCTTGCGCTCTGCTGATTTCCAGCGCTTGAGGAAGTCATCAAGGCTCGCGAAGCGTTTCTTTAGGGCTTTCTTCGTGAAATCACGTAGCGTTTCGGTAACGAGCCGTCCCTGCTCATCAAGATATTCAACGCGCTCGGCAACGATGGTGGCCCCTACCCCATCCACGTAGATTTTGCGTGGAGGCTCTTCGTCAACATTGATATTGATGTCGGGCGGCTGATCGACGATCACCTCGTCCTCTCCCGGTTGCGGCGGAACGGGATTGCCGTTCTCGTCCACGGGAGGCACGTCATCGGGCGGTACGATGGGGTCATCCTGGCCGGGTTCATAAATCTGTACCGGCTCGCCATCAAAGTCCGGGTCGGCAAAATGGTTTGTCGCACCCCTGAAATCAATCAATGTGAAATAGAACTTCTTTGTGTCCTCATGGACGCGTGTGCCGCGACCGACGATCTGCTTAAACTCCGTCATCGAGCCTACTGCACGGTCGAGCACGATGAGGCGGCAGGTCTGCGCATCCACGCCGGTGGATAGCAGCCGCGAGGTCGTAACAAGCACGGGATATTTTGCTTCCGGGTCAATGAAGTTCCCGATCTGAGCCTGCCCCTCGTTGTCGCTCCCCGTAATTCGCATGACGTAGCGATGGTTTTCGTCGCACAGATCCTTGTTTTCGTTAATCAAAGCCTGGCGCATCCGCGCGGCGTGTTCCTCATCAACGCAAAACACGATTGTTTTCTGGAAACGATCGCGGCTTTCTTTCAGGAAGTCCGAGACTTTCTTGGCGACAAGCTTGGTGCGGTCATCAATGACGAGCGTGCGGTCGAAATCCCTGGTGTTGTATATGCGGTCTTCGATCTCGTTGCCGTCCCGGTCGACGTCGCCCCTCTCCGGCCGGTAGCCATGAACGTCCACATCAATATGAACCTTGATGACCTTGTACGGGGCGAGGAATCCGTCTTCGATGCCTTGCCTGAGCGAGTATGTATAAACAGGCGGCCCGAAATAATGAATATTGGAGACGTACTCGGTTTCCTTTGGCGTGGCGGTGAGCCCGATCTGGGTAGCGCCGGAAAAATAATTGAGGATCTCCTTCCAGGCAGCATCGTCGGCGGCGCTGCCACGGTGACACTCGTCAATGACAATGAGATCGAAAAAGCCGGGGGAGAATTCCCGGAAAAGTTTCTGGCGCTCCTCCGGACCCGTGATGGCTTGATAGAGGCCCAGATAGACCTCATACGCGGTATCAATGCGGCGCTTGTTGTCGAGCGCCGTGGTCAGCTCAACCTCTGAGCCGTCGCGCGCGATAGTCCTTGCACCGGTACTAAGTTTGGCCATTGCCGCGCCGAAGGGTCTGAAATCGTTGACCATCGTCTGATCAACAAGGACGTTGCGGTCGGCGAGGAACAGGATGCGTTTCTTGCGCTTGGCTTTCCACAATCGCCAGATTATCTGAAATGCCGTGTAAGTCTTGCCGGTGCCGGTGGCCATGACGAGGAGAATCCGGTTCTGGCCCTTTGCTATTGCCTCAACGGCGGCATTGATGGCGTTCTGCTGATAGTACCTGGGGCCCTTGCCGCTGCCGTCTTCAAAATAATCCTGCAGGACAATCGCTTCCTCGTCGGGAGTAAGCCCTTTCCACGTGCGGTATCTCGACCAGAGATCCTTGGGGGAAGGGAACGCATCAAGGGAGAGCGTGGCTTCTTTCTCTATGCTCATCCCGGTGCGGTCGTGAAATACAAAGCCGTCTCCGTTAGAGGAGAACACGAAGGGGATGTTGAGGGTCACGGCATAGTCGAGGGCCTGCTGCATTCCGTCGCCGATGCTGTGGTTATTGTCCTTGGCCTCGATGATCGCTATCGGAATATTGGGCTTGTAGTAAAGGATGTAGTCGGCGCGCTTGGCTTTGCCGCGCGTAACGAGCTTCCCCCGGACAATGATGCGTCCCTTGGTGAAATTGACCTCTTCGCGGATTTGCAGCATCCCGTCCCAGCCCGCGCGTTTGACGGCGGGGCTTATGAACTTGGAGCAGATGTCGCGCTCGCTGAGGTCTTTCTTGTTCATACGGTCATTTGTTTATTTCACGCTCAAGCGCCGTCAGGGTTTCCATGATCCAGTCGAATTTGGGCGCATCCCCGAATATCATGACAGCCATATTCCTGTAGTCCCGTTCCAATGCAGCAACTCGGTTCTCGACCGGCGAAAGCCGGAAGCTTCCTGGACGCGCAATATCGTAGCGAGCCCAGGCGGAAGGATAGAACGTCTCCTTGTGCCTCACAACTTGTATTAGCAGGTCCTTGTCGGCCAGAGCGTCCGCCCGTATCGGCCCTAGGGCTAGCATGGCAACGTCATAGTAATGACGCGAATAGCGGTCGAGGATTGGTTTCTCAGGCGGGCGATAGTATTCCGCATGAAGAATTGTTGCCTTCTCCCAAAAGGTCCGCTTCGCAAGCAGCGCGACCACCGCAACATCTCCATCGACAACAACATTCGGGAATTCTTCCGCAGCTAATGAACGGATCGTAAAGCGATCATGCGGCACAAATTCCGCGTGCGTACCCAACTCAAGCACGACCTGGGGAGAAACATAATTAAGATTCTTCGCGATTGCAGTTGGATAGCGAAACTGCACCACGTTCGGGTCCTCCTCACTAACGTTGAGACTCCATCCGTCCGTCGCTCCGAGAATTTCTCCGGAACGTGCTGTAAGCACATCCAGAAATTCACTCCCGATATATCGCCGGCATTCCGCCATCATCTCGTTGAGGATCCCTGCGCGTTTCGTCTTTGAGATATCCTCCCGCCGTGGGTCGCGTTCTCCTTTGAAACCTAAGGCCTCGTAGTCCACGGCAAGGTCAATATCCTCGGAGAACCGGTTAATTGCGTGGAATATCTTTGAGAGCGATGTGCCGCCCTTGAAGAGGAGTCGTCCGGTAAAAGCGTCGATTGAGAAAAGCTGCTTCAGCATCCAGCAGACCCAGAAGTCTTTTTCAATAATGGCTTCCGGCAAGGCTTTCCGCGCAGCGGTTTCGGCGAACAAGTCCGCTCGGTCGCGCGCTAGCATTTGTGCAACCTTATTCACGCGGTTTTCTCCCCGATCCTTTTTGCTACCTCATAGATCCAGTACACCCCGAACCGCGTATCCTTCACAAGTCGGCGTTTCTCAACAGAGGAGAGTGCTGAGCGTAGCTTCTCGATTTCGCGTGGTCCAATCCCCTCCTTGCCCAGATGCCGGAGCGCCTGAACCACGAGGGCGAATTTGCCTTCAAGTCCGGCCATGGCCTTCGGACGAGCGTGCTTGAAGTGAATGCTCCGGCGTCCGATGAGCACTTCATTATTCGGGCCGTCGGTCAGGTAGATAATTTTCGCGGGCACCTGGGTAGAGAGACCAAGCAGATTTGCAGCCCAAGCTCCCTCCGGCACGATCTTCCAACGTTGCCTTCGAGCTATCGCCTGTGCAGCTTCGTCAATATCAGGGCTCAATTTGCCGCCGAGGGTGGGATTGACCTTCGGCATGTCGTAAAGGCCTCGCCGGATACGGCGAATTGTGCCGCTGCGAGCCAAGCTGCCCAGCGCCATGTCGATAGTGCCCCGGCTGGCAATGTCGAGGAAGTCCTTCGCAGAGAAGGCCTTCCCCGCTCCTAGCCTCTCGATTCTCGCAACTATCTGATCCCGCATGGTTTGCATGATGCCAGTCTGCCGGTTTATTTAGAAAAAGTATACTAGTTTTTCTAAATCGATTTCTTCCTCGCGCTTTCCGTCTACTCCTGATGAACCCCTTGCGCAGCCTTTCCGCCAGGTCTAGAAAGGTTACTGCGAATCGCTACCAACGGTTCTTGGACCTTATTCAATGAAATCGCGACTTCTTTGGATCACACATCACATTCGCGGATGTGCTACGGGAAGCCAAAACATCTTCGTTTTGGTGCGATGCTCTCCTTGATGAGACAAATCCTTTTCGGTCCGTAACTCGGAGGTATGCGGTGAGCGCAGTCGATAAATATCCCTCACATCGGCGCGTGGAAGATCGCGGAGCAATTCGAAGAAACTCTGGGATTTATGCGTATAATTCCGGTCAGCAACCATGCCCATATTTGCCAAACCGACAGTTCCGATTTATGGGTATGTTGGCTTTGTGAGCCTGACAGTCAGAACAGGCAACGACAACTACGACGGCGATCTCTTGGGCTATGCTCGGGAACGGCATCGAGAACTGGAAGCCGACATTTACCGGCAGGTTCAAGAAACGCTTGGAGCCGACTTCGAAGTATTGAACGTGGAATTTCGGAAAGGCAGCTTTGTGCTGCTCGTCGCCCTGGGTGCTGTGGGAACTTTTTATATGGGCTTCTCGCGATACGAAAGCTTTATAAAAAGTGTGAACCTGCTTGTATCGCAACTCAGGGGCTTGCTGCAAAGATTTTTCGGAGAAGCTCCACTCGCTCCGGCACAAACTCCTGTCAGTGTTACTGGCTCGTGGCAACCCACTCCCGTCGTTATCGCCGCCAATCAAAGTCTGCGTGTTTCAGCCGGAATTGACTCGTCTCATTTTGTTCTCGGATATCTTCTGCTTAGCCATGCTGCGTTGCTCGCTCTGCTGATGTGGCTAGTTGTGCGACATTTGAAATGAGAGCTACTCTCCGAGCTTAACCTGCGGTTCACCCGATAACTGCCCGTAAAAAGTGATGAACCATCCAAGTGTAAAAAGAACGTAGCTCGTCCATTTCACTGTTCTGTAATGAGCCTCTTGTTTTTCTTTCAGCTTCTTTGCTTCTTCCAAGACATCGTCGCGTAGGACCGCCGCTTTAATCGAGTCCATTTGACTTTCGCCGTACAGTTTCTCTATGAGCGCATCTATTTGCGCCTCCGTTTTGGCGGGGAAAGAAATATCATCGGAATGACTGGAATCGGCCAAAATCCCCCACGCTTCGTCATGTATTGCCTTGGCGCGACTTTTAAACTCCTCCTCTTTGGGAACTATCTTTGCAAGATCGAGATTGATTTTATCGAGGACTTCACTTTGACCGTACCAGGCGATGATAGCCATTTGTCTCTGGTGTCGCGTGGGAATTTCTGCCGATATTGCGGGGCCACTGTTTTGCGCTGCGTCCTGCCGAATGAGGAATAGATTTATCGCATTGTCGATGCTTGAAACCACGTCTTTGAGATTTTCGCCGATGCCTTCCTTTGCTACGAAGGTCGCAAAGATAATCACGGAGCCCAACAGGGTAAACAAACGGTCACGTCGAATATGAATCGCATTCTTAGGTGTCTTGACCTTGACGGTTTTCATTTGTGCGCTTCACCAAATCTCTTCCGCGTATCGAACACATACGCGCACTCGCTGCCGGGCGAATTGGCTTCGGCTTCATTAGTTCTACTTTGCGTTTGCTGAGCATACCAGAACCGAATAGGATCGACGACAACGCACAGGGGCATGGTACAAACAACAGAACGCCGTTGGGCTTCATGCTGGGAGACATACAATGCCCACAATAATCGAGGGGCGAGAGTTCACAGGATTTCCAGGGAGAGATGCACACGCGCTCAGGGAACTCACCTTTGGAGGACGAGTGGCGTGGCTGCGATACCGCTACGACTTGGTGTTCGCTGCAGCATTCAGGACCTTGTTGGACGCTGACAACCACGGCCCTTACATTTGGCTCTGCACCGTCAATCTTCTCTGCACGGCGATTCAGGCATTGTCCGGCTTTGAATTCAGTGGGCCGGACCAGCAGCGATTCGTTTCGTTTGTTGAAAAGCATTTCCCTGGCTTTGTAAACGCGGGTCTGCATCTCTCGGACCCACGCCCACGCGGTGCTGATAATGCTCAGACGCCCGCAGAGCATCTCTACAAATTCTTCAGATCGGGCCTTGCGCACAGCTTCTGCATCGAATGGGGAGGCATTCAACATCGTGACGAACTACCTGTGCCCATCGAAGGCTATCTTTTTGAGGTGCATCCGGGTGCACCGGGTTTCGGTGCTCTTGGCGTGGTGCCACGTGATTTCGTACTGGCCTTCCACGCAGCAGTTGAGCAGTTTTTCACTGCGGCTGCTGTCTGGCCGGATGC
>Ga0302320_10025116_pt1 | contig 11596 bp, 10 predicted proteins | sample Bog_T0_3_FD_202130 | JGI IMG/M metagenome (GOLD analysis project Ga0302320, IMG submission 202130) | Peat permafrost microbial communities from Stordalen Mire near Abisko, Sweden - Bog_T0_3 | ecosystem: Environmental > Terrestrial > Soil > Wetlands > Peat | place: Sweden: Abisko, Stordalen Mire... | reverse complement strand
ATAATTCAGTAGGCGAATTTTACTCCGTGGCCGTGGTGAATAACATGCAGCAAGCGGATACGGGCACCAAGATGATCCACTTGGGTAAAAACACCAAAAGTACCATTGTTTCCAAGGGTATTTCGGCTGGCAAGGGCCAAAACACCTACCGGGGTTTGGTGCGCATTCAGCCAGCCGCCGAGAACGCTCATAACTATACCCAATGTGATTCCCTTTTGATGGGTGACAAGTGCGGCGCCCATACGGTGCCTTATATCGAAGTCAAAAATAACACCGCTAAGGTGGGGCATGAAGCCTCTACTTCTAAAATCGGCGAAGACCAAATTTTTTATTGCCAGCAACGCGGTTTGTCCAAAGAAGACGCGGTCAATTTGATCGTGAATGGTTTTTGCAAAGAAGTTTTCCGTAAACTTCCCATGGAATTCGCGGTGGAAGCTCAGAAACTCTTAAGTGTCAGTCTTGAAGGCAGTGTGGGTTAAATCAAAATGGAGAAATCAATGCTTATCATCAAGGGCCTGAAGGCCAGGGTTGAAGACAAACAAATTTTGAACGGAATTGATTTGACGATTAATCCGGGCGAAGTGCACGCCATCATGGGACCTAACGGTTCGGGCAAAAGCACATTGGCCCATGTGCTTTCGGGTCGTCCCGGCTATGAAATTACCGGCGGTGAAGTAACGCTCGATGGTAAAGATCTTTTGTCTCTTTCTCCCGAAGACCGGGCTCGCGCCGGTGTATTTTTGGCTTTTCAATATCCGGTAGAAATTCCCGGAGTCAATAACACCTACTTCTTAAAGGCGGCTTTGAACGCTATCCGTAAATCAAAAGGCGAAGAAGAGTTGGATGCCATCGACTTTTTGGAATTGGTCAAAGCCAAATTAAAGCCTCTCAAAATGGATGAATTGATGCTTCAACGCGCAGTCAACGAGGGTTTTTCTGGTGGCGAAAAGAAGAAAAACGAAATTCTTCAAATGGCGGTTTTGGAACCCAAGTTGGGTATTTTGGACGAGACGGATTCGGGACTAGATATTGACGCTTTGAAAGTGGTTGCGGATGGTGTTAACGCTTTGCGCGGTAAGAATCGTTCGTTTCTCGTCGTCACTCACTATCAACGTCTTTTGGATTATATCGTTCCAGACCAGGTTCATGTTTTGGCGGGCGGCAAGATCATTAAAACTGGTGGAAAAGAACTGGCTCTGGAACTTGAAGAAAAGGGTTATGGCTGGCTGACTGGTGAAAAGGTGAAAGCTTAATGTCGACTTTAACGGCCCAAGAGCATTATTTATCTTCTTTTTCCCAACTCGAAGCAAAGCTTCCGGGTCAGGACGCCGCTTGGCTAAAATCTCTTCGTCTGCAGGCGCTGGAACAATTTAAACAAGCGGGCTTTCCAACGGACAAACTTGAATCCTGGAAATACACCAATCTTTCGCTAAATCTTTTGAAAGAGTTTTTCACTTTTGAAGTACTTGCTTCTACCACGGTGGTGGCCGCTCAGTTGAAAAAAAACGGCTTCGACACGGATAAAGCCCATCTGGTAGTTTTTGTGAACGGTAAGTTTTCAAAAGAGCTCTCGTCTTTAAAGCCTTTGGAAAAAGGCATGACTGTTCAAAACCTGGCATCCGTTTTGTCGAATGAAACGGTAAAAGCTTTTATTGGCAAAATCGCTCTTTCGCAAAACAAAGCCTTTACGGCCTTGAATACAGCCTTTTTTACCGATGGACTCTTTGTTCAACTCGAAGCGGGGAAGGTTTTGGATGCGCCGGTTCACGCGGTTTATGTATCCACCAACGGTAGTCAAACCACCCAATCCCATCTGCGCAATCTTCTGGTGTTAGCGAACGATTCCAAAGTCAACGTGATTGAGCATTACTGGGGCGAAAATGTCAGCGCTTACCTCACCAATGTGGTGACTGAAGTAGCTATGGCGACGGGCTCTACGCTCGACCACTTGAAGATCGGTCAGGAGGACATCAAGGGTTATCACATCGGTTCTTTAATAGCCCAACAAGAAGAGGGCAGCTATTTCGCGTCCCGTCTTTTCTCGGTGGGAGGGGCTTTAACCCGCAATGACATTGAAACCACTCTGGGGAAGAAAAAAGCCGAATGTGTGTTGGAAGGTTTGTATCTGGCTAAAGAGGGGCAGCATGTGGATACCAGAACCTTTATCGATCATCTTTCGCCCAATTGTAACAGCACTGAAGTCTTTAAAGGTGTCATTGACGATCAAGCGGTGGGTGTATTTGACGGCCGTATTTTGGTGCGAGAAAATGCTCAAAAGACGGATGCGCGTCAATCTAATAAGAACCTTTTATTAACCAAAGAAGCCAAAATCTATTCCAAACCCCAGTTTCAAATTTATGCTGATGATGTGAAATGTTCTCATGGTTCGGCCACCGGCCAAATTGACGAAGAAGCACTTTTCTATTTACAGTCCCGCGGTATCAGCCGGGATGAGGCTAAAAAAGTGCTGGTTTATGCTTTTGCTGGCGAGATGGTTGAAAAGGTGGAGAGCGGTTATTTAAAACCTGGCTTAAAGAAACTGGTCGATAGTTGGATGGAGGTTTCCTAATGCCAACCTCTCATACAGTCGCTCATTACGAATCCCAAACCTTTGATGTTCAAAAATTTAGAAAAGACTTTCCAATTATGAACCAACAGGTTCATGGCAAGCCTTTAGTTTATTTAGATAACGCCGCCACTACCCAAAAACCTTTATCGGTCATTGAAACCGAAAACCGCTATTACCGGGAATACAACGCCAACATCCACCGGGGTGTACATCTTTTAAGCCAACAAGCGACGAAGGCTTACGAAGACGCGCGGGTTAAAGTTCAAAAATTTCTCAACGCCTCGCAACCGAGCGAGATTATCTATACTAGAGGCGCAACAGAGGGAATCAACTTAGTGGCCCAAACCTGGGGGCGCAAAAATGTTCAGGCGGGCGATGAAATTCTGATCTCCGCTATGGAACATCATTCCAATATCGTGCCCTGGCAAATGCTTTGTGAGGAAAAGGGAGCCAAATTACAGGTGATTCCTATTAATGACGCGGGTGAGTTACTGATGGATGAGTTTAAAAAACTCGTCACAGCTAAAACCAAGTTGGTCGCGGTTACCCATGTTTCTAATGCTTTGGGGACGATTAATCCTGTGGCTGAAATCATCCAATATGCCCACTCCAAGGGTGTGTTGGTATTGATTGATGGAGCTCAATCGGTTCCTCATGTGAAAGTGGATGTTCAGGTTTTGGATTGCGATTTTTACGTTTTCTCCGGCCACAAGATTTACGCTCCCACTGGTATCGGTGTTCTTTACGGTAAATTAAAGCATTTGGAAACGATGCCACCCTATCAGGGCGGCGGGGACATGATTGCCTCGGTGACTTTTCATAAAACTATTTACGCAAAGCCTCCTCATAAGTTTGAAGCGGGGACACCGCATATCGCTGGCGTCATCGGTATGGGAGCCGCATTGGATTATGTTTCAGCGATCGGATTAGACCGAATCGCAGCTCATGAGCATGAGCTTTTAGTTTATGGAACCAAGGTTCTTTCTCAATTTAAAGAAGTCCGATTCATCGGAACCGCTTCGGAAAAAGCCGGAGTGATTTCCTTCACGTTGGGTGAAATTCATCCCCACGACATTGGCACCATTTTAGACAAACAGGGTGTGGCTATAAGGGCTGGCCATCATTGCGCCCAGCCTGTCATGGAACGGTTTGATATTCCCGCGACAGCGAGGGCTTCGTTCGGTCTTTACAATGTTAAAGAAGAAATCGATGTATTGGCCCAGGCGATTCAAAAGACTTTGGAGGTTTTTGCCTAATGTCCGACTTTAGCGACCTTTATCAAGATCTCATCCTTGACCATCAAAAGAATCCCCGCAATTTTGGCGAAATGCCAGAGGCCAATCATCATGCGGACGGCTATAACCCTTTATGCGGGGACAAATTGACGCTCTATTTAAAATTGGACGACCAGGGAACGATCCAAGATATTCATTTTAAAGGTTCCGGATGTGCCATTTCGAAAGCTTCAGCGTCCATGATGACGGTGGCTTTAAAAGGCAAGAAGACTGTTGAGGCGGAAAAGATGTTTCATGAATTTCATGACATGGTCATGGGGAAAATTGACAAGGCTCCCGAAGATTTGGGTAAATTGAAAGTGTTTGAGGGTGTTAAAGAATATCCGGCCCGCGTGAAATGCGCCAGCCTGGCCTGGCACACGATGGAGGCCGCTCTACATAACGAAAAGGATGTTGTCTCCACCGACGACGGCAAGGGAAGCGAAGCATGAGCAATTATGAATTAGTCACAGTTACCAGAGACTGTAAAGTTATTACCATTCCTTACGGGACAGAAAGTCTTTTGTTTAAAGACGAAAAGGTTTACATCACACAAACATTAGGAGGAAGCTTTACGGTTCAAAGGGATAACGGCCAGTTGGCCAGAGTATCCGGTACGGACGGGGACGCCATTGGTAAAGAAGTGCCCGACGAAGCCAAGGTTTTCAAAATGCAATATGACGATGAACCGGTCGATGAAAAAACCGTCGAACAGAATGTTTGGGAACAAATGAAAACCTGTTATGACCCTGAAATTCCGGTCAATATTGTGGAACTGGGTCTTATTTATGGCTGTGTGATCAAAGCCGTGCCTGAGGGAGGGAAAAGGGTTGAGGTAGTGATGACTCTCACAGCCCCCGGATGCGGAATGTCCACCGTTCTTAAAAATGAAATTGAAGAGAAGTTGAAACGAATTAAGGGTGTGCGCGAAGCCTATGTGGAAGTGACCTTTGAGCCCCCCTGGACGCAAAACCTTATGACCGAAGCCGCCCGGCTTCAATTAGGAATGATGTAATTTCGAAAGGCTTTTTAGAATCGAACCGAAGCGTCAATGGCTCCACCGAGCGCGACAGAATCCTGAAGATCAGGAATGCTTCGGGTGATTCCGGCTAGATCAATACTGAGGTTTGTTTTAAAATATCCTACGCCGAAAGTCCACAATTGCTGACCTGAAACATCATCCGTGAAGGTGCCTAAACGGATGACAAGTCCACCGGGGTAATAAGTCTCTATTCCTGCTTTCCAATGAGTCATTTGGTTCACCCATGAAACTTCCCCCTCTAAAAAGGTGTTTTTATCAGGTGGGGCTATGGCGATACCCAATTTAGTGGTATAGGGGAAAGGTTGGGTAACGGTAACACTAGTAGAGGGACCGCTAAGTACATCCTGACCTGTTTTGGGATCTAGTGTTAGATTTTGCTCTTGAGCTTGCCAGTTATAATCGGACTGGATGTTCTGGATCATCAAACCCACATTCAGCATATCGCTGATCTTGGCATACACTCCCAAATCCATGCTAAGCCCCAGTCCCGACGTGGAAGAAGTTTCTGTATATTGATAGCCGGTAGTACTGCCTTGGGTGTAAGTGCCGGTCAAGGCGGTTTGGGTGTAGTAGTTGCCGTAGTGATATTTCAGGCTACCACCTACCGAAATAAATTGAAAAGAACCGAGTGGCAAGGGCATGGCGTAACTGAGATAAAAGGTTTCAATTTGCTGGAAGGTGTTGAGATAATTCAAATTGTAACTTGCCCCAGTGTCAATCATAGGATTGTTGGATCGGTCATTGAACAACGAAAGGGAACCCTGGGAAGCGTTGTAGTTTAAATTTTGATCATAAACCACACCGAAGCTGAGACTTCCATACTGGACAGCAAATAGACCCGAATAATCTTGAAGACGTTGAACCGGATCTTTCCCGGATTGCATGGCGTTAGATGGGCTGAATCTCAAAATAGATGAATTGATATTACTGGTGTCAAAAGCTGAAAAGCCCGTACCAATGTTCCAAGATCCGCTTCCCTGAGGAACCGCCTCTAAAGCTGGATTCCAATAAAGCCCGAAAATACCTAAAGGAGCCGCTGAGGTGGCGTATCCAACAGCCATTCCGCGGGCATCCTGGGCGCGTACCGCGGCCGGAAAGAGAATTATTGCTAAAAAAAGCCAAAGGCGAAGTTGGTTCATGAATCTATCTTAAACGAGAGGACGGTTTAAAATCAAAAAAAACAAGAATTCGGGGGTTATTCGACTTACCGCTATGTGTTTTAGTCTGAATTAAGATTTTGAATGTCTTTCACCCTTGTTACAATCAGGACATGATTTCTTATTTTGAACGCGTCAGAAAAATCCCGCTTTGGTTTCATTTGGTTTTTGCTTTCCTGGCGTTTTTAGCTTGGGGAGGCCGTCAATGGTGGCAGTGGAAGCAGGATAATTTTTTCTCCGTTGTGATTTTTTTAAAGGGTCTCTTACTTTTAAGTCTGGTCTGTGTCATCTATGCGGCAGCAAGTCGCCGCAGGCCGGGGTTTTTTCTTTTAGGTTTTTTCCCATCGTTATGGCTGGCCTTATCTAAGACCCAATGGGATATTTGCGCTCAAACAGATTATCGTTACTGGACATGGCTGCTTCTTTTTGTTTTATCAGAATTGTTTCTTTTTGTTCTGAATGATGGGCGTTGGATGTTAATTCTAATGAGTCCGCTTTGGACTGTCCTTTCTGTACTTTTTCCTTTTTCAATCTTGAGTTTTTTATCTTTTGGTTGGGTAAGGAATGGTTATCGTTTTAAAAAAATCGAATGGGCCCGTTGCGGTTTTCCAATCCTTGGTTTGTCAATCTGGATACTGGTCAAAGGCAGCACCTCATACCATTTTTTTTGGTATGACGTTTATAATGCTCTGATTAATGATCTTTACATTTCATTCTTTTTTTTAGGTTGGCTGGGGGCATTGAGTTTTTCAACCCCGAAAGCGTCTTGGTTTCCCGCTTTCGGACCCCTTTTTTTACTACCTATGGGGATTCTTCTGTTCACGAACACGGATTTTTACATACCTTTTCAACAGGAAATTTTGAAATGGGTATTGGTGTTTTTTGCCGGTTTTGGACTGGAAAGTTTTCGCAGGGATATGATGGATCGCAGCTGGCATGGATGGCTTTTATGGTTTGTGCTGGGGTTTGCCTTTTTTGGCGGGGTTTTATAGTTGTTCGAAATCGGAAACTTGGGTTTTTCCCGGTTGAAATTTATGCTAAACTCCGTTTGCTTAATGCTCTTTTCTGGAGGCAATTTCTTGAGGTATTTAAGATTTTTATCACTCTTTTTAGCGCTGCCGTCTTTGATTTTTGCTCAAACTATGTCGGTTCCGGCGACACCCACCGCAACCGTGGTATCGGCCAACGCTCCGAAGATTTTTTGTGCTCACCCCAATTTTGATTTCCATAACGTTGATGAGGGTGGAGATATCATTCATTTGTTTCACATAGTGAATCGGGGGAAGTCCACCCTGATTATCAGCAATGTTTCGACTTCTTGCGGTTGTACGGCGGCAGTTGAGGATAAAAAAGAAATTGCTCCCGGAGGCCGGGGCGTCATTAAGGCCACTTATCACACCAAAGGGCGACCTGGACATGCCACTAAAATTATTACGGTTACATCCAATGATCCGATAAATTCGGCCTATCAAATGAAATTGGACATGACAGTTGTCCGCGATATCGACATTCAGCCGGATAGAGTTTATTTATACAATGTTCAGCACGGTCAGGCTCAAACCGCATCGATTCACATTATGGGAAAGCCTCATTTACTTCTTAAAATTTTATCCGCCCAATCAACCAATGGTACGGTGGGAGTGAGCATTGTTTCTTCTGATTTCGAGCAGGCAACTCACCGGTATGGAGCGACACTGCAGGTTTCCGTACCTGCCACTCAGCCCATCGGTAGTTTTACAGATACCATAAAAGTTCAGACCAGCTATAAAAAGAAACCCGAGCTGGATATTGATGTTTCGGGAGAAGTAGTTGGGAAATTTATTTACTCTCCTCATTCCGTCAGCTTTGGGACTCGTCAGGACAATGCTTTAACGGTTTCTTTTACTCCGCAAGATCCTCAACATTTTACAATTCGGAAGGTGGAGTCGGTTCATCATTTGGCCCGGCCCGAGATGAAGAAATTTAACTATGGGGGCGGAGTTGAGCAGTATCAGGTATTGATCTATCCGCCGAAGAGTGTGCCGGCGAATAGCGATGGTAAAGACACGATTTTGGTAACGACGAATGACGCGGAGCAGCCGCAGGTAACGATTGACGTTCAAGTGGCAAAATAAAAAAGCTATGGCGTTGAAATCAAAGTGCGGTTGTGTTGAATAAAACAAGAGGAAGGTTTTTATGGCGACCGTACTAGCCCCAGCCGACGCAGGATTAGAAGATATCATCGCGACGAGTACTTCCATCTGCTCGATTGAGAACGGTGTTTTGGCTTACCGAGGTTATAACATTGATGATTTGGCCGAGAATGCCACTTTTGGCGAAGTAACTTACCTCCTTTTGTATGGCAAATTACCTACCCGCACTGAATTGGAAACCTTAGAAAAAGCGATCGCTGAGGGCGGTAAAATACCAGCGGAACACTTGAAGCTGATTAAACAATTTCCAATGAATGTCCCTCCCATGGATTGGCTTCGTACCGCTGTTTCAGCCTTATCCTTTTTTGATTCAGACTATAAAGACAACAGCCATGAAGCTAATCTGCGTAAAGCTATTCGATTGACGGGTCAGATGACGACTTTGGTAACGGCTTTTGACCGATTTCGGAACGGAAAAGATCTGCTGGAGCCCAAGGTAGGAAAAAGCCAGGCCTGGAACTTTCTTTATCAACTTACCGGCAAAGAACCAGATGAGGTTTCGTATAAGGCTTTTGATGTTTGTCTGATCCTTCACGCCGATCACGAATTAAACGCTTCTACTTTCTCGGCGCGGGTAACTGCCGCGACTTTAAGCGATATTCATTCGGCGGTCACCTCGGCCATTGGAACCTTAAAGGGATCTCTTCATGGGGGAGCCAATGAACAGGTCATGTTGATGCTTCAAAAGGTAGGAGATGATTCCAAAATAGAAGGCTGGATTCATGACGCGCTGGTTCGCAAAGAACGGATCATGGGATTTGGCCACAGGGTTTACAAGAACGGTGATCCCCGCGCCAAACATTTAATGAAGCTGTCGGAAATTTTGGGCAAAGTGAAGGGCGAGACCAAGTGGTACGAGATGTCCCGCGTAATCGATGCGGTGGTTCAAAAGGAAAAAGGGCTTTTGCCAAACGTGGATTTTTATTCAGCTTCTACCTACCACTATTTGGGTATTCCTACGGATCTTTTCACGCCAGTTTTCGCCTGCAGCCGTGTCACTGGCTGGACTGCCCATGTGTGCGAACAATTAGCCCATAACCGCCTGATTCGGCCTCGCGCGGAGTATCTGGGCGCGCGCGACCAGCATTATGTCGTTATCGACAAGCGCAGCTAAGATTTTTTGGCGAGGCTTTTTGATAGGGGCCCCGCGGTTCTTCAGTTAAAATGAATTTCAAGCCCGAGCCTTAGGTTCGGGCTTCTTTATTTATAAGGATTCAACGCTCTCTATGCAGGATACCAAAGACTTTAAATCTTCCTTCAGTCTCTATCTGCGGCTTTTGGGATACCTTAAGCCCTATCGTTCCCGAGTGATCCTAGTTCTGATCTGTATGGTTCTGTCGGGCATAACCACCGCTTTTGTGATGTATCAACTCAAACCCATCATGGACGCGACTTTTACCAATTCGAGCGATCCATTGGCGACATTCCATCATTTGGTGTTTTTTACGATTCCACTTACCATCATTGCGGCCTTGATCCGATCTGTGAGCGGTTACGGATTCGATTACTTGAATCGTTACTTAAGCCAAAAGGTTGTGCAGCACTTACGAAGTAATCTTTATAATCATTTTCTTAAATTGCCCATGTCTTTTTTTAACGCGCAAAGAATAGGCGGCTTGGCCTCCCGAATCACAAACGATGTACAGGTTTTGCAGGATTCCATTATGAATATCGTGGGACAGGGAACTCAATCTTTCATCACGGTAATAACGATAGCGAGTGTTCTTTTTTATATGGATTGGCAGCTGGCGTTTGTGGCTTTGGTTGTGTTTCCTATCGCCCTTTTTCCTATTTATCGGTTTGGCCGAAAAATCCGCCACGCTTCGGGAGAAGGCCAGCAAATACTTTCGAATCTAAATGCACACATTCATGAAACTTTAGCCAGTATTCGCGTGGTTAAGGCTTTTGGGATGGAGAACCATGAAAAAGAAAAATTTCGAATAACTCATAGCGCTTTTTTTGGCGTAAAAATGCGGGAGAACCGGGCTTACGCAGCTTCGTCCCCGATCGTGGAGTGGATAGCGACTTTCGCTTTTATGTGCTTGATAGTCTGGATGGCCTATCGGGCTTTGCTAATTAAAAATCTGACGGTGGGAAGTTTTGTTTCGTTTATTGGCTTGGTTTTTTCCCTTTATCCGAAATTGAAAGATTTTAACGGACTTTGGGGCGGCCTTCAGAGCGCTTTGGCCGCGACGGAACGCTGTTTTCATATTCTGGACACAGTAGATCCCATGGTTGACACGAAAAACGCGATTACACTGGGTCCGCTGAAGAAAGCTTTGGAATTTAAAAACGTTGGTTTTGAGTATGTTCATGGCCACCCGATTTTGAAAGATGTTTCTTTCAGTTTGAAAAAGGGTGAAGTTGTGGCGCTGGTGGGTCCCTCAGGCGGCGGCAAAAGTACGCTGGCCGACATGATTCCGCGTTTTTATCAGCCCAATTCCGGTCAAATTTTTTGGGATGAGCATGAGCTTTCCACTATTAAACTGGCTTCTTTGCGGTCCCACATCGGTATTGTGACACAGGAAACCATTCTCTTTCACGATACCATCATGAACAACATCGCATATGGCCGTCCAGGCGCTTCTTTCAAAGATATTCAACAGGCCGCTAAAGCCGCCTATGCCGACGAGTTTATTAAAAATACTCCCCAGGGCTATAACACGATTATTGGAGAAAGGGGCGTCAAGCTTTCGGGCGGGCAAAGACAAAGGGTGGCCATCGCCAGGGCCATTCTTAAAAATCCACCTCTGCTTATTCTGGACGAAGCGACTTCCGCCCTCGACAATCAAAGCGAAGAATGGGTGCAGAAAGCGCTGGAAGAACTGATGGGCCACCGGACCACGCTGGTCATTGCCCACCGCCTTTCCACTATCCGCAAAGCGAACCGGATTTTAGTGGTGGATAAGGGCAGAATTGTGGAAGAAGGCAGGCACGGAGGGCTTCTTAAAAAACGGGGTCTTTACGCTAAGCTCTATAAAATGCAGTTTAAAACCCATTCGGAGACACTCGCCGAATGAGCAAGAAAGCCGAAAAACGACCGGCGGTTTTTTTTGACAGAGACGGCACTTTGATCGCCGACGCGGGCTATTTAAATCATCCGTCTCAAATTAAACTTTTTTCCCAGACCGCTGAAGCCTTAAAACGCCTTCGAAAAGCCGGTTTTTATCTTTTTGTCGTAACCAATCAATCCGGCGTGGCCCGTGGTTATTTTTCGGAAGCCCAGGTGAAGAAGGTTCATCAAAATCTTAGGCGGATGTTGAAGGTAAAAGGGGCTAAAATTGACGCGTTCTTTTATTGCCCTCATCATCCGCAAGGAAAAGTAAAATCCTTTAGTAAGAAATGCGACTGTCGCAAACCGT
>Ga0302320_10025114_pt1 | contig 11597 bp, 6 predicted proteins | sample Bog_T0_3_FD_202130 | JGI IMG/M metagenome (GOLD analysis project Ga0302320, IMG submission 202130) | Peat permafrost microbial communities from Stordalen Mire near Abisko, Sweden - Bog_T0_3 | ecosystem: Environmental > Terrestrial > Soil > Wetlands > Peat | place: Sweden: Abisko, Stordalen Mire... | reverse complement strand
AATTTTCGCTTTTTAGTCATTAGTTGTTGATTTGATGGAGTTTATTTACCTCATGTTTTTACAAAACTTATATGCTTTCCTTATGAATTTCGAATTAAATTTTTGGCTATTATTTGAACTTTTAAATCTAAATCGTGATTTTTTTAATTGTAATTCATGAAAAGTCCGGTTTTTCCTTTCAACGAGAAGGAAAATCCGCATTTGCCTGACGCTTTGCGGAAAAAGGAGAAGAAAATCAGCGAATTCGCTTCAGATACCTCTTTTTCCTCAGATCTATCAAGCAAATTCCTGAAATCCTTAATAAAAAAGAAATCCATGCCCCTTTATAGCACTCAATCGACCCAGACTGAGGCTTTTTCCTTAGAAAATATCAAAGAAATGCTCGAAAAAGAACTCAAAATGCAGGAGTTATTGAAGATTTATGAAAGCGATATCGATAAATTACGTTTTGAGAACCTAAAGCTCGAAAAAGCCTTGAAATCACTTCAAGAAACTCTCGCTTCTCGGGGTCAAGTATTTATTTTCTATTGAGAATTTCTCTATTTTTCTAAAAAAAGAACCAAAATAACACAAGTTCTGGTTTTTCTTTGCCTTCGGAATTCAAAAACACCTGGGATTTATTGATAAAAGACCTGTTATCGAGTCTTTTCTGCAATTTTCTTGAAAATCCTTTGATTTACGTGAATTTGATTCAAGACCTTTTGAAATTAATTGAGGATTTCGTTGAAGCCCAGATAAAAACAAAGACTTTGCTTCTTTGCGAGAAGCTGAATCTTAAAGAAAAACAAGATTCCGTCTATAAAAACCTCATAAACCTATATCAGGATTATCATTCCTTGATTTTCCAATTGACCCCCGTTGAAATCGCTTTGATAACAGCCGATTTCAAGACAAAAGCCTTAGAAATCCTGAATTTCCCTTATAATTCATTTGAGCGGAATTGTGATACCTCAGAAATTATCCATGAAATCCCTAAAATAGTCAATGGAGAGAGTGAAATCGTAGTTTTATTAGAAAACCCTGATTTCGCTAGACTTATAACTTTATATCATTCATTGAGTCTTTATATGAAATTGAATGAACCTCCGCTGAAAACGAGTCTTGAGGATTTTAAGAAAAGAGCCTTTTGCTATGTTCTTTTCAGGAAATCAGAGTTTTATTGCATAGATGGCTTTGTGAAGGAAAATGGAGGAGCTATTATAGTCGTTCCGGCTGTGAAAAGAGGCAATTTCATATATAATGGAATGAAACCGGCGGTTTTAATGCTCGGAAAAGAAATTATGGCCAAAGAAGGAGTCAAAAAAATCATTGAGGGATTGAAAAATGAGAAAAATGAAGGGAATTGCAAGGAAAATAGGGAAAATAGTCATGAAAATAGGGAAAATAGCCATGAAAATAGAGAAAATATTAAGGAAAATATAGAGAAAATCAAAGAAAATATGGAGAAAATAAAGGAAAATATGGAGAATAATAAGGAAAATAAGGACGATATTAAAGAAGATAATACAGAAGTTATTAGAAAAAATAAGGAAGATTATAAAGATAATATGAAGGAAAATGAGGAATTTAATAGAAATCAAGAAGTAATTAATGAAAATCACGAAAATGTGAAGGAAAATAAAGAAAACATCAAGGAAACTAATGAAAATATTAAGGAAAATACCGAAAACATCAAAGAAATTATTGAAAACATTAAGGAAACTAGTGAAAACTTCAAGGAAACTAAGGAAATTGATGTAAAAACCTTAGAAAATCGTCGACAAATCAAACAAAATCCAATAGAAAACGTTGAAAAATCTGTTGGAAATGGTATCAAAATGAAGAAATTCGATGAATTATCTTCAAAGCTTTCTCGTTCATTCAAAGCCAAGACTTTCAATCAGTAAAATTTCCTAAAATTCTCATTATTCTAATCTATTTATTCCTAAGTATTTCCTATACAGAACGAGGTGATTATCATAAAAACCAAGAGAAAATATGTGAGAAATCGCAGCTTGACCGTGAAATTAGTCCGAAAAGCAGTCGAACGAATCTTAGAAATTCGCCATTTAAAGCGAATCTAGAGAAAACGGCTTTCATGAAACATTCGCATCAAAAGAAATGGTCTCCAATTGAATTTAAAACTGCTATTTCCTCAATAAACAACAGTTAGTATCTTTATTAATATATATAAGCACTTTTGGGAGAAAACATTTATTTTGCCTTTTTATAGCCAATAAGAATCTTTTGAAAGAAGTGCTTGAATTGAAAAATCATAGGACGAATCTCGAAACTTTTAAACAAAACTTCACTAAAAACTCCTTTCGAGACTCTTTCGATCAACCTCCGACCCTTCAAAAACCAATAAAAAGTAAGAAAAAACACATAATATCAGATCCTTCAGATTCTTCCTCTTCCTTTTCCGAGAATTTCTCTTATCTTTGTGAGAAAAACGCGAAAGCCAACAAATTCCATTCCATTACTCATATTTCCTCAATAAAACCAGCCAAAAACCCAAGTCATGACCTCCCCCGAGATAAAGAATCTTTTAACAAGCGGAAATCAATGAATGAAATGAAGAAAAACCCTTCCGATGAGCGAAAACTTAAACATTCCAATGAAAACAATGAAAATATTCAATATTATTTCGGCCAGAACCGCAGAAAAACCGACAATAAAGGCCGATTGGAAGTTTTTCTAAAGGAAGATCTGAAAAATACGATAATTTCATTGAAAAACTCAATTGAAATGAGCCGAAATCAGGAAAATATGACTTTGAAGCAGAAATGGAAAGAGGCTCAAGAGAAAAGTCTTGAAAAGGCTGGGAAGATCGTGAATCAAGCCAAAAAACTGAAGACAACAGCTGAAATCTCGCAATTTATCGAGGAAAATGGAGAAAAAAACAAGAAGAAAATGAATAATTATATTGATGAGATCAAGCCTGGGTTATTAAGGAAAAAGCCGAATAATTCATTTATTTCAAGCGGAAGCGTTAGTTTCAACAATAACACGAATGCTGGTTTGGGAATTAATAATAATAACCATAAATCGTTAGCTGAAAAGCTGAAAAAGGAGATTTTATCAATGAATGAAATAGAAAATACGGCCTGTTATAATTTGACTAGCAATAATAATAATAATAAGAAAAAGGAGTTTATCAATAATCAGAATAATAATGATTCGAAGGAAAAAAGAAGCGTTTCTATGCGAAGAACGTTGAATTGTTTGTTGGAAACCATGAGTTCGGAAGAGGAGGAAAACAAGGCACATCATTTACAAAGGAAATCATTGAATCCGGCTGGATCTTTAGAGAAAAAAGAAGGGAACAATGTTTGCGCCAAAAATACTAATAAGAACTTCGAAAGGAAGGATATAGAGAAAATATATAAAGAATATAAATCGAGGAAAATTTGATGGTTTTGTTGTAAATTTGAATTTATTTAAGTAATTTTCTCGTTTTTTTGTTGGAATTTAAGCAAAAAAAAAAATCTTTAACAATTATTCTTCTTCATATTTGGCTTTTTTTATCCGATCAGATAACAACGAAACAAGTCTTTTATTGATAGGATTATTCTCTTGATTATCTCGAATTGTTTTATAGGCTTTCATTATTGACTCAAGATCCTTTTTTCCTTTATATTTCTTCATGATTTTCGTTATAGTTTGTGTGCCTTCGCTTATGCCCTCATTATTCTCATCTTCTATCTCAATCATTGGCTTTGTGATCGAATCAAAGAGCATAAGTTGATCTTCATTCATTAGGAGGATCTTCAATTTCTCAATTTCATGCAATTTTCCAAGTAATCTTATTATATCTAATTCTTCAATAAGTATTTTTTCAGCCTTTTTTATTAATTTATATTTGGGATCTTTGCATCGGAAAATTATGCCTATTTTGCATTGGACATATTCCAATAAACCCATTTTTAATGGGGTTTCTTCTGTTTCCTTCAATTCGTTCTTAAAAAAATTAGTTACATTGGAAGAGAAACTTTTTCGTCTCCATTCTTGAATTTTACCGAAAATCGATTTTTTTCTTTGCAATTCTGGCATTATTTTGCTTTCAGTAACTTTATTTAAAGCACTTTCATTAGGTGCTCTCATAGATTCCATCATATTCATCGGATTATTCAAATTTTCAAGAGGCGGAGGAGCTTTTTTTCTCTCTTCCATTTTGTCTTGAGAAAAATTCTCGAGGAAAAAATTATCAGTATTTTGAACTTTTTTTATTTGAATTGCTTTTCTATCACTAAAATCTTCATTTGTTTCGTTTTTTCCAAATGGAGAGCTTAGAGGATTTGTAGTTTGAGGCAATAGATTTTCATCAAAACCAGTAATTAACGTATTTTTTTCGATTTTTTGTTGTTTTTCTGTAGGCAAAGGACTTTGATCACCTAAATTGAGGTTTTTGTTATATTCATACGCGGACCTACAAGGACTTTGATCATCAGAATATGGGTTGATGATTTTGTGATTAATTTTTTGAAGTTTTGGAAAAAAATACAATTCATTTAAAATCAATAATAAGGTTTTGAAATGAATCGACATATTTGAGAAAACAAAACAAACGATCATGATTAAATTTGCCATACCAGTCAATCCTGCTAAGGCATTGGGTAGTTTTTCATATGTTCTTTGGTTTCTATCTAAGCTAGCAGTAAATTCTAATACATAATTAAGGATCATACCATCATTGGTCGATTTTGTATTGAAATCCATGTCTTTATAGGAATGTTGGAAGCTCTTGATAATTTTATCAGAGGAAAATAGCCAATTATCATCTGTATGCACCTCAACAGGTTGCAAATATAAAAGTGTTGTTTTTCCCATGTTTACGTCAAGGGGTTGTTCTTCTGTATGATAGCTATCTTGTATTGGATTTTCATAATTATTGAGGTCAATTTTCGCGCTGAAATATTTGACTCCACCAAAAATCATGTTATTTGTAATAAAGGCATTAATTTCATCATAAGATTTGCAAATCACTGTTGATGTCGCGTTATTACAAGCTGCAATTACTATACTCGCAATAGATGTGTCAATTGCTGTCTGATCCCCTTCTAAAATAAAAGTCTGGTTTTTCAAACAAAGGGAAGTTGCTAATGCTAATTCGTTGTACAAATTTGGTTTTGTTGGAAATGATTCAGGGGTGCATGGTTCAAGATCATAGCTTGTCTGAGAAAAAATAATGTTTCCCTGACCATCATTATGAAAACTTTCGAGAAAAAAACCAATTCCAATGATTGATGGATCCACAGGAATACTTCTATCTATGTCAACATGAACTGTAAAGAAATGATCATCATCAAAGGTAATTCTATTAGCTTCTGTTGGCTCTATGTCAATTGCTTGAGTAAGTGTATTTGGATTACTCTTTTGGAAGAGATCACTTGTAAAAAACTGGAACACGAGATAAACTATGAGAGCAAATGACAGAAAAAAACCCAAATTGGATGAACGAAATTTATTGCCATGAAAATAGAGACTGACTGGAGCGCTAAATAGGTCAAAATGAGAACTCATTTTATGTATGGGATGAATGCTTGTTTTATAAACCGATTTTTTAGTTTAATTAAGTAAATTTCTTAAATTTCAATGTTAATTTGTTATCGCTTTTTAATTTATTTTTTTCATTTGAACATCTAAGGACAAAACGAAAAAACACAAGAAAAATAATTAATACGACGAATTCTCAAATAATTTCTTATCAGTTATTGATAAAAATAAGTGGGCTATTATAGAAAGAAGCTGAAAAAATCAGAAAATCTAGCAATTTTGTAAGAACCTGATCTTCGAAGAAATGGAGAAAAAGAAAGAAAACAACAATTTAAAGCAAAAAAAATGAGAGAATTTCCAAACTTTCAAAAGATGTATTAGAACACTGATCTCCATGCGAAAAACTGAAGATTTTCAAGATAAAATTACCCCAAAAAAAAAAATAGAAAAGCAAAAACTTAAGAAAAAAAAGCCAATTCGATAAAAAATCGAAAGAAGGAAAAAAAGCCTGCCCGAGGAAAAAAGGAATCTATTATTTGATCTGGAATATTTAAGAAAATTGTGCCCCCAAAAATTTTGAATTTTTAATGTATTTTTGATAAAAATATTTTGGATTTTTAATATCAACGCTGGAATTTGACGCTTCGGTTTGAATTTTTTAAGATTGATTGGATTTTTTTGATTTCTTAAAAAGCTGAAAATAAAATTTAAAAACAAAAAAAAAATACATTTTAAAAAAATGAAGCCTATTTCAAAAACATTCTTTTCTCTAGTTGTCATCTTTGCATTGCTTTTCAATGATGTGGTTATCACAGCTCGGGCTCGTGGCCGAGAAGCGGCTGTTTTTCGTCTTCTAAATGAAAATGAACGTCATTCATCCAGCCCAAATTTAGAAAAAAAAGACGTAAAAAATCAAAATAATGAGACCAATGATGGTAATTTCAGGTTGAAATCAGAAAGAAAGAATCAAATTGTAGCCCATCGAGACAAAAATAATTTCAATATGAAATTTCTCATTACTTTGCTGATCCTTTGCGCTGTGGGCTTTCTGATTGTAATTGGAGGAGCTATTGGGAAATCCTATTTGAATAGCAAAAGAGAGAAAGAAGATGAAATATTTAAAAAGGATGTTCTAACAGAAAAAGTGCAACAACAACTTGAAAAAGAAAAACAAAATGAGCTTTTCCTTGAATATTGCCAACTCTTTCAGACCTTAGGAAAATTAGTCGAAACCAACATTCTTCTTGGCAAATTCCATGTTCAGGAATTGAACGACCTCAAAAAAGAAACCCTAGATACCAACGCTCAAGCTGTGATTTCGAAAATGGATTCCATCGCGTTGCAATTCACCAATGAAGAAAAAGCATTCACTCGTCAAAATTATGAAAATTGCTATAATGCCTTTCATTGGAGAAGTCCGATTACAGATGTAGGTGGCATCAGCAAGGACCTAACTTTCACAGAAGCTGATTTTCTCAATGTGAAAGATATGCTTGTAACTGCAAAGGCGCAAGTAAAAAAAGCAGCAGAATCAGCCCATGTTACCCCTTCCGATTATCTGGAATTGGGCGATCTTGTTGAGCAAGGCACTGAAGCCTATAGCACGCTTACGGAAATCCATGACAAGGCAAAAGAAAAAACATTAGGTGATATCAACAAATATAATCCCATCAACATAGAGACACCAGCTAACACTTTTATTGGAGATGCAAAACTAGGTGGACAGATCGCTAGCGGCGCTTGGAGCCTTTATAAGGGGATAGTGGAGCTTGATGAAATCAAAGAAAAAGCTGAAAAGGATAATTTGGGTTGGGCAAGAAAAGGGCTAGCCTATGTCACTTCTGGTTGGGAAATGCTTGAAAACACTTTCAAAACATCAAATACAGTGGTTGGAATGGTCGGTGGGACGAGTTTGAATATTCCATTTACTGGATTGGTGACGATTACCTTGAAATTAGTGGCAGCTATCTCCAATTACAAAGTAGCTTATGACACATGGTCCGCAGATAAAACAGATTTGAAAGAGCTCACAAAAGATCTGAAATTCTGGGACATGATGGATGCCATTTGCGATCTTATCCAGGAATTGGCGAATGATTTGATTATAATTGCTCCATTGACTGCAGGACTCTCAGCTGGTTTAGGAATAGCCCTCAAAGTGGTATTTGGGTTGATTGGGATTTTCACAGCTTGGATGAAATTAAGGAAAAGTAGAGCCATTCATGAAAAAATCATTGTTGGACTTAAAAAAGTCACAAGCGAACAAGAGAAAAACACAAAAGTTATGTCTGAAGAATTGACGAAGAAATATTGTGTGAAAATCAATGAAATTTTGAGACAATATTTGGACCATGAATTCAAAAGGTTCGAACAGGATTTAGTCTATAAAAGGAATTTGGCAGAAGAACAATATAATGCAGAGTTTGAGAAGCAGAATCCTGGTTTGGGAAGTTTTAAAACATTCAAAGCGAAATGGAGTAACCAAATTGAATCGGCCAATGTGCAAGTTTTGACGAATATTTGTGCTAACTCCCATGAAAATTGTTTTAAAAGCTTCAACGCTTTGATTGAAAATGGCATTTACCCCTTTGCGCGAGATGGATATAGGCAATATGCTCAAAAGATGGTTGAGGATTCTATTATCGCTGTTCGTTCAGGTCCAATTAATTCAGCATTAGTTGTGCTTCAAGGAAATGATAACACGCATAACACGCAATCTCTTGAGTTTAGCTTAATGACAAATGGTTATGTTCCAGCCTATCAGTCATCAGGCTATAATATCTTTGTGTGCAGAAGCTGTTTGGATACTTCTCTAGTGGTTGAAAGTCTAACCTTTGGAAATACCGACGATAAATATCCTGTGAAAGATAAGGCTCATATTCAAGACACTATTCATATCAGAAACCTTGCCAACAATGTTGAAACTGTTCAATTTATGAACGCCATCTTAGGAGATTCTGATACTACGAAAGAAGCACATGATTATGCTATCATTCATGGAGCGAGTGCACCAGAGTTAAAAACATTTACCAAAAGCACAACTTTTGATTTTTATTCATTGGTGATTTATTCAGGAAAAACCTTCCCAAGTTCTAATACTTACCCGCTTCTTGGAGCCATTGCAACCACCAATTATTTCTACTTATTTGGAGCTAGTTCAAGTTCTGAAACTGATATTCGGAATCAATTGTGCAAATCAGGAAGCGCATGTTCCTTCCATATTGTCAGAGTTGATGAGGGCCCACCAAGTCGTATTGTAGAAAATGATCATAGTTTGGATGTCCGAGTAAGAACAGAAGCCTACGACCATTCAAGCCATATTCATGAAAAAGGCTATCTCTATGCCTTTAGCACTAAATCAGCAGATAACCAACTATATATCAATGCTGGATGGGAAGCAATTAACAGTGTTGATATAAGCTTTGAAAGTGCGAAATTCAGGCTTTACCGAAAGAAAATCCATGATGTCAGTTCAATCTTAACAAGAGAATATGATGTCGATCCCAAAAGTATCTGGGATGGAATGAAAAATTTGGAAAAAACTTCTTCTCGAAGCATTTTGGCGCTTACCAAAAAAGTCCATTGTGAAACCTGCAAAACAGCATTTGCCAACACTGTTTACGGTTTTTGCATTTTTTAAAAAAATAAAATAAAATTTTGGTTTTTTAGGAGATTTTGAATTTAATGGCTATGATGTCTGTTCAACTACCGAAGCAAAATGGAGAACTGCCTTTAATACTAATGTTCAAAAAAGCTTTAATGAACAAAAATGTAGGGCTGAAGAAAAAACTCTGTCAACAATAGTGGGAGGGCCAAAAAAGCAGGCTAGAAAAAAACATATCTGCGATAATGCTGTGGAATTTTGGACTAAGACTGCCAAGCTTTTTGTTAGTGGAGAATCTGGATTTGTTTGTGATAGTTTACAAGAAGTTTGCACTTAAAATTAAAGATTGAGCCCAGAAAAAAAAATTAAAAGAACTAAAATTTAAAGAGAAAAAAATTAATATCCGTAAATCGATTTTTATCCTCAAATATTATCCTTGTTTCTAAATGTCTCTCAAATCCTTCCTCTCTAAGTCTCTCAAAAGGCTTGATTTCTTCGGTGTGCCCATCCGGTTCACTCTCAACGATCAAACCCTTCATAAATCACCCTTTGGTGGTCTGCTTTCTTTGATCCTTTTCTTGATATTTTTGGTGATACTACAACAATGCTTTTTTTCTCTCATCTATCGGCAAGAAATCACCACATATACTCAAGAAACCATTAGTCAAGACCCTCCGGCCATAAATCTGGAGTCTATTCCCTTGAATTTAGCGATGAGCTTTAGTGATACCAGAATGAACCAAGGTACTTATTTCAATGTTGAGATCTATCAAGTGTTCTCCATATTCTCAGCACAAAACAACCATATTTATAGGAATAAAACTTTGCTTCCAATGGAAAAATGCACTCAAGATAACTTTCGTGAGGATCTTCAAAAGGCATTTTTGACCTTAGATAACTCAACAAACATTTTGACATACTTTTGTCCTCAGAAGGGACAACTATTCTATGCTCAAGGCAGCTTTGTATATCCAGATTTCACCTATTTTGAAATAATTGTCTCAGCATGCATTAATTCTAGTTCGATAACTTGCGTTTCCCAAGATCAGATTGATGGAATTTTTCTTGAAAATGATAACAAAATTTATTTGAACTTCTATCTCAGTAATAATATCATAAACCCACAGGATTTTGACAATCCAGTGTCTTCATTTTTCGATGATAGTCTGTATGTGCTATTAGATAGGGCTAATTATAAGGAAAAGAATTTCTATTTTACTCAGAATAAAATCATGACTGATCGTGATTATATCCAAACTGATTTTAAAGAGGAATTCAACACTTATGCTTATGAGAACCTTTATGATGAGAATACTGTGGCGCTTGAACAAATTTCTAATACTACTATATATGCGGCAGCTTTTTTCAGAGCCGATTCGATCAGCAAAACTCAATATAGATACTCTGAGAAATTGGGTAAATATGTGAGTTACATAGGCGGCTTTTGGTCAATTTTGCATTTCCTCTTGGGGCTCATTGGGGAAGGGTTTAATAACAGAAGGATAAAGACAAAGTTGGCTAATGCATTATATGACTTCAAGGATGGGGTTGAAAAGAATGATAAGAAGAAGTTGACTTTCCCAGCAAAGATCCAGAAAAACAACTTACTGAATGACGCAAAGGGAATAGCAACTTTGAAGGACAATTTAGAAGAGAAATTAAGAAGATTTTTAACTGCAAGAAAAGAATGGAAGTTGCCTTATGAAGAAACTTTTATCTGGAGGAAATTTTTCATTAGGTCTAAAGAAAAACAAGAGAGCATCAAAATAATTGGGAAATTAAGAGAAAAGGCTAACACGGCTATTGATAAAGATCTGGATATTGTGCATTTATTAAGGAAAGTGAAATCCAGTGATAAATTGAGGAATTTGTTATTGAATAATGATCAAAACTTTGTATTTGAATTTTTCCATAAGACTGAGATTAATTATCTTAATGATGCGCATTTCCAGTCGAGATTGAGCAGATTTTATAATATGGCACGAACTTCGAATCTGGTGAAAATGAAGATAAATGCTGAAATGGGGTATAAGGAACAAAAATTGACAGATTTGATAAAGTTATATAAGAGTTATGAGAGCTTAAAGGGGGATAATGAAGATAAATTGAATAAAAGGATTATTAAAGAAATAAGACCCGAAATATTGACAATATTTACTCGAGAAGAAGAAAGTAAAAGAGAGATTGTAGCTAAAAGTAGTTATGGATAACTATATATTGACTGGAACTCACCCAAAATTAAACATTTTTTTTCCTTGAAATTTCTATTAAAATAATAGATTTTCATAATCAAAAAAATTTCTAATTTTCCCTTTAGAGCAATTTATTATTTTTTATCTCTTTTTTCTCTAATAGTTAAGAGGAATCAAAAACATTGCTTTTAATTAAATAAATTATTTTTGTATTTTTGATTTTTAAAATTTTTATTAGCAAAAATTTTTTTTTGAAAAAAAAATTCCCATTGCCAAAAATTAAAATATTAATTAAAGTTCCTTTGTTTACGAATGAGGAAAAAAAG